>Ga0247727_10000736_pt1 | contig 80041 bp, 81 predicted proteins | sample WisWelCaveWW1625_FD_202498 | JGI IMG/M metagenome (GOLD analysis project Ga0247727, IMG submission 202498) | Biofilm microbial communities from Wishing Well Cave, Virginia, United States - WW16-25 | ecosystem: Environmental > Aquatic > Deep subsurface > Groundwater > Cave microbial mat | place...
GAACGCTGAAAAGGAACAACCAAAATGCCGATCAAGATCAAACGCGTTTATGCTCCGCCTGAGAAAGCGGACGGCACGCGTATCCTCGTTGACCGCTTGTGGCCGCGCGGCCTCTCAAAAGAGAAAGCGCGCATTGACGAGTGGGTCAAAGAAATTGCGCCTTCGGACGAGCTGCGCAAATGGTTCGGCCACAAGCCCGAGCGCTGGGAAGAATTTCAAAAGCGCTATCGCGTGGAATTGCAGACGGCGGAACGGCAGGAACAGTTGCGCCATTTGCGTGCGCTGGCCCGCAAAGGCACGGTGACGTTGTTGTTCGCGGCGAAAGACAGCGAGCACAACAACGTCAAAGTGCTCGCCGGCGTCGTGCAGCGGAAATAAAATTTTCTCATGACGGACACGTGAAAGATTATATGAACATGGCTAATAATAACTTTGCAACACCGAGCTGGAATTTAACGCAGCTCGAACAACTCCTCGCTGAGCTGGGCAAAATTCACTCTGGCATGAGCCATCTCGAAGCGGAGTTTGCTGATCGGGTGAAGAAGGCGCATCCCTCACAACACCACGGCGCGAGAAATCTTCTGCACTATCTGGCCTTGCGGCAGCGCGACGTTCGCCAGTTGCAGGAACGCCTTACGGCACTCGGCCTCTCCTCGCTCGGCCGCACCGAGTCGCATGTAATGGCCACTATCGAGGCGGTGATGAAAATACTCTCGTATCTGGCGCAGCGGCCTTTGCCAATAACGACAAATGGCGAGCCGGTTCTCGGTTTTAGCGAAGGCAAGGCTTTGCTCGAAGCGCACACGGAAGCGCTGCTCGGACCCAAGCCGGCCAACCGCAACGTGCGCATTCAGGAAGAAATTTTGTGGCTCTGCGAAGCGGCACATAGGCCGGCGATCTGGGCCACGCAGGTGCTGGAAAATCTCGCGCAGAAAGGCCAGGCCTCGCGCGCGGAGATCACCGACGCGGCCATGGGCGGGCGCGCCGAATGCGTGATGCTCAACAAAGGGCCTTATATTTTGGAAGCCGTGCGCGTGCTCGATGATATTTTGCAGCGCATGCAAAGCCACCGGCACAATAAAAAATCGATGCTGCGGAAATTGAAATTGGCGCATATCGTGAAAGGAGATTGACGTTTATTTTATTTCGTGGAACATTTGGAGACGAACCGTTGTTCAATATAGTAGCTGTATAAGCAACTACTATATTGAGAAAATATGACAAAAATCGTCACCCTGCTGCAGCGGCTCGGATTCGGAGAATATGAAGCCAAGGCCTACGTGGCCTTGCTCAAGCGCAACCCGCTCAACGGCTATGAATTGGCGAAGGCCTCCGGCTTGCCTCGCGCCAATGTCTATGCGGTGCTGCAGAAGCTGGAAGAGCGCGGCGCCGTCGTGCGCCTCGATACGCCGGAGGGAGCGCGGTATGCGCCGGTGTCACCCAAGGAGTTGACTCAACGGCTCGGCAGCCGCTTTCAGGAAGCATTGCATGATGCGCGGGACTCGTTGGAAAAAATCACTGCTCCGGCGGAGCATGAATACGTGTGGAATGCGCGCGGTTACTCGGTGCTGCAAGAGCATGCTTCTGCCTGCGTGGATGCGACTCGGAAGCGGCTGTTGGTGGCAGTTTGGCCCGAAGAGGCGCTTGCCCTAGCCAATAACGTAAGTCGTGCTGAAGCGCGAGGCGTGGAAATAACGACCCTCTGCCTCGCGGCCTGTGCGAAAGAATGCGGCGGCTGTCGAGGCCGCGTCTATCGTTATCGTGTGGCGCCTGAAAAACGCACGCGTTGGTTGGTGCTGGTCTCTGACGATGCTGAAGTCCTGGCCGGCGAGATTGATCAGAGTGAGGAGGCGCTGACCGTCCGCACCCGCCAGCGGGTTCTGGTGGAGCTGGCGGCTTGGTACATCCGTCACAGCATCGCTTTGGCGACTTTGGTCAATGATCTCGGCGGCCGTCTGAAACACTTGCTTAAGCCGGAGACCAAATCGGTGCTGGCTTCGGTTGGTCCTGATGGACAGAATGCGGGATGGTTGGAGCACATGTACCAGCTTCTGAGTTCGCAGAGAGCACAAGTCGCGGAAAAGCAATTAGGCATTAACGCCACCAAACTCAGAAAAAAATTCTGAAAGCTTTCTCGGCGAAACTCGGTGACTTCGGCGACGCTCGGCGGTGATTCTTTTCCGCCGAACAACGCCGAGATCACCGAGCCCCGCCGAAAAATCATTAGCTGCTTTTCAGAGTTTTGATTTGCAGCTTTGGCTGCAAATCTGGCGTAGGCCATTGTTGGCCGAAAGTTAGAAAAAAATTCTGAAGTTTTTAGCTCACGGAAATGGAACATCTCACGGAAATAAAATATTTCAGATTTCAATTCCGTGAGCCGTTTCAATTCCGTGAGCTTAATTATGCTGCCCGAAGGGCATCAGGTTTCAGCCCACGGCCGTAGGTTTGTCTGAAAGCGGGCGTAGGCTCTTAACCCAACGACTATACCCATTATTCCAATAATCGTTTATGCCGTGAACCATTAAAAGAGGAGGATGGATATGTTGATCACAGCCATCGTTCTGTTTGCTCTTGCCGCAGTCTTTGGTCTGGTGGCGCTGACGGCGATTTTGAAAAACAAGCCCACACCCAAGCCCGCGGTGTTTATTCACGGCGGCTTGGCGGCGGTTGCGTTGCTGCTCGTAATTTTCTTCGTAACCGGAAGCGCCGGCCCCTCACCGATCGCGAGCCTTGTTTTATTTGTCGTCGCCGCGCTTGGCGGTTTTGCACTTTTCGCCATCGATATGCAGAAAAAGCCGGTGCCGAAATTTCTGGCGCTCGTTCATCCCGTTATCGCCGCCATCGCTTTGGTGCTGTTGATTGTTTTCGCTCTGAGAGGTTGAGAATGTCCCGCTTTTTTCGACAGTTCCTGCGCGCCAGGATGTTCGATCATCCCATTCACGCCATGCTCGTTCATTTTCCCTCGGCGCTTTTTCCCGTGAGCTTGGCGCTAGACGTTCTGGCGCGTCTCGGCGGGGGAAGCGCTTTTGCGGTCGCGGCCTTCTATGCCATGGCCGGCGGATTGCTGGGAGGAGTTGCCGCGGCCGTTTTCGGCGCCATGGATTACTTTCGGCTTCCGGCTACCCACGCCGCATGGAAGAAGGCTTCGCTTCATGCGTTTTTAAATTTCGTGTGGCTGATGTGGTTTGGTGTATTATTCGGACTACGCCTGAAGCCATATCCGCAAATCGAATTGGCCACAACGATTGAAATCATTCTTTCCGGTGTTGCCGTCGCCGGACTTCTTTTCTCGAACTTTCTTGGCGGCGAGCTGGTCTTCCGCCATAAACTCGGGGTTATTGAGGAGGACAAAATTTAGCTTTCAGCAACTGTCGGCAAACTCCGCTAGGAGTGGGATGTTTATAGTCGCTTTTGTCGGGAAAACTCCGGTAGGAGTGACATGTTGTTGTGTTGATCAATTTCGACGCTGTTCATTCATCTTAGCATTTTCACATGTCACTCCTTCGGAGTTCGGGCACGTTGTCCGGAATCATGCGCTATAAACATTTCATCCCTAGCGGGATTGAGCATGCGCTCTTTGTTCAAGGAATTTATTCTTTATAAACATCAGGAGAAAATATGCCATCCTACAAATATCTCATCGTTGGCGGCGGCATGACCGCGGATGCAGCCGTTCGTGGCATCCGTCAAGTGGATGCAAACCGCGCCATCGGGCTGATCGGCGCGGAGCCTTCGCCGCCGTATAACCGCCCGCCTCTTTCAAAAGGACTTTGGCAAAGCGCGAAGATAGAAGACATTTGGCGCAAGACCGAGAGTCAGGGCGTCGAGCTCCATCTCGGACGGAAAGCCCAGACACTTGATCCGCGCAATAAAAGCGTCATCGACGATCAGGGCACCGTTTACACATTCGATAAGCTGCTCCTGGCGACGGGCGGCTCGCCCGCGCGCTTGCCCTTCGGCGGCGATCAAATCATTTACTTTCGTGATTTGCAGGATTACAAACGGCTGCGCGGCCTCGCCGAACAAGTGGAACGATTCGCCGTGATCGGCGGCGGTTTCATCGGCTCGGAGATCGCCGCGGCTCTGGCCATGAACGGCAGGAAGGTGATACTCATCTTCCCGAGTGAAGGTATCGGCGGAAACATATTTCCGCGCGAGCTGTCGCTCTTTCTGAATGACTTCTACCGGCAGAAGGGCGTCGAGCTGTTGCCGGAAGAATTAGTGGTCGGTCTGGAATCGGGCAAAGAGCGCAGTGCATTGAAAACTCGCAACGGCCAGGCGATTCCGGTTGAGGGCGTCGTGGCGGGAATTGGCATCGCACCGAACGTTGAGCTGGCCAAAGCCGCCGAGCTTGAAGTGGGAAACGGAATCGTGGTGGATGAATTTCTGCGAACGAAACATCCTGATATCTATGCAGCAGGAGACGTCGCCGCTTTCTACAATCCCGCCCTGGAAAAGCTCGTCCGCGTGGAACACGAGGACAATGCCAACACCATGGGCCGCATGGCTGGACAAGCCATGGCTGGAGAGCCTGCGGCTTATCATCATCTCCCGTTCTTTTACTCCGACCTTTTTGAGCTGGGATATGAAGCCGTGGGGGAATTAGATGCAAGAATGGAGATCGTAGCCGATTGGAAAGAACCAAACCGCGAGGGCGTCGTTTACTATTTGCGGGATGGTCGCGTGCGGGGCGTGCTGTTGTGGAACGTCTGGGGGCAAGTGAAGGCAGCCCGGCATCTGATCGCCGAACCCAGCCCGTTCCGTCCCGATGATCTCAAAGGGCGATTGCCGGAAAAGCATTGAAGGAGCCTCCCCAACGTGGATAAGCCGCAACCAAAAAGTAAAAAGAATGAATTGCTCACGGAAGTGGAACAGCTCACGGAGTTTTTAGTTTTGCTTCCGTGAGAGTTCATTTCCGTGAGCCAAAATTTCTTTGCGTCTTTGCGTGAAAGTTTTTGCTTTTTAATTTAGGAACAGAATAATGAAATATCCGGAAGAAACGATGTCCTTGCATCAAAATCTTGAGGATCGAAACTTGCGTGCAGCAATGGAAAAGCACCGTCGCCACGTTTCGAATGAGGACATGCGGAAGTTCGAAAGCTATGCGGCCGAAATCTTCACGGCGTTTGGATTGGATCTGAGCACGCTCGCTACCAAGGAAACGCCGCAGCGTTTTATTCGCGCCTTGTTTGACATCACCGCCGGCTATGATGGCGATCCCAAATTGCTCAAGGCGTTCGAAACCGAGTGCCGAGGCGGATCGGACTGCCGTATCAGCCAGGTGATCCAGGGGCCGATTCGTTTTTTTGCTCTCTGCGAGCACCACGCGCTGCCGTTTTACGGGCAGGCCTATTTGGGATACATCGCCAACGAGCGCATCATCGGCATTTCCAAACTCACGCGACTCGTGCGTCTGTTTGCGAAGCGCTTTGCCGTGCAAGAACGGATCGGACAGCAGATCGCGGACGCCCTGCTGACCATGCTCCAGCCGCACGGCGTGGCGGTGTATTTGGAGGCGCATCACCTCTGCACTGAAATGCGGGGAGTTCAAGAAAGCTCGCCACTCACCCGCACGACATTCTGGCGCGGCGAGTACGAGAAGAATCCCGTGCTGCGCGCCGAGTTCTTTACCGCCTGTGGGTTGCAAAGATGAAAGACCTTGGCTATGCCACGCATCTATTATCTTCCCGATGAGCGAGAAGTAGAAACGGCCGAGGCCGAAACCGTTCTCCAGGCCTCGTTGCGCGCGGGTATTCCACATGCGCATGCGTGTGGCGGAAAGGCGCGATGCTCCACCTGCCGCGTCATCGTTTTGGCAGGCCTGGAGCATTGTAACCGGCGCAATGCGAAAGAGAAAAAGCTCGCCGAGCGACTCCATTTCGGCCCGGAGATTCGGCTGGCCTGCCAAACTCGAATAACCGGTAATGTAAAATTACGGCGACCAGTGCTGGATGAGATCGATGTGGAATTGACCAGCCAAATCAAACCGGAAGCCGCGCCCGGCTCTGTAGGTGAAGAAAAGCAGATCGCCATTTTATTTGCGGACATTGGCGGCTACACCGCATTTGCCGAAGCTTTGCCGCCGTATGATGTTATCCACGTCTTGAGCCGTTACTTCCATCTCATGGGCAAAGTGATTACGCGCCATGGCGGCTACATCAGCGACTATATCGGGGATGGGATCATGGCTTTGTTTGGCATAGAGAACCCTGCCGAAGCCGCGTTGCGAGCGGTCAAGGCGGGAGTCGAAATGCTCGCAGCGGTTGAGAAACTCAACCCCTATTTGGAAACGATGTACAAAAAAAGTTTTCAGATTCGCATTGGCATGCATTATGGAGAAGCTGTGGTGGGCACCATTGGCATCGCTAATATTAAGAAACTGGCGGCCATTGGCGATGCGGTGAACTTCGCCAGCCGCATCGAGGCGGCGAACAAAGAATTGGGCACCAGGTTCCTCATCTCCGAAGACACTTACCATCAGGTGCGGGACCACGTTCGCGTCAATCGTTGTTGTATTCACGTCACGCTGCGGGGCAAAAGCGGCGAATACGTCCTGTATGAAGTCATCGGATTAAATGAGCCAAATGACAAAGCGATTTGAGCAGAAATTCATCCAGGCTTTCGATCTCTTGACGTGCACGCTGAAGAGGTCGCATTAACCGCGAAAGATGGCGGCATAATCGTGAGCGAATTCGCGAAGGTACGCGGCGGCTTGCCGGTGAAGTCAGCCATGGTGCTGGTAATCGTCTCCGTCGGGCCACCCGCGCGCTGGTAGGCCGCAAGCGCGAGCGTACTCTCGGTCAACCAGGAGGGTGGTCGGCTTGCGTGAGGCGCGCCCGTGCTTCGTCAAGCGATTCGTCGATGAATGGAATTTTACCGTCGCCTGAAGCCGAGTAGACCACACCGTGTTTGATGATGTTTTCGGCCTGACTCAGGAGGTTCTGCATAAAAATGGTGCGGCCGGAGCATCGTCCACGCCAACCCGGATTCCTGCAGCTCCCTTTCGATCTGATAATGCCAGCGGCCGATGAGGGAATTCGAGTGAGACGAGGCGCCCGAATGCCGAAAGCTTCACCAGATGTGCGACCCCGGCTTGGCGCGCTGCTGCAATGGCATTGTGTTGTAATTCGGTGGCGTTCTCGACGTTGCCGGTGAGAAGAAACAACTTCGTGCAATCATCGAACACGGCTGGTAGCGTTTCCGGCTTCGCCAAATCTCCGGCCATCCACGTGATGCCGGGTAACTTCTGCCCCTTGTCCGGGTTGTGGGCAAGGGCCCGTGTCGGCACACCCGCTTGCGAGAGCAACCGCACCACTTCACTGCCGATGTGGCCGGTGCCTCCAGTGATAAGAATCATAAATTGCCTCATTAAAGCCTTGGCGGCCCGGTCTCGACTTTTCGGGATGAAAGTTTTTTGCTTTTTTGCTTAGACGTGATGTCTGTATCAGTCCTCTATTTGTCCGAGCGGCGTATTGATTTGCTTCAATAAAGTCGGTATATTGGATTACGATTAATTCACTATGAGGTTTTGAGTAATTCACCAGGAGAAAACCATGACTGATACCGCTTTGCTTGTCGTTGATGCGCAAGAATCGTTTCGTCATCGCCCGTACTGGTCTGATATTGATGTGTCTGCATTCGTCCGTAACTTGCAATCATTGATCGACGGCTGTGTGGCCCGCAAAGTGCCGGTGGCGCAAATTTTCCACACCGAGGATGAAGGTGCATTTGCCCTGTCATCCGGATGGGTGACCACACTGGAACCGGTGAAGATCAAGCCCGACGTCGTGTTTCACAAACGCTATCACAGTGCGCTCGCCGGAACGCCTCTTGCCGGATGGCTGAATGAGCGCGGCATACGCCGGCTGATTGTCAGCGGCATTCGGACAGAACAGTGCTGCGAAACCACGACGCGCCACGCATCGGACAACGGCTTCGAAGTCGATTACGTCACTGATGCGACACTGACCTTTGAGATGCCGCATCCACGCACCGGTCGAATCTACAGCGCGGCTGAGCTAAAGGAGCGAACGGAATTGGTGCTCGCCGGCCGCTTTGCCCGAATCGCTACGGTCGAGGAGGCGCTCGCAAAATTGTGAAACGGCAAGCGGTGTACTTCATCCTGCCACCACGGACGCTCCTGCTCGATATGGCCGGGCCGGCCGAAGCCTTGACCATGGCCAATCGCTATCAAAGCGACGTACGCTTTGAGTTGCATTACGCCGGCCCGTCAGCGCAAATAAAGAGTTCGATCGGCCTGACGTTGAGCGGCATCTCGACGCTGCCGGAATTGCCGGCACGAAATGCCATGATCGTTGTCTCCGGCGCCGGGAGCGCGCCGGAAGACCCGGATTCCCAAATGGCTCGCGGCGCAATCGTGGAATGGTTGCGCCGCATCGCCCGCCCGACCCACCGGTTGGTGTTTATTTGCTCGGGTGCGTTGCTGGCGGCACGCGCCGGTCTGCTTGATCATCGCTCCTGCACCACGCACCACGGCGACTGTAACGAACTCAGGCGACTCGCGGCCAACGCCAAGGTGCTCGATAACCGCATCTATGTGGTGGACGGAAATGTCTACACCAGTGCGGGCGTCACCACGGGAGTCGATCTCATGCTGCATGTGATCAGCGAGATCGCCGGGCCGCTTTGCGCCGTGGCGGTCGCGCGCAATATGGTGGTCTATGTGCGCCGCACCGGCGCCGATCCGCAACTCTCGCCCTGGCTCGAAGCCCGCAACCACATTCATCCCGTTGTTCATCGCGTGCAGGACGCGACTGCCGCGGATCCGGCTCACCACTGGACGCTCGACGAACTGGCCGCTGTTGCCCATGCCAGCCCGCGTCACTTGACGCGCTTGTTTCAGGTGCACACGGGAACCACGCCGGTGGCGTATATCAATTGCTTGCGCATTGCGTTGGCGCGGCGGTTGTTGACAAACTCTCATTTAACTCTCGATCAGGTGGCCGAACGCGCGGGTTTCGGATCAAGCCGCCATTTGCGTCGAATCTGGCGGCAATACAGCGCGACGCCTCCCAGCCGTTGGCGTCGCGCGGAGACAGGAAGCACTTGAGAGGCGGCATTGCGCGTATGCGATTAGCTTTTCAAACGCAGAATGAAATTCTGAAAGTTTTCACCAGCGGATAGATTAAGACCAACGGATGAAATGCAAGAGCTTAATGGAGAGGTTCTAATTTTCGCTCTCGCAATCATGCTCTGCTGGCACATTCCCTCGCTGGCAATTTCGCGCTCGAGACGCGAAGCGCCTGCCGTCACCAGCACCCTTTTTCTCTTCAGGCCGGTTTACATTTTACTGCGCCAGGTATCCGCCATCGACGGCATAGTAGGCGCCGGTAACAAACGAAGCTTTGGGCGAGCTTAACCAAAGCACCAGCTCGGCCACTTCTTCGGGCTGGCCCAAACGGCCGATGGGGTGCAGCCCCACGAGAGCATTGAGCGTTTCTTCATTCAGGCTCTTCGTTACTAACGGCGTAAGGATGTAGCCCGGCCCGACGACATTGATGCGGATGTTTTTATCAGCATATTCTAGAGCTGCCGTTTTGGAAAGACCTACGACGCCATGTTTGGCTGCGACGTAAGCAGGAGACATTTTCGTCGCCGTTTGCCCAAGTATGGAGGCCATGTTTACAATAGCTCCGCCGCCGGCAGCAAGCATGGCGGGTATCTGGTAACGCATGCCATAAACACACCGGATAAATTTATGGCGATGACTTTATCCCATCCGTCAACCGGATATTCTCCAGTGACCGCAAGCGGCCCACCGATACCGGCATTGTTGCAGGCAAGATGCAGGGCGCCGAACTTTTTGACGGTTTCTTCCACCAGCGACTGGTTGCCTGCCACAGTGGAAGAATCTGATTTGATGAAGATGGCTTCGCCATCGCTCTTGCGGAGAATGGCGACGGTTTCATTTCCGCCTTTTTCATCAATATCAGCCACCACGACTTTTGCGCCTTCGGCGGCGTACTTCAATGCGACTTCACGTCCAATCCCGGAGCCGGCTCCGGTAACGATGGCGACTTTGCTTTCAAGGGTTTTCATGTTCCTTTGCTCCTTTTCTGATAAACGTTTGGGTGAGTTACTTTGCCAATCCAATCTGCTTCATGTAGGTTTGGTTATCCCAAAACAGATGCTCCTCTTGCATGACGCCGTTTTCCCAAATCCCTATGGTCGCCATCGGCATTTTGAACGCCATGCCCGTTGGTTGAATGAACTTGCCGTCTCCAATTGGCATGGGCTCGGTAAAGGTGCCTTCAAAAACCCCGGTCGCAACGGTGTAATTTCCAGAACCAAATCGAATGGGATGCTCTTTAATTCTGGTGTCTGGAGCATGCACAAACATTGCTTTCATATCCTCAATATGCACATCTAGTCCTTCCGTCATGTGACCGTCAGGCCAATAGACTTTTATATCTTGTGCATGACTCTCCTGGAATCTGGTCCATCGTTGGTTGCTGAACACGGTATAATCCAGCGTGTCGAAGGTCGCCAGATGCGTAGCAATCAAAGCGCGCTCATCTTGAATCTGTTTCAACTCCGTTTTCATGGCCTGCATCTCTGGAGTGTCGCCGCCCGTGCAACTGATGAACAAAGAGAGCAGCAAGCCAAGCGGGAGTATCAGGAGTACTCCGAATGCGTCAACTCGTGCATTTTTCATAACAGATCTCCTTAATGATATGAGGGGTTTATTTCACCAGGGGTTGATACCCCGAGTGTCGATGAAAATAACTTTTCACAAACGGACAAAGCGGAATCACCGCCAACCCTTTGCTTTTAGCAAATTCCAAAGCGGCTTTCGCCAGGCATGAGGCAATGCCCCGGCCCTCGAGTCCCTCAGGCACTTCGGTGTGGGTGAAAACGATGGTATTTTCACCTTGCATGACATACCCGATCATGGATAATTTGCCATCGATCATCAGCTCGAACTGGCGATCATCGGTATTATTGCGGACGGTGTTCTCCTGATTCTTACTCATTGAAGCCTCGCTATTGGAGTTTGCGCCCTTCTTGATATTACAGCCCAAAGATCCGGTCGAATGCGAAGCTGCCCGCGCCGCTGAGGAGTAGCATCAGCGCCTGAGCCAGCAACGCCAAGTCAAATTCCCAACCCGTGGTCTGCTGAGAGGTGAAACTTCTCTTGAAGCTCCGTCTGGTCAGCACGATTGCCACCACCATATTAACCGCGAAGCCGATGGCTAAAATGCGCGTCCCCAAACCGAGGATGAGCAGCACGGCGCCAACCGTCTCCAGCAGGGCGACAATCCAGGCGCTGAACAACGGCAGCGGCACACCCATTTGCTTCAAGAAACCGGCAAAGCCGGCCGGGCCTTTCATCGGCCCGTTAGGGTTGAGTTTGGGCCAACCGTGAACAATGAAGATGATCCCCATCGTCAGGCGCAGAATCAACAGGCCCCAATCGCTGAACGGTGAAAAAATATTTTCCAGCATGGTGTCCTCCTCGATCCGTTATCCGTGTTCTGTTTTTCGGTAAATCTCGGTGCCTTCGGTGTTTCTCGGCGGAAAATTTTTTGTTTTTTTTTGCACTGCTGTTCGCTCAACCTGCCTCGCCACCAGCGGCGGCACGTTGGTGAACAGGACGTTGAGGCCTTCGGCCATCGTCGGGTGCGAGAGAATGGCGTCACGAAGCCCGGTAAACGGCAGCCCGGCCAGCATGGCCGTCTGCACGACTGCGACCACCTCACCCGCCTCGGCGCCCAACATCGTGAAGCCGAGGAGGCGGTCACTCCGCGTGTCGATGAGCGCCTTCATAAAGCCGCGTGTCTCTCCGATGCTGCGTGCGCGCAGAACCGAGGTCATGGGGATTTTTGCGACGCGATAAGGAATGCCGGCGCGCTGCGCTGCGGATTCGTTCATGCCGACCCGCGCCAGCTCCGGGTCCGTGAACATGCAGAATGGCACCAGCCGATCACGCGTCGTGCGCTCGCGCCCCGCAAGATTGTCACGCACGACGCGAAAATCGTCGAACGCAACGTGCGTAAACTGTGGGCTGCCGACACACTCGCCCATCGCCCACACGCCGGGCGCGGTCGTCTCCAAGCGCTCGTTGACTTTCACATAGCCGCGAGAGTCCAACTCCACTCCGGCGAGATCGAGGCCGATCTCATGCGTGTTCGGTGTGCGTCCAACCGACACGAGCAAGTCGCTGCCCTCGATCACTCGCTCGCCCTCCGCAGTGCGCAGACGCAGCCGGATTTGATCACCCGAATGGCCCTCGACCGCGAGCGTCTCGGCGCCGAGCACCACGTCAATGCCGTCTTCCACAAACATCGTGCGGATCGTCTCGGCCACATCGGGATCCTCGCGAGTCGCGAGCTGCGGCCCGCGTTGGATTATGGTCACGCGGCTGCCAAAGCGCCGGAATGCCTGCGCCATTTCGAGGCCGACGTAACCGCCGCCGAGCACGATCAGGTGGCCGGGCAAATGGTCAAGCTCAAGCGCCTCGATGTGGGTGAGTGGCGCGACGGCGGCCAAGCCAGGAATGTCTGGGATCGTCGCGTACGTGCCGAGATTCAGGAACACGCGTTCTCCTTCAAGCCGCCGTGTCCCGCCCTCCGCCAGGCTGACCTCGATGGTCTTGGGGGCGACAAAGCGGCCCTCGCCCAGAACGAACTCAAGCCCGTTGGCCGCAAACCGTGCTTGATGAATTGCGATCATGCCCTTCACCATTTCCCGCTTACGTTGTCGCACCCCGTTCATGTCTGTGGTCGCGGGTCCGGTTTGCAAACCATATTCGGCGGCGCGGCGAAAAAGCTCCGCGACCTTGGCGCTGCGAATCACGTTCTTGCTGGGCAAGCAGGCGATGTTAGGGCACGAGCCGCCGATCAGCTTGCGTTCGATCACAGCCGTGTGGCGGCCGAGTCGTGCCAGCTCCCACGCGATGTATTTGCCCGCCTCGCCGCCACCGAGGATCACATTCTCAAAGTGTTCGGTGTTGTTCATCATGATCTCCATAAAAATGCAAAATATTCAGTAGGCAGAAAAATGAAATTTACTATTGCAGACCATTTTGTTTAAATCCGTTGGCAGCTTTTATCCGTTGGGCATAAAATTTTAGATTTTTTCTCTGCGTTTGTTTCTCTAATTCGCCTAATCCGCACAAGCCGGAACCAAAAGAGCAAAAGCATACGCAAAGATATAGAGACGCAACGTTACCGCAAAGTTTTTTCTTTTGCTTTTCTTTGCGCAACTAAAAAAGATTAACACGGAGAGAACAGAGCAAACAGAGAGGGTCGTGCATGGAAAACTCCCTTTAGCTTTGTAAGCTCCGTTTACTCTGTTTTCTCTGTGTTGAAAATTTTTTCTTTTTTTGCAACGATTGCACTTTTAATAGGCTCTTCTAAACCCATCAATCTTGCCAAGGATCTTCAAGCGGACGCCATGCGATCTCTCGCACGTGTGACGAGTTTGCCCAATTCGCGCAGCCACAGCACCGAACTTGCCACCGCGGCGCAGCGCAGCCAATCGCCGAAGCTCAAGCTCACCGTCGAAAACGTTTGTTGCAGAAACGGTATGTAAATCACCGCCACTTGCAATACAAGCGCCAGTAGAACTGCTCCCCACAGCAGCTTGTTCGAGAACAGTCCGGCGAACGCGCTCCGCTCATCCGAACGCGCGTTGAAAACGTTGAAGATTTGAAAGAGCATCAGCGTCGTGAAGGCCATCGTCTGCGCGTAACGCATATTGCCTGAGCCTTCGATCAGACCGCTGGGAAGTGACGCGTCAAGGACAAGCAGTGTCCCTGCCGCCATAATCACGCCGACGAAGAAAATGCCAAACCACATCCGGCGCGTGATCACCCCATCATCCCGCGAGCGCGGCGGCACGTTCATCAGCCCCGCGTCCGCCGGGTCAACACCAAGCGCGAGCGCGGGCGCGCCGTCCGTCACCAGGTTGATCCACAGGATTTGCGTCGCCAACAGCGGCAGCACGATGGCGCCAGCGCCTTCTGCCGTCAGGCCGATCACACCCGCCAGCAGCACGCCGAAAAACATCGTCATCACTTCCCCGATGTTTGACGAAAGCAGGTAACGCAAAAATTTTCGGATATTCGAAAAGATCGCGCGCCCTTCCTCAACCGCCGCGACAATGGTGGCGAAGTTGTCGTCTGCCAGCACCATGTCCGCGGCTTCTTTGGAAACGTCCGTGCCGGTAATGCCCATCGCCACACCAATGTCGGCGGTCTTCAAAGCGGGTGCATCGTTGACGCCGTCGCAGCAGTTCTCCGGGCCGCCAGAGCGCAATCCACGCCAGAATCGTCAATCCCTCCTGAATAACGGTAGAGAAGTGTCCCGCCGGCAGATAACGTTTGATGATCTCGACGAGCAGGATCGTCAGACTGAGGAATAGCAAGGCGATCAGCAGACTTCTCCACCCGAAGCGGCGCAGGCGCTTGCGTTCTTTTTCAGCTTCATCACGCCGGAAAGCGAAATGTTGATGGAAGGCATCGGGAATGTCGTTCGCTGCGGCGGCTTCGCTTTCCGGAAAATACAAGATCAGCTTTGCGTCGCTTTTGGCTGAGAGAGCCATCACTTTTTCGATGATGAACTTTTCCGCATCTTTCCTCAGCCTGCGCTTGAGAAATGGCGAGGGCGCGCTCGGCTCTATGAGCTGATCCACGCTTTGGAGGTGAAGGGTGATTTCTTCTTGCCGATTCATACTTCGTTCAGCCGCATAGGCGTGCGGTGATTAGGCGGAGTTCACTTACACAAACAAATCCAGAAAAAATTCTAAAAGTAAAGTGTTTGCTTTAAAAGCGAAGATTTAGATTAAAGTTCGTTTGCAATAGCCCTTATCCGCCTGCCCGCTGCTCGCGCCATTTCCGTATCGCCTTGGCGTGCTTTGGGTAATGGCTGTACGTATCGAGCCGTAGACGACGCCGGAAGCGCGTTTCGCGGATGAATTGATCTTCAGGCGCACGTCGGATGTAGTCGATGAGCCGGCGGTGGGTATCGTCTTGCTGTCGCAACACCTCGGAGAGTGACAAGTTTCTTTTCTGCTCCGTCATCTGGGCGTTGAAAGCATCGATGCCGCCGTATTTGACGGAATACCGCGGTGGCTTCCCGCCGTCAAGGATGAGTGGCAGATGCGTCAACGCCTCCTCTTCCCACCAGATCACGTGTGCGATGAGGTCTCGGACTGACCAGGCGCCGGCGACGCCAGCTTCCATCAACTCCGAGTCTGAGAGACCGGCGTACGATTCCTTGAAGTCCACCCATGCTTTATCAAGTCGTTTCAGAAGTTGCGATCTATCCATGGTTCATCTCTTGCTGGTTAGGTTGCAAGCGCGCAGGCTACGGCTGTTAAGGCGACGCGCGGCTCCACCGAAGGAGTCGCGAGCCAGTATTTATTTTGCAACGCCGTCATGTGTGTGCGCGCCTCGCCCAAAAACGGCGCACATTCCACGTTCGCAATTTCGAGCCGCCGCCGCTCCGCCCTCTGCCAATCATCCTCGACTGCAAGAGGAACGGCAATGGCGACGATGGAAACCGCGAACGTTCTGACCTCGTTGGCCCAGATGAAGACCAAACCCGTGACCAGAAGGAAAAACACGGCATTGCGGATGCTGACGAGCCACCGCCGCGATGCTCGCAGATTTAATTCCTCAGCTTGACACTTAAGTTTTTTAGAGTGAAATCTGTGCTTTTGCGGCAAACATTCTAAAACCACGAATTAACGTTAATGAACGCTGATTTTTTTATTCGCGAAAAATCGCGCTCATTAGCGGTTAAGTCAGCCCCCGGTTGGGTTGCGGCTCGTTCGCGTTGTATCGCAGCCGAGAATTTATTTTCAGGCTTCGCAGCCGCAGCGCGTTGGCGATGACCGAAACCGAGCTGAAGCTCATGGCCGCGCCCGCGATCATCGGGCTGAGCAGCACACCGAAGAACGGGTAGAGTGCGCCCGCGGCCACTGGAATGCCGAGCGCGTTGTAAATGAATGCGAAGAAAAGATTCTGGCGGATGTTCCGCATCATCGCGCGGCTCAAATTGATGGCATTGGTGATGCCGCGCAGATCGCCTTTGACGAGCGTGATGCCGGCGCTCTCCATCGCCACGTCCGTGCCCGTGCCCATCGCGATGCCCACGTGCGCCGCGGCCAATGCCGGCGCGTCGTTGATGCCGTCGCCGGCCATCGCCACCACGCGGCCCTGCTGCCGCAGTTGTTTGATACGCGCGTGTTTATTCTGCGGCTCGACGCCGGCTTCCACCTCGTCGATGCCGAGCTTCTTGGCGACCGCCTCGGCAGTTCTGCGATTGTCGCCGGTGAGCATGATGACTTTCAGGCCGAGCCGGTGCAGTTCTGCAATCGCCGCCGGCGTGGAAGCTTTGATGGGATCGGCAACGGCAAGCAAGCCCGCGGCTTTGCCGTTGATCGCGACGAAAATCACCGTGTTGCCTTCGGATTGCAGTTGCGCCGCGCGCGGCTCGAGCGCGGCGGTGTTCGTCACCTCGCGCTGTTGCAAGAAAGCCAACTTGCCCGCAACTATTTCACGTCCGTTGAGTGTGCCGGTTACACCTCCGCCGGTGATCGACGCAAAGCCGGTAATCGGTTGTGGCTTCACGCCGCGTTCCTTGGCGCCCTGAATCACTGCGGTTGCCAGCGGGTGTTCGCTGTTTTGTTCAACTGCTGCCGCAGCCAACAGCAATTCATTCTCATTAAAATTTTCTGCAGTCAACACGGCAACGAGACGCGGCTTGCCTTCCGTCAGCGTGCCGGTTTTATCGACGACCAGCGTGTCCACTTTTTCCATCACTTCGATGGCCTCGGCGTTGCGAATGAGCACACCGGCTTGCGCGCCGCGCCCGACGCCGACCATCACCGATATCGGCGTGGCCAAGCCCAAAGCGCACGGGCAAGCGATAATCAGCACCGCGACGGCGTTGACGATGGCATAAGCCAAACGCGGCTCGAGGCCGAGGAAGTACCACAACAATGAAGTGATCACCGCAATCGCGACAACCGCGGGAACAAAGTAACCAGAAATTTTGTCTGCCAAGCCCTGAATCGGCGCGCGGCTGCGTTGCGCCTGTCCGACCATGTCCACGATCTGCGCCAGCAACGTGTCGCTGCCGACGCGCTGCGCCTGCATCACGAAACTGCCGGTGCCATTGACCGTGCCGCCCGTAACTTTGTCATCCTTATTTTTCTCCACCGGAATCGGCTCGCCGGTAATCATCGACTCATCCACCGCGCTGCGACCCTCCACGACGACGCCGTCAACCGGAATTTTTTCGCCGGGCCGCACGCGCAAATGATCGCCCACTTTCACCGCCTCCAGCGGCACTTCTTGTTCCTCGCTGCCGCGAATGAGGCGGGCGGTTGGCGGCGCGAGATTGAGCAAGGCACGAATGGCGTTGCCCGTGCGGCTGCGCGCGCGCAATTCGAGAACTTGTCCGAGCAGCACGAGCACGACGATCACCGCCGCGGCTTCGAAATAAATATCAACGCCGCCATTGTGCCGCATCGAAGGTGGAAACAAATTGGGCAACAGCATCGCCACCGCGCTGAAAACGTAGGCCGCGCCCACGCCAATGGCAATGAGCGTGAACATGTTCAATTGCATCGTCTTGATCGAACGCCAGCCGCGTTTGAAAAACGGCCAGCCGGCCCACCACACCACCGGCGTGCTGAGAATGAATTGCAGCCAGCGCGACACTTCGTTGGGTATCACGGCGTCGAGATGCAGTCCTGGCACGAGATGAACCATCGCCAGAAGAAACACCGGCAGTGTGAGCGCGACGCCAATCCAGAAGCGGCGCGTCATGTCGCGCAGCTCGGCGTTTTCTTCATCGGTGCCGGCAGCAATCGTTTTCGGCTCCAGCGCCATGCCGCATATCGGACAATCGCCGGGATGATCCTGCTCGATTTGCGGATGCATCGGACAAGTGTAAAGCACTTTGCTTTTTGGCTTCCCCGCAACAGGCTGCAGCGTGGATGCAACTGTTGCGGGCTGGGCGAGAAACTTTTGCCGGCAATGCTCGCTGCAAAAATAGAACGTCTGTCCGTCGCGTTCGGCGCGAAGGCTTGTGGTTTCATCAACCGTCATGCCGCAAATGGAATCTATAGCCATGCTTTGCAAACTCCGTGGGAGATAAATCGTCAATTGAAGACTACTCAAATTCTATAGCGCAATTTCCATATCCGTGCAAATGGCCAAAACTTTTCCCAGCCGTTCCAAGCGAAAACCATACGCGCCGCCGGGATGGTTGTGCCGGTTGGCGGTGACTTTGGTGATCGTGCCATGAACGTCATAAAAATATTCACTGGCCTTATCAACGTGCAGAAATTCAAAGTTAGCGCCCATACTATCCAATTGCACCGGAAAGTACTCCGTCTGCATTTGTGTTTTAAAAATTCCTCGCAGATTCGTGGCCTTTCTGCCTTTTCCCATCGCCAGAATGATGATTTTTTGTTCGGGGTTGAAAGCCGGCGCAAAAAAGGGAAAACCCTGAATAACGTCATGCCTCGTGCTGCTTCAACTTTTCGCGCAAGGTCTTGCGGTCGATGCCAAGGATTTCCGCCGCGCGGGTTTTGTTGCCATCGACACTGGCCAGAACGTTGCGAATGTGTTCGATTTCCACCTCCGCCAGCGTGCGCGCGAGCCCCTGGCCGCGCCGCGCCGAGAAATGCATGTGCGTCGGCAGATCGGCGACCTCGATAACCTCCTCGTCCAACACCACCACCAGACGCTGCATCAAATTCTCCAGCTCTCTCACATTGCCGGGCCAATAATAACTTCGCAATGTCTGCAATGCGGCGTCGGAGAAACGCGGCGGTGTTTGGCCCGATTCTTTGGCGAATTTGCGCACAAAATAATTCGCCAGCAAAAAAATGTCATCATCCCGTTCGCGCAAAGGCGGAACCGCGATGGTGATCACGTTGAGGCGGTAAAAAAGGTCCTCGCGGAAAATCTCCTTCTTGACCAAAGCCTGCAAATCTTTGTTGGTTGCGGCCAAAATTCGCGCGTCGACTTTTTGCGAGGTGGTGCTGCCGACTTTGCGAACTTCTTTGTCTTGCAGAACGCGCAGCAGTTTGACTTGCATGGAGGGACTCGTCTCGCTGATCTCGTCGAGAAAAATCGAGCCGCCGTCAGCGGTTTGAAAGAAACCGTTGCGGGTTTCCGTGGCGCCGGTGAATGCGCCTTTGACATAGCCAAACAGCTCGCTTTCCTGCAGCGCTTCGGGAATGGCGCCGCAATTCACCGGCACAAACGCCGCGGTGGCGCGTGTGCTGCTGTAATGAATCGCACGCGCCACCAGTTCTTTGCCCGTGCCGCTCTCGCCGGTGATGAGCACCGTTGCTGCCGTGGTCGCGGCTTTGGCGATAGCATGGGTGAGCCTCTGCATGGCTTCCGATTCGCCCATGAGGCCCTGCGGCGAATGCGGCGTGTGAAAGGCGGTTGCGTGTGCCGCGCGACGCCTCTGTAGTTTCTCAAAGGCGCGCTGTACCGCCGAAAACAATTCTTCGTCCGTAAACGGCTTGGCGAGAAAATCCTCCGCGCCGCTTTTCACCGCTGTGACCGCGCCTTCGATGGTGGGATAACCGGTAATCATCATCACTTCCATATCTTTGAAATTTTCGTGGATGTGGCGGATGAGATCCATGCCGCTGGCGCCGGGCATTTTCAAGTCGGTAATGACGAGATCAACTGGCGTGCCCTCGATCATGCGGATGGCTGCGGCCATCCCGGGCGCGGTGAAGACTTGATAGCCTTGTGACACCAGATTGCGTTGGAGCATCTCCAGCGTGCTCGGGGTGTCATCAACCGCGAGAATACGGCCCTGCTCAGACATATTTGCTCTCCTCATTCTCTTGCGGCTCTCTTACCGGCAGCTTGATGGTGAAACGTGCGCCGTGACCGAGTTCACTTTCAACATGGATGGAACCGCCATGCGAGGTGACAATGCCGTGCGTCACCGGCAAACCCAAACCGGTCCCCTGGCCGATCTCCTTGGTCGTAAAAAACGGCGTGAACAATTTGTCCATCACTTCTTCACTCATGCCGGTTCCGGTATCTTCAACCACAAGCAATACGTGGTCATCGCTGGTCCGTGTGGTTACGGCCAGGCGCCCTCCTTGCGGCATGGCCTGGATGGCATTGACGACCAGATTAACCAGCACCTGCTGCAGTTGGGTGGGATCGGCGGTGATATCCGGCAGGTCCGGAGCAAACTCGCGGAACAACTGAATGCCGTGCTTGGCGCAGCGCGACTCAAGAAAATAAAGACTCTCTTCCACGATCTTGTTTAAATTGACTTGGGTTTTTGTGGGGGGGGCATTTGCCGGACGAAAATCAAAAGCTTCTTGATCACCTCGCGCGCGTGCAGCGAGGCGGCAACGACCTTGTCGATATCTTTGGCGGCTTGTTCGGGCAATCCGGCGGATTTTTTGGCCAGTTGCGCAAATCCTAGAATATTGCCCAAAGGCTCGTTCAACTCGTGCGCCACGCCCGCCGCCAGTTGTCCGATGGTCGCCAGCCGATCGGCGTGCTGAAGCTGATGCTGAAGGTTTAAGCGGTCACTTTCCGCTTGTCTGCGCTCCATGATGATTGCAACATGGCGCGCTACTGCATCAATCAAGCTTTGTTCTTCCCTTAGGAAAACTACTGCGTCAAACGCGCTCTTATTCTCCAAGTAAGCCACTTCGATGCCGCCGCGCCGTTCTTCGGCAATCATGATATCCGCCGCCAGCTTTGAGGCGCTCTGGTGAAAAACCCTCGTCGTGTAAGATCGCCCATCCCAAATAATTCGGGCCACGGCGATTTCGGGATGTTGCATGGCGGCAGGCAACAACTCCACAATGCTCTGAAGAATTTCTTTCTGCGAAATGCCTGGACGCGCCACCACCTCGGTTATATCATACAAACAGGCCAGCTCCTTGATGCGCTCGTGCAATGCTGCTTGCGCCCGCCGCGCCGAGACCGCGATGCCGATGGCCTGAACAATTCCTTCGTAAAACTCAATTTGTTCTCGCGTAAAGAAATGCCGCTGCCGGCTTTTTAAGTGCAGGAGCCCAATATCTTCCCCACTGATGGCAAATGGAATCAGGGCGATGGACTTGTAATCGCCGCCAATGGCATGAGCAGGTGTTGGCTGGTCTGATTCCGGATCAAAACGCAACGGCGTTTCGGTGTCGCCCGTCCAGAAGCTTCCATAATTTTAGTAAAACCAGGGGAAGCCGGCGCGAAGCGACCGCTGAGAACATCTCGGCAAAGCCGTTCGAGAACAGAATTTCCATTCGCGCACGGAATGGCTTTGCCCTCAGCATGATGAAGATTGGGCAGACTCTCAAAGCGAAAAGTTTCCTCGGGATGCAGCCGGAACTCCCACCAATAGTGCAAAATTCCATCTTTGAGCCGTGACTCCACCACGTCGCAACCGGTCAGCTCGATGATCAGTTTCGAGGCTTCACGCAGGAATTCGAGGCGCGGCAGCGCGCGAGCACGTAAAAATCTTTATCCATATTTGTTTTCAAGCCTCTTCCTCAAAATCTCATTCGCCACTTTGGGATTCGCCTTGCCGCGCGTGGCTTTCATCACCTGCCCGACGAGGAAACCGAAGACCTTCTCCTCGCCATTACGATAGCGCTCGACTTCATTGGGGTTGGCGGCTATCACTTCGTCAAGTGCCTTTTCTATTATACTGGTATCAGAGATTTGAGTCAAGCCCTTTTCAGCCACGATGGCTTTGAGAGATTTGCCGGTGGCAATCATTTCTTCAAAAACATCTTTGGCGATTTTGCCGCTGATCGTGCCTTTCGAAATGAAATTAAGCAGCTCTGCCAGCGGGCGTGATCCAAAATTTGAGCGCCTTGATAATGTCCCACGCGATTGATGTGCGTGAAGCTCATTTTGCCGCGGTCGAATCAGCCAACTAAAGGTTCAAACAAGACCATCGAGGACTTTTTGAGCGCGAACAATGGCAGATGAAACCAAGACAGAAACATTCACGACGGTGTCATCGTAGTCACAGCGGTTTCGCCATTGCCTCAACGTTTCAAGATGCCGAGCGATATCTGCTCTTCCCTGTTTTTTGAAATGGGTTCTAACGCGCTCGTGGTCTTTGGGAGTGTGCGTAGGAGAGAATCCTTGGCGATCACGAGCGTAATTGCGCGCATAACAGAAAGCCGCATAATAGGCTCTGCTAACAACAGATCGAAAAACAGCTTCCTGGGTGAAGCCGGTTCCGAATTGGGCGAGAAATCGAGCCAGATGAAAGTATTCTTTCCAATCGAAGGCCATACTTTCTTACCTCGGAGGAGAAAAATCGGTCGTCACAAGAAGCCAACCTGACTTTGCCGCAAGCTTGGCGTCAAATGGTGCGGATATACTTTCAATTTTGTCAAGAATGTCTGCCTCGTAATTTTCCTGCCGAACATAAAGCGCTAGATATTCATCATCGATCTCGGGATCACAATACAATTCCAGGGATAGCTGCGTTGGCACTACAAATCGTTCTCGAGCTTTTTTGCAAACGGAGAGCACAAGATCAATCATATCTGTATAACGATCCAGATAATCGCGCACCTCCATCGGCTGTGGCACCACAATCTGATGTTGTTGAAGTTGATCGAAGAACTGTTCGATTTGACTGTTTAAATCAGTGTCCCTTTGAATGCACGCGTCTTGAAAGGTGACCCAGCTTGCAGGCACATCGCGCAACAACTCTTTTTCTAATACTTGTTCCATAAGTATCCTCCTGTCATTCTAAAACGGATCGTGGGGATAAAAATACTTCCGTCAATAACGATACTGAAATTCTTCGTTTTAAGCAAGTTTCTTCTTTAAAATCTCATTCGCCACTTTCGGATTGGCCTTCCCGCGCGTGGCTTTCATCACTTGGCCGACGAGAAAGCCCAAGAGCTTTTCTTCGCCGTTGCGGTAGCGTTCGACTTCCTTTGGATTGGCGGCGACCACTTCCTCCACAGCTTTTTCTAATATACCGGTATCGGAAACTTGAAGCAAGCCTTTTTCAGCAACGATGTCTTTGGCAGATTTTCCGCCGGCAAGCATCGTTTCAAAAACTTCTTTGGCAATTTTGCCGCTGATCGTGCCATCCACAATGAGGTTGAGCAATTCGGCCAAAGCCACCGGCTTGATCGAAAATTTGGCGATGTCAATCTTTTTCTCTTTGAGCGCGCGCAGCACGTCTCCCATAATCCAGTTGCTGGCGAGCTTGGCATCTTTCACGAGTTTGGCAGCGGCTTCAAAATAATCCGCGATGGCCTTTTCGTCGGTGAGCACATCGGCGTCGTATTTTGGCAGGCTAAATTGCTCGACGAAACGGTTGCGTCGCGCCATCGGCAGCTCCGGAAGCGCAACACGAATTTCTTCGCGCCATTGCTCCGCAACACGAATTGGCGCCAAATCCGGCTCGGGGAAATAGCGATAGTCATGCGCCTCTTCTTTCGAGCGCATCGGCGCGACCTTGCCATTTGTGGCATCCCACAGCAAGGTTTGTTGCACCACCGTGCCGCCGGATTCCAACAGTTGCATTTGCCGGTTGATTTCAAACTCCAACGCCTTTTCAACATTACGGAACGAGTTCATGTTTTTCAGCTCGGTCTTCGTGCCGAATTTTTGCTCGCCGGTGGGCCGAACCGAGATGTTGGCATCACAGCGCAGACTGCCTTCTTCCATGTTGCCATCACAAATGCCGAGATAGCGCACGAGTTGGCGAATGCGGTTGAGATAAAGATAAGCTTCGCGCGGCGAGCGGATATCCGGCTCGCTGACGATCTCGATCAGCGGGGTGCCGCAGCGATTCACATCGATCAACGTTTCATTCTCGGAAACATAGCCTTCGGCATGCACGGATTTACCGGCGTCTTCTTCGAGGTGCATGCGAATGATGCCGACGCGCTTCAATTCGCCGTCTTCTTGCTCGATCTCGATCCAGCCGTTTTCGCACAGCGGCTCTTCGTATTGGGAAATTTGATAGCCTTTGGGCAGGTCGGGATAGAAATAATTTTTGCGCGCAAATATGGAATGCGCGGCGATGGGGCAATTCATCGCGAGCCCCATTCTGATGGCAAATTCGACAGCCTGGCGATTAAGCACCGGCAACACGCCGGGCATGCCGAGACAGATGGGGCAGACTTGCGAATTTTGCGGCGCGCCGAAGGCCGTGCCGCAGCAGCAAAAAATTTTGGACTCGGTCAAAAGCTGCGCGTGAACTTCGAGGCCGATGACGGGTTCGTATTTCATTGCTGGTTTTCCATTCTGCCGTTATCAGAAAAAGCCGGAGCCGCAGACGATTCGGCTGATGATTCGCGTGAGCGCTCTGCGCCCATTTTCATAAACTCGCGATGGAGCCACCACATTCCCATTCCGGCCAACAGCACGCCAAGCGCATCAAACCACAGCGGCTGAAATACCACCTGATTGGGCGATTCATTGAAATAGCCTGGAATTTTCAATTGTGGAATGATCAATGGAATCAACGTCAAGCCGTTGTTTAGCGCATGCCCGAAGAGACAGGGGAGCAAAGAGCGGGTTTGCACAAACCACCAGGCGAAGATGGCCCCCAAAACCGCGGCGCTGGGAATTTGCCACGGCAATATGTGAAAAACGGCAAACAGCAGAGCCGATACGATAATCGCTTTGCGCACCGAGTAGTTGCTCAAAAATCCTCGCAGAATGAGGCCGCGAAAAAGTAGTTCTTCCGTCAGCGGCGCTACAATGACCGCCGTTAACAATGCACCCCAAAATTTTTCCGGCGTGCCAAAAACATCTTGGAAGACTTTGGCTATCTGCGGCGGAATCGGCAAAAACTTTAGCAGATAATTATTGGCTTCGGACAGGATGATGCTCATCCCGATCACGGTGAGTGACATGGGCAAAAGCAAAGAGGGAGAAATCGGCGTAACAGGAAAGACTTCGCGAAAAGAAGCGCCGGTTCGCCTGAGGCCGATCAGCAAAACGCTGCCAATCGAAACCGTGTTGAAGACGGCAATGGTCAACGGATTTTCCATGAATGAAGATACCGTTGCCGGGCCGAGCGCGGCGACGGGAATAAAGGTAACGGCCTGGATGACGTAAACCAAAACCAGCAGCGCGATAGCGCGTGAAATATTGGGAAATTGAGGCATCGGGTCGGTTTTTTTTTGATGAACAAAACTACGGAGCAAACATTTCACCTAATACCGCCAACACTTTGGCTTGCGTCGGCTTATCTATCTTCCCTAATTTTTCAATCAAACGCGACTTGTCAACAGCCCGAATTTGATCCAAAACCACTTGGCCATCTTTGCCTTGAAAGCGACAAGGTACTCTGGATGGATAATCGCGTCCTTTCGTGGTCATGGGAGCGACGATCACGGTGGCAATAAACCGATTCATTTCGTCCGGTGAAATAACCAGACAGGGCCTCTTCTTTTTGATTTCTTTGCCGTGGGTGGGATCAAGATTGATTCGGTAAACCTCAAAGCGCCGAACAGCCATCTCTACCACTCCCATTCTTTTTCGTCCCAACTGCTTTGGCCGAAGAGATTTTCCTGGTCAAGAAGCTTATCGTCGCCACGCTCAGCCATGGCGCGGAAAGCTTCGGCCCAACCCTCGCGGGTGCGCCGGGCAGGACGTATGATGATTTGCTTGTATTGAACGACAAGCTCAACTTCTTCACCGAGCCTGGTTTGAGCCAACACGGCTTTGGGGATACGAATGCCCTGCGAATTGCCGATTTGCACGATTCGAGTTTGCATAATTACAATGTAAGCACAGAGCGGTTGACGTGCAAGAAAAATTTTAAACTGATATAACCACGTCTATTGGGTTGCCACGCCGCCATTTTCAAGAAAGTGTGCGATTTGCAAAACGTTCTTCTCGTCAAAAGCTTTGCCGATGATTTGCAAGCCGATGGGCAAACCCTTGGCATCGACGCCGCAAGGAATAGAAATGCCGGGCACGCCGGCAAGATTTACGGAGACGGTGAAGATGTCTGCCAGATACATCGCGAGCGGATCGTCGGTTTTCTCGCCGAGCTTGAAGGCAGTTGTCGGCGTCGTCGGGGTGAGCAGCACGTCGCAAGTTTTGAACGCCTGCTCGAAATCGCGGCGAATGAGGGTGCGCACTTTCTGGGCGCGGCGGTAATAGGCGTCGTAATATCCGGCGGAGAGCACATACGTGCCGAGCATGATGCGGCGCTTGACTTCCGCGCCGAACCCTTCGCTGCGGCTTTTCACATACATTTCTTCCAACGAGTTCGCCTCTTTGGTGCGATGGCCGTAACGAGCGCCGTCATAGCGTGCGAGATTAGATGAAGCCTCGGCCGTGCAGATGATGTAATACGTGGCGATCGCATATTTCGTGTGCGGTAGCGAAACTTCTTTGACCGTGGCACCGGCTTTTTGCAGGCGATCTTTGGCCGCTGCAACGGCGTCGCGAATTTCCTTTTGCACGCCGTCGGAGAGATACTCTTTCGGCAAGCCGACGACTTTGCCTTTGACTTCGCCATCGAGAAATTTGGAAAATTCTTCCACCGGCACCGGCGCCGAAGTGGAATCGCGCTCATCGTGGCCGCAGATGACTTCGAGAACGCGCGCCACATCTTCGACCGAATTGGCAAACGGGCCGATCTGATCGAGCGACGAGGCGAAGGCGACGAGGCCAAAGCGCGAGACGCGGCCATAAGTCGGTTTCATGCCCACCACGCCGCTCAACGCCGCGGGCTGGCGAATCGAGCCGCCGGTATCACTGCCGAGCGCAACCATTGCGAGATTAGCCGCAACTGCAACGGCAGAACCGCCGGAGGAGCCGCCGGGCACGTATTCAGTGTTCGCGGGATTTTTCACCGGACCGAACGAGGAGTTCTCGGTGGAGCTGCCCATGGCGAACTCGTCCATGTTCGTCTTGCCGATGATGATGGCGTCTGCCGCTTCCAGTTTTTTGATGACGGTGGCGTCATACGGCGAGACGAAATTTTCGAGAATGCGCGAGCCGCAGGTGAGCCGTTCGCCTTTCATGGCGAGAATATCTTTGACGGCGACGACGACACCGGCGAGCTTTCCGGCATTGCCATTTTTAGTTTTGGCATCAATTTCTTTGGCGCGAACGCGGGCGCGGTCTGGGAAAACGGAGAGGAAGGCGTTGAGGGATTTGGTGGCGTCGATACGCGACAAATGGTCGTCAATTAGTGCAGCACATGTCATTTCACCGCATTGAAATTTTTTTTGGGCGTGGCGGATTGTTTCCTTTTGAAAATTCATTAGCAACGGGGCAGTTTCGATATGAGATCACGGGAATAAGGAAGCCATTCCACGCGGAGATAAATTTCAGGTAAGAAGTTAACTTTTCAACCGAAAATATAGAAATAAAAGAGCAATAACTACGTTCACGCCGGCATAAATTGCTGGCCCAAATTTTCCGGGAATGAGTGGCAAATCGGCAGCCTGTGCAAAAGCTCGTAAGACAAGCCTGGCATCCGGTGGTTGCCCGCCATTTGTCACAGTTCCGCTAGCCGTTTGTTTTCGATATCCGAGATGCCAATGCAACTCGTCACTTATTTCTTCAAATAGCGCATCTCCCCCCCTGCGCAAATTTTCAAACACGCTGATAACGACGAGATTAACGAGCACGGAGAAGCCTAAAAAATATGCAAAACTATTGTCCAATTTTACGTTATCCGCAAGCAAGTTTTCTCCCAACCCGAACATGAATAATACGGCAAAAATATTTATGGCAGTAAAAACAGCAGCGAAGATTCTTGATAAACGAAGCCGATTGGTCGTGCGCTGCAAACGAACAAGAAAGTGTTCAAGCAACTTTTCAGTTGGGGCCCCATTTAAATAGGTTCCGCTTGAACGTCGTCCGATAAAGGATTGGCGAGCGGATTGGCTTGCTTTATTCATCTAAACCTCGCTTACCTACTGCCTCTAAAAGAGTGCGCAATAAATTGCCTCTGGCCCTGACACGATCAGATTCGTCGAAGCTGCCAGAAAGTGCGCCATCACCATAGAACTTATGAAATACAGAGCAGTATTCCAAGAATATAGGTTCCAAAGATTTTGCCTCGCCGAGCGCTTCAAAATAGGGGCCGGAAGCATAATGTTGAAATACTTCATCTTTTCGATTCCACCACAGATCTGCTTTTGTTATAACATTGATAAGCCAACCTGTTGTATCGCGGCTGCCAAGAAGAGGCGTCCATTCTGCAAGCGCGTCTATTTCAATTTGTCGGTGTTTTCTGAGGAAAGCCTCATTCACAGAGCCATGGGCGGTTAATGCTTTAGCCTTTCCAATACGGTACTCATGATATCCATACGACACGACGTTGATTATTCCAGAGAGACCCCGAGACATTGTTTCTCTGATTGCGCGTATACGTCTAGTGGAATGAAGAGATTGGCCTGGAACATCAACAAAGATGAAGGGTTGCTTTTTGATTTTAATGGAATGTTTCTGGGCGATCTCGGTGCGGTTCATGTGTTCTATCGCTTTGGGGGTCAGTTCAGTCAAAGACTGTAAAAAATTGGTTTTTCCTGCTCCTGTAGAGCCCAAAATAAGAATCGTATGTTTTTTCCGGAAAGCGGTGAGGAGTTTATCAAGCCAGCCTTGTTTTACTGCTAACTCAAATATCTTAATTGCAATTTTAGCTTCAGTTGCTCCGATATTCATCATTTAAACTCCCTCCGCTTAAAAATTGTTCGTATAGCCTCCGCCGCCGCTTCTGGCTGACGCCACCCCCAAAACAGTTGTTAGGCAAATTCGACTTTATCGTAAACCTCCGCCACCGAAAGCTCGCAGACAATCGAGGACAATTTGACAACTCCCTCCGGATCGCTTACTTCAAAGAATAATCAACTGCCATCGTCCTGTTTGATGATGGCAACGCTTTGGCCTCAGCTTGGCCATGGCTTCACTAAATTTCCAACACATTTTCCCAATCCATGCTACGGCCAAGCCGCAGCCGACGGCCGTAGGCAGATCACCCCTCAACTCACGTTTTCGTTTGCGCTTTGGTCTCATCGACTTTTTCTGATGGAGCAGCGCTTTCCGTGTTGCTGGCCGCCTTTTTAAATTCGCGAATGCCCTGGCCGAGGCCGCGCGCCAGCTCCGGCAGCTTTTTGGCGCCGAACAACAGCACGACGACGAAGAGAATGATCAACAATTCTGGAACGCCAAGATTCGGCATGGTTAAACGCCTCCTTTCACGATAATTTTTTGAAATCGTCTTCGACGGTCAACTCTTTCTTCACATCATCCGCCGCTTTCTTAAATTCCTGAATGCCGCGACCGAGACCACGGGCCAGCTCCGGCAATTTTTTGGGGCCAAACAGGAGCAGCACGACGATCAGGATAATCAGCAGCTCGCTCATTCCGATGTTGCCAAACATTTTTTTGACTCCCGAACTGGATTCTGGATGCTGGATCCTTGATGCTGGATGCTCGGTGCATCCAGGATCGAGGATCAAGGATCAAGTTAATTCAACACCCAACGCAGCAGATAAACCGCCACGCCGATGCCGATCAAGCCGACGACGTTGATTTTGAGGGTCAACCCGAGTGTGATGCTAAACAGAACGGCGTTAAGCGTGCCCGGGCCGAACCCGATTTCTCCGCTTTTCAAAAAAAAGTCTTTCACTACCCCGGCCGGCAGCAAAAAGCCGACTAACTCACCCAGCAATGTTCCCGTTAGCGCACCCAAAAGCAAAACGACGACGATAAATCCCAGTGAGCGTTTTGAGCGCAAAGCTTCCTCCTTCAGAATTTCACCAGAATTCCAGACCGGCGGTCTGGGTTACGCAACCAGCGACTGAAAAATCTGCAAGCCACTGTTTGAAGAGAGCAACGGCTCGCAAGCCCTTTCGGGATGCGGCATCAATCCCATGACGTTGCCCGCTTCGTTCATAATGCCGGCGATGTTATCGAGCGCGCCGTTGGGGTTGGCCGCCGGCGCGACTTCGCCAGTCGATGAACAATAACGAAACAAAATGCGGTGTTGCGCTTGCAACTGCTGCAAGGTTTCTGTATCCGCGTAGTAATTGCCGTCGCCATGCGCCACCGGCATTTTCAACACCGTATCGGTGCAATTTCGAGTGAAACGGGTGCCGGAATTTTCCACTTTCAAGTAAACCGGCTTGGCGACAAAACGCACTTGGGCATTGCGCACCAAAGCGCCCGGCAACAAACCGGCTTCGCAGAGAATTTGAAACCCGTTGCAAATGCCGACGACGAGGCCGCCGCTCCGGGCGAATTTACTCACTTCATCCATTACCGGTGAAAAACGGGCGATGGCGCCGGTGCGCAAATAATCACCGTAAGAAAAACCGCCGGGAAGAATCACCGCGTCGAACCCGCTCAGATCGCGCTCTTTGTGCCAAACGAAGCGCACCGGCTGGCGAACGACGTATTTGAGCGCGTAGTAACAATCGTGCTCGCAGTTCGATCCCGGGAAAACCACAACACCGAAACGCATATCCATCCCTCGAAGATTGGATTGCTGGATCAATGGATTGCTGGAGTAATGGATTGTTGGAGCATTGGATTGATGGGGTCGTGAACCGCATTATTCCAACAATCCAAAAATCCATCAATCCAATGATCCATTACTCCTTGCCTTCTACTACAACGAAATCGTAATTCTCGATCACCGGATTGGCCAGCAATTTTTTGCAGGCATTTTCGGTGAGTTGCTGCGCCTGCTCGCGGCTCATGCCGTCGAAAGAAATTTCGATCAATTTTCCGGCGCGGACTTCCCGAATGCCGGCAAAACCCAGCATCTCCAGGGCGTGATGAATGGTTTTGCCCTGCGGATCGAGAAGGCCGTTTTTAAGGGTGATGTAAATTTTAGCTTTCAACGCGCGCTTTTTGTTTGCCCCGCCACTGGCCTCCAGCCCCGCGTGGCGCGGCGGGCGCCAGGGCAGGTGTGGCGGGGGCAGTCTGCGTTACGGTTACTGCTCGCTGATTGAAACATCCGGCAACGGCTCTTCTTCTTCGGGCCGCAGATGATTGATGACGGCGCGCGAGAGCTGCGCAAAAATATACAGCATCGCCATGGGAAACATCATAAGGCCGGGATACTTCAAGATGACAATTGTCGAAGCGACGACGAGCAGCATTAGCAAGGTATTTTTCCGTCCGCGACGGAAAGAGAAATAAGGCATGGCATCGAATTCAACGGTCGAGACCATCAGCACCGCGGCCATAAACACGAGCGCCACAGTGACGCCGGGTACCCGCATGCCGTCCAAATTATGATAACTGAAGAGCAGGTACGAGCAGAGCAGCGTCGCGCCGGCAGGAATCGGCATGCCTTCAAAAAACCGGCTTTTGGTGAAACCGCTGGTATGCGTGTTGAACCTCGCCAGGCGAATCGCGCCGGCAGCGAGCGGGGTAAAGCTGATGACGAGGCCGAAGACGCCGAGATGATGGAGCTGGGCGAGATAAATCATGATCGCCGGCGCCACGCCGAAAGAGACCACGTCTGCCAGCGAGTCAAATTCAACCCCAAAGTTGGAGTAGCCGCGGGTGGCGCGCGCGATTTTGCCGTCGAGCACGTCGCAAACGGCGGCGATAATAATCAGCCACGCGGCGGCGCTGAAACGCCCCTGCGTCGAAAAAATGATCGCGAGGAAGCCGAGAAAAAGATTGAATATGGTGAATAGGTTCGGCGCGACTAGTTGTTTACGTATCATGCTTGAGTTCTCCTATTATGCTCTCGCCCGCTTTGACCTTTTCCCGCAGGCGGACTTTCACTTCTGAATTCAATGGAAGAAAGACTTCCATGCGCGAGCCAAATTTGATCATGCCAAAACGTTCGCCGCGCCGGACGCGATGTCCTTCCCGGATCTCACAGACAATCCGCCGCGCCAAAATGCCGGAAATTTGCTTGAACACGATCTTGCCGTCCGGCGTTTCCAGCCCGATGATGGATTGCTCATTTTCCGTGGAAGCGGCAGGCTTCGAGGCCACGAAAAATCGGCCCTTTTTGTAACGGAAATATTTGACCTCTCCATCATGCGGCACGCGATTCACGTGGACGTTGAACGGCGAAAGAAAAATCGTGACTCGCCGGGTTCGCGCTTTGATAAAATCCGGCTCTTCCGTTTCGTCAATGCCGATGACCGTTCCGTCAGCCGGCGAAACCACCAACCCCATACCTGCAGGGATATCGCGCTCGGGATCGCGAAAAAAATATACGGTGAAAGCGGCCAGTGCCCAGAAAATTACCGCGAGCACCCGAAACATGACCGCAATGCCGCCGCCCTCCTGGCGATATCCCAGATATCCCAACGTCAACAGCAAAGCGATCACGATCAACGCGCTTAAAATTCCGTAACCCTCACGATGCACGGGGATCAGACTTTCTCTCCTTCCAGTTCGATGAACACCCGGCGGCGCACCTCCTCATAAATTTTTTCCATGGCATTCGGATCCTGGCGCGACCGCTCGGCGTTGTATTTCTCGCCGGTTTCAGCGTCCCACCAGCGGCAGTTGTCGAGAGACAGCTCGTCGCCGACCAAAATGTGATTTTTATAACGCCCAAATTCGAGCTTGAAGTCCACCAGCTTCAGGCCGCGGCGAATGAAAAACGCTTTCAAAACGGCATTGGCTTTGGTGACATAGCGTTCGGCTATTTTCAGCTCATCGGCGGTGGCCAGGCCAAAGGCGACGATATGATGTTGATTGACCATTTGATCGTCTTTGGCGTTGTTCTTCATATAATATTCAACAATCGGCTTCTCGAGAATTTCGCCATCTTTCAGGCCGTAACGCTTGGCAAAGCTGCCGGTGGCGAGATTGCGCACCACGACTTCCAACGGGATGATTTGCAGCCGCCGGACGAGCAAACTGCTTTCGCTCACCCGCGAGACGAAATGCGTCGGCACGTTGAAACTCTCGAGATAACGGAACAGATGGGCCGAAATCTGGTTGTTAACAGCGCCGGGCTTGAAAGCCTTGCTCCGCTTCGAGCCGTTCATCGATGGAATGTCGTCTTTGAATTCCATGATGAGCTGTTCGGGATTCTCGGTATCGTAGAGAATTTTCGTTTTCCCTTCGAAAATCTTTTTTTTCTTCTTAATCGCCATCCTCTCTCCTATGACTTAGGCAGAAATGAAAGGCATCATCATTGAAGTTAGTTCGCGTTGGCTGATGCACACGACGATCAAGTGGCATCCAAACCGAGCCGCCGGAAAATGGTGTCAACATGCCGGAGATTTTTGTTCAGATCAAAACCATGGCGAATTTCGTCGGCGCTGAGATATTGCCGGATCGTCTTGTCGGCGAGCAACCGCTCCAAGAAGCCGGCGGGCTTTCCGCCCACGTTCAAATCTTCCCAAGTTGCCATGGCATGTGTTTGCACGAGACGATAAGCTTCTTCGCGCGCCAGGCCTTTTTGCGCCAGCGCCAACAGCACCTGTTGCGAGAAGACCAGGCCGCCGGTGCGCTCGAGATTGCGCCGCATGTTCTCCGGATAAACTTGCAGATCACGGACAATGCGAGTGAATTGGTGCAGCATGTAATCCAACAGCGCGGTGCTATCCGGCAAAATCACCCGCTCCACCGAGCTGTGGCTGATGTCGCGTTCGTGCCAGAGCGCGACGTTTTCCAGCGCCGCCATGGCGTTGGCGCGTAATAAACGGGCCAATCCGGAAATGCGCTCGCAGGTGATTGGGTTGCGCTTGTGCGGCATGGCAGAGGAGCCTTTCTGGCCTTTGCCAAACGGCTCTTCGGCTTCGAGAATCTCGGTGCGCTGCAAATTGCGAATTTCCACGGCGAATTTCTCGAGCGAGGCGCCGATCAGCGCAATCGTCGCGAGAAATTCCGCATGGCGGTCGCGCTGCAAAATCTGCGTGGAAATCGGCGCCGGCTGCAGATCGAGATGCTTGCAAACATATTCTTCAACGAACGGGTCGAGGTGCGCAAAGGTGCCGACCGCGCCGGAGATTTTGCCGACGGAGATCGTGTCAATCGCGCGTTGCAGCCGTTGGAGATGACGATCAAGCTCGGCGAACCAGACGGCCAGTTTCAAGCCGAAAGTCGTCGGCTCGGCATGAACGCCGTGCGAGCGGCCGATGCACACGGTGTGCTTGTGCGCCAGCGCTTGTTGGCGAACCGCCTCGCGCAACGCTTTGATTTTGTCAACGAGCAGAAGACCGGCTTGCCGCATCAGCACGGCGAGCGCGGTATCCAACAAATCCGACGACGTCATGCCGAGATGAATGTAACGGCTCTCCGGCCCAACGTATTCGGCGATATTGGTCAAGAACGCAATAACGTCGTGCTTGACGGTTTCTTCGATTTCTAAAACTCTATGACTGTCAAACCTGGCTTTTCGTTTGATCTCCTCGACCGCTGCCGCCGGCACCACTCCCAACTCGGCCTGCGCTTCGCAAGCGAGTATCTCGATCCGGAGCCAGATGGAGAGTTTGTTCTCCTCGCTCCAGAGGTGCGCCATTTCGGGGAGGGTGTAGCGAGGGATCATATTCAAAGACCTTTACTGTTGCAATATAACTATTTCAGAGAAAACGGTAGCCTGTGCCGTGAATCTCTTCGATATATTGAGAAGGATATTTATTTTCGCCAAGCTTCTCCCGTAACCTCTTGATGTTTACATCTACAGTCCGGTTTGTGACGTAGACTTTCTTACCCCAGACCTTCTGGAGGATTTCCCTTCGACTAAACACGCTATTTCTACGCGCGGCTAATAGAGAGAGAAGCTTGAACTGGATATATGTTAACTCGATGGGCTTACCCGCTTTCGTTACGCGGCGTTCATCTAAATCAATCTCGAGATCCTTGATATGAATTTTCCTGCTGTTGCCGGAGTCGAGACGACGGGAGATCGCCTTGATGCGGGCGACTACCTCGCGTGGACTGTAAGGCTTGGCGACAAAGTCATCTGCTCCGGTTTCAAGGCTTTTGACTCTGACATTTTCATCATCATTCGAAGATAGGAGAATTAACGCCGGTTTTCGCGTGGCCAATTCGTCCTTCCATTCTGACCAAGCTGACCATGCGCGGTCACCAAATTCATCCAGGTCAATCATCACAGTTGAGGGCTTGTCATGCCGTACGCTCTCTTGCAGTCCTTCAAGACTGAGCGTTTGCTGCACTTGGTAACCTTCACTCTCCAAAAGTTGTCCCAACTGGGACTGGGTAGAAATGCTGGCGCCGCTCCCGAAGAAGATGAGTACTCTCCCTTTGTCTATCGACTTTTCATCTCTATCAGGTGCATCAACTTTGGCCCCTGTTGTATTATGTAATGCTTCCGTCGACTTACGAGCCTCATTACTGAATTCCGGCAAATCTATATTACATTGTTTAAACGCGTTTACAAGATGAGCTTTTGTCTCAGCAGCATTAGAAGCTATAATTGCTATAGGAATGCCAGCTTGTGCAAGCAAGTTCATAACTAACTCATTCACTGGACTGCTTGTCAATACAGTAACGATTGGTGGCGCATTTGACGAAATATCGACAACAGCATTTTTCAGAGCAGCCAATGATGGGTACGTGGAATATCCCAACATTCGCTCTGGAGATTCACGCTTGATCTCGAAAAGGATAAGTTGTCCATTTGATGAAGCAGCAACGATATCCACTAACATGCTTGGGACGTTTTTCGTCTTTAACTCACGGTTTTTTTCCACTACGGGAAAGATCTGCTTAAGCTGCTCGAATGCCAGTTCCATAGCTGCGGCATCAGCTTTTCGTGCGGCCACATTAACGATTCGTTTAATCATAAAGCCTCCAGTAAACAGAATGTTCCCTCGTTTCATCCCAAACACGGTATACTTTCCAGATGCTGAAGAGAATCAAATAAATGATACCACCTATACACTCCTCATAATATTGCAGCAACCATTTGCTAACAATAATAACCAAGATTGCTCCTATAATCAATGCCGCTACGTTGTCTTTGAGTTCGTCCCACAGACACAACAATAACGCGCTCGGTTTTCCCTTCAGGTAAGTTTGGGCATCACCTGGAGCATTGAGAGAAACATCCATCGCAGCTTTCATATCCAGTTCTTTTAGACAACGACGAAGCGCACTCACAACAGTTTCTGAGCTACGAAATAGATGACCGTGATGGAACGTCTCAATAATGATCTCAAATTCTCTAGCATTCACCCAAAGGAATAAAGCTTGCGAACCAGGACGCGGAATACAACTAAAGACACTTGCGGCTGCCATATCTGCGGTATAACTTTGCACACCACGAGCACGCCGCTGTTTACCATGCGGCACTTCGTGCTGAAAAATACTGGCGACCACATTACGCAAGTGGTTTCCCGACGCAAACTCTCCTCTGGTTAGCGTAACACGAATAATGGCGATCATGTACGAGAAATCCCCTAGAAAATCCAACACAATTTTTTATATCGTCTGCTTCGCCTTCTGCCAATCTTCCAGAAACCGCGCAATGCCGATATCCGTCAGCGGATGACTGAAGAGCTGGTCGAAAACTTTGGCCGGAACCGTGGCGATGTCCGCGGCAGCGAGCGCCGCTTCGATGACGTGAACCGGATGGCGGAGGCTCGCGGCGAGCACTTCGGTCTCAAAATCGTAGTTGTCGAAAATCGCGACGATCTGCCGCAGCAAGTCCATGCCAACGTGGCTGATGTCATCCAATCGGCCCAGGAATGGACTGACAAAAGAGGCGCCGGCTTTCGCGGCGATCAACGCTTGGCTCGGGCTGAAGATCAAGGTCACGTTAGTGCGGATTTTCTCGTTCGCGAGCTTGCGCACGGCGACCATGCCGTCTTTCGTCATCGGAATTTTGACGATGATGTTGGGATGCAGTTTCGCCAGATCGCGGCCCTCGCGGAGCATGCCTTCGGTGTCGAGCGAAACGACTTCGGCATTGACCGGGCCGGGGACGACTTCGCAGATGTTGCGCAGAATATCTTTGAAAGCGCCTTTCTCTTTGGCAATCAGCGAAGGATTGGTGGTCACGCCATCGAGCAGGCCCATGGCCGCGACTTTTTTGATTTCATCGAGATTGGCAGTGTCGAGATAGAATTTCATTGTATGTTCTCCGAAAATTTTAGGTCCATTCTGAGCGTTTTGTCAAACGCCTACATTTTCAAAGAGCCTTTGGACATTCTCAAAACTTTCCAGATTACGCCGTTCTTTAGCGTCATCCAATGCCTTCCGAGTCGTTTCGTTGGGAATTTTAGCATCATCAAAAAGAAGCAGGCGTGGCGGCAGCGACACAAACCTTTTTCCGCTTTGTTTTTCCTGCTTCTTTATGTCTTCGACGATGGCGGCCAAGTCATAATTGAATCGGGCAGCATGATCTGCGCGGATTTGATGAATTTCTTCAACAATTGGGTCTGACCACATATTTTATTCTCCTAGTAATTCTTCCGGTGTACAAATTATTGGAGGTTGATAACCGTTTTGTCGGCAAATCAATTCAACAGCGTCTCGGGTTTCAGCTTTGGCGATATGTTTAAAATTCCATGTCAAAAGATAGTTCATCCCATTCACGCTTGCAATTCCTATATGTAACGCATCATCCGCAGCTTTCTTGGGAAGAACGTTCCGACTGAGAAATTCCCTGGCCAATTTTTCTGCTGCTTGATTTGTTTCCAAAAGTTCTATGTCGCGCAAGACATTCAACCTTTTCCCCGCGGCTTCGGGGTCGCCGCGACCGGCTTCAAGCACGACAAGCTGAGAAGCATATAAGCTGAAATCATGACGTTTCCTTTGCCACCAATCGTGGGTTAGTTGCTGATGCGCGGCAACGATCAAATCTCGACTCGGAAGCGCTGTCAGATAACTGACAAAACTTGTTTCGATATAAACCGATGGCTTCATGGAAACTTAAAAAACTTTTAATAAAACACCCGATCCAAAAACAACCCGTGTGGCGGCGCGGTGAAGCTGGCTTCGGTGCGCTTGCGACTTTCGAGAATCTCTTTCACCTGCGGCGGCGTCAGCTTGCCGCGGCCGACATCGATCATGGTGCCAACGATGATCCGCACCATGCTGCGCAAGAAGCGGTTGGCGCGAATGATCAGCTTAATCCGCTCACCGGTGTCTTCCCACTCGATCAGCTCGACGCGGCTCAAATAATGCGGGTCTTCGGTGCTCGTATCGCAGAAGGCGCGAAAATCATGCTCGCCCAGCAGATGCAGCGAGGCCTCGCGCATGGCCGCCACCTCGAGCGGAAATTTGCAGAAGAACGCGTAGTGCCGGCCGACGGCCACGGGAAAGCGACTGAGCACGTAAAAGTATTGGCGGCTCACCGCGCTGTGACGCGCGTGGAAAGCCGACGGCGCCAGCTCGACTATTTTGACCGCCACATCGTGCGCGAGAATGCCATTCAAAGAACGCGGAATATCTTTTAAAGGAAGCTCGATTGCCGAGTGAAAGTTGATCACCTGTCCGAGCGCATGCACGCCGGAATCCGTGCGTCCGGCCACGTTGACGCGAATCACTTCGCGAAAGAGAATTTTCAGCGCCCGCTCCACCTCGCTCTGAACCGTTCGCATGCCCGGCTGCACTTGCCAACCGTAAAATTTGCTGCCGTCGTATTCGAGGGTGAGTTTGTAGTTGAATAATGGAGACTCTTCCACTGAACACATTCTCGTTAAAAAGACGCTGCGCTAAAATAGGTTTATATTCTCTGTCAAACGGAACATTCAAGAAAATAGACACATTATATTTAACCCGGGCCATAGATATTCTCTTTCTCGGCTTTCCGTTTTTCAGGCCTTTTTATTGGGCTTTGTCCCTTTTGCAGCTTTTTTCCTAGTGATACTAGAACCCTCGCTCCGATTTCTTTTTTGCAGCGTCGGCTTTGATGACTTAAGGGCTTCTCGCTCTTGAAGGGCACGCACGGCCTGCTCAGCCTGCCTGATGGTCAAACGCCCCGAGACCGGAGGCTCCTTGATGGTTCGATAGCGTAAGCGCATTGTAGTTCTCCTTTGCAATAAAATATCTCGTTAAGCATTCACCCATCATTTTCACCAAAAGGTCACTGGCACAAAATAAACCTTTCAAAATAGCGTCAATTTTTCAAAAACGAACGTCAGCGCCATACAAACAAGCACACTCGCCATCATCCAAAAATCCCGCTTCTCAAAACTCATCTCCCGAAAAGGGACTCTGCCAGCGCTGCCGCGATAGCACCTCGCCTCCATCGCAATCGCCAAATCGTCGGCGCGATGAAACGTTGCCACCATGAGCGGGACCAACAGCGGCACCAAGGCTTGCACGCGCGCCAGCAGCGAGCCGGAGAAATGCGCACCGCGCGAGAGCTGCGCCCGGTGAATCCGCTCGGCCTCGTCGATGATCGCCGGCACGAAACGCAGCGCCAGCGTCGTCATAAATGCCAACTCGTGAACCGGCACGCGCCAACGCTGCAACGGCTTGAACAAACGCTCGACGCCGTCAGTCAAGTCCGTGGGCACGGTGGTAAATGAGAGTACGCCGGTTACGACGATCAGCAGCGCCAAACGCAGCGAATATTTAAATCCCATGAGCGCACCGGCCCATGAAATGGAAATGCCCCACACCCGAAACCGGGGGTCCGTACCAACGTTATTCAAACTTTGTGCTTCGGCATTTAAACCGGGAGTCAATGCGTGCAAAGCAATCGTGATCGCAAAAAGCCACAGGAAGGCGCGCAGATTGCGCAAAAATAATCGCGGCGGCAATTGGGTGCGTTGCACGACCACGGCCAACGTCAGGATCCAAAAAACCAGGGCTGGCCAGGATTCAACCCACATCAACAATGACATCACCGAAACGCTCGCCAACAACTTCAGCCGCGGATCAAGCCGGTGCAAGCTCGATTGTCCCGGGAAATATTGCCCCAGCGTGAGCCGGCGACTGATGAGCGGCCGCCTGTCCCGCTTTAGCGAGACGTCTGAAGATTTTGTCATAAAATTTGGCCTATACCCCGATTCGAGGCAAATTATTCGACAAATCCAGGGTATAACCTCATGGTCTGGCGTATTTTGACGTTTCAATATAAGAATTTTTTCCTTAAAATCAAACAAAAAACTCACGGCAAAAAGCGCTTAATAAATCTTATTACCACTATTTTTCACTTGACTTTTTGCCGGATTCATGATATTTTGACAATCGCTTAATAACTGGCGCATATTCAAATCGATAAAAGCTTTTTTATTAAATACTTACTGCGCAAGAAGCCTGACGGCGCCTGGGTCATCGTCCGCGACGCTAATCTGTTGACGGTCGAGCCCTCTGCTTCCACATGAGCGGCAACAAGAAGTCCTGTCTTCTTTTAAATTCAAATGGCTATGGAAGAGTAACAAGCTAACTTGACAGAGAGGGAGGTTCAGCATGTCAGAAGCGAAACCGGCAGAAACCAAATTCAAGCCCTACATTCCGGCTGATCAAGCTCCGCCGGAGTTTACGGCCAAAGCCATCATTCTCGGCGCGATCTTCGGCATTATCTTCGGCGCGGCGACGGTGTATCTCGCCCTCAAAGCCGGGTTGACAGTCTCAGCGTCGATCCCGATTGCCGTCTTGGCGATCGCGGTATTCAAGCGCTTTGGCAAGTCCACGATTCTTGAGAACAACATCGTGCAAACCATCGGCTCTGCCGGCGAGTCGGTGGCGGCCGGCGTGGCCTTCACGATTCCCGCGTTGATTTTTCTCGCCGCCGGCGAGGCGTTCTTCACCTACTTCAACATTTTTACGCTGGCGCTCGTCGGCGGAATATTGGGCGTGCTCTTCATGGTGCCGCTGCGGCGCTCGCTCATCGTCAAAGAACACGGCGTGCTGCCTTATCCCGAAGGCACCGCGTGCGCTGAAGTGCTGGTTGCCGGCGAACGAGGCGGCTCGATGGCGGGCAAGGTCTTTGCCGGTTTGGGCGTGGCGTTCGCTTATAAATCGCTCATGAGCATTCTCGGTCTTTGGAAAGATGTGCCGACTTATCGCGCCTCCTCCACCTCGGCTTTCCCCAACGCGAGCGTGAGCGCGGAGATTACGCCGGAATATCTCGGCGTCGGCTACATCATCGGCCCGCGCATCGCCGGCGTTCTGGTCGCGGGCGGCGTGCTCTCCTATCTCGTCCTGATTCCACTCATCAGCTTCATCGGCGAGGCGCTGCCAAATTTCCTCAAACCGGGCGTGGGCGATACGCTGATCCGGGATATGTCGCCTTCGGAGCTTCGCACCGGCTATGTTCGCTACATCGGCGCCGGCGCCGTCGCAGCCGCCGGCCTGATCACGCTGCTGCGCACGCTGCCAACCATCATCTCCGCGTTCAAAGAGAGTTTCAAAAGCTTGCGCGATATGAAAGCCGGCGTCGCGCCTTTGCGCACCGAGCGTGAAATTCCCATCACCTACGTCATCATCGGCTCGCTCGCGCTCGTGCTCATCGTCGCGCTTCTTCCCCAACTTCCGGGTGAAACTTTTGCAGGCAAATTGTTGATGGGCGCGCTGGTGGTCGTATTTGGATTTTTCTTCGTCACCGTTAGCTCGCGTATCGTTGGCATCATTGGTTCATCTTCAAACCCAATCTCCGGCATGACCATCGCCACGTTGATGGCCACGTGCTTGATTTTCGTCAGCCTTGGTTGGAACGGCGACGCCTATCAATCCTTGGCGCTGGCTGTCGGCGGCATTGTCTGTATCGCCGCGGCCAATGCCGGCGCGACGAGCCAGGATTTGAAGACCGGCTATATCGTCGGTGCCACGCCGGTTTATCAGCAAATCGGCCTCATTATCGGCGTCGTCGTCTCAACGTTCGTGATCGGCTTGACGCTGCAGGCGCTCGACGCCTCGATGAAATTTCAAGGCGTGGCGCATGCCATCGGCTCGGAACGATTGCCGGCGCCGCAGGCGACGTTGATGGCGACCATCATCAAAGGCTTGCTGGCGCAAGACCTGCCGTGGGGCTTGGTGTTCGTCGGTATGTTCATCTCCGTGGTGGTCGAGCTTTGTGGCGTGCGCTCGCTCTCGTTTGCGGTCGGCGCGTATCTGCCGCTTTCCACCACCGCGCCGATTTTTGTCGGCGGTTTGATGAAAGCGTTGGCGGATAAAATGGCCGGCAACAAAGGCGGCGGCCCCGAAGAATCCGAGGTCAGCTCCGGCATGTTGTACAGCACCGGGCTGGTTGCCGGCGGTTCCATCACCGGCGTGATCATTGCGCTGCTCAGCGGCGTTTCCACCACCAGCGCGGAGGGCAGAGAGATTTCGATCCTGGAATGGACGCTCGATAAAATCGGCGTTCACGGCTGGGAAAGCCTCGGTGCCGGCGCCGATCTCATCGGCATCGCTTTCTTCGCCGGGTTGTGTTTCTTGCTCATGCGCGTGGCGCGGCAGAAACTGGAGGTGTAGGCTCCAATCCAGCAGCGAAGTCCGACTTGCGCAAAACTATGTTCCGAATTTTGGAGATATTACAGCGCAAGTCGGACTTCACTCATAGACATTTTAAAGGTTGAACATGCTGAACGTGCTGTGGGATACTCGCGGTTATTTTTTCTGGCTGACGGTTGTTTCGTTATTCTGCTGGATTCTTGAACGCCTCGCGCCGTGGCGCAAAGAACAAAAAGCTTTTCGCCGGCAAATTGCGCAGGATTTTTTCTGGCTGGTTTTCAACGGCCATTATGCCGGCGTGGCGATTGCCTTTGCGAGCAGTTGGCTCATTCAACAGCTCAATCCCATCTTGGGAAAATGGAACGTGCCCTCGCCGGAGTCGATTCAGCTTTTGGCCGGCAGCCCGTGGTGGGTGCAGTTCGCCGTTTTTCTCGTGCTCAAAGATTTTCTCGAATACCTCGTTCACAACCTGCTCCACCGCATGCCCGTTTTGTGGGAATTTCACAAGCTCCACCATAGCATCGAAGAGCTTGATTGGATCGGCAACATGCGCTTCCATTGGATGGAGATCGTGGTTTACAAAGCGCTCACCTTTTTGCCGCTGGTGATGCTCGGCGTCAACGGCAACGTCATTTTGTGGATCGCGATCGTCTCGACGCTTATCGGCCATCTCAATCATTCCAACTTGAATTTCAACTGGGGGCCATTGCGCTACGTGATCAACTCGCCGCGCATGCACGTTTGGCACCATGATGTGATTTTGCACGGGCAACACGGAAAGAACTTCGGCGTGGTGTTTTGTTTGTGGGATTGGCTGTTCGGCACGGCATATTTGCCGGCTGATAAAATGCAACCGGCAAAACTCGGTTTTGAAAGCATGGACAAATTTCCCCAAGGCCTGTTGCCGCGGCTGATTTATCCTTTGTTTTCGAAGACACGGTAAATCCGCCTTCATGAGGCTTTCGTAATATAATGACAAAACGAGCATGACATGATTTTTACAAATGCTGTGACCAAAAGCTTCCCGCTGAAATCCGCCGAAAACACCGAGAGTCGCCGAATAATTTTTAATTCTTTTTCGGCGACTCTCGGTGACTTCGGTGACCTTCGGCGGAAGAATGGCTTTTCTTAAATGCGTATTTCACCCATGGCAAGCTAAAAGATCATTTTCACTTTTCAAAATCGAGGAGGATAACATGCTTCAAAGAATCATCTTGTTGATCAGCGGAGGACTTTTTATTTTTTAAATGGGCTGCCAGCAACAAGCGCCTGCACCCAATCCGGTCGAGCGCGGCAAATATCTCGTCACCATCGGCGGTTGCCATGATTGTCACACGCCAAAACAGATGGGCGCCAGCGGTTTGCCTGAGCCAGTTATGACAAGCATGCTCTCCGGTCATCCGACCGAAGCGCCATATCCAACCTGGAAGCCCGAAGATCTGCAAATGAACAACGCGATGGCATCCACAAATATGATGCTGACCGCATGGGCCGGTCCGTGGGGCGTGAGCTTCGGCATCAACCTCACACCGGACAACGAAACCGGTATGGGCGAATGGACGGAGGAAGCGTTTATTCAAAGCATGCGCACCGGCAAGCATCAGGGGCAGCCGAACGGCCGCGATATTTTGCCGCCGATGCCCTGGCAAAGCATCAAGGAAATGACGGACGATGATCTCAAAGCCGTCTGGGCTTTTCTGCGCAGCATTCCGCCGGTCAAAAATCAAGCGCCGCTGCCGGTGCCGCCGGCTATGCCGCCTCCACAAGGCGACTAAAAAAGCAAAAAAAATTAGCTCACGGAATGGAACACACACGGAAGTAAAAGATTTTTATAATTCATTTCCGTGAGCTGTTCCAATTCCGTGAGCGATTATTTTTTATTGCGGTTCCCTTTTCGTTGCAGATTATTTTTTGAGCACAAAATTTAATGCCTCGTCGCTTGTGGATGAATTGGTTGCGCTTGTCGTTCGCCATTCTGATCTTTTCTATTTCCCTATTGTCCGCCTTCCCGGCGCCGACTAATTTTCTTTGGAAGCTGGCGATTGGAGCAACGGAATGGGGCCATGTTCTCGCCGCGATGGCTCTAACAACCTTGCTTCCCGGTTGGCGGCGCTCGCGAAAAGGTTGGATTGCCGGTGTGTTTGGTATCGTCGCGGCAATACTTGCGTTGACCCCGCTCATGCGCGCGATGCTTGTTGCCCGCCAGCTTCCCGACCGGTTTCAAGCCGCTTTTGGTGAAACCACGCTGCTTGCAAACGATCATGTTTCCATGCGTTCGCAGCCTTTTGTTGCCGTTGATCTTCTGCGCGGCATCGATTCACCTGAAATTGACTTCAAGAGTTTGGCGTATTCCGAGGTCGATAGTCAAACGCTTCGCCTCGACCTTTATCAGCCGCCAGCGACGCAACAACCTGCGCCGGTAGTGATCGTCATTCACGGCGGCTCGTGGCGCAGCGGCGATAGCAAACAGCTTGCGCCGCTCAACACTTATCTCGCGGCACGAGGTTATGCCGTCGCGGCGATCAATTACCGGCTCGCCCCGCGCTGGCGTTTTCCCGCAGCGCGCGACGATGTGATTGCCGCGTTAAATTTTCTCAAAGCGCATGCAGATTCACTCGGCATTGATCCTCAAAGATTTGCTCTCCTCGGCCGTTCTGCCGGGGGCGAGCTGGCGCTGCTCGTGGCTTACACCCAACATGATCCGTCGATTCGCGGCGTCGTGTCGTTCTATGGGCCGACGGACATGTATTGGAGCTGGGCCCATCCCGGCAACCCGCTCGTCATCGACACGCACGACATTTTAAAGGCGTATCTCGGCGGCAGCCCGAAAGAAGTTTCGGTGAATTATGACGCCGCCTCGCCGATTCGGTTCGTCGACTCTTCTACCCCTCCAACCTTGCTCATTCACGGCGGTCGCGATGAGCTGGTCTCGCCGCGCCAAAGCGAGAGGCTCGCCGAGCGTTTGACCAATTCCGGGGTGCGGCATTTCTTGTTGAGATTGCCTTGGGCCACTCATGCCGGTGATTTCAATTTCAGCGGGCCATTTGGGCAGATCAGCACGTATGCGATTGAGCGATTTCTGGCGACGGTGATGCAATAACACCAAACAATATTTCGTCCCGGAGAGAGAAACTTATGCCAAGCAATGAATATCACTTTATCACATACTGGCGAGTTGCGAGCACGGTGGAAGAAGTGTACGACATCCTCAGCAATGCAACAGATTTGGCGCGATGGTGGCCGGCGGTGTATTTGGACGTGCAAGTGTTGAGCCCCGGCGAAAAAAACGGTGTGGGGAAAATCGTCAGTCTATATACCAAGGGCTGGCTTCCTTACACACTGCGCTGGCAATTTCGTGTCACGCAAGCCGATCGGCCCACCGGATTTTCTTTAGAAGCGTGGGGTGATTTTACCGGCCGTGGAATCTGGAAATTGACGCAAGATGGAGATTGGGTGAATGTGATTTACGATTGGCAAATTCGCGCGGACAAAGCTTTGTTGCACCACCTGTCTTGGGTGCTCAAACCGATATTCGCTGTGAACCATCGCTGGGCCATGGCTAAAGGAGAAGAGAGCCTGAAATTGGAAATCGCGGCGCGGCACGCCCCGAATGCGATCGGCGCGAAGCAACCACCGGGGCCGACGTTTCCCCACAACTGGCGATACAAAAGACGATTGCGGCAATTGCGTGTGAATAGCAATGATGCTAAGAATGCATCAGTTTGATTTTCAATCGTATATAAATCCTAATGAAAGATCGTTTGCTGTTTGGGGCCGTCAAAAGTTACTTTGCATTGATTCAATACTTCCCGACCTAAAAGGCGCTCCGGCTCGGAAGCGGGTTCTATAATTGCTGTGTAAGTTTTGGCGCCGATCCCCACTTTTGCAATATAAAATAATGTCTGGCGACTCTGTCCCCCATAACTGCGCGAAAGCCCCTGGAAGAGTGGAAACTGATATAGACCAAGCTTTTCACAATCATCATTAGGTAAACTTGAAAGATCTGAGCCAGTGTCTGGAATAACGTTATCCCATGTTTGACTCTCACTTAAAAGAGGATTAGAAAACCTTACACTCACACGAGGCATGGCATTGGGGACATAACTCGCATCATATGGGAACTTTCTGCGTCGTTTAGTGACGATTACTTTATCTTCATCACCGACTTTGTTGGTATATGCATATCCATCATCTCGTATTGCTTCGTCTGCTATTGAAATCAGATCATCCCCAACTGCGACGACACGGCCTTTGTGGATGGCGACCCATTTGCCTCGGTACTTTGCCAGAAGTTCATCCCGCATGCTCCAGTATGCCTCTTTGTCGGCATCGAAGCCTTCCCGAATCTCTGTTAAATTGAGGGTATTCATAAGCCTGTATCTCCTGTTTACTTATAGCTACATAAAAGTTAAATAATAAATTATTCAGAATCAAGAGGCGGCAGACGAGGCCGTCGGCGTCGCGTTACTTCCACCACCGCATTATAATCCGGAATGCCGCACACCGGGTCGCAAACGCCACGGCGGATGAGATGATTGCCCTCCGGCCAATGCACCTGCAAGTTGCCCGGACGAATCGGCACGATCTTCACCCGGCCGCGAAACTCACCGAGAGCATTTTTCAACACCACCATATCACCTTCACGCAGACCCAGTTCTTTCGCATCTTCCGGGCTCATGAACACGTCATCGCGCCGGCCGCCGGTGAGCGGATCGTATTCCGACTGCACCATCGAGTTGAATTGCTTGCCGCGGCGCGTCGTAACGAAAAATTGGCCGTTCGCCAGCTTTCGTTCCGGCGGCGCCAGTGCAAAGAAATGCGCTTTGCCATCAGCGGTCTTGAAATGCGGCCCATCGCAGAGACGAATCCCGCCCCATTGTACCGCATCCCCCTTCTTTTTGAGATATTGAATGCCGACGTAAAACGGCACGGCTTTGGCGATCTCGTCGCGAATCTGTTGCGCGTTATCAAAATGAATTTGCTCTTGGCGCTGCGGATAGACATGCTCGGCGAGCTCCATGAAAATCTCCCATTCGGATTTGGCCTCGCCAATGCGCCGGCCCGGAATTTCGGGCGAAAAATAAATCATCCGCTCCGTCGAAGTTTCGGTGCCTCCTCCCTTCTGCTCATAGCGCGTTTGCGCCGGCAGCAAAATCACCGTCTCTGCCGGATCGAGCAGCATCTGCGGCGAGAGTACGATGTCTTGATGCACGCGCAGCGGCACACGCTGTAACGCCTCGCGTACAAAGTCTGGCTCCGGCAATGTCTCTAAAAAATTGCCGCCGGCAGAATAGAGCAAGTCGATTTTCCCTTCATGTGCCGCGTTGATCATTTCAACCGCGTTCAATCCTTTCGAAGCCGGCATCGGGAATCCCCACAGTTTCTCAAGCTGTTTGGCATTCTCTTCATTCACCGGCAAGCCGCCGGGGAATTGGTTCGGCACGCAACCGACTTCCGCGCCGCCTTGCACGCCACTGTGGCCGCGAATCGCCATCAGCCCATTTTTCGGGCGGCCAATGAATCCGCGCGAGAGACAGAGATTGACGATCGCCTTCACATTCTCGACGCCGTTGGCGTGTTGCGTCACGCCCATGCTCCAAATGAAAATGCCGTTTTGGGCTTTGGCCAGCATCTCCGCGAAACGCAACATTTCCTGCCGCGAACTGCCGGAGGATTTTTCGAGCATTTCCCACGGCTGTTCCGTGAGTGCTTCTTTCACTTCAGCAAAACCGGCGCAGTGGTCGCGAAGGAATTTGGCCTCGATCCAATCGCGTTCGATCAGGGTTTTCACCACGCCATTCAGAAATGCGACATCGCCGCCGATGTGGATTTGAAAAAACGCATCGGCGAGTTTGGTGCCGAACAAGGCGCTCTCAAAAACCGACGGCACCCAGTAGCGCTCCAGCCCCGGCTCGCGATACGGATTGATCACGACGATTTTCGTGCCCTGCTTCTTGGCGTAATACATGTACTTCGTTGTCACCGGCTGATTGTTGGGCGTGTCGCTGCCGATGAAAACCAGCAAATCCGTGCCAAGCCAATCCTGATACGAACACGTCGAAGCCGCCACGCCGAGCATTTGCTTGAGCGCCACCGTGCTCGGCGAGTGGCAAATGCGCGCGGAATTATCAATATTATTCGTGCCGAGAAAGCGCGCCACTTTCTGCGCCACGTAATAAACCTCATTGGTGAGGCCGCGCGAAGTGAGATAAAACGTGAGACGGTTGGGTTCGGCTTGGCGAATTTTTTCGGCAATGGTCTTGTAGGCCTGTTCCCAACTGATGCGAGTAAAACTTGCCTCTCCTTTTTTTCTGATGGCTGGATAGGGCAGCCGCCCCAGCTCACGCAGCTCTGCCGCATTCTTCTTGGCCAGTGACGGCACGTCTTCGAGCCAGCGTATATCGAGCGCCGGCGCCGTGTTCAGCCGCAAAAGATTGAGCCGCACCATGCACAAATGCACGCCCTCCATCGTGAAGTCGCGCAAGCCGGTCGTGCCGAGCGCGCAACCGTCGCACACCCCGCGAGTGAGAATGCGCCACGCCATCGGCAACTGGTCGCGGTTCTGCCACGCGACTTTCAGCATCTCCCAATAATGATTCGGCTTCACCTGTCCGAAGCCATTGGGAATAAGCGAGACCCAGGAAGAGGGATTCCAGAATGTTAGGGGCATAAATCGTCTTCCTCTGCGTCGAACCGGAGTGCCCGCTCTCAACGGGCGCTCACTCCGATTAGATGGTTAACTCTTACGAATGGATGACAATTTTTCAAACAATTTGAAGTCAAGAAAAGATAGTCAGGAACGAGGAGAATGTCAAGCAGGAAGGTCGGCGTTTTTCAAACAGCGCTTGACTTTTCGCCAAAGGTTGTGTAGCTTTTATTGTCGCTCTTATCAAAGAGCAGAAAATTCAAATTAAAACCAAGCGGTTTCCAAAGACATCGGTTGGAAGCGCATTTTGAATTACCTGGACTTTCTCGATGAGGCGCTGCTGCTGCGGCTTATTGAACCGCTGGAAATACGACAGAAAAAGACCAGCGCCTCGCCGGCGAAAGTTTGTCTCTGCGATCATGCGCTCAGAGCGAGTTGGCTGGGAGAAGTGATTCCACTCGATTCGGAGGGTTTGGTCGCAAATCCGCATCTCACTGATTTAGCCGGACGTTTGGCGGAAAGCGCGTTGGGTTACTTTCTCGCTTCTTTCCCTTTTCTCAAAGTCAACTATTATCCGGCGCGCGGCATCGAGCGGGAGGTGGATTTTGTGATCACGATCGGCACGCGACGCATTCCAATCGAGGTCAAGCACCGCAAGAAAGTCGACTATCACGAGGATACGTACGGGTTGCGCGCATTTTTAGAGAAGACGGTCTACAACGCGCCGTTCGGCATTCTCGTGACGCTCGACGACGATGTCACCATCTACGACCCCCGCATCATCCAAATCTCGCTCGCCTCGTTATTGTGGATGCGGTAAAAACGCAAAGAGTTGTGTAAATTAAATTTCTTTAAAACCATTCTCGGGAGGAATCGCCATGTATCTACCCCTCTGGTTTTTGATCGCGTTGACGTTTTGGCTGCGCATTTGGGGCTCGCTGCACGACGGCATTTGTGATCGGGGTCGAGTGCAATCCATGGAAAACATCACCGTCGGTTGGATTTCCTGGCACGTGGTGAATTGGATGCGCCGCGATATCGTCATTGTCGTCATTTATGCGCTCGCCGGCTTCCATTATATTCTGCCGGCGGTCGGAACGAGCGACTTCTGGATTCGGCTCGGCCTGGCCGCGCTGACGCTCGCGGTTTTAGCGCTCGTCCACAAATTTCTGCACAACAAGCTTTACTGGTGGGCGTTTTATCATCGCGAAAAATTTTTGCGCGGGCCGGCGTAGACGCATAGATCGTTCTCTTGTGCGCGGTTTTCATTGCAGCGAGCGAAGCGCCACAAAAGCTCGAGCGGGCGCCGGTGTCAGAAACAATGAACAATAATATTCGTTAGGTTCCCAATTGACGGGCTCGGGATAGTCTGGCATGTTGCCACCCCAAACTATCCCGAGAACCGGACATGATAATTTCTCTCGCCCTCGGTGGAACTCCAGCACTTCAGCGATAGACTCCTCACGGAGTTATTCGTCAATCTCACGTCGGCAATACCGGGGTTCCCTTGCAAGTCTCTGCACAGGGTTGATGCACTTACAGCTTGCCTTTGCCCCAACTCGGAAGCTTATCAGTAGCCGGGTCATTCGTCAGCCTGGTTTCTCCGCTGCCATCTGCGTTCATCGTGTAGATCTCAAAATCTCCATCCCGATCTGTATAGAAAGCGATGCCTTAAAGGCTGCATCGTTGGCGATATTCTTTCCGATATGTATATTGCTTTTGCCGAATACCTCGACCAATTCGATGCCTCGCGACAGGTGGGTTTTCTGAGCTATATGTTCAAGAAGCTGTCTTGGCGGGCTTTCAACTATTTTGTCCGGGAGCATCGCATCAGGAGGCGCGAAATTTTGTGGGACGAGGAAAGTGATAATGGAGTGGAAGAGACCGGGGAAGCAATTTCACTCGAAAACAGCTTGATTGCAGCGCTTGATCTGGAGAAATATTTATCGCGCCTGCAATCAAAACCACGCGACTTGTGTTTGTTGCACTACTTCGAAGGGTATTCCTACAGCGAATTGGCCATTATGGAAAGTCGGCAGGAGACAACCATGCGAAAAGTGGTATCGCGCGCATGCCGGAAAATTCAAGAAGCCTACAGATTCGATCAACGGCATGAGTACGAGATCAAATAAAGACACTCTACCGTAGCGCAGACTTCCAGTCTGCAAACAAAAGCAAGCTGGAAGCTTGCGCTACAAATCTTCGCGTTCGTGATAGTTTTTCGAGAGTAATACTCTAATCTACGACAGGAACGAATGACGTCTGTCTCAGGCTTGGCTTGATTACTTTGGCATTTGCGACTTTAGCGCTCATCCACAAATTTCTACACGACAAACTGTATTGGAGGGTGTTTTATCATCGCGATTTTTTTTGCGTGGTCCATCCGGGATATGACAAAATCGCTATGCTAAAAACGGCATCGGAGCAAAGCAAACTCCTCATCATTTGTCTGCAACTTTTCCCCGGCTTGATGAGTCTAAATCAAGGTAGCACATCCTTCTGTTTAGTGCAATTTTGGTCATTTTGAGGAGAGGAAGTCCCCGCCATGCGTTCTCATCTTATTGCCATAATCGTTTTGGGCTGTAGTTACAGTATCAGCAATTCGTCATTGGCTCAACCACAAACCTGGGCTAAAGTTCGCAAAGACACCCTGCTCGTGGAGCTGGTCGAAACCGGCGAAGTCGGCGCGGTGAATAGCACCATCGTCTCGGCGCCGCCAATTTGGTCGCAGGATTTGCAGATCATCGATATGGTTCCCGAAGGCACGCAAGTTGATTCCGGCGCCGTGCTCGTGCAGCTCGATCGCGCTTCATTGCTGACCAAGCTCGCCGCGAGCCAAACGGAGTTGGATGGTCACCGCGCGGATTTGCGCAAGATGCGCACCGAGCAGCAAGCGCGCATCAGCGAAATGAAGCGCAGCGTCGAGATGGCGGATTACACCTTGAAATTGGCGCACGTGCAGCTCGAGCAGCTTCAATACGAATCCGCCTCCCGCCAGGAAAACGGCAAGCTCGAGGTGCTCAAAGCCGAGATTGCCTTGAAAGAATCCAAAACCAAGCTCGAGGCGCAGGCCATCATTCACGACGCCGAGGAGAAGAAGCAGTTGCTAAAAATTTTGCAATCGCAAGGCCAGGTCAACGAAATCAATCGGCAGCTCAATCAGCTCACCCTGCGCGCGCCCCTGTCGGGCTTGGCGGTTTATCATCCGGATTGGAACGGCAGCAAGCCGGCCATCGGCGAGAAAGTACGTCCGGGGCGAGGCATCATCGATCTGCCGGATCTCTCGCGCATGCAAGTCAAGATTCGCGTCAACGAAATCGACGCGGCGCGCCTGCTGCCCAACCAAGCGGCGCATATTACTCTCGATGCTTTTCCTGCCAAACGATTCCGCGGGCGCTTAATTTCCACCACGAAAATTGCGGCGATCAAAGAAGAAAACAGCCAGGTGCGGGTTTTTGAAACGATCGTTCACATCACCGAAAGCGATTCGCTGTTGAAACCGGGTATGACCGCGCAGGTGCGATTGCGGCTCGATATGTTGCCCGATGCCACGATCATTCCCATTGGCTGCGTTTTTGAAGTGGATGGTCAGCCCGTGGTGTTCACGAAAAACTCGCCGAAGAAACCAACGCCGGTCAAGCTCGGCGCGCGCGATGATTTCAACATCAGCGTCGAGAATCTCGAAGCCGGCACGGAAGTTTCGTGGCAGCCGGGCACAGCAGAAGCGCAACCGCTCGGTTACGCCGAGTTTCAGAAGCGCTTGCGGCGGCCGCTGGATGAATATCAGACTTTTTTCACGGAAATGGAAAAGCGCCAGCTCACGTTCGATTACGAAGCGTATCGCAATCGTCCGCCCGAACCGCCGGGTGGCGCGCCCGGCGGCACGGAGGCGATGCTCAAAAAATTTGGTTTCCCCTCCGGCGAGATGGCGACCAAAGGCGGCCAGATCACGCTCACGCCGGAGATGATGAAGGGCATGCAAAAAGCTGGCGGCGCGAATATCAAGATCATGGGCGATAGCGCCGGCGTGTCGAAAGAATTACCGCTTGGGAAAAAACACGAGGCGATGATTTTTCACGGAAAGCCGGAGACCGCAAAAATTGATTCGGTAAAAACCAAGCGCCCCAATTAATGCTCACGGAAATGGAACAGCTCACGAAATTGAATTTCAAGAATTTTTCCGTGAGAGTTCTCTTCCGTGCGCTATAATTTTTGTGCTTTTATTGCAAAGATTTCACTTTTTGTCATTATTTGCCGAATGAGGAAACTGCCATGTCCATGAAAGAAATTCTCAAAAACCGTCGCCTGCTTGCTATAAGTGGCGGCGTTCTCGTCATTCTCATTTTGGTTTTGTGGAACATCGGCTCGCCTTCGGCGGATGTGGCGAGCGGCGAAGTGCAGCAGGGTGAATTTATCGTCAGCATCAAAGCGAAGGGCGAGCTGAAGGCGAAAATTTCGCAGGCCGTAACCGTACCGCGCTCGAGTTCTTTCAATATTCAGATCGTTCGCCTCGCGCCCGAAGGCGGCGTCGTGAAAGCCGGCGCTTTTCTCGTACAATTCGATCCGACGCAGGCGCAACAGAAGCTCGATGAAAAACAAAACGCGCTCAAAAATGCGCTGGCCGAGCTGGCGAGCCAGAAAGCGAGCATCGCCTCCAACATGGCGCAAATCGAGAGCGCGCTGCAAACCGAGCGCTATTCGCACGAGCAGGCCAAGCTGCGTTTCGAGCAAATGAAATACGAGGCCGAAGCCAAGCGCCGCGAGCAGGAGCTCAATTTGCGCAAGGCCGAATTATCATTGAAGCAGGCGGAAGAAAAAATCGAGGCGCAGAAAAAGATCGACGCGGCGAATTTGAGCAAGGCGAATCTGCAAGTGGAGCGCGCCAAATTGGAGCTGGGAGAAGCCGAGCGGGAGCTGGCCTCGCTGACGCTGACCGCGCCCATCGACGGCCTGGTGGTTTATAAAGAAGTTTGGGGACCGAGCGGCGCGGCCAAAGTCAAAGTCGGTGACACGCCGTGGCGCGGCCAGGAAGTGATCGAGATTCCCGATTTATCCGTCATGCAAGTGAAAGCCAGCATCAACGAAGTCGATGTGAGCCGTGTCGCCAAAAGTCAGCAGGTGCTCATCAAGCTCGACGCGCTGCCGGAGCCGACTTTTCACGGCGTCGTTTCGCAAATTGCCACGCTGGCCTCGCGCAAGCGCAACTCGAATGTAAAAGAGTTCGAGGTGATGATTCTCATCGACGGCAGCGACCCGCGCTTGAAGCCGGGCATGTCGGCGAACATCGAAATCGTCACCGATCGCCTCACCGACGCGACGTATGTGCCGCTGGAATCGGTGTTTGAGAAAGACGGCAAAACCGTGGTCTATTCCGCCGGCTCCGCCAAGCCCATCCCCGTCGAAGTTGGGCAAAAGAACGCCGATTTCATCGTGATCAATTCGGGATTAAAACCGGGACAAAAGATTTCATTGCGCGATCCGACTTTGCCGTTGGAAGAGATCGGCAAAGACGCACCGAAGTCTATTGAGAAAGGCAAGAAAAAATCCGGCGGCGGTCACGAAGGGTTTATGATTATTGGTTAGCCAGTTTGCCGGTTGGCCTGTTTGCCAGTTAAACGGGTCGACCGACAAAAGGGCTAACAGCTTAACCGGCAAACAGACCAACTATGAATTACCGCGAAAGTTTCAGCGTCGGATTGGAGGGCGTGAAGACGCACAAGCTGCGCTCGCTGCTGACGATGCTCGGCATTATCTTCGGCGTGGCCGCGGTGATCAGCATGCTGTCGATCGGCGAGGGCGCGAAAGAAGAAGCGCTGCAGCAAATTTCGCAAATGGGGATGAACAACATCATTATTCAAAACCTGCCGGCGGAAGACACCAAAGAGGGCAAGGATGCCGACAACAAATCGCGCGGCCTGCGGCTTGCCGATGCCACCGGCATTGAAGACGTGAACTCGCTGTTGAGTGACGTCGTGCCGCAGCGTTATTTGAACGTGCAGGCGCAATATGGCGCCGAGCGCGTGCAAGCGACGGTCGTCGGCACGCTGCCGAATTTTGCCGGCGTCATGAGCTATCAACCACAACAGGGCACCTTTTTCAATTATCTCGACGAGCTTGAAGCGCGCCGGGTGTGCGTGCTCGGCGCGGGCATCAAACGCGATTTGTTTTATTTTCGCGACCCGCTCGGCGCGCGGGTGAAAATCGGCGACGATTGGTTCACCGTCGTCGGCGTGATGGAGCGCAAGCTGGCCGGCAGCGCGGAGATGGCCGCCAACGATATGAATCAGCAGATTTACATTCCGCTGTCCACGTCCTTGCAGCGCTTCACGATGGATCCTTTCGAGAGCGAGATCGACCGCATCGTCGCTCGCGTCGGTGAGCCGGAACGGGTGCGTGAGGCGGCCAACATCATTCAAACCACTTTGGCACGTCGCCATAATAACACCGCCGACTATCAAATTTCGATTCCGGAAGAATTGCTCCGCCAGCGCCAGCAAACGCAGCGCATTTTCAATATCGTCATGGGCTGCATCGCCGGCATTTCGCTGCTCGTCGGTGGCATCGGCATTATGAACATCATGCTCGCCTCGGTGTTGGAGCGCACGCGCGAGATCGGCATTCGCCGCGCCATCGGCGCGACGCGCAAAGACATTATGAGCCAGTTTCTCTTCGAGGCGGCGCTGCTCAGTTTTATCGGCGGCATGATCGGCATCATTCTGGGCTGGTCGATGTCGTACGTGATTACTCTGTACGCCGGCTGGAAAACCATCGTGTCGATTTTCTCGGTTATTTTGGCCTTCGGCGTTTCAGCAGCCGTGGGCATTCTTTTCGGTTTCTATCCGGCGCGCCAAGCGGCGTTGATGGACCCGATTGAATCATTGCGGTACGAGTGAGCGTGATCCCGAAAGGCGAAGAGCGAGGGGTGAAGGGCGACTGGCGAGAAAATGATTTGTCGCCCTTCACTCTTCGCCCCTCGCTTTTCATTCTACCATTAACCGGATTGGAGGAAAAGAGATGAATCGCGTGAGGTTGTTGGCGCTGGTTGTTGCCATCGGCGCTTGTTCGTGTAGCAAAAGTTTTTCGCAATCAATGCCGGATACCACGGCACGGATCATGACGCTGCAGGACGCGATCAATTTCGCACTCGACCGCAGCTTCAATGTAAAATCACTGCGTTTGAATTTGGAATCGACCCGGCAGAACCTGGCGGCGAGAAAAGGAAGCTTCAAAACCAATGCAGATCTGCAGTTCGATTCACCCAACCGCTCGGAGCAATTTGTTCCGGTCGTCGACCCGAATGGGCTTTCCACTTATCAGTCTCTTGGCAGCCTGCGATTTGCCGGCAGACTGAATATCAACCAACCCTTGCCGACGAACGGCCTGTTTACCCTGGCTTCGCGTCTTTATCGGGAAGATCTCTCAACCTATATTTTTAATAATCCCGACCAACTGAAGCGCCGGGATTTTTTTACCTCGATCGGGCTGCAGTTTAATCAGCCCTTGTTCACGATCAATACGTTAAAACTCGGGTTCGAGGAAGCCAATCTAAATTACGAGCGCGCCTCGGGGCAGATTCGCCGCACGGAGCTGGACGTCATCTATCTCGTCACGCAAGCGTTTTATAATCTTTACGGCGCCACGCGAGCGCTGGAAATTGCGCGTGAAGAGGTGAAACAGCAAGAGGAGGCGTACAACCTGGCCAGCAAAAAATTTGCGGCGGGATTGATTCCGGAAGTGGAAGCGCTGCAAACGGAGGTCGATTTGGCGCAGAGCCGGAATCGTTTGTTGAGCGCCGAAAGCGCTTTGCACCGGCAACAGGATATTCTCAAGCAAACGATCGGCATGCCGCTCGCTGAAAACGTGGTGGTGCAAACTCGCGTTGAATTCAAGTCGTTTTCCATCGATCTGGCCAAAGCGCTTGAATACGGCCTGGCGAATCGTTCCGAAATCCGTGAAACGGCGATTGAGCGGCGGCTGCAGGAAATCGAAATGAAACGCATTGATGCGCGTTCGGAATTCAAAGCGGAGCTGTTCGCTTCCTACGATCTGACCGGTGTGAGCAATGATTTTGAGCCTTACAGCAAAAATACCGGCGAGTTGTTGCGTGACAGTTGGAACGACCTCAATAAACGCCCAAAAAACCGTGGCGTGGTTTTTTCGGTGAGTATGCCACTGTGGGACTCCGGCGTGAACGGCGCCGAAGTGGCCTCAGCAAAGGCGCGTTTGGATCAAACCGTACTCAACCTTGAAAATGAGCGCATCACGGTAGAACGTGAGATCAAAGATGTCGTAGCTCGCGTGCGCGAGGCGGAAAATCGTCTGGTCGTCTTGGAGAAGAGCCAGAAATTGGCGGAACGCAGCCACGAAATCAGCCTGGCGCGCTTCGACAATGGCGACATCACCGCGCAGGAACTGGCCCTGGACCGCAACCGGCTCACGCAGGCGCGCAGCGCTTATCTCGACGCGTACATTGATTACCAGACCGCCGCCGCCGATTTGAAAAGAAAGACGCTTTATGATTTTGAGAACAACCGCAGCTTGACGGGAGACGGAAAATAGGCGTTTTAGCGTCTTTTAGTTTGGAGTAACGAGATATTGCCGCAAGGTTTCCCAATCGTTGATATTAATGAAGTGGGCCAAAACAGCATTAGTCTGCTCCAAATTGTTGATGGTGCGAATGGCTGTGGCAATATCATCCGGAATTGGGCCGAATTTTTGGGTGAAAAGCAATTGCAGCATATCTTGAGCTTGTTCGAGCTTCCCTTCAGCCTTGCCCTTCGCGACGCCTTCGGCCTGACCGATTGCTAAACCTTCTGCTTGGCCTTCTGCCATGCCCGCGGCTTTGCCTTCCGCCCAACCTTCGTCACGGCTGGTCTGCAACACGGCGTAAGTATCCCAATGGCGTTTTAAGACAAGATCATACTCTTCTCTCTCTTCCGGCGTGAAGTTCGCAAACTCAGCGATCCAAAAGGCTTTTTGAAAGACCTTGTCATTTTTAAAAACATCGGGAATCTGCTCAAAGGCAGGCAAATATTTCAAAAAATAAAGCCATTTGTTGAGGGGGCGGTCGAGGCTGTATTCAGGCTTGCGTGGGTCGAACAACGGCAACTCAACGGTGATGAATTGGAGCTTGTCATAGAAAGGCTGGTGCGGCGGCTGGTCGTTTCTAATACTGCCGCGAGTCACTACCAAGGAACTGCCCTTTAATTTATAAGCTAAAATGGCGACACAATACACCGCCTTTAACTCATAGTTCCATTCGGCGGCGGCAACCCAATCTTCGGTTTCCTCTTCATATCCATACGCCGTCATAGCGTCACGAATGCGCAGCGCGGAAGTTGGCGGTGGAGAATATCGATAGCGCTTGTGGCCTTTGGGAGCTTGCGCGGCGATTGGGAAGGTCGAATAATAAACCATCCGGTCTTTGATAAACGCCAGCCGGCTCTTTTGCATTTCGACGAGGTAGCGATTGCCGCCGGCGTCACGGCAAAAGAGATCAAAAACACCGCTGCGTTGCTCGACGGCTTCCGGAAGTTGCTCGGGGTTGGCGAAGCTCAAATCGAGCAAAGGCGACTTCAACTCCAACAAGGCGTTCAAAAAGCTGGCGGTAATATCCAGATGATCTTCATTCCCGAACAGCTTTTTGAAGCCGAAGTCGGTGGTCGGATCCATGAACCGCGACATTTCTTACCTCCCTATGGGCGCAGCCCATAAACGGTTGGCCCCGCTTGACGCTGGCTGTCATAAGCCGGGGCTGAATACAAGACTTTTTGTAATCAGCCCCAATATACAAAAAATTTTTGAATCGTCAAATCAAAAATTTCATTCCACCACCACCGCTGTGCCATAAACCAAAATCTCCGCGGCGTTGGCCATGATGTAGCTGGTTGAGAAACGCACGTCGACCACCGCATTCGCGCCGAGCTGCTCCGCTTCGGCGATCATGCGATCAAGCGACTGATCGCGGGATTCAGCCGGCAATTTGGTGTATTCCTCGATTTCTCCGCCGATGATATTTTTGAGCACGGCCAGAATGTCTTTGCCAATGTGCCGCGCGCGGACGGCATTGCCTTTTACCATGCCGAGCGTTTTCACAATCCGTTTGCCGGCAACTGCGCTGGAAGAGGCGACAATCATCGCTGCACCTCCTTCTGATATTTATCGGTTCTCGCCGTAAACAGTTTTTCACGAAACACGGAAACGATGAGCATCACCAGGCCGCCAATCACGGCAACAATGCCGATTTTGACAATAAGCTCGAGCTGCAAATCAGCAATGATCGCTTCAATGGCTTTGAAGCCGCCATAGGTCAGCAAAATGACGCAACCGATCGAGAACACGATCCAACCCAGCCCGCGTTCGAGGCGGTTGTAAATGCCGACCCAGTAATGATCCCAGACTTCCGGGTGGGGTTTTGCGAATTGCATCATTCAATCATTGATACACTTGAGGCGCTGATTTATTCAGAAAATTTTTCACCAAAAAAATAAGGCGGGTACGATGCCCGCCTTTCATGGGCGAAGCCGGACTTGGGCAGCAGAATTTGGTTAAATGTACAAATTTAGCGAAATGAAGTGCGGAGTGCAAAACTTCAGTTTTGCGAAGCTAAAGCTTCGCACGCCGTTTCAAATTGCTAAATTCTTACTGTTAAATCAGAAAACTCGCCATGCCCAAGTCCGGCTTCGCTTGTTGCGTTGGAACCAACAGCCGTAGCCTCATCGCAACAGAATCAGTTTTTTCACCGCGCGCTGGCGGCCGACGGTTAATTCGTAAAAATAAATGCCCGCCGGAACCAAGCGCCCGAAACGATCGCGGCCATCCCACAAAATCGTTTGGCTGCGCAGCAAATCCGCCGCGTCAAAACGTGCGACCTCCTGGCCGAGAAGATTGAAGATGCGCAGGCTCGGCTTGATATTCGTCCGGCCGAGATCGAAGCTGATTTGCACGGAACCCTCTCGCGGCGCGAACGGATTGGGCCGCGCCTCGTCGAGGCGAAAATCGGCGGGTTGCGTCGCGTTTTCACTAACTGCGGTGATGGTGCGCGTTTGTTCCACGGCGGTGACTTGCAGCGGATTGAGCCCGCGTTGCTTGAACTGTTCTCCCGCAGAGCCAGGTTGATTCTTGTCCACGTAGTAAGTCGTGAAATCAAAACTCAACCTGCCGGTGATGTTGGTCGTCGAAGTCACCAGGATGCCGGAGTCGCCATAGGACTTCTTGTCGCCGGTGTCATTATTATCCGGAGTTAAACTGTCTTTATAATAAAGTCCCCTCGTTTCACCAATCAACGGGATGTTCATGAGCGTCACAATCGTTCCAGGATTGCCGGTGAGCATCAGCCAATTCACCCCATCGGGCGGGTTGGTAATTGTGTTGACCGGCGAATCCGCTGCACCATCCACCGTTATACCGTTCGAGTTAAAGGCGTTAAAAAACTTCATGCCAATGGCGCGGTCGTTCAGATCCGACGATAGACGAATCAGATTAACGGTCAAACCCGTGACAGCCGGAATGGTCACGTTTTGAGCGCCGAAGACGGTGCTAAAAGGAAAGTATTGCGTCGTAAAGCTGGCGGTCGAATCAATCAGAAAACCGAGGAAAGTAATCTTGACGCCATACTCGCGCAAGACACGCACTGGACCGCCGCCGTGTCGAATGGAGCGATAACGCACATCGGTTTCTTCATTGAGCGTAACCGAACCGAAAAGGTTATGTCTACCGCCAACCCGAACCTTTTGGCGATCCAAAATATTCTGGCCGTCGCCATAGGGCGGCCTGATCCGCGTGTGGACAAACCAGCCTTCCGTGCTGTGCGAATCCACATAGCTCGTTGCAAACACGATATCCGAGCCGACGGTTTCCGGGCCGCGCACGTAACGCACGTGCGGAGGAAGATTCGGCGGATTGGGGACATGGCGAAAGAGATAAAGCCAGCCCTTCGCCGGGGGAGTCGCGAGCGAATCGGTCACTTCCAGCTCGAGGCGGACATCGCCGCTGCCTTCGACCCATTGATCCGTCGGTGCGCGATCGCCGGTGCCGTTCGGCATGAACACGACTTGATCGTTGGAATCCGCAGTTTGATCCTGCTCGCGCAAGAAAAAGCCTTTGCTATCGACCTCGTCGATTTGAAAGAGCGAGGGCCTGAAATTGCCTTCGATGTAACAATACGCCGTAAAGACTTTTATCGAGTCGTCTTTGAGCGGATCGAGCTTTCCGGCTGCCACGACAATCGGATCATACACGCGCGACAATGATTTTTTTTGCGCATATAGATGCTGAGATAAAACGATGCACAACCAGGCGGTCAAAGTCAAACCACGATGCACGTTAAAATAATTCAACATACACTTCTCTCCATGAAGTTGAGGGTAATTTCTTTATTTTTCAACAAACGGATCATTCACCGTTTTTGCCGCCGCGTAAAACAGCGCATTGAACAAAAACTTGTAAGTTGCTCTTACTTGCGCGCGGAATTGCGGCCGAAAGCCGAAGAGCACGACACGGCCGGCGCCGACCGGCACTTCCACGAGCGCGTGCTGTCCGACCAATTGCTCTTCTCCTTCCAACCAGCCGGAGAGCAGAAGATTCGCGCGTGGATAGGTCAAAATGCCTTTGCCCTCGTCGAGGCGAAACGCCGGGCTGTTGTTGAAAAAAATCGCCTCTTCGCGGCGCGCGCCGTAAGCCAGCGGATGCCGCGTATCTGCGAGCACGCGCAGCATCGATCCCGGCGCATTGAATTTTTGCCGCGGCAAGCCGTCGGTGACGTCGCGGACTTGAATCCAAAAATTCCGGACCGGCAATTCCGTGGCTTCGTCCAGCGCTGCCAACGTGCCGCCCCGCTCGACGAACATGCGCAATTGGTGAATCCCGATTTCGCCCAGTCCGTTGGCATATTGTGGCGGCACCTTGTCCGGGTTATGCCCGGCCTCAATGCTCCGGCTGGGTTGATCTGGTAATATAATCACCTCAAACTTCTGATGCAAGTCCCCGGCGCGAATATCTGCATCGGTCAAAGTCGTATACGCAAAATCGTGCTGTTCCAACACCCAGCGCGTCCAGCCTTCGTCCATGTTCGCCACCCAGCTTTTGTACAGTCCGACACGCGGCGCTTGCAAACGATACATCGCGCCGGTTGGCCTTGTTTGCAATCCCTGCACTGCGACACCGCTTCCTTGGGCAATATCTTTTAATATTGTTTCACGACCTTTTCCATTTACCAGAATCGTGCCGATGGGAAACTCCTGATCGCCGTCGCGAATCGGCGTTTGTGCCCAAAAAGCCGCGAGGCCTTTTTTCAATATGGCATTAAGCAAACGATAGCTGTCGGTGTTGGCCGGGTCAAGCGCGAAAATCGACGCCGCGCCTGCAACGAATTTGTCATTGAATGCAGCCGGCAGTTTCGCCGGCGCGCCGGGCAATTTTGGCGTCGTGTTGACTGCAAACACTTCGACGCCGAGAAACAGCGGCAGCGTGTGCGCCGTCGCGTCGTAAGGTTGCCGCAACGCGCCGCTGTTGTCGCGCAGCGCCGGATAGCGCTGGTTCTCCAACAAAGCTTTCGCAAAGCGGCCATACGGCTGGCGAATAGGAATGATCCAATCGCCCTGACGAAACTTTGCGCCATCGGCTACGAAGTCTTCACCAGCGCGATAGATTTCAACCATGCCGAGGCGCATGACTTCGAGCAAATCTTTTAAACCTTCCGGATCACGTTGATTCGCGGGGATGATATACGCCGCCGGCTTGCCGTCCCAATTCACGGCGATCCGCTGCACCTGCAAAAGGCTTTTTAGCCAAAACTCGCGATTGCACGCTGCATGTTCGAGAATCGCCATCGCTGCGGCAAAATCGTAGTCAATGATATCGCGCAGCGTCCATGTGCCGCCAGGCCATGGCTTCGGAAAATTCCATGACGAACGGCGCGCATCATAGTAATCATCTCCTTGCAATTTCTCTTCGGGAATATCCACGGAAGTGGCGTAATCCGCACTCGCCGCTTCCGTGAGAAAGCGCAAACCACCATGATAATGCGGATACGCCCGCGCCGGCGTCCACGCATCGAAGATCGCATTCAACACGACGCCGGATTTGTCCTGCGCCGTGAGCGTCGCCTGCACGTGCGTGCCGAGCGCACTCAGCAAGCCGGTGATGATCGGATCGACGTTCGGCTCGATGGGATCAGTATACGGCGGCACAAACAGCCGCGCGCCGTTTTGCCCCATCTGGTGCATATCGATCGTAATGTGCGGATGATAAACGTTGTGGATTTTCTCCACCGTAATGCGCGTCTCCGCTTGCGTGAACATGAACCAGTCGCGGTTGTTGTCGTGGCCGACGTACTTTTGGTACAACCACGGCATCGGCGCCTTTTCATATTTTGTGTTCAAATTTTTGCGATACCAATCCGCCACCATCAACTGGCCGTCGGGGTTGTGCGCCGGCACGAGCAAAGTGATGACATTATCGAGAATCCCCTGCACCGCCGCCGAATTGCCCGAGGCGAGATGATGCGCCAATTCCAATGACATCTGCGCCGCGCCGACTTCGCTGGCGTGAATGCTGCAATTGATCAGCACCACGGCTTTGCCGCGAGCCATGAGCTTGGCGCTCTCCGCTTCCGGCAAATCTCTTGGGTCCGCGAGCCGCGTTTGAATTTTTCGCCACTCCTCTATCTGGCGCAAATTCGCCGGCGACGAGATGATCGCCATCATGAAGTCGTTGCCCTCGGTGGTTTTGCCTAAATTCTCGAGTTGCACGCGCTCCGAAGCCGCATCCAGTTTGCGCAGATAATCGACCATCTGGTGGTAATCCGCCAGCTTTTTCTCCGTTCCAATACGAAAGCCAAACACAGATTCGGGCGAGGGGAGGCCACCGTTGGTTTGGGAATGGACAATGTCGGCGGCGATCAGCCCGATCAGTAAAAAAGCCTTGCCAATGCGAAAACGTTTTTGCATGAGTGTTTTTTCCTTCCTCGCTGGTGCAATGCACATTGTGTCATTCAGTATAATAATTTCAAAAGAGAAAGGCAAACAGATTAAAGAATTTGTATAAATTTAGCCGAGTGAACTCGGAGTGCCCCGCTCTCAGCGGGGCAATGCTAAAGCATTGCACTCCGGTTCAGACCGCTAAACTCATACAAGAATTTTATTTTTGTTTGGCGTTTCCGTCCCTAGAATTTGAACCTCCGTACGCATGCCGCTCTTTTTACGCCTAACGGCGATCGCGACAAACCTTATCCAAAATCTCGAGATAATCAAACGCCACCTGCTCGCGGACTTCGGCCAGATCGACCCAGCGCGCCCGCCCCTCGCTGGAATCGCGTAAAGCGCCGCCGGCCACGCGCCCCTCGTATACGATATCCACCGCGTGAATCCAAATTCCCGGGCGCTTGCCGGAGAGCGTGCCCAGAAATCCTGTGATCTCCAAATTCAAGCCGGTTTCTTCTTTGACTTCCCGCTGTGCGGCGGCTTCGGCGGTTTCGCCTTGTTTGATGTGGCCGCCGGGCAAACCGAGGCCGTTGCCGTCGCGACGCTCGACCATCAAAATTTTGCCGCCATCGCGAATGACCACGGCCACGCAAGCAAACGGCGGCCACTCACCCGCGGTCAAAAAATAAAGGGCGCGCTGAATAAAAGCCATCAGCAGGCGCATAACCAGAAAGAAGATTCTCATTTGCAACTCTCAACGCAAACCAGGCTACGGCTGTAGGCCGCAACCAACCAGATTTTTATCAGCTTAATCCGCTCAATCCGTTTACAAAAAATTTGTAAGCGGATTGAGCGGATCAAGCAGATTATTATTCTTGAAGTTCATCGTTTTGCCTTTCGGCTATTTTATAATTCACGATACCGGCCAATAACGCCGGCAAATCGCGCGTGACCATCAGCGGCGCGCGGCATTTGATCATGACCTCGAGTGCGGTCTTGTTCGTCAAGTTCACTTCCGGCACCGCCGTGTTTTGCAGCAGCACTGCACGGGTGCGAGGCAGGCGCGAAAACGCTGCGTTGATACCGACAGCGATTTGCTCGGCAACGCGATTGGCCGGATAGATCGTGCTTTGCACGAGCATTGAGTCTGAGTCCCACCAGCGATAGACGAGCTTCAAATACCAACCTGCCGGAATTTTGTTGACCTTTTCTATTCTCTCCGCTACGGGCATGCCGTTCTGATCTTCCCGCACCATCACGACGTTGGCGCCGGCCCAGCGCAACGTGTCGGCCAAACGCTGTGCAAGAGCGAAGTTCGCCGACGCCGCGTCGAGGCCGTTGCGGAACACCTCGCCGGTTTCGCTGCCGTCGAGCGCCGCGTCGAGAATGATCGATTCGTTGTGCAAAATTCCTGACAGATTCGCTTGCAAACGTATCGGCAACACCGCGCTGCGGCTCGAATCCATCACGATGATTTTGTTCTCGCTCGCGTAACCTCTCGCCGTTGCTGCCAGCCGGTGAGCGCCGGGAGAAAGGTTCGCCACGAAAAAGCCGCCGTTCTCGTCGGTCGTCGCGTTGAGCGAATCGTCGATTGTGATGGCAGCCGCCTCCAATCCAATTTTCGTCGAGTCATCCACGACCACGCCGCTCAACACGCGAGATTCACCGGCCGGCGCGAGCTCGAGCGCCAGCGTGTCGCTGTGACCATCGGCCATAGCGATAAGATGAGCCGGCCCCATCTCCGGCGCGACTTGGTAATAAACCACGGCACTGCTATTTTTTAACTGCAGCGCCGCCGGGGCGATGCGGCCGCGATCGGCTTGCAGGCGCACCGTCGTGCCATTCCAAACCGGTCGGCCATCCGCATCCGCGAGCTTGAGCCGAACCGGCATCACCGCGACGCCATCAGCGGGCAGGCGATTGACGATGGTCTCAAATTGAATCGCCATCGTTGGCGCCGCGACGATGAGCGTATCGAGGCGCGGCAGATTGTGATTTTTGAACAGGTTTTGCAAATCAACTTGCAGAAGATGCGGGCCATTGCTCAAAGCCGAATCCGGACGAAAGCGCAGGCGCTGGCTGCGCATATTCATTTGTGCCGGCACCGCTTGGCCGTCGATTTTGAGCGAGACCGCTGGCGAGTAAACCAGCAACTGTCGAGCGCCGCGGCCGCCGCGTTCGGTGATGCCGTCAAAAATTTCGTAAACGATTTCCGGCTGTTTGTCGCGAGAAATTCCGGACGGTTGCACGAGCCGGGCGCTCGGCACGCCGCCGGCGGCCCAACGCGCCAGACCGAGAAAAATGCCATACGCTTCGCGGCGATTGTAGGATAATTTGGTGAGGCGTTTTTCTTCCGCAGGATTGGAGAAGAAGGACGACTCGAGCAGCACTGCCGGGATGGTCGATGTGCGCAGCAGGCCGAAGCCGTCGGGGTAAATCAGCTTGTCGGTGAGCAGGCCATCGTTCGCCACCTGGGGCAAGCGCAACGCCTCGACCAAACCGAAGTAAATGTGACGCGCCAAATCCATGCTCATCGGCGAATAATCCGGGTGCAGATGATAAAAGACCGCGGCGTAATTGGTTTGCGGATTGTCCGCGGCGTTATGGTGCAGCGAAATCATGAAATCGCAGCCGGCGGCCGCGGCAATCTCATTGCGTTCCTTGAGTGAGACAAAACGATCATCAGTGCGAGTCATCACCACTTTGACGCCGGCCTTTTCGAGAAATTCTTTGAGGAAGAAAGCGACGTTGAGATTCATCACCGACTCTTCTTTTCCCGTTGGCCCGCGCTTGTAGCCGGGAAGATGCGACAGACCGCCGTGCCCGGGATCGAGCGCGATTTTGTACGGCGCCAAATAACGCGCGAAAGGCGGAATGGTGTATTGCGCTTTGGGAAGGTCGGTCCAGTCGTGCAACTTCAGTTTCGTTCCGGCACAACCGAAGAATAGCAACGGCAGCAATAAACAATAGACCAAAGGTTTCAACCTTGTTGACATTTCGACTTCCACCTTTTTTCAGTTTTTGTGCCAATGCCGTGAACAACGGATGACGCTGATGGCGCGGATTAAAAGGTTTAATATACGAAATTTCTTTGTCAATTTCATCATGATTGCTTATTTTCACTATTACAAAGGGCAGTTTGGTGGCAACTCCGACACAATCACGAAATCTTCAAAACATCTTAAAGCGGCTAGTGCTTGTCTTTTCTTTGTGTTTTGTTTTTACGAAGAGCACTACACCTACCGTCCGAGCGAATCACTCGCCCCCTATGTGCCAACTTTGAAGCCGGTCGGCGTGCCAGTGCTGCCGTCGTTTGGAGTGAGGTTTGCGTTTTGAGAATGCCGCTTTCCCCTTGACATTTTCTCCAAATTTGTTCATCTTGTGGCACTAATCTTTTAAACGAGCTCCCATTTTATCTCATCTAAAATTTTCTCATGGGTTTTGATGATGGAACCCGAGCCCGGAATCGACGGCCTTTTGTCGGCGGCAAAGCGCGGTGAAAAAACTGCCGAGAACCGACTTTTTTCGCTTTTGCGTGCAAGGATTTTGAACCTTGCACAAAGAAGAATAAAGGGACGGGATCCGGCTTGGCAACCGGATGATGTCGTGCAAGAGGTTTTCAAAGTGATGTGTGCGCCGGATGAATTCCAAGGAAAACCAAAATATCAGACGATTGCGCCGGATCACTTTTGGCAGTGGTTTTTCACCATCGTGCGTCACAAAATCGGCGATAGAATACGCAAGCACCCTGACACGAATCTCGATGCGGTCGTTTTAGAGCTACAGCCTTCCGAAGACGATCCAGCCCGGGAGGCTTGGGATGAAGAATTAAAGCGCCTCATTCAGCAGGTTGTCTCCCAAATGCGCGCAAAAGACCGGCAAACCATACACGCGCTTATTTTGAAAAGTCAAGGGTATGATTTGCCGGACGAAGTGGCTTCGCTTTCCCAAAGCGCGTGGGATTCGCGTGTTTCCCGATTTCGAAAAAAATTTCGTAATGCCCTTAAAAAATTCGATCTCGATTTATGAAATGCATAGCGCCGAAAATTGGCAAGCTGAGCTTGCTTTATCATTTTGACCAACTTTCCAACGAAGAGCGGAAACGTTTTGAAGCGCACTTGTTGGAATGCGACCACTGCTTTCAAGAAACGTATGTGCTCGGTTCGGTCACTGAAAAAATGCAGAAAGATCCCGAACCCTTCCTGGCAGCATTGGCAAAAAAGAAGCCGACACGCGTACCAGCAATAAAGCAGCGCCGCGAGTTTCATATCGGATTGGTAGAGGCTATCGGTCGAATTCCGGCTCTCGTACGGATAGCGATTCCCGTTGCGGCCGCCATGGTGTTGCTCTTTTTGCTGATTCGTCCCACCGCCGAACTTTCAGACCTAGCTCTTATCGAGCCGGTACCGTATCGCTCCTTGCAAATCAAAAGCGGCGCTGAGGCCACTGACGCTGAACGGCTGTTCGAAGAGGGTATGGCGGCTTATGTGCAAAAAGATTATGCCAGTTCGATTGAAAAGCTTGTTTTGGCCATCCGTCACGATTCAACCAACGCTGGTTTTCATTTTTATTTAGGCTTGTGCTACTTGCTCTCCGACAGTGTTGATCTAGCAATTGAGCATTTGCAAAAGACAATTACTTTGGATGGAAATCCCGTTTTGGAGAAGGCATACTGGTATCTGGGAAATGCTTGGCTTTTGAAAGAAGATCGTGCTCAGGCATTGGCGGCATTTCGCAAAGTCGTAGAGATGGAGGGTGATTATGAGTGGGAGGCGCAAGAGATCATTGGTAAGATTGAGAAGTTGCCTCAAAAGTGATTTGGCCTAAATAGGCTACTTGATGACACCCTGAATCTTGCTGAAAAATTTTTTCATAATGGCCTGCAAGGATTTGGGAGTTCGTGCAATATAAAATATAGAACACCGAAAGGTGTGCAAGCTCTTGGAGCAAAGTTGATAGTGTCCACAACCGCAACTTCGCACAACTCAAAACCACAGAAATTGCAAGGAGGCCATTATGAAACGGGATTTCTTCACAACAAAAGTTGCCAACGCCGCACTGTTTATGTTTCTCGCCATGTTTATGCTTAGTGGACAAGGTTTTGCCCAACAAGGCTGGGTTTGGCAAAATCCACTGCCGCAGGGAAATACGCTTTATGGTGTTGATGTCATCGACGCCAATACGATAGTCGCAGTCGGCGCGGCGGGCACGGTGATGAAAACGACGAACGGTGGAGGCAATTGGACCGTTAAGCATTACGTAAACGATATAGTAAATTCCTTCAGAGCAGTTTCATTTTTTAACTTCAACACTGGAATTATAGTGGGAGACGGTGGAATTATTCTTCGCACCACCGATGGCGGGACAAATTGGACTCCCCAGACCAGTGGTACAGCTGGTACACTATATGGAATTTATATAATGAACGACAGCACTGGGGTAATTGTAGGAAGTGGTGGAATCATTCTCCGAACGACTAGTAGGGGAATAACCTGGACTCTACAAACGAGCGGGACAGTATTAACGTTATATGCAGTCTCCTTCAAAGATCAAAATAATGGGATCGCTGTAGGAAAATCTGGAGTCATCACCAGCACGACAAATGGAGGGGTGACTTGGGCATTTAGATATACTCCAACAGCTGGAGATTTGTTCGGAGTTTCCTATACCAACCCCAGAAGTGCGATGGTAGTTGGAGCTTTTGGACAAATTTGGGGATCTAATCAGGATGGAGCTCCCTTCACATGGTTCCCCAAGTCAAGCGGTACGTCGAGTCCATTACGAAGTGTTTTCTTTGTTGATGCAAGTAACGGCTGGGCCGTCAGCGATGCTGGTGTTATTCTTCGCACGACTAACGCTGGGTCAAATTGGACACCTCAGTCATTTGGAGTGCCACTATTGGCTGTTTCGTTCACTGACGCTAATACTGGGATTACTGTGGGAGCCGGAGGAACAATTCTGCGCGCTATCAATAGTGGAGTGAATTGGCTACCTTTGGTAGTTAGTGCTCCAAATGCAAATGCATTACGTGGGATTGTCTTCATTGATGGTAATACGGGAACCGCGGTTGGAGATGCTGGCATTATTCGTCGCACGACCAACGGCGGCGGAAGTTGGATTTTCCAAACCAGCGGTACGAAGTTGAGACTGAATGCTGTTTCCTTCAGCAACACCAACTCAGGCACTGCTGTGGGAGATTCCGGCGCGGTTTTACGCACGAATAATAGCGGGCTGAGTTGGTCGCGTCAAACTAGCGGCACGATGAATCAACTCACCGGAGTTTCGTTTACGGACGGCAACACCGGCACGACGGTGGGATGGAACGGAACGATTCTTCACACCAACGATGGCGGCGCAATGTGGACTTCTCAAACCAGCGGGACGACCAATCACTTGACCGGAGTTTCATTCACTGATAGCAATACCGGAACTGTAGTGGGATTGAATGGAACCATTTTGCGCACGACCAACGGCGGTGCGAGCTGGTCAAGCCAGTCGAGCGAGATCAACGATTTCTATGGTGTATCTTTCTTTAATGCCAACATCGGTGCTGTTGTTGGAAATGGCATCATTCTCCACACCACCAACGGTGGGGTAACTTGGAGAAGACAAATCAGCGTAACAACGCTGCGTTCCATTTCCTGTCCTGACGCCACAACATGTATTGCGGTTGGTGATGCTGGAGTCATCCTCCGCACGACCGACGCAGGTCAGACCTGGAGAGCTGATACAAGCGGGACAACCAATGCGCTTTTGGGAGTTTTTTTCACCAGCGCCAACACCGGAACTGTGGTAGGCGAATTGGGCACCATTCTCCGCACATCTGGAGGCCTGGTTGCCGTAAGAGAAAATCCAAGTTCTAAAATGGAATCTCCAAGTCAGTTTGTGTTGGAACAAAACTATCCAAATCCATTTAATCCTGTAACCATTATTAGTTTCAAAATACTGAAATCGGCATTTGTGACACTGAAAGTTTATGATGTGAACGGACGGGAAATTACCACGCTGGTCAATGAAACAAAGGTAGCAGGAAATTATAAGGTAAATTTTGATGCAAGCAGGTTTTCAAACGGCGTATATTTGTATCGTTTACAAGCAGGAAGCTTTGTTCAGTTGAGGAAGATGCTACTTTTAAAATAAAGTCAAGGTGAATGCGATGAAAGTACCATCCCCCAAATGGATACCGTTGCTTCTTGTAGTGAGCCTTGTGGTGTTAGCTAAGTCTGCCCGATCCCAAACGCTGCAAATGCTAACCCAAAAGGTGTTCAACGAACAGGCGCTAAGCGCGCTAAAAAGCCAGGATGAAAAACAACTGACGGCATTGATCCAAGGAAACAAATATAGGGTTGAGCCTCTGGTCGTAAGATTCCTGAATTCCTATCTTAAAGCCGAATTAAGCCAAGAAAACGAGGTGGCAAAAAAAGAAGTTTTTCAGGCACAAAAGCTGGCGCAAATTTTTCAAAGCGTTTTTAGTGATGAAAGGCTGCTGCGTCGGATAGTGCTATGGCAAAGTTGGTCTAAGAAAGAGAAAAAGCAAAAGGTTGTTGCTGATTCGCTTCTGCGCGTCGGTTGGGACTCATATCTTAAAGGCGAATTTAAACAAGCTAAAGCCGACTTTGAAAAAGCTTTAAAAATTTGCCAAACGATTGATGACAAGCATGGTCAGTGCCAAGCTTTGAACAGAATCGGCGTGAGCTATCGAGCTTTAAGTGACTACCCATACGCACTAGACTTTTTGCAACAATCTTTTCAACTTGGCCGGAAAATCGGAGATGATAAAGCCAATTGGATCAACTTGACCAGCATCGGCAATGTTTATGAAAAGCAAGGCAATATTCAGCAAGCCAAGAGCTACTACGAACAGGCGTTGGAAATTATTCAAGTGGTTGGCGATCAGAGAGATCTATCGGTCGGATACGGGAATTTGGGCGTGATTTATAAGCACCTGGGTGATTACAGTCAGGCGCTGAGCTATTGTCTGCGCGCTTTGCAAATAGATCAGAAAATCGGTGACAGACCCAAAGAGCAGTCTTCATGGCTTAATCTTGGCACCTTGTATACGGATTTAGGTGAGCGCGAGAGCGCCCTTGATTGCTTTCAACGGTCTCTACAGATAGCTCAAGAAGACAGTGACAAGCATGGACAAGCCAATTGCTTAACGAATATTGGCACCCTCTATTTGGACGAGGGCAAATATGAACAAGCCCTGCCATATTTTGAACAATCCCTCGCTCTGAGCCGCGAGATCGGAGACAGATGGCTGGAAGGAATTGATTTGACGAATTTGGGCATTGCAAACAAACGGATGAAAAACTACTCAGAGGCGCTAAAGTATTTTGGACAAGCCCTATCAATCCAGAAGGAAATTGGCGACAAAATATCCATTGCCCTTGATCTAGGTCAAATGGGGATGCTCCATGTAGAGACAAAGGAATATCCCAAAGCCAAGCGTTATTGCCAAGAGGCCTTGCAAGTCGCTTCACAAATCAATAGCCCCGTAGAGATCGGAAATGCACAAGAACAACTCGGCATCGTCCTGAAGGAGAATGGCGAAACAGTCGCAGCGCTTCAATATCTGACCGAAGCAGTGAAAACAGTGGAATCGATTCACGCCAAACTACAGGAAGAAACATTTAAGGCCGGTTTTATGGATGAACAAATAGCCGTATACGAATCTCTCATTGATTTGTTAGTGACGCAAGGAAAATACGAAGAAGCCTTCAATTACAGTGAACGAGCCAAAGCGCGCAGCCTTTTGACGATTCTCTCTCTACGCAACCTTGATATTACCGAGGGTATTTCGCCTGAGCGATTAAACAAGAAAAAAGCTATAGAGCAAAAGCTTACGGGCCTTTATGATGGTTTTTCACAAGAATACGCCAAGCCTGAAAACGAACAAAACCGAAAGTTAATTCTTGCTCTCGAAGACAGTCTAAAATTTCTGACCAATGATTATGAAACCCTGCTGCAAGAAATCCGGCAGAATCATCCTAGATATGCCGAGTTGGTCGGAGCTAAGGAACCGCTCTCTTTACGGCATATTCAGCAGCGGGTTTTGGATGCTTCAACGGCATTAGTTGAGTATTTTGTCGGTGAGGGGAAAACATTCATCTGGATTGTAGGAAAGAATTCTTTGCAGCATGAAACGGTAGCCATTACGCGCGAAGAGCTCAAGAAAATGGTTTCGGAATTGTTGCAGCCTCTACTTCAAGCGCAAGAGCAGAAGAACCTAGCAGACATTGGATTTGATCTGAAGCTTTCCCAGCAGCTTTATGAGAAACTATTTCAGCCGGTCGAGAAATACCTGCCAAAAGGTAGCTCTGTCATCATCGTGCCTGATGACATTCTGTTTCACCTGCCTTTCGAGGCCTTAGTCACTTCAGTGGAAAAGAAAAGGCCGGATATGAAGATCATTTTCTCACGTTATGAAAATGCGCACTTTTTGGTTGAGAAGTATTCGTTTTCCTATTCCCCTTCGGCTAGTGTGATAGACCCGATGTTACAGCAACCAGGAAAACGAGACAAAATGCGAGGACAGCTTTTGGCTTTTGGGAATCCAGATTTCGGCAAACTGACAGCCAAGGATGTTGAAGAAAAGGAAAAGAGCGGAATTCTTGACTTGTTCGCTCTGCTCTTTCGTTCCAGCAAGGGCCGGCTCTTTGCATCCCTTCCGAAATCTGAGGAGGAAGTTAAAGCAATTTCAGACTTTATGAAGCCCTCATCTGTATTCACACGAGAAAAGGCGTTAGAAGAAAAATTCAAGGAAGAGGCCGGACATTTCTCTTTGGTTCATCTTTCCACACATGCCGTTGCCGAAGAGAAGCAACCCATGTACTCTCGGATTATTTTCGCACAAGATGATGATCCCAACGAAGACGGCTTCCTGCATACCTACGAAGTGTTCAATCTCAAGCTCAACGCCGATCTCGTCACCTTGAGCGCTTGCGAAACCGGCTTGGGCAAACTGAGCCGCGGCGAGGGGTTGATTGGCTTGACACGCGGCTTCATCTATGCCGGCGCATCATCGGTGTTGGTGAGCCTGTGGAGCGTGGACGAATCAACCGCCGCGCTCATGAAAATTTTCTATCAAAATTTGAAAGCCGGCATGAGCAAAGCCGAAGCTTTGCGGCAAGCGAAACTGAAGCTGATTCGCACGCGCGAGAACGGCATTTCTTTCGCGCATCCGTTTCTCTGGGCGCCATTTGTGCTTGTGGGGGAAATGTAGCCCAGACTCTTCATTTGCCTCCCCAAAAAGCGCACGCCAAGATGGGAAGATTTTCGAGCTATCTACGAAAACCTCGTATTTCAGTTTGATTGCTTTCGTGGCGCGGACGGCACAATGTGGCGATTTTTCACGTCAGCGAATGACGGCGCTTTCTCGTAAATTACATTTTTTAGAGAGCCTGGACAAATTTGGCCTCTCCCAATGGCGATGGCACAGGAATTGGTGTGTTGTTTTCAACACAACCAGTTTCATCCAAAGCGGGTTCTGCAATTTTATTTTAATTTCCAAGAGGTCGGTCATGATGAAGCGTTCAATATTCAAATGGAGAATCATCGCTTTTTTGATTTTCAATATTACTTGCGGCGCGGTGGCGAGCTTGGCGCAAGATCTCTGGCTCATGAAAGGCCACGATACGCGGCGCACCGGACAGAGCAAGAGCAATGGGCCGAAGGCCATCGATCTCTCGCGATCCTGGGTTGCAGAAACGCCGGCGGCTTTTGTGATCAACATCGGCGCGACGGTTGATGAACGCGGGGTGTATTTCGGTTCCTGGGGTTTGCAGCGCAAGGATCCACTCGGACGCGACGGGCGCTTTCGGGACAAGCTAGATGGCAAGCTTTATGGGCATCGCCTCAAAGATGGCCAGCCGTTGTGGAACGACCCACTGAATTTGGATATCACCGCGCAGTGCTACGAATATTCCGGCCGGCCCAAATCCACGCTGGATGAGTTTTTCTGCGGCGGCACGAACGCTTATCACGTTACCTATTATAACGGCACGATTGAAGGCCAGGCCGCCATCGACACTGCCAGAAATGCGCTCTATATCGGCCGCGGCGATGGGAAGTTGTACGCCGTGGATCCTATCACCGGCCGAATTTTGTGGCGCTTTCAAACCTACGATCCCCAATTGCCCGATGGCCCGGATGGCGGTGGAGAAGTGGTCAGCTCGCCGGTTATCGGTCCGAATGGAACCGTCTATTTCGGCACGTGGGGCTTCGGCCCTTATGAAACCAATGCGTTTTATGCCGTCAATCCGGATAGCACTTTGCAGTGGCGCTTCCCGGCTGACAGTTCGTTGACCAAACGCCCCATCTTTGTTTCACCCGCGATCAGCCCGGATCAATCGACCATTTACTTCGGTACCTATGTTTCGGAAGGCAGCGCCGCGCTTACTCCCAAGCTTTATGCGCTGAACCTCCAGCCATCCGGCGCTATTCCGGACCACGCCCGAGTCAAATGGGAATTGGAGCTGAGAAACGTCCTGTTTCCCGTTTATACGACCACCCTTGCCGTCGGCAGCGATGGCACGATTTACGCCGGCGGTTATTATCCTTTCCTTCTCAGTTCTATTCCGGTTATTTTTGCCATCCAAGAAGTGCAAACGCCGCAGGGCATTCAGCCGCGGCTCAAATGGGCCAAGCCTTATGTGGAATTGCGCGAGGGCGCGCAGGTTGCGCAATTTATCGGCGGCATCGCACTTCGCGAGGAAGGCGGCGAGACCAAACGTTTGTACGTGACGACCTCCATCGTTCGCAACCCTTCGACCAATCATCTGGAAGAAGGAAAACTTTACGCCGTCGACCCTGCCACCGGGCAAATTTTGGCGGCATACGATCCTTCAATTGATGTGCCCTCGGCTGTCGGAAGCTTGAACTCGCCTGCCCTCGGCGCCGACGGCGTCATCTATTTCGGTGTGCGCGGAAAGTTTGAACAGGGCAACAATCCCTCGGTCAACGGCCAAGTGTTCGCGGTAGATTACAATGCGAGCGCAGCGCAATTTCAGAAAGTTTGGAATTATGAGGTCGCCGGACAAATCGACTGGAATCACCCGGCGATCGGCCCGGATGGCGGAATCTATATCGGCAGCTCGGTCGGCGGCGAATTCGATCCGAGCAAAGTTTACGAGCCGGGTGAAATCCCGCCGAACACCACGTGCAAATTTTATGCGCTCAAGCCGCTGCTCACTTCGGTCAACGATAGAGCAATGACGCCGATTGGTTTTCAATTGGAGTCGAATTATCCGAACCCGTTCAACCCTTCGACAACGATTCGTTTCGGCTTGCCTGCGACGACGCAAGTTACGCTGACAATATTCAATATGTTTGGCCAGACCGTGCGCACGCTGCTCGACCATCGCTTCGAGGCCGGAAAGCATCAGGTGGTTTGGGATGGCCAAAACGATAGCGGTGAAAAAGCGGTGAGCGGCGTGTACTTCTTGCGCATGGTGGCGGCGAAAAAGAATAAGAGCGCGGCGTTCGTGCAGGTGAGAAAAATGGCTCTCGTGCAATAATCAGCGATCCGGCTCGTATTGCACGGGTTGCAACTTCCAATTTATTTTGTGGAAAATGCCAAATCATCACGGAGATCAGCATGCGATTTAAAATTATTTTCGCGCTTTTCATAGTGGCTGCGCTCAATCTCGTTCCGAGCGGGCTTTTCGCCCAAATCGATTGGGCGCCTTTCAACGGCAATCCGGTGATGAAAGAGAATTTCGATTCCGGCTCCATTGAAATTTTCCGCCCCACGGTCGTTCTCAAAGGCTCGACTTATCACATGTGGTACGGCAACAAACGCCGGGCTAACAACCTCAGTCTCGATTATATGGGCTACGCCACTTCTCCGGATGGCATCAATTGGACGCTGGTCGATCCGGCGGTCATCGCGCCTTCTTTTGACGCCAACCGTTTCGATCAGCTCGAAGCCAGCCAGGGTTGGGTGATCGCGGACGGCGACACCTTCAAAATGTGGTATTGGGGATTCAACTCAAACTTTGGGCAAGGCGGCATCAGCAGCATCGGGTATGCTCGCTCAACTGATGGCCGCAACTGGACGCGCGTCAATGGCCCGGGCATGTTTGGCAGCGTTTATGATCCGATCATGGACGGCGGGATCGGGGCTTTGGTTACGCCGTGCGTCATTAAAGATGGCAATACTTATCGCATGTGGTACGGACGCAATACCGGCTTTCAATTCCGCATTGCCTACGCGATCTCTGTAAATGGAATTAATTGGACCAACGTTCCGGGAGCGGGAATCAACGGCGCCGTTCTCGATTGGGGCCCGGCGGGAAATTTTGATGAAAAAACGGTGGCATGGCCGGCAGTAATCAAAACCGCGCAAGGTTTTATGATGTGGTATGACGGCGTCGACGATGCCAATACCAGCCGTCTTGGCTATGCGACGTCACCCGACGGCATCAACTGGACCCGCGTTCGCGGCAACGGTGCCAAAGGCGCTTGCTTTGATGCCGCGCATTTTGCTGCCGGCATCAATCAAGGCAACAACTATCAAATGTGGTATGGCGTGACTTCAAAAGATGTGGTGAATTATGCGACTTCCTTCACCACCGGTGTTGAAGAGCGCCGCGAGGGAACCCCCCCAGCCACATTTTTGTTGGAACAGAATTACCCCAATCCATTTTCGCGCGGAGCGAATTCTTCCATGCTCGGCTCCGCAACGGTTATTAAATACTATTTGCCTGTAGCCGGGGAAGTCGAGTTAACGGTTTTAAATTTGCTCGGGCAGCACGTTCGTAAGTTGATCAATAAGACGCAACCCTCCGGCTCTTACGACGTTCAATGGAATGGAACCGATGCAAGAGGGAACCAAGTCAACCGTGGAGTTTATTTCTATCGGCTGAGATTCGGAAAAACCGCCGTGACCAGAAAACTGATCTTCCTGGAATAGATCCTTTATGCAAGCTGCCCAGTGGTTGCGTCAAATCCAAAGCTTCGTGCGGAATCATCTCATCATGGCGCTGTCGATTTTTTCGGTACTTTTTTTGTCGATTTCACTCGCCACACTTTCACACTTCCCGCTGCTTGCCGAGCAAATATATGCTCGGCGCCTCTACGCGCTGATCGCAACAATTCTTTCGCCGCTGGCCGCGGCGATGCCATTTTCGCTTTCGGAGATTTCTCTTTATATTGGCATTCTCGGCGCCGTATTTTGGGGAATTAGGGGAATAGCACGCCGCCGCTTTATACGAACTGCGCTGGAATTATGTGCCGGCGTGGCGCTTCTGACGCTGTGGTTTTATTTCGCGTGGGGATTCAACTATCTCCGGCCCCCAATCGAGCAACAACTTCAATTGGCAGCAGTCGAGCCGGACAGCTCGGCGCTGCGGGAAAATTTTCTCTGGTGTATCGAGCAAGCCAACGCGATGTGGCAACCGACTTCGCCGTGGAATTTGCCGGATTTGGACAACGAGATCGAGCGCCGTTATGGCGAAGTCTTTACCGATCTCAACATGCCGCGCATTTCCGGCCGCTGGCCGCCGAAATTTTTAATTATGCCGGCGCTGTTGGATTATACTTTGACCTCCGGCATTTTCGGGCCGTTCTTTCACGAAGTGCATCTCAACTCGCATCTGTTGCCGGTGGAAATGCCGTTCGTGTTAGCGCACGAAAAAGCGCACGGCCGGGGCTTCGCCAGAGAATCCGAAGCCAGTTTCGTGGCGGTGTTGGTGTGCTCGCGCAGCTCGAATCAAGCGGTGCGATACTCGGCCTATTTCGCGCTGCTGGGACGCTTCATGAACCGGTATCGCTATTATGCCGGCGCCGATTCGCTGGAGCAAACGATCCGCCCCGAGATCATGGCCGATTTCGAGGCGGTGTGGCGGCGCTATGAAAAATATATGGGCCCGCTCGCCGAGGCCTCGCACAAGAGCTACGATCTTTATTTGCGCGCGAATCGAGTCGAAGACGGGGTGGCGAACTATGGGGACGTGGTGGACTTGGTGATGCGATGGCGAATGACCGAAGTGCGAAAAACTAACTGATAAATGGCAACGTGTTGAGATCGATTAGCTGCAATCCATCAATGCGATCAAAATCACGAAGGTTAACAGCGTCTCTTCGCGCCATTGTTGCCATCTCTCCTCCAATTCCTTAAATGCCTGCTCGATTTTCGGATCGTCAGCCCAAATGCCTAAAGTTTTTTCAGCAAATTCCAATTGCCTTTTCAGACTGGTTGTTTTTGTTGCCCCTCGTGCCCCCTTTTTTCCATTGTAATGTATGGCGATCTTCACTGTTTTCTTTCCAGCTTTGGTAAGCTGGTCATGCAAGGATTTGGATATTTCCAAATAGGGTTTCTTTGCAACTTTTGCCGCAATCATGTGATGCCTCCACTTTTTGTCCTTTTTGAAAATTAGCAAATCTCACGTAAATGTCAAGCTTTTTGTGACGCTTTCCTCTCGCCCCGTTCGTCTCGCCTCAAACACATCTGAACGATCTCTTGCCGAGCTATGAGGGGGAATAATTTGACTTGCATAAGCTGATAGTTTATTTTATATTTTATTATGCTTTCATGCTTGAATCTAAGTATTTTTACAACTTCGATAATTCTACTTAGTGTCTGTCCGTTGTCACACAATTGATTGTTTTTATAGTAAATTACCAAAAAAATAAATTGACTTTTTCAATATGTTTTTTTATATTACAGAACAATAGATTTAATATAAAACAACAACTTGAATGAATTTTATGAAATTTTTCAAAAGACAATATTCGCTCGATTTTGATCCGCCGATCTGGAAAAACGCTTCTGAACTCTTTGTCATGGACCAGATTCTGGAAAAAAATCCGCAGATGATCATGCTGGCCGCGCCCTGCTTTCCCAAGGCCTGTGATGAACGTCAAGCGCCGGTGGGCCGTGACGGCATGACCTTGGAGCAAATTGTGCGTTGCGCCATCTATCAGCGGCACAAAACCCTGACTTGGCGCCAATTGAGCGAACACACCGAGGACTCCAGGAAAGGCCGCTGGTTTACCAAAATGGCGTATGAACAATCTTTTTCGCATCAAGCCTTGCAGGAGAACATTGCCAAAATCACGCCCGCGGTTTTGGAAAAAATTCACATCGCGATTTGCCAGTACGGGGTTGATTTAGGTATCGACGACGGCCAGAAAATCCGCACGGATTCCACAGCGATTGAAACCAATATTCATCATCCCACCAACGCC
>Ga0247727_10000737_pt1 | contig 80005 bp, 71 predicted proteins | sample WisWelCaveWW1625_FD_202498 | JGI IMG/M metagenome (GOLD analysis project Ga0247727, IMG submission 202498) | Biofilm microbial communities from Wishing Well Cave, Virginia, United States - WW16-25 | ecosystem: Environmental > Aquatic > Deep subsurface > Groundwater > Cave microbial mat | place...
GTCCCACACGATCAGGAAGTAGCCGCCGAAGCCCACGCGCCGGATGACGGCGATCTCCTTCTCGAGCCGCGCCTCGTAGTCCGCGAGCGGGTGGCGCAGCCGCCCGGCCCCCGCGAGCGGTTCGAGCGCCCGTCTGCGGTCGGCAAAGCCGTCGCGCGCCACCTTCTCGAAGTAGTCGTCGATGCTGAAGCCGGGCGGCACGTCGAACGCGGGCAATGTCGAGACACCCTTGAGGGTGAAATCGCACATCTCCGCGATCTCGACGCTGGCGCGGAGCGCCTCGGGCTGGTCCGGGAAGAGAGCCGCCATCTCCTCGGCCGACTTCAGGTAGAAGTGCTGGGTGTCGAAGCGCAGCCTTTCGCTGTCGGCGACCTTCTTGCCCGAGCCGATGCACAGCAGCACGTCGTGTGCCTGGTGGTCTTCCCGGTGCAGGTAGTGGGCGTCGTTGGTCGCGCAGAGCCTGTGGCCGGTCTTCTGGCGGATCCGCAGCAGCCCCTGGTTGACCCGTCTCTGGTCGGGGATCCCGTGCTCCATCACCTCGAGGTAGAAACGATCCCTTCCGAGGATCTCGGAGAAGACGCCCACGCTCTGAAGCGCTGCGTCATCGGCGCCGGCGAGCACGTGCTGTGCGATCTCGCCCGAGAGGCAGCCGGAGAGGCCGATCAGGCCCTCGCTGTGCTTCGCCAGCAGGTCCTTGTCGATGCGTGGGCGGTGGTAGAAGCCCTCCAGGTACCCGGCCGAGACGAGCCTTACCAAGTTGTGGTAGCCGGCCTCGTTCGAGGCGAGCAGCGTGAAGTGGTTGTAGGCCTCCGAAGCGCTCGCGGCCTGGCGCTCGAAGCGGCTGCCGGTCGCGACATAGACCTCGCAGCCGAGGATCGGTTTCAGGCCCCGCTGACGGCAGGCGTCGTGGAACGCCACGGCCCCGAACATGTTGCCATGGTCGGTGATCGCCAGCGCCTTCATACCGAGCCGGACGCCCTCGTCGACCAGCTCGTCGAGCCGGCAGACCCCGTCGAGCAGGCTGTACTCGGTGTGCAGGTGAAGGTGGACGAAGTCGGGCTTCGTGCTCATTCCCACTCGATCGTCGACGGCGGCTTGCTGCTCACGTCGTACACCACGCGGTTGATCCCGCGCACCTCGTTCACGATCCGGCCCGAGACCCTGGCTATGAGCTCGTACGGCAGCCGTACCCAGTCGGCCGTCATCCCGTCGAGCGACTCCACGGCGCGCAGCGCGATCGTGTACTGGTAGGTCCGGTCGTCGCCCATCACGCCCACGGAGCGGACCGGCAGCAGCACCGCGAACGACTGCCACAGCTTGCGGTAGAGCGAGGCCGCCTTGATCTCCTCGACGAAGATCGCGTCCGCCTCGCGCAGCAGCTCGAGCCGCTCCTTCGTCACCGGGCCCAGACAGCGCACGGCGAGGCCCGGGCCCGGGAAGGGCTGGCGGTAGACGAACTCCTCGTCGAGCCCGAGCTCGAGGCCGGCCTTGCGCACCTCGTCCTTGAACATGAAGCGCAGCGGCTCGACCAGCTTGAACTTCAACGACTTGGGCAGCCCGCCGACGTTGTGGTGGCTCTTGATCACCGCCGACGGCCCGCGCACCGAGACCGACTCGATCACGTCCGGGTAGAGCGTGCCCTGCGCCAGGAACTCGGCCCTGCCCGTCTTTCGCATCGACGTACGGAACACCTCGATGAACTCGCGCCCGATCAGCTTCCGCTTGCGCTCGGGATCCGAGACGCGCTCGAGCTGCTTGAGGAAACGCCGCGTGGCGTCCACGAAAACCAGCTTCAAGCGCAGCCGCTCGGCGAAGCGCCGGCGCACCTGTAACGCTTCGTGCTTCCGGAGCAGGCCGTTGTCGACGAAGACGCAGGTGAGCCGGGCTCCGATCGCGCGCTTGACGATGAGCGCCGTCACGGCGGAATCGACGCCGCCCGAGAGCGCGCAGATCACGCGGCCCTTGGGGCCCACTTGCTCGCGCACGCGCTCGGTCGCCTCCGCCACGAACGAGCGCGCGTTCCAGTCGCGCCGGCAGCCCGCGACGTCGAGAAAGTTCGCCAGGACCTTGGCGCCTTCCTCCGAGTGGACCACCTCGGGGTGGAACAGCATGCCGTAGAGCTGGCGCGCCGGGTTCTCGATCGCCGCGATCGGGTTGGTCTCGGTCGAGCCGGTGACGCGGAACCCCTGCGGCGCGCGGCGGATGTCGTCGCCGTGGCTCGCCCAGACGCGGCTGCGCGGCGGCAGCCCGCGAAAGAGCGCCCCGCTCGCGAGCGGCTGAAACACGGCCTGGCCGTACTCCCGGTGGCCGGACCTCTTCACTTCGCCGCCCAGCACGTGGCTCATCAGCTGCATCCCATAGCAGATCCCCAGCACGGGGACGCCGAGCTCGAAGAGCCGCGGGTCGCAGCGCGGGGCGCCCCGCTGGTGCACGCTGTCCGGGCCGCCCGACAGCACGATCCCGCGCGGGTGGCGGGCTTGGAGCGACAGGGCGCGCGTCCCCGGCGGCAGGATCTCGGAGTACACCAAGAGCTCGCGCAGCCGGCGCGCGATGAGCTGGGTGTACTGCGAGCCGAAGTCGAGGATGAGGATGGTGTCTCTTTGCATGGGCCCGCGAGAAGTCGGGATTATACCTCCCGGGTGCCTCGCCCCCGCGCGCCGGGCGGGAGTGAGGCGTCGATCATCGTTGTATAGTGCGAAGGCCTTGTCACGACGCTCGGCGCTCCTGCTCCTGACGGTCGCGTGCCTCGGCTGCTCGGGAACGCGTCCGGCGCCGCGAGCAGCGATTTTTCCGCCGGTCGCAGCGTGGAAGACGCTCGTGGGCGAGCACGTGGTCGCGCCGCTCGTGGGCGACAGCCGGCGAATCTTCGTCGCTACGCGCGACGGCGCGGTCCGCGCGCTCGATCCCCTGACGGGGGCCGTGATCTGGAAGGCCGAGCGGCAGCCCGGCCGGCTGAGCGCCGCGGACGGGGTGCTGCTCGTGCGGGGCGACTCTGGTGTGCTCACGAGCCTTCACCCGCGAACGGGCGCCGTGCGCTGGCGCACCGAGACCGGTATCGGCGGCACGCTGCCCGCTCTCGTCGACGGCGACCGCGTGATCGTGGCCGGACTGGGAGTGGCCTCGCTGCGCCTCGAAACGGGCGCGCCGATCTGGGTCGACGGCGCAGGCGCCGAGACGACCGCGCCGCCCGTCGCCAACGCGGCGCGCGTGCTCACGGGCGAGAAAGACGGCACGCTGCGCAGCCGGGACCGGGCGACCGGAAGCTCGCTCTGGACGCTCAGAACCCGCGAGGCGCTCCTCGCTCCCCCGCTCGTCGACGAGGCCCGCCAGCGGCTCTACGTCGGGACCACGGACCGCCGCATCCTGGAGGTGTCGCTCGGCAGCGGCCGGCCCGGCTGGAGCTGGCGCGTCGGCGCCGACATCGGGCACGCCGGGCTGCTGCTGAACCGGCGCGTGCTGTTCGCACCCTACGACGCCGTGCTCTACGCGCTCGAGACCGGCGGCAACCTGGCGTGGCGGGGCGCCCTGCCGTCGCGACCCCTCTCCGGGCCGCTCGCGTTCGAGGGCCACGTGCTCGTCGCCTGCCTCGAGAACCAGGTGATCGCGTTCGACGCCCTTACCGGGGCGCCGGCCGGGGGCTTCAAGACGCCCGCCGAGATCCGCGCGGGTCCGATCCGCGCGGCGCGCCTCCTCGTGATGGGCATGCGGGACCGCTCCGTGATCGCCTACGAGCTCTCAGGAAGCCGGGCACCGGCCTCCGAGCCGGTTGAACCCCCCTCCCCGGGCCGCTAGACTGTGGGCTGCCCCATGGATGCCGTCCTTGCGTTCGCCCGGGCCTCGGTCGCCGACTGGATCGAGCTCACCAAGCCGCGCATCACGCTCCTCGTAGTGTTCACGGCGCTCGTCGGCTTCGTGACCGCCGCCGCCGGGTCGCCTTGGACGGTCCTGCTGCTCGCTGCCCTCACCGGGACCGGCCTCGTCGCCGGCGGCGCGAGTGTCCTCAACCAGCTGATGGAGCGCACGACCGACGCGCTCATGCACCGCACCCGATCGCGTCCCATCCCGGCCGGCCGCATCCGTGCCGCCGAGGCCAGCCTCTTCGGCGCCCTGCTCACGCTCAGCGGCCTGGCCCTGCTCGCCACCGCATGCGGACCACTCGCCGCCCTCGTGGCTTTCGCCAGCTGGGCGAGTTACCTGTTCCTCTACACGCCCCTCAAGCGGCGCACCCACCTCGCGACGCTCGTGGGCGCCGTGCCGGGCGCGCTGCCGCCGGTCATCGGATGGGCGGCCGCGCAGGGCAGCCTCGAGCCGGGCGCCTTCATCCTGTTCGCGATCATGTTCCTGTGGCAGATCCCCCATTTTCTGGCGATCGCCTGGCTCTACCGCGACGATTACGAACGTGCCGGCTTCCCGATGCTGCCGGTCATCGATCGCGAGGGGACGCTCACGGGCCGCCAAGCGGTGCTCCACAGCGCGGCGCTCCTGGTCGTGAGCCTGGCACCCGTCGCCGCCGGTCTCGGCGGCACGCTCTACCTGGCGGGAGCCCTCGTGCTCGGAGTGGGGCTCACGCTCGCCGCGCTGCACCTCGCGCGGGCTCGGAGCCTCGTGGCGGCGCGCTCGCTTTTCCTCGCCTCGGTCGTCTACCTTCCGGCCCTGACGTCGCTGCTGCTCCTGGCCAACCTCTGACCCTGCGCGACCTGCCGACCCTGAACGCGGCGCTCAACGCGACCTGCGCCGTCCTGCTCCTGACGGGCTACTGGCTGATCCGCCACGGGCGTCGCGAGGCCCACCGCCGGGCGATGCTCGCGGCGCTTTTGACCTCCGTGCTCTTCCTGGTGTCGTACCTGACCTACCACTTCCAAATGGGCTCGGTCCGTTTCACGGGCCGGGGTGTCCTGCGCGGCGTCTACTTCGCCGTGCTGATCAGCCACACGGTCCTGGCCGTCGCGATCGTGCCGCTCGTCCTGACGACCGTCGCGCGCGCGCGCGCCGGTCGCTTCGAGGCGCATCGCTCGATCGCCCGCGTCACGCTGCCGCTCTGGCTGTACGTGTCGGTCACCGGCGTAGTCGTGTACTGGATGCTCTACAGGATGAACTGAGAGCCGTGCGCCTTCGGCCACGACGGGGGCGACCCATAACCCTACGAGAGCCCCACTTGTGGAGCGACTGCCCCGCAGCTCCCCGCAAGGGCGCTCCTGAAGGACGACGAGCCGGCGACGGAAAACAGAAGAGCCGGCGACGGAAAACAGAAGAGCCGGACCGCCTGGACGGGCTCGAGGGGGGCCTTGACAGCCCCCCTTACCCGCCGGTGGGATCAGTCTGCTGGGGCGGGCGGCGGGGCGGGCTTTCCCTTGGATGCGGGCGCAGGCGCTGGCGCCGACTGCCGCGCTTCGGCGGTCGCTCCGCTCCCGCCACCCGAGCCCTTGCCCGTTTCTGGGCCGCGGACGAAGTGGGTGTCGCTGTACATCTTCACGCGCTCCACCATCCGGATCGGCTTCGGCAGCGACCCGGCCTGCGCGCCGGCTGCGAGTGCGGTCAACAGAACGGTGGCCGTGGCGAAACGCTTCATCAATGCCTCCTCGGCTCCCTGGGGGGAACCGTCTCGGCGAACAGGATACGCCCCTCCCGGGCGAAGGGCAATGCGAGGCCCGGAGAACCCCTGCCGCGAGCGGGGCTTACAGGGTCCTCGCCCTGCGAAAGGCTTCGTGGACGACCTCGAGAGCCTTCGCCTCGAGGTCGTAGCGTTCGAGCTCCTCCGGGGTGGCCCAGGCCACGTCGAGCGCGTCCGAGGCGGCCCGGGCCTCGCCCGAGCGCCAGCGGCACAGATAGTCGACGATCACGTAGTGGTACACGACTCGAGCGCCATCCCGGTGGATCCGATCGAACACCGTGATGAGCTCGATCGGCTCGACCTCGAGGCCGGTCTCCTCGCGCATCTCGCGGACGAGCGCCTGGCCGAGCGACTCCCCCAGCTCCACGGTGCCGCCGGGCACCACCCAGCGGCCGTAGAGCGGCTGCTTCCCGCGCCGGATCAGCAGCACGCGGCCGTCCCGGACGACCACGCCCCCGACGCCCACGACGGGGGCCGTCGGGTTCACGGGGCGGGCTGGGGCTGATCCACCGCGAGCGGGGGCCGCGGATCGGCGCGTCGGCGCAGGGCGGCGACCGCCCAGCCCACCGGACCCGACAGCGTGTAGAGGCCCGTGACCGCGAGCAGCGACGCCTCGGTCTGGATCGACACGATCAGGAACAGCAGGGCGATCCCGAGCACGCTGATGTAGCTGCGCCGCCGGCGCAGGTCGATGCCCTTGAACGAGCGGTAGCGGAAGGTGCTCACCATCAGGAAGGCGAGGATCACGACAAGCCCGAGCGCCACGATCGCCTCCCAGCGCTCCGTGCGCGGCTCCGGCAGGATGAACACGACGGCGGCCAGCTGAGCGGCGCCTGCCGGGATCGGCAGGCCCACGAAGAAGCGGGTGTCGACGACGTGGCGCTGCACGTTGAAGCGGGCGAGGCGCAGCACGCCGCAGGCCAGGAACAGGAACGCGGCGGGCCAGCCCGCGCGCGGCACGAGCTCGAGCGCCCACCCGTATGCGAGCAGCGCCGGTGCCACGCCGAACGACACGGCGTCGGCCAGGCTGTCGTACTGAGCCCCGAACTCGCTCTGCGTGTGGGTGAGGCGCGCGATGCGCCCGTCGAGCATGTCGAGGACGACAGCCGCGCCGATGAGCGGCGCCGCTTCGGCGAAGCGGCCGTCGAGCGTCCGCACGATCGCCAAGAACCCCAGGAACAGGTTCCCGGTTGTGAACAGACTCGGCAGGATCGAAGCCCCCCGCCGGAAGCGGCGCGACCGTTCCAATTCCCGTTCTCCTCCCCGGGCATCTCCGCCCGGGGCGGAAAGCGCGGGACCGGCCTTGCTCAGGGGTGAGCCACGCTCTCCCGGCCGCGCCGGGCGAGCTCCTGCATGCGATCCTTGAGCTGCAGCTTCCTCTTCTTCAGCGTGGACTCCTCGACCTGCTCATCGTCGCTCAGGACGGCCTTCTCGGCCAGCTCGCCCAGCCGGCTCTCGTATTGGTGATGCTGAGCCTCCAGCTGACGGTACTCTTCGTCGCTCATGATGCGGGTGGGCGAAGCCGGTTCCTGCGGCATCTGCTGCCTCCTGCCGGGTTGAGGTTGGGTTTCAGTCGTGCATTTGCGGGGGAGCGGAGCTGCCCACTCCCCGGGTGGAAGCTAGCACGCCGGAGCGGATCAGTTCAAGATCGATCCCCATGGCGGCTAAGGCGCCGGCCGCCACGCCCGTCGCGCACGAGGACCAGGGCGTCTTCCGCGGGGTCGCGGTAGTACTGCTTCCTCCGACCGAGCAGGACGAAGCCACATTCCGAATAGAGCGCCCGTGCAGCGGCGTTTCCGGCCCGGACTTCGAGCAGGGCCCGCCTGGCGCCCGCGCGCCCGGCGCGCGCGAGTGCCGTCTCGAGCAGAAAGCGCCCGAGGCCACGTCTTTGCGCCTCGGGCCGGACGGCCAGGTTCATCACGTGCATCTCGTCGAGCACGAGCCGGTAGGCGCAGAAGCCCAGGATCGCCTCGCGTCCTTCGAGGGCCAGCACGGCGTCGGGTGCGGCCCTTCTGACCTCGGCCCGGATCTGGGCCGCGCTCCAGGGGTGGAGCGATGCCGCCTTTTCGAGCTCGGCAAGGGCGTCCGTGTCGCCGGGGCACGCGCGCCGCAGGAGGACACCCAGGCTCACGCTCTGGAAGGCCGGATCGTGGCGCCGCGAATGTAGATTGGGCGCAGGGCGGAGGCTGGGCCGGCCTCAGCCGCGCGGCCCAGGGACATTTGCGCGAGGGTGACGGCGAGGAAACCGCTCGCCCCCGGAAAAAGCGCGCCCTCGACCGAGGCCCGTATCGTCTCGCGGTTGGCTCCCGCGGCATCTCCCACGAACGCACTCCCGGCCGGCAGGTTCCGAAGCGCCGCCGCGAGCGGGCCCACGCTCCGCTCGCCACTGAGCCGCCCGTCGCCGTCGTAGACCGCCCAGAACACCTCGTCGCGGAGCGCATCCACGAGCGCCACGATCGTGTCGGCCGAGCCTCGGACGCCGTGCGCGAGCACGTCGAGTGTCGGCACCCCGAGGCAGGGGCGCCGGGTCGCGAGCGCCAATCCCTGTACGCTGCCGAGGCCGACGCGCAGGCCCGTGAACGAGCCGGGCCCGCTGGTGACGGCGAAGAGATCGAGGGCTGCCGCTCCGAGCCCCAGCCCGGAAAGCACGGCGTCGACCGCCGGCAGCAGCCAGCGCGAGTGTCCCGCCTCCGTCACGACGCGGGCCTCGGCAACCGGACCCGACTCGTCCGCCACGGCCAGGCTGCCCCGCGGCGACGTCGTGTCGACGGCGAGGACGCGCACGGCTAGCTTATACTCCACCTTCCCCCATGTCGTCCCCGGCGCTCGTTGCTACTCCCGCGATGCAGCAGTACCACCGGATGAAGGCCGAGCACCCGGACGCGCTCTTGTTCTTCCGCATGGGCGACTTCTACGAGCTGTTCTTCGACGACGCGCTGGTCGCTTCGCGCGCGCTCGAGATCGCGCTCACGTCGCGCTCGAAGGACAAGGATGGCCAGCCCGTCCCGATGTGCGGCGTGCCGTATCACGCGGCAGCCAGCTACATCGCCCGGCTCGTGCGGCAGGGCTTTCGGGTGGCGCTGTGCGAGCAGCTGGAGGACCCACGCACGGCCAAGGGCGTCGTGAAGCGCGAGGTCGTGCGCGTGATCACGCCCGCGACCCAGCTCGAGCCCGACGCGCTCGAAGCCGGGGAGAGCTCCTTCGTGATGGCGATCGAGCCCGGTCCGACGAGCCTCGGGGTCGCATGGCTGGAGCCCACGACCGGCGAGTTCGCGGTCGCGGAGTGGGACGGCCCGGCACGTTTCGAGCGCCTGCGCGACGAGATCTCGGCCACGCGGCCACGCGAGATCCTGGTCCGTAGCACGGTCGAGCTGCCCGAGTGGCTGCGCGACGCCAACCAGCCCGAGGGCCAGATCCCGCGGGCCCCCGCCGAGGACCGGGCCTTCGAGCCCGAGCGGGCGCGGCGCGAGCTCATCGCGCACTTCGGCGTCGCGACGCTCGAGGCGTTCGGCTGCGAGGGGTTGCCGCGGGCGTCGGCCGCGGCCGGGGCCGCGCTGCGCTACCTGCGCGAGACGCAGAAGCGGGACCTCACCCACGTCACGACGCTCGTGACGCGGACGTCGCAGGACGTCCTCGCGGTGGACGCGCTAACGTGCCGCAATCTCGAGCTCGTCGAGAGCCTCGCCGACGGCAGCCGGCGCGGCACGCTCATCGACGTGCTCGACCACACGAAGACCGCGATGGGCGGCCGCGCGCTGCGCGAGTGGATCCTGCGCCCGCTCGTGGAGCTCGAGCGGATCCAGGACCGGCTCGACGCCGTGGAGGAGCTGGCCTTCCGCGCGCTCGACCGGGGACGGCTGCGCGACGCGCTCGCCCCGGTCCAGGACCTCGACCGCATCCTCGGGCGGATCACGCTCGGCACCGCGGGCCCGCGCGACCTGGTGGCGCTCGCTGCGTCGCTCCACGCGCTGCCTTTGGCCGCCGAGGCGCTCGCCGAGTGCCTGGCCCCGCTGCTGCGCCTGCAGCTGAAGGAGCTCGAACCGCCCAGCGACCTCGCCGACGAGATCGCGCGGACTTTGGTCGCCGAGCCGCCCGCGCTGCTGCGCGAGGGCGGCTTCGTGCGCGACGGGGTCGACCCGGAGCTCGACGCGCTGCGCCACACCAGCCGCGGCGGACGGGAGACGATCGCGGCGATCGAGGAGCGTGAGCGGGCGCGCACCGGGATCGCCTCGCTCAAGGTCCGCTTCAACCGCGTGTTCGGCTACTACATCGAGGTGAGCCGCTCGAAGCTGGAGGCGGTGCCGACCGATTACATCCGCAAGCAGACGATCGCAGGCGCCGAGCGCTTCATCACCCCCGAGCTCAAGGAGCACGAGGACCGCGTGCTGCGCGCCGACGAGCTGATCCTCGCCCATGAGCAGCGCGTCTTCGAGGAGCTGCGCGGCCGTCTCGCGGGCGCCGCCCGGCGCATCCAGCAGACGTCGCGCGCCACCGCCGCGCTCGACGTGCTCGCCTCGCTGGCCGAGGCGGCCACGCGCTTCGATTACGTGAAGCCGCGGCTCTCGCGGGGCGACGAGCTCGTCTACGGCGACGGCCGCCACCCGATCATGGAACGCGTGCAGCGCGAGCCCTTCGTGGCGAACGACCTGACGATGGGCGACGGCGCGCCGCGGCTCTTCGTGCTGACCGGGCCGAACATGGGCGGCAAGTCCACGTTCCTGCGCCAGACCGCTCTCGTCGCGCTGATGGCGCAGATGGGCAGCTTCGTGCCGGCGCGCGAGGCCAAGCTGGGCCTGGTCGACCGCATCTTCACGCGCGTCGGCGCCAGCGACCAGATCCTGCGCGGCCAGTCGACCTTCATGGTCGAGATGCAGGAGACCGCGCACATCCTGCGCCAGGCCACCGAGCGCAGCCTGGTGCTGCTCGACGAGATCGGCCGCGGCACCGCCACCTTCGACGGCCTGTCGATCGCCTGGGCCGTGGCCGAGCACGTCGCGCAGGCCCCCGCCTCGCCCAAGACCATCTTCGCGACCCACTATCACGAGCTCGTCGACCTGGCGGCCGACATCCCCGCCGTGGGCAACCTGCACGTCTCGGCGCGCGAGTGGAACGACAGCGTCGTGTTCCTGCGCAAGATCGAGCCGGGCGGTTCGGACCGCTCGTTCGGGATCCAGGTGGCCCGCCTGGCGGGGCTGCCCGCGGCCGTGCTGGTGCGCGCGCAGGAGATCCTGCGCAACCTCGAGCGGACCGAGTTCGACCGCGAGGGCCGGCCGCGGCTCGCCCACTCGGAGTCCGCTCCCTTGCCTGGCAGTCGCCAGCTGGCGCTTTTCGCCGGCGAGGACGAGGCGGTGCTCGACGAACTGCGCCGCGCCGACCCCGACCAACTGACGCCGATCCAGGCGCTGGCCCTGCTGGCCGAGCTCAAGAGGCGTCTTTCTTAGGGGGGACGCTGCGTCGCGTCCCCCCTCTCACCCCCCCGCTCCGCTCGGGGGAGTGAATCCCACCTCGCTCCGCAGCCCGTAGCCTGGTTACGGGACGCTGCGTCGCGTCCCCCCTCTCACCCGGGATTCCGAGCTAAACTCTGGGCGGATGCCACTCCACAAGGACCCGCTCCGGGAGCTGCTCGACCTGCAGGAGCGGATGAACCGCCTGTTCGACGAGACGCTCACGCTCGAGCGGCTCGACGAGCCGTCGCTGCTACACGGTACGTGGGCCCCGCTCGCCGACGTGGTCGAGACGCCGGAAGCGTTCCTGGTCGAGCTCGAGCTGCCCGGCCTCGGGCGCGACGACGTCGTCGTCCAGGCCCAGCGCGACGAACTCGTCGTGCGCGGCGAGCGGAGGCCAGCCGCGAGCGGCGGCCCCGTCTTCCACCGCCTCGAGCGGCGCTATGGCCCCTTCGCGCGGGGCTTCCGCTTCGCAGAAGATGTCGACCCCGACCGCATCAAGGCCGACTTCAGCGACGGGCTGCTGCGTCTCGAGGTCCCCAAAGTCCGGCCACGCAGCTCCACCCGGATCAAGGTGGAACGAGCGGACTAGTCGAAAGCGCGCTCGAAGCCGGGCTGGAGCACCAGCTCGCGGCCTTCGACCTTGATCAGGCCCTGGCGCTCGAGGTCCTTGAGCATCCGCGTCACGGTCTCCCGCGTGGTGCCGATGCGGTTGGCGATCTCCTGGTGCGTGGCGCGGCGGAAGGCGATGCGCCCGTCCTTGAGCCGCCGCCCTTCCTCGCGCGCCATGTCGAGGATCACGCGCGCCACGCGCCCGTAGACGTCGAGCAGGGCGAGGGTCGAGATCTGGTGGTTGGCCCGCCGCAGCCGCGCCGTCAGCACCCTGATGAGCGCGTTCGAGATCGCCGGGTTGTCGCCGATCACGCTCTGGAAGTCGGTCCGGTGCAGCGACAAAAGCTCGCTCTCCTCGACCGCGATCGCGGTGGCCGAGCGGGGCTCGTTGTCGAGCAGCGCCATCTCGCCGAAGAAGTCGCCCGGCCCCAGCATGCTCAGGATGATCTCGCGCCCGTCGTCGCCGAGGATCGTCACCTTGATGCGCCCGGCCACGATCGTGAAGAAGAAGTCGCCCTCCTCGTTCTCGAAGAAGACCACCGTGTCCTTGGGGTAGCTGCGGCGCGCCGCCAGGCGCGCGAGGCTCGCGACGTCCGCGTCGGAGAGCTCGGAGAAGAGCGGCACGCTGCGGAGCAGCTCTCTCTCGTCCATGGGCGCTTCCCCCTCCGGCGGGATGGTAACCGATTTACGAGCCTGAGAGACGCGCGATCGCGTCCACGACGTCGATCGCTTCGCGCCCGCTGACGGGGCGCCACGGCTCGAATGCCCCGGCGGGCGTGAGGCCCATCAGCCCCGCCGCGAGCACGCGCTCGACCACCGCGAAATCGAGGTGTGCGCTCGACATGTCGACCGGTGCGGGAGCGGCTCCCGCGGGCCAGCGCAGGGTGTCGAGCGTGCGCGCGGCCGCGCGCGCGAGATCGACCCGGCGCACGATCGCACCCGGCTGGAAGGTGTGGTTGGGGTAGACGTCCATCAGCCCGAGGGCCAGCACGCGCGCCACCTGATCCCGGGCCCACGATCCCGAGATGTCGACCGCCACCCGCGGCTCGCCCGGGCCGGCACGCCGAAGCGCCGGCACGCGCACCGCCAGGAGCGCCGCGAGCTCCGCGCGCGAAACGCGGGACGCCTCCGCGATCGCGCGGTACTCGTCCGGCATCGCGGCCGCCTCGAGCCCTTCCCGCGCGCGGCGCTGTCCCGCCCGCGCCTCCTCGTCCCCGGGTCCGTGCGCCAGCAGGCGGGTGTAGACCTCGAGCGCGCGCGCGAACTGCTGCTCCGCTTCGAGCAGCCGGCCCAGCTCGAGCAGGACCAGCCGCTCCCCCGACATGTCGGCTTCCAGCACCAGGATCGCGCCCGCCCGGCCACCGTGACCCGCGACCACCTGTGCCAGCGCCAGCCGGACGCCGGTCAGCTCCGGTGCCGCCTCGAGCGCGGCCGTGTAGGCGCGGGCCGCGGCTTCGCCGTCACCCCGGCCGACCGCCGCCTCGGCCTCGGCCATGCGCCGGTCGGTGATCTGCAGCTTCAACGCCGCGAGCCGCTTTCGCACCACCGCGTCGTCGGGTGCCGCGCCGGCGGCCTGCCGGAACAGCGCAACGGCCCCCTCGAGGTCGCCCCGTCGCACGGCCAGCGAGCCCATGCCGACGAGCGCGGGCACGTGCTGGGGGTGCTCGTCCAGGATCGCGGCAAAGGCTTGGGACGCGGCCTCCGTCTGGCCCGCGCGCAGGCGGGCATAGCCGAGGCCCGCGCGTGCGGCAGGGCTCCGGGGATAGCGCCGCAGCAGCTTGTCGTAGCGCTTCACGGCGGCGGCCGTGTCGCCGGCCCGCAGCTCCCGCCACGCGAGCTGCAGCGCCGCCCGCTCCGGCTCCGGCAGCTCGCCCGCCTGCGGCGCCGGGAACACGTACTCCTCGCCCTGTGGCAACGGGGGCACCACCCGCTTCGCGCAGGACCCGGACGCGAGCGTCCCCGCGAGCAACGCGAGGACGACCGCGCGCCTCCTCAAGACACGTGCCCCCGGTACCGCTCGAGCGCGCGCTCCGGCAGCTCGGCCTCGAGCAGCACTTGTCCGTCCTCCACTTCGTGCGTCAGCACCCGGCCTGTGGCGTAGACCCGCGCGATCCCTCGCCGGTCGCCCACGGCGAAGCGGAGCTTGACCGAGCGCGGGGCGAGCGCCAGGCGCGAGGCCACCCGCTCCAGCAGCTCCGGGAGCCCCGGCCCAAGAAGCGCCGAGACCGTGGCACAGCCGGGACGGGCCGCAGCGAGCGATCCGAGCCGCTCCGGGGACGCCTGGTCCGCCTTGTTGAGCACCAGCAGCGAGGGCCGCTCGCCGGCGCCGATCTCCTTCAGCACCGCCTCGACCGCCGCCTCGCGCTCCTCGACGCCTGGGGCGCTCGCGTCCACGACGTGGAGCAGCAAGTCGGCCTGCGCCACCTCCTCGAGCGTCGCGCGGAACGCGGCCACCAGCGCGTGCGGCAGCTTCTGCACGAAGCCGACCGTGTCGACGAGCAGCAGCTCCCGGCCCGCTCCGAGGCGCACCTTGCGCACCAGCGGGTCCAGGGTCATGAAGAGCTGGTCCGACACGAGAGCACCGCCGCGCGTGAGCGCGTTGAACAGCGTCGACTTGCCCGCGTTCGTGTAGCCCACGAGCGCGACCACGGGCGCCTCGTGCCGCTCGCGCGCCTCGCGCCGCGTCAGCCGCTCGCGGCGCACGTGCTCGATCTCGCGCTTCACCGACTGGATGCGCTGGCGGATGCGGCGCCGGTCGGTCTCGAGCTTGGTCTCGCCGGGGCCGCGCGTCCCGATCCCGCCGCCGAGCCGCGAGAGCAGCACGCCCTGCCCCGCGAGCCGCGGCAGCATGTAGTCGAGCTGCGCCAGCTCCACCTGCAGGCGGCCCTCGCGCGTACGCGCACGCCGCGCAAAAATGTCGAGGATCAGTTGCGTCCGATCGAGCGTCTTGCGGTCGAGGAGCTTCTCGAGATTGCGCTGCTGCGCAGGCGAGAGGTCCTCGTCGAACAACACGAGACCGATCTCCTGCTCCTCGCAGCGGGCCTTCAGCTCTTCGAGCTTGCCCTTTCCCACGAGCGTCGCGGGGTCGCGCCGTTTCCGTTCCTGGAGCGCCGTCCCCACGACGCGCGCCCCCGCGCTCGCGGCGAGCTCGCCGAGCTCCTCGAGCGAGGCCTCCGAGCGAGCGCGGTCGCGGGCGCCCAACGCCAGGCCCACCAGCAGCGCCCGTTCGCCGGCCCGGGCCTTGGTGCGCGATGCGATGGCGGCTCTCCTCCCCGACTCCGAGGGTGCGTCAGGCCCCGGGCGCCGGGCTCTCGCTCACGCGCGTGATGCGGGCCTTGGCCACCAGGTGGTGCCGCTCGCCGTCGCGTACGTTCAGGAACGCGCCCGGGCGGTTCAGCAGGTCGAGCAGACGCGAGTGGTTCGCGGGCATGTCGACCAGCACGTCCCCCGAGAGCCGAAGCGTCCCGCACTCGACGCTCACGCGGCGCACCGGCGCGCCGACCTCGTCGAGCGTCTCGTCGCGGTCGGCCGAGGCCGCCACCGTCACCACCACCAGCCGGTCCTTGTTGAGGATCACGGGGCTGCCCTCGCCGTCGGGCAGGAACGGAAAGAAGGGCAGCGGGTCGTTCATCCACTCCTCGGCGCGCATCGCGCCCGGGTGCGACGCGGCGGTCGCGGGCAGGAATACGCGGCCGCGCAGCACGCGCCCGTCCGCGACCAGCACCTCGGCGGCGCGCAGCAGCCGCGGAATCTGGAACCCGGGCGCCCCTTGAGGACCGCCGTGCGTGTCGTCCGTCGCCATCCAAGAGCCCCCGGGTGGATTATCCGGTGCTTGCCCGTCCGCGCGCAACGCGCCCCGCCCACGCCATCTGCTTGGCCAGCCCGCGCAGCAACAGCACTTCGCGCGGCGTCGGCCGCGCGCGCGCCACGAGGCCGCGCAGCTCCGTCAGAATGTGGTCGGGATTCTGCGCGTCCAGGTAACCAATCTCGAGCAGTCCATGGCGCAGCTCGGCGACCGCCTGCTCGACCTCGCCGGCGCTCGCGCGCGCCTCCGCGTCCGGCGTCCCCGTCGGCGTATTCAGGGCGAGGAAAGCGAGGCGCAACTCGTAGGCCAGCAGCAGTACGGCCTGGGCGAGGTTCAAGGAGGGCTGCTCCGGGTCCGACGGAATCCGCACCAAGAGGTGGCAGAGCCTCCGTTCCGCGACGGTGAGGCCGGTGGCCTCCGGGCCGAAGACCAGGGTCAGCGCCCGCTCGCCCGCCAGGGCGGGCGCCTCCGCCGCGAGGCGCCTGGGCGTCCAGGCGCCCTCGACTTCGAGCCCGGTCGTGCCCACGACCGCGTCGCTCGTGGAAACGGCCTCGAGCAGGCTCGCGGCCCTCCGAGCGCCGTCCAGCACGTCCCAGGCGCCGTAGGCGAAGGCCCGCGCGGACGCCTCGTCGAGCCCCGGCTTCGGGTCGACCAGCCATAACGTCCGCAGGCCCATGTTCTTCATCGCGCGACAGGCCGCCGCGACATTGGCCGGGCGGCTCGGACGCACGAGCACGATCTCGACCCGGGAAGGCTCCACCGGGCCGCGAGTCTATAATGAAAGTGATGAGCCTCGAGGGCGCGCGCCGAGCGTGAGGCTCCTGCGTCCGCTCCCCGCACCGGCCGCCCGGCTGCTGTCGACGCTCGTGGTGGTCGCCTGGCTGGTCCAGATGGGGGTGCTGGCCCGAAGGGCCTTCTCCTCCATGCCGTTAGCGCTTGCCGCCGACCTCGCGAGCTACGGCACGTCGGCCCACTGGCGTGGCATCTATTACCGCGGCGACAAGATCGGCTTCTCGGTCGGCCAGACGACGGCAAGCGGCAACGGCTACGAGATCCGCGAGGACGCTCGCCTCCAGATGAACCTCGTCGGGGCCACCACCGCGGTGCGCATGACGAGCCGGGTGCTGGTCGATAGCAGCTTCACGCTCGAGAGCTTTTCGTTCTCGCTCGACCCCGGCACCGGCCCGACCGAGATCGAGGGCTCTCTCGCAGGCCTCCGCCTCGATCTCGTGGTCCGGAACGCCGCGGGCGAGCGCCGCGAGAGCCGCCAGTTGGAGGAAGTGCCTGCGCTGTCGCTCACCCTGCCTCGCTCGCTCGCGGCGCACGGGCTCGAGCCCGGACAGACGCATGTCGTCTCGGTCTTCGACCCGGCCACGCTGCGTAACACGCGGATGACGGTGGAGATCCAGGCTCGCGAGATCGTGCGCGCCGCCGGCCGGCCGGTCCCCGCGTTCCGCGTCGAGGGACAGCTGGCCGGGGTGACGATGCGCTCGTGGATCACCGACGTGGGCGAGGTCGTGCGCGAGGAGAGCCCGATGGGCCTGCAAGTGGTGCGCGAGACGCAGCAGCAGGCGCAGGCGCTCGCCGTCCCGGGCGCCGTCCAGGCGGACATGCTCGAAGCGAGCGCGCTCGTGCCCGTGCGCCCGCGGCGCATCGACGATCCCCGCACCGTCGCGCGCCTGCGCGTCCGGATCGACGGCCTCACGGGCCTCGACGGCGCCGACCTCCAGGGAGCCGGCCAGTCCAACGCGGACGGGACGATCGAGGTCAGGGACGCCCGCGAGCTCACATCCGCCGCGGCTCCGGGCGACCTCGCGGCGTACCTCCGCTCCGAGCTGTTTCTGGAAAGCGACGCACCGGAGATCCGCGCCGAGGCCGAGAAGGCGGCAGCAGGAGCCGCCACCCCGCGCCTGCGCGCCGAGCGATTGGCGCGTTACGTGCACGCCATTGTCGAGAAGCGGCCGACAGTGAGCCTGCCGTCGGCGCTCGAGGTGCTCAAGACCCGCGTCGGCGACTGCAACGAGCACACGGCGTTCTATGTCGCCATGGCCCGCTCGCTCGGCCTGCCGGCGCGCATCGCCGTCGGTCTCGTCTACCTGCGCGGCGCCTTCTACTACCACGCCTGGCCCGAGGTCTGGATCGCCGAGACGGTCGGCCGCGGGCTCTGGCTCCCGGTCGACCCGACGTTCAACCAGTTCCCGGCCGACGCCACGCACGTGCGCCTCGCGCGCGGCGGCCTCGACCGCCAGGCGGCGATCGTCGGCCTCATCGGTCGCGCCAAGCTCGACATCCTCGACGTCGAGCTGCGCCCCGGTGCGGTGCCCGTTCTCGTTGGCCGCGAGAGCGCCGATCTCCGCCCGCTGGACCTGCCGCTGCCGCGTCGCGACGCGGGCGGCTGCTGGTCACAACCGCCCAGGAGCGCCAGGTGATCCTCGTCGAGTCGCTGGTCAAGACGTTCGGCTCGTTCCGCGCGGTCGACGGCGTCAGCCTCGAGGTGAAGCCCGGCGAGATTCACGGCTTCCTGGGCCCGAACGGCGCGGGCAAGACCACCACGATCCGCATGATCGCCGGCCTGCTCAAGCCCAGCTCGGGCCGCGTCTCGATCGACGGGTATGACCTCGCGAAGGAGCCCGAGGCCGCCAAGCGCTCGCTCGGCTTCATCCCGGACCGCCCGTTCCTCTACGAGAAGCTGACCGCCGCCGAGTTCCTGCGCTTCCACGGCGGGCTCTACGGCCTCGAGGGCGAGCCGGTCGAGGAGCGGGCGCGCGAGCTCTTGGCGCTGTTCGAGCTTTCGGGTTGGGCGAACGAGCTCGTGGAGAGCTTCTCGCACGGCATGAAGCAGCGGCTCGTGATGTGCTCGGCCTTCCTGCATCGGCCGCAGGCGGTGCTGGTCGACGAGCCGATGGTCGGTCTCGACCCGCGCGGCGCGCGCCTGATCAAGGACGTCTTCCGCGTGATGAGCGAGAAGGGCGTCGCGATCCTGATGAGCACGCACACGCTCGAGGTAGCCGAGCAGATGTGCGACCGCATCAGCATCATCCAGGGCGGACGCATCATCGCGCGCGGCACCGTCCCGGAGCTCCACGCCCTCGCGGGCACCGACGACCCGCAGCTGACGCCGGTATTCCTGAAGCTCACCGGCGGCGGCGCCTTCCAGGAGATCGAGCTGTGACGTCCGCCTTCCCCTGGCTGCTGTTGCCCCTCTTCTGGAGCGCCCGCAACCGCACGCGCCGCCGCGAGCCCGGCGACGGCCTCCGCGCCGCGCTCTTCGGCGGTAGCGGCCTCGCCGTGGCGGGCGCGCTCTTCGCGATCGCCTTCTGGCTCACTTGGCAGCTCCTCGACTACGAGGAGCTCGGCGACTACCTGATCCGTCTCGGCCTCGGCTGGCTGTTCCTGACCTTCCTGTCGTTCGTGGCCTTCAGCGGCGTGGTGAGCGCGCTCTCGACCTTCTTTCTCTCCGAGGACCTGCGCCTTCTGCTTCCGGCCCCGGTGCCGCAGAGCCGGCTCTTCTACTCGCGCTTCACACGGACGGTCGGACAGGCGGGCTGGATGGTGGTGGCCTTCGTGCTGCCGGTGCTCCTCGGCCTCGGCCTCGCGCGCTGCGCGCCACCCGGCTACTACCTGACGGCGGTCGGGACGGTGGTGCCCTTCGTCGTGATCCCGTCGGCGCTCGGCTGCCTGGTGACGCTCGGCCTCGTGAGTGTCTTCCCGGCCCGCCGCGCGCGCGACGTGCTGATGCTGATGGGCCTGCTCTTCGCCGTGGCGCTGGTGCTGCTGGTGCGCTTCCTGCGCCCGGAGCGTCTGCTCGACGTCCAATCGCTGCCCGACGTGACGGCCTTCTTCGCGACGCTCCAGTCCCCGGTCACGCCCTTCCTGCCCTCCTTCTGGGCCGGCGAGAGCCTGTTCGCGGCGCTCCGCGGACAGCTGGATCTGCTGCATCTGGGCGCCCTCTGGACGAGCGCTCTCGCGCTCAGCGTCCTCGTGCGCGCCGCCTACGGGCGCCACCACTTCTCGGCCTGGAGCAAGGCGCAGGAGGCCCGCAAGGCGCGCTTCACCCGCTTCGTCTTCCTCGATCCGCTGGTGCGCCTGCTGCCGATGGCGGCCGCCCGCCGCGCGCTGCTAGTGAAGGACCTGAAGGTGTTCCTGCGCGACACGACGCAGTGGTCGCAGCTCCTGCTGCTGGTGGCGCTCGCACTCGTCTACGTCTACAACTTTCGCGTCCTCGATCTCGAGCGCATTCCCTACATGAGCCGCCTCGTGAAGAGCGCCTACGCCTTCGTGAACCTGGCGATGGCCGCGTTCGTCACCGCGGCTGTGGCGGTGCGCTTCGTGTTCCCCGCCGTGTCGGCCGAGGGCCCGGCGTTCTGGATCGTGCGGACGTCGCCCGTCAAGCTGTCGTCGTTCCTCTGGTCCAAGCTCTGGACCGGCCTCCTGCCGATCCTGGTCCTGGCCGAGGCGCTGACGATCGCGTCGAACCAGCTCCTGGGCGTCGACCCTTTCCTGCGCATGCTGGGCGCCTTCGGCATCGCCTTCATGACCCTCGCCCTCGTGGGCCTCGCCTGCGGCATGGGCGCCGAGCACCCGCGCTTCTCGGCCGAGAACCCGACGCAGGTGGCCGGCTCCTACGGCGGCGTCGCTTTCATGGTGCTGGCCGTGCTCTACATCCTCACGACCGTCGCGCTCCTCGCCTGGCCGGCCTCGATCTACATCTGGCACGAGCACAGGGGCCTGCCCGTTTCGCCCGGCCGACAGGCCGCGATCGCCGGAGCGCTCGGCGCTGCTCTGCTGCTGAGCGTCGCCACCTTCTGGTCGGCCATGCGCCGCGGCGTGCGCGCCCTGGAAGCGCTGGGCTGAGGCATCTGATACGATCGAACAGCGCATGAAGAGGAACCCCACCCGCGCCGTGCGAATCGGTTCCGTGTCGCTGGGATTGGGCCACCCAGTGGCCGTCCAGAGCATGTGCGCAACCCGCACGCAGGACGTGGATGCCACCGTCGAGCAGGCCGAGGCGATCCGCAACGCCGGCGGTGCGCTGGTGCGCGTCGCGGTCGACAGCCCCAAGGACGTCGAGGGTCTGGGGGCGGTCCGTCGCCAGACGAAAGCGAACCTCGTCGTGGACCTGCAGGAGAACTACCGGCTCGCCGCGAGCGTCGCCCCGCACGTCGACAAGGTGCGCTACAACCCCGGCCACCTCTGGCACCACGAGAAGGCGAAGCCGGTGCGCGAGAAGGTGCGCTTCCTGGCGGACGTCGCGAAGCAGCACGACCTCGCGATCCGGATCGGCGTCAACTGCGGCAGCGTCGACCCCGAAATGAAGGCACGCTTCCCCGAGGACGACGTGCAGGCGATGGTCGAGTCGGCGCTCGAGCACTGCCGCTTCATGGACGAGCTCGGCTTCGAGCGCTACGTCGTGAGCCTCAAGGACTCGCACCCGCGGAAGGTGATCGAGGCCAACCGCCGCTTTGCCGAGGCGCGCCCGGACGTGCCGCTCCACCTCGGCGTCACCGAGGCCGGCATCCCGCCCGAGGGCGTCATCAAGACGCGGGTGGCGTTTGAGCAGCTGCTCTCGCGCGGCATCGGCGACACGCTGCGCGTGAGCCTCACGCTGCCGAACCCGCGCAAGCACGAGGAGGTCACGGTCGGCCTCCAGATCTTGAAGGACGTGGCCGCGGGACGCTACCGCTCGGTTCCGGTGTTCGACGACGACAAGCTCAACATCATCTCCTGCCCCTCGTGCTCGCGCGTCGAGAACGAGCGCTTCGTCGAGCTGGCGGAGAAGGTCAAGGAGATGACGGCCTACGCCGAGCGCCACGCCCTCACGATCGCCGTGATGGGCTGCCGCGTCAACGGCCCGGGCGAGACCGACGACGCCGACCTCGGCCTCTGGTGCGGCCCTACTCACGTGAATCTCAAGAAGAAGACCGAGACGGTCGGAGCCTACAGCTACGACGAGATCCTCCCCCGCCTCAAGTCCGAGCTCGACGCCCTGATCGAATCCCGCAGCCCGGCCAACGCGCACTAGGTCCCAAGCTACTCAAGACGTGCTCCATGCTCCGCGAGCAGCGCCCTCAGGGCCGACCGGTGACAGCGGGCGGCGTCCTCGCAGTAGCAACCCACCGACAAGGCTGTGTCGTGCGACAGGACAGCCAAGAGCGTGAGTAGCCGAGCGGCGGAAGGATGCTTCATCTCGCCGCGGTAGCGTCTGACGCAGGCTGCCCAGGCCCGGTTGTCGTTGGCCTGGAGCGCCGCCTTGACGAGAGCCTGCGATGGTGCGAGCTCAGGCAACCAGACGTCATAGAAGTCGCGCGAGGCGTACTCGGTCTTGCGCACCCCACGAGGTGGGCGCCGAACAGTACCCAGGCGCGGCCCCTCGCCGCGCGAACGAGGCGTGCCGAGTTTAACGACGCGAATGGCCATGGGCTATCGCGGGCGGTCGGGGTGCTTGCCGGCGGATTCGAGGTCGGCTTCGACCATCAGCTTGGCTAGTTCCTTGAACGTCACCTTCGGGGACCAACCCAGCTCACGGCGGGCCTTGCTGGCGTCGCCCAGAAGCACGTCGACTTCGGCGGGGCGAAAGTACTTGGGGTCGATCTTGACGAAGTCTTTCCAGTCGAGGCCGATGCAGCCGAAGGCTTCTTGACAAAACTCACGGACCGAGTGCGTTTCGCCGGTGGCGATGACGTAGTCGGACGGCTTTTCCTGCTGGAGGATGAGCCACATCGCGTCGACATAGTCCCTGGCGTGGCCCCAGTCGCGCTTGGCGTCGAGGTTGCCGAGGCGCAGCTCCTTCGCCCGCCCCTGCTTGATGGCGGCGACGCCCATCGTGATCTTGCGGGTGACGAAGTTTTCGCCGCGGCGGGGCGACTCGTGGTTGAACAGGATGCCGTTGGAGACGTGCATGCCGTAGCTCTCGCGGTAGTTGACCGCCAGCCAGTGCCCGTAGACCTTCGAGACGCCGTAGGGTGAGCGCGGGTGGAAGGGCGTCTTCTCGGTCTGCGGGTTCTCCTGCACGAGGCCGAACATCTCGGAGCTGCCGGCCTGGTAGACCCGGGCCTTGAGCCCCAGGTCGCGCACGGCGTCGAGGAGCCGCAGGACCCCGAGCGCGGTCACGTCCGTCGTGTACACCGGCATCTCGAACGAGACCTTGACGTGGCTCTGCGCGGCGAGGTTGTAGACCTCGTCCGGCTGGAGCGCTTCGAGCGCGCGCGCCAGGCTGTTCTGGTCGACGAGGTCGCCGTAATGGAGCACCAGCCGGTCGCGGACGTGGTCGATGCGCCAGGTGTTGAAAGAGCTGCTGCGGCGCACGAGGCCGTGCACCTCGTAGCCCTTCTCGAGCAGCAGCTCCGCCAGATAGCTGCCGTCCTGGCCTGTGATCCCCGTGATGAGCGCCTTCTTCGTCATGCGAGCGACTCTACCGCGCGAGTCTCGCTACGGCAAAACGCGACGCGCGGCAGGAATCAACGAATCAGCTGGAGAGCTAGCGGGGGGGCATCCCGCCCCCCCGAAAACGAAGAGGGATCGCATCCCGACCGGGGCCTCGTTTCGATCCAGCTCCACGGGTCCGGCCAAGGCTCCCTCCAAACCCTGACCCGACCCCGAAGCGCCGTCGATCCGCTGCAGCGACTCGGTCGAGGAGGCGACCCCTCCTTCGCCAGACTCCATATGCACGGCCCAGGCCAGCAGCGCTCAGCGTCCGTAAGTTGCTTGGCTGTCGAGACCTGGGGAGATGGGCTCCGAGTGAGCTCGGCCCGTCCTTGTGACGTGCACGCAACGCTCGATTATCGAAAGCGCAACGCTCAGCGGGACCCGCGCGTCGCGCCGATCCCGAGCTGTTTCATCTTGCGGTAGAGGTTCGTGCGCTCGATGCCCAGCTCCTTCGCGGTACCGCCGAGGTTGCCGCGGTTCGCGGAGAGGCGCTCGAGAATGTACTGGCGCTCGAAGCGTGAGCGGGCGACGCGCAACGGCAGCGGCGCACCATCCTCGCCGCTCTGGGGCGCCGTCATGTGCAGCGCCTCCATCACGTCGCGGTGGCTCACGACGTCGCGCGAGACGATCACGGCCAGGCGCTCCATCAGGTTCCGGAGCTCGCGCACGTTGCCGCGCCAGGGAAGCTGCGAGAGGAACTCGACCGCCCGCGGCGCGAGCCGCTTGGGCTTGAAGCCGTTCTCGACGCTCGCGAGGCGGAGGTAGTGCTCGGCCAGGAGCGGCACGTCCTCGCGGCGCGCCCGAAGCGGCGGCAGCGCGATGTTGACGACGTTCAGGCGATCGTAGAGGTCATCGCGGAAGCGACCCTGCTCGATCTCCTCGAGCAGGTTCTTGCTTGTGGCAGCCAGCACGCGCACGTCCACCGAGCGGCTCTTCGAGCTGCCGACCGGCGTCAGCTCGCCCTCCTGCAGCACGCGCAGCAGCTTGGCCTGCATCACGAGACCCATGTCGCCGATCTCGTCGAGGAACAGCGTGCCGCCGTCGGCCGTCTCGAAGGTGCCGCGGCGATCCGACACGGCTCCGGTGAAGGCTCCCTTCACGTGGCCGAACATCTCGCTCTCGACGAGCTCGGCCGGCACCGCGGCGCAGTTCATCTGCACGAAGGCCTTGTCGCGGCGCGGAGACAGCGCGTGGATCGCCCGTGCCACCAGCTCCTTGCCCGTGCCGCGCTCGCCCGAGATCAGCACGCGTGCCCGCGTGGGCGCCACCATGTCGACGAGCTGATACACGCGCTGCACGGCGTCCGAGCGGCCCACCATGCCGTAGCGGGCACCGTCGGCCGCCTTGTCCCGGGCGCCCGCGGCGCGCGGCGGCATCGGGGCGAGCGCGCGGTCCAGGACGTCGTAAAGGCGCTCGCGGGCGACCGGTTTCTCGATGTACTCCGCCGCCCCGAGCCGCATCGCCTCGACTGCGTCGGTGACGCTGCCGTAGCCGGATACCACCACGACCGGCGTCACGGGCGAGCGCCGCTGCAGCTCGCGCAGCACGTCGAGCCCGGTGCCATCGGGCAGCTTCAGGTCGAGCAGGACAGCCGCCGGCCGCTTCTCCCCGAAGACCCGCAGCCCTTCGCCCACCGAGGCGGCCCCGAGCGTCCGGTAGCCGCGAGCCGCGAGCATGTCGATGCAGATCTGGCGGAGCGCGTCGTCGTCGTCGATCACGAGTACGAGCGGGCGATCTGCGACACCCATCGTGGCGGCGGATGCTATCATCGTGCTCCATGAAGCGACAAGGCAAGTGGACCCTGCTGCTGGCCCTCGTGGCCGCTGGGGCAGGATGCGACTTCCAGAAGGACCCGGTCGAGGGACCCTCGGCGGTTCCGCCAGGGCGCTTCGTGACGATCAAGGTCGAGTATCGCCAACCGGGCGGCTGCCAGAACAACGAGGGCAGCTGCGACGCGCGCGTCGTTTTCTTCGGGAGCTGGATGAGACCGCGCACCTCGACCTACGAGGGCGACCAGGTGCTGCTCGATACGCGCTTCGGGCCGAACTTCTGGGAAGGCGTCGTGCCGAACGTGCCGGTGAACTGGCCGCCGAACGACTTCCCCCACTACGTGCGCGTCTACGATCCCCACCTGCAGTCCACCTCGTCGGGCGGAGTGACCGCCGCGCGCCTGATCGTGGGGGGGCAGATCATCACCGAGTACGATGCGCCCGGAACGCCGCAGGAGAGCGGGCTCATCTACGTGGACGACAACGGGATCGGGCGTAGCCCGAACTGAGCGTCTTTCTTCTGGGGGGTGTTGCGCCACACCCCAAAGACCGCCCCGCTCCGCTCGGGGGAGTGAATCCCACCTCGCTCCGCAGCACGTTGCCCGTTTATCTTCCTCTGACGTCGCGCACGCGGCTTTCGAGCTCGGCGAGGCGGGCGGCCTGGGGCGAAGCCGGATCGACGGCGAAGCGACGGGCTTCCTTGAGGCGGGCCTCGCCGGCCGCATACTGCAAGTTGCGCAAGAGCTCGGCCGCGGCGGCCAGGTGGATGTCGGCCATCTTCAGCTTCGTCGCAAAGTCGTCCGGCCGCCAGATGAGCGCCTGCGCATACTGGGCGAGGGCGGCTTCCGGCTTGCCTGCCGGCCCGGCCAGGAAGTCCCCGTAGCGCACGAGCGGGGCCGGGTCCTCGCGCCGACGCCGCACGAGCTCCTGGAAGGCGGCGTCGGCCTCCCCGGGCCGAGAGGCGCGCGTGGCGAACTCGATCAGGCCCTCGGCAGCCTTCGTGCCGGCGAGGTCGGCCTGGAGCGCGTCGCCGTAGCCGCGCAGCACGCGCTCGACGAGCGGGTCCGGCGGAGCTGCTTGCGGCCCCGGGCGTCCGCGCGGCGCCGCCGAGGCTGAAAGCAGCGCGTGCGGCGCCAAGAGCTCCGCGATGGCGATGTGGGCGTCCACGAAATCGGGGCGGGCCACTAGCGCGCGCTCGTAAGCCGCCAGCGCGCGCTCCTCCTCCGGCTTGAGCCGCGATGCGCGCCCGCTAGAGCCCGGGGCGGGAGTCGGGACGGGCGAAAGCGCCGCCTTTCCCGCCCAGGCGCGGCCCGCCAGGTAGGCGGAGCCCGGGTCCATTGCCTCGCCCACGCGCGCGAGCACCTCGTCGTAGCGGTGCTCGCCGAGCAGCGCGCGGGCATCGGCCAGGGGATCCTCGGCGGTCCCCGAAGCGGACCTGCCCTCGCCCCCGCACCCCGCGCACGCCAAAAGCAGCAGCACCGCCGCACGGTGGCGACGCCAGCTCACGGCTGCGACGGCGCCGCGCCCCTCCGGCGCAGCCTCTCGATCGCCCGGTTCGCCCGATCCGCCACCCTCGAGCTCGGGTCGGTCAAAAGCGGCGTGAGCTGGGGCACGGCGTTCGTGTCGCCGAGCGCGGCGAGCAGTTCGGCCACCGCTCCGCGGACTCCCGGGTCGCGGTCGGTCAGGTAGGGATACAGATCGGGGGCCATCCCGAGCCCGAGCTCCATCAGCAGATCGTGGGCGCGCACGGCGGCGCTGCCACTGCCCCCGAGCGGCAGGACCAGCGAGTCGAGAAACGACCGGTCGCCGAGCCGGACGATGCCGAAGGCGTACGCCATCCGGACGTCGCCGTTCCGCTCGCGCTGGAAGTCGGTCTTGAACGCCGGCAGCATCGAGGGATCGGCGATTCGCGCCAGCCCCTCGACCGCCAGCCGCCGAAGCTCCGGCTCGTTGGAGAACAGGAGCTCGCGATACAGGTCGCCCTGCGCCGGGTCGCCCGTGCGCGCCAGCGAGGCCAGGACGCGCGTGCCGAGGTCCCGACGCCGGTGTTGCGCAAACATCTCCCGCAGCGCCGGCCCCGCCTCGTGAACGCGCAGCACGCCGATCGACTGCAGCGCGCGGTTCCTGACGCTGGTGGACGAGTCTGCCAGCAGCGGGACGAGCGCCCGCCCCTCCTCGGCGCTTCCGCTCTTGCCGAGCGCGGTCGCGGCTGCGGCGCGCACCTCGGCGGCCGGGTCGAGAAGTGCCTTCACCAGGTCCGGAATCGAGCTGCCTCCGCCGAGAATCCCGATCGCGTACGCCGCGTCGGCGCGGACGTTCGCCCGCTCGTCCCGAAGCGCGCCCGAGAGGCCACGGAACACGGACGGATCGACCACGGTGAACGGCGGGATCGAGGAGCGCTCGAACTCGTCCGAGAACGTCTCCAGGAAGCGACCGACCGGGCCGGTGCGGTTGCGCTCGGCGTAGATCTCGACGAGCGCCGAGATCGCCTCCTCGCGAACCACCGGGTCGCCGTCCTGGAGCGCCGTGACCAGGGTCGGGACCGCGGAGAGGTCGCGCAGCGCCGTGAGCGCCCGCACCACCTGAAGCCGCACGCGTTGCTCGGGGTCGCGCACCAGCGCCGACACCGGGGCCACCGCTTCACGGCGCCGGCTCTCGCCGAGCCGGCGCGCGGCCTCCTGGCGCGTGCGCGCGGTCGGCGATTTCAGGTTGGCCACCAGGTCGTCGAACGCGTCCTGGGCGCGCGCCGGAGCAATCCCGAGGCCGAGGCCCAGCGCCAGGGTCGCGGCCGCCGCGCGGACCACGCGGTCGGCCAATCGCGGCACGGCAGGGCGCTCGATTCTCATGACCGACGATGATAGCAGATGAGCGCGCACGCCCTCGCTCCGCGGGCGCCTCAGGCCGTGGCGCCCTCGACGCGCGCGAGAGCCGAGCGAAGGTAGCGCGCGGTGTGGCCGCGGCCCTGCGCGACGAGCGCTTCCGGCGTGCCCTGGAAGACGAGCTCGCCACCTTCGGCTCCGCCCTCGGGGCCGAGGTCGATCACCCAGTCGGCCTGCTTGATCACGTGGAGGTTGTGCTCGATCACCACGAGCGTCGCGCCGCCGTCGAGCAGCCGCTGCAGCGCGTTCAGCAGCTCGTCGATGTCGCCCATGTGGAGCCCCGTGGTCGGCTCGTCGAGCACGTAGAGCACGCGCGGCCCGGGACGGCGCAACAGGTGGGCCGCCAGCTTGACGCGCTGCGCCTCACCGCCGGAGAGCGTGCTCGCCGGCTGGCCCAGGCGCAGGTAACCGAGCCCGATCTGCTCCAGCACCTTGAGCCGCCGCACGACGCGCTGCTGCCCGGCGAAGAGCGAAAGCGCCTCGTGGACCGTCGTCTCGAGCACCTGGTCGATCGAGCGCGAGCGCCACTGGACCTGCAGCACCGGCGTCCGGTAGCGCCGCCCGCCGCACGACTCGCACACCAGCCAGGCGTCGGCGAGGAACTGCAGCTCGACCCGCACGCGGCCGTCGCCGGCGCACGCCTCGCAGCGGCCGCCCGGCATGTTGAAGGAGAAGTCGGACGCTGCGAGGCCCAGCCGCCGCGCCTCGGGGGTGGCGGCGAACAGCTCGCGGATGGCGTCGAACGCCTTCATGTAGGTGACCGGGTTCGAGCGCGGGCTCCTGCCCAGCGGCGACTGGTCCACGATCTCGAGCTCGTCGACGTACTCGACGCCTTCGACGACCGGAGCCCCGCGATCGACGGCGCCGCGGCCACGCTTGAGCTGCTTGCACAGCACGTCGTGGACCAGCGTCGACTTGCCGGACCCCGAGACCCCGGTCACGGCCGTGAAGGCGCCCAGCGGAAAGCGCACGTCGAGCGCCTTCAGGTTGTGGAGCTCGGCCCCGCGCACGTTCAGGAACAGGCCGTTGCCGCGACGGCGGCGCGCGGGAACCGGGATGCGAAGGTCCCCGCGCAGGTACTTGGCGGTCAGGCTGCGCGGCTCGCCCGTAAGCGCCTGGGTCGGCCCCTGATACACCACCCGCCCGCCCTGGTCGCCGGCCCCGGGGCCGAGGTCGATCACGTGATCCGCCGCCTCGACCAGCGCGGTATCGTGCTCGACCACGACCACCGTGTTGCCCTGGTCGCGCAGCGCGCGCAGGATCCCGATCAGCCGGTCGGTGTCGCGCGGGTGCAGGCCCACCGACGGCTCGTCGAGCACGAACAGCGTGCCCACGAGGCCGGTGCCGAGCGCCGCCGCGAGCGCAATCCGTTGCGACTCGCCGCCGGAGAGCGTCGCCGAGGCGCGGTCGAGGCTCAGGTAGTCGAGCCCCACGTCCTCGAGGAACCGCAGGCGTCGGTCGACCTCCTGGAGCACCCGCCCGGCGATCACCCGCTCCGGCTCCGTAAGGCGCAGGCCGGCCAGAAAGCGGCGCGCGGCGCTCACGGGCATCGCCCCGACGTCCCGGATCGAGAGACCACCGAGCCTGACGCGCAGCGCCTCGGGCCGCAGCCGCGCACCGCCGCACGCGGGGCACTCCTGGTAGCCCCGGTAGCGCGCGAGGAAGGCGCGGACCTGCACCCGGTACTTTCGCCCCTCGAGCCATCGAAAGAAGCCGAGCACGCCAGTGAAGTCCTCGTCTCCCTCCAGCACCAGGCGGCGGTGGGCCTCGTCGAGGAACGACCACGGCACGTCGAGCGGGATGCCCCGCCGCCGGGCGAAACGGCGGAGCTGCGCCTGCACGGCGCGATAATGCGGCTTGTTCCAGGGCTCGATCGCGCCCGTCCCGAGGCTCTTGTGCTTGTCGGGAACGACGAGGTCGAGGTCGACCTCGATCAGGTTGCCGAAGCCGTGGCAGGCCGGGCACGCGCCGAACGGGTTGTTGAACGAGAAAAGGCGCGGCTGCGGCTCCACGGCCGGCCGCGCGCAGCGCGCGCACTCGAAGCGCTCCGACACGCGCTGTGGCTCGCTGCCCGGCCGCTCGACGACGGCGCGGCCACCGCCCTCGCGCAGCGCCGTCTCCAGCGACTCGACGATGCGGCTGCGCTCGCTCTCCCTGACCATCAGGCGGTCGACCAGTACCAGCGCGTCTGCGGCGAGCGGGGATTCTCCAAGGTCCGCGGTCTCGACGGCTTCCCCGCCCACCAAAAGCCGCGTGAAGCCGCGCTTACGGAGGTCCGCGAGCGCCTCGGGCGCGAGTGGCCCCGCCCCCGGCGCCCGCTCGGGGGGCCGAAAGCCGATCAGGATCCGGCCGCCCTCCGGCCCCTGGAGCAGGCGGTCGGCAGCGAGCGTCGCCGAGTCGCGCCGCACTGCCAGCCCGCAACCCTCGCAGACGACGCTGGCGGCGCGGGCGAAGAGCAGGCGCAGGTGATCGTGGATCTCGGTCGCGGTGGCCACGGTCGAGCGCGGGCTGCGCGAGAGCGTGCGTTGGCGGATCGCGATCGCCGGACAGATCCCGAGCACCTCGTCCACGTGGGGCTTCTCCAGGCGCTCGAGGAACGTGCGCGCATAGGAGGAGAGGCTCTCCACGTAGCGGCGCTGGCCCTCCGCGTAGAGCGTGTCGAAGGCGAGGCTGCTCTTGCCGGAGCCGGAGACTCCGGTGATCACCACCAGCTTGCGGGTGGGGATGGTGACGTCGATCCCCTTCAGGTTGTGGACGCGCACACCCCGCAGGACGATGTCGGCGGGCATTTCAACCCGACATCGTAGCATGCGGCCCGCACGGGCGCGGGTGCGGGTGACCTGCTGCTCAGTCGCTCACTGCGGCGACTCTGGCCGTTTCACAGCGCCGCATCACGGCTCCACGCGGAACGCCGTGCCGGCGTCGGCGATCTGCTTTTCGCGGGCGCGCTCGGCGACGAAGGTCCGGGGATCGCGCAGCAACATCTCGGCGCGCGGGACCAGATCGAGCGCCTTGCGGATCTGGGGATCCCACGTGAGGCTGCGGCGCCGTGCCTCGCCCTCGCCGATCGCCTGGCGCAGCACCTCGTCCTCGATCAGGCGCACGATCGCCGGGCGGTTCTGCTCGAGGTCGAGCGCGCTGTAGCGCAGCTTGCGCGAGCCGAGATAGCTCTGGAACTCGGCGAGCACGGCGTCGTCGACCCGGAAGTCCTTCGACACGAAGCGCACCTTGGCCGACCCCGCGCGTGAGCGCGTGCCGGTGCCGGCGATCTCCGCCTGCCCGCGGCCCACCTCGCTCTCGAAGCGGCGCGCGAAGCCGGTAAAGGCCTGGCGCCCGATCAGATAGGAGACGAACTTGGGCTGGCTCTCCGACTCGACGCAGTAGTCGGGCGTGATCCCGTCGCCGCCGTAGACCTTGCGGCCCGAGTCGGTGAGCTTCGCTTCCCCGCTGCCCTGGTCGCACGGCTTGCGGTCGCGGGGCGAGTAGTATTCCTCGAGCGCCGTGCCGGCGTAGTCGCGCTGGATCGAGCGCCCGGAGGGAGTGTAGTAGCGCGCCGTCGTGAGCGCGAGCGCGTAGCCGCGCACGTTGCGCAGCGGCATGATCGTCTGTACCAGGCCCTTGCCGAAGGTGGTCTCGCCCACGATCAGCGCGCGGTCGTGATCCTGCAGCGCTCCGGCCACGATCTCGCTCGCGCTCGCGCTGTGGCGCGAGGTCAGCACCACCAGCGGCACCTGCGACCACGGGCTGTCCGACTCGGTGATGTAGTTCGACTCGTCGCGGCGCGAGCGGCCGCGCGTGAAGACCACGAGCTGGCCCTTTCTCAGGAACAGGTTGGACACCGCGAACGCCTGGTCGAGCAGCCCCCCGGGGTTGTCGCGGATGTCGAGGATGTAGGCCTTCGCCCCCTGGCGCTTCAGCTCCCGGAGCGCACGCTCGAGCTCCCGCTCGCACTCGTCGCCCTCGCCCGGCCGGCACGCGGTGGTCTCGTTGAAGTCCGTCAGTCGGATGTAGCCCACGTCGCCGCTGACCATGAATGCGTAGGGGACCGAGTGGAGTGGGATCGCATCGCGGATCACGGTGAACGCGAGCGGCTCTTCGTATCCCTGCCGCACGATCGTGAGATTGACAGGCGTGCCCTTCGGCCCTCGCAGCCGCTTGACCGCGTCGTCGATGCTCATCCCGCGCGCGTCCTCGGCCTCGATCCGGCTGATCACGTCTCCCGCGCGGATCCCGAGCCGGTGCGCCGGCGTGCCCTCGAAGGGCGCCACGACCGTGATGTTGCCGTCGACAGCCACGACCGTGATCCCGAGGCCGTAGTACTGCCCCTTCTGGCGCTCCTGCATCGTCCGGTAGTCGTTCTGCTCGAAGAAGCTGGAGTGCGGGTCGAGCGTTCGCAGCAGCTCGCGGATCGAGCCCGAGACCAGCCGATCGCTCGGGACCTCCTCCACGTACTCGCGCTCCACCGCGCCCAGCATCGCCGTGTAGAGCTGGAGCTGCTCGTTGACTCGTCCGCTCCCCGCAAGCGCTCGCCCGCCGACGAGCCCGCCCGCGAGCGTGGAACCGACGACGAGGCCAACGGACACAGCACCGAGCCGGGAGAGCTTCATGTATTCATGATACCAGCCCGAAAGGGACGCCGTTGATGGGGGGTCTGGGGACAACGGACAAACAGCCAGACGGCCTGGACTGAGCAAAGGGGGGCATCCCGCCCCCCCCTAGCCCACCGGAGCGTCAGAACCTCACGTGCGCCCCGATCGTCCACGTCATCCCCGAGAGGTCGATGCGATTGACGAAGCCGGGCTCCCTCGGGGCGAAGTCGCCGCCCATCTCGGCTCCCGCCCACTGGTAGCGCGCCTCGCCTACGATCGCGAAATCGCGATTCACGTAGAAGCGGACGCCTCCGAGAGCGTGCACGCCGAAAGCCACGCCGTCATCGATGAAGCGATCGGCGTAGATCGAGAAGTCCGGATCGAAGAAGTCGATGAAGTCGCCGAACTCCTCGTACTCGTAGAAGACGGCGGCAATCCCACCGCCGACGTACGGCGCCAGCTTGTGGCGCTTGCTCGTGGGCACGAGCCGCAGCGACACGCCCAGGGGCGCCGTTCGGAGCCGCAACGTCTGGAAGATGTCTCCGCCGTTGCCGGGCCGCTCGAAGTCGCGGTAAAAGGTGTCCACGGACCTCGAAGATCCGTCGTAATGAACGGCGACCTCCACGTTCTTCGTGATCACGTGGTTGTACTCGATCCCGCCGTAGACGCCGTCGAAGGCGTTCTTGTCGACGACGTAGAGCTCGCAGACGTCCTGGAACAGCGTGTACTCGGCCGGCAGGCTCGACGGCACGCCGCAGTCACTTAGACGCGGCAGGAAGCCGCCGATGCGCAGGTCGAGGCCCTGGGCGCCCGCCTCTGCGACGACCAGCAGGGCGAGGAGAAGTGTCGAGGTCAGCGCCGCTCGTCTCACGGGATGCTCCCTTTCCAGGCCGCCTTGTCGATTCGGCCCTCCGCCGCGCTGACATTGCATGATGGGTGCCACGCCAACGCTGCCGCAGGCGTGTGCGGAACGCGGGATATTCCCGCTCTGTCCCCGGACTCCTGTCCTCAGGAGTGGACGCGCCCGCAAGGCGATGTCCCCCCGAAGCGGACACTCCAGATGAGGGGCGCGCGGAACTGGAGGCGGCGGCCGGAGTCGAACCGGCGAATAGAGGTTTTGCAGACCTCCGCCTTAGCCACTTGGCTACGCCGCCATCAGAAGACTATACGGGAGTTCGGACGGAAGGATCAACACACAACGCCGGTCTTGACCAGACGAGTCCTCGCGGTTATCGTGATTCCAGACTGAGGGCGGGAATAGCTCAGTGGTAGAGTGCGACCTTGCCAAGGTCGAAGTCGCGGGTTCGAATCCCGTTTCCCGCTCCAAGCCCTCTGGTTGACGCGGCGGGCACGCGCGTCTCAGGCTTCCCCGAACGCACCCTCGTCGTGGCGCAGGCGAGGCCCGTCCGGTCCCCAGTCGATCGCGACCACGTCGAAACGAATCCGCGTCTCCGAGAGGCCCTGGGTCGCCGCGTAGATCCTCGCGGCCCGCACCACGCGCCTTCGCTTCAGCGCGGTGACCGCCTCGACCGCGGTCCCGTGCGACTCGGCGCGGCGCTCCTTCACCTCCACGAAGACGAGCGTGCCCCGGTCGTCGGCCACGACGTCGATCTCGCCACCCCGGCAACGGTAGTTGCGCGCGAGGATTCGCAGGCCCTTGCCGCGCAGGTGCTGGCACGCGAGCTCCTCGCCGGGGTCGCCCCGGTGAGGCCCACGGAGGTTCCCGGGGCTCAGCGTCGGTGCCGCCAGCGCGTGCCCTGCGGCGTGTCCTCGAGCACGACGCCGAGCGCCTCGAGCCTTTCCCTTGCGGCGTCGGCCCGCGCGAACTCGCGCTGCTTGCGCGCCAGCTGACGCTCGTCGAAGAGCGCCTGCTCCTCGGGCGACAGGCGGTCATCCACGCCGCCCGGCAGCAGCACGCCGAACACGGCGTCCATCGCCGCGAGCTCGGCCTTCACGCGCGCGGCCCCGGCCCGGGTGAGCGCGCCCTCCGCCAGCAGGGCGTTCGCCCGGCCGACGAGGCCGTGGACCGCCGCGAGCGCCTCGGGGGTGTTGAGATCGTCGGCGAGCGCTTCGTCGAAGGACGCACGGGCCTCGCCGCAGGCCGAAGTCGCCGGCCCCTCCGCGCCTTCTGCCGCCGCGACCTCGTCGAGGCGGGCCACAAGGCCGTGCACCCGCTCGAGAGCCGCCTTCGCGTGCTGCAGGCCCGCGAGCCCGAAGTTGAGCGGCTTTCGATAGTGCGCGCCGGCGAGCAGGTAGCGGATCGACTCGGCCGAGTGGCCCGCCGCGAGCAGGTCGGGAATCGTGAGGAAGTTTCCCTTGCTCTTCGACATCGTCTCGTCGTCGATCAGCAGGTGCTTGGTGTGCATCCAGTGGCGCGCGAATAGCTTGCCAGTCCCGCACTGGCTCTGGGCGATCTCGTTCTCGTGGTGCGGAAAGACCAGGTCTTCCCCGCCGGCGTGCAGGTCGAAGCTCTCGCCCAGGTACTTCATGCTCATCGCCGAGCACTCGAGGTGCCAGCCCGGGCGGCCCCTCCCGAACGGCGCATCCCATTGCGCCCACGCCGGCTCGTCGCTCTTGAACTTCCACAGCACGAAGTCGCGGGCGTTCTCCTTGTCGTATTTGTCGGTGTCGACGCGCGCGCCCGCCTGGATCCCGGCCACGTCGAGCCGCGCCAGCCGGCCATACTCCGGAAACGACACGATCCGGAAGTAGACGGACCCGTCGGCCGGGTAGGTGTGGCCGCGCGCGGTCAGGCGCTCGACGAGCGCGATCATCTCGGGGATGTGGTCCGTCGCCCTCGGCACGTGCTCCGGGCGCTGGATCCGGAGCGTCGCCGTGTCATCCTCGAACGCGCGAACGTGACGGGCCGTGAAGGACATGAGGTCCTGCCCTGCCTCTTGCGCGAGCTGGATGATGCGGTCGTCCACGTCGGTGAGATTCATCACCTCGCGCACGCGATAGCCCAGGTGTAGCAGCGTCCGCCGCAGCACGTCGGTCGCCACGAACGTCCGGAAGTTCCCGACGTGGGCGCGGCCGTACACCGTGGGCCCGCAGACATAGAAGGCGACCTCGGGCGGGGCGAGCGGCACGAGCGGTTCAACGGCCCCGCTGAGCGTGTTGAACAGACGCAGCTCTTTCGTCACGTGGCCTTCAGGATGAGGGCAGCGCCCGCTCATGGGTCGCCTTCATTTCCGACTATACCGCTTTGGCCGCCGGGCGGCGGAAGCAGGGCGCGCGCGGCGCGGATGTCCTGCTGGATGCGCTCGACGAGCAGCTCCGCGCTCGCAAAACGCTCCTCGCCGCGCAGCCTGGCGTGGAGCTCGAGGCGCACGCGCGCGTCGTAGAGGTCGCCCGCGAAGTCGATGAGGTGCGCCTCGAGCGTGACCTCCGCACCGCCGAAGGTCGGACGCTCGCCGACGTTGACGACGGCCAGGCGCCACTCGCCGCCCGGGGTGCGGCAGCGCCCGGCATAGACACCGTGCGCCGGGAGCAGCTGGTCGTCCGTCGCGAGGTTGGCCGTCGGTATGCCGAGCCTCCTGCCTCTCCCCTCTCCGCGCACGACGCGCCCGTCTACGGCGTAGGGCCGGCCCAACAGCTCCAGAGCCTCGCGCACGTCTCCCGCAGCCAGCACCCCGCGCACACGGCTGCTGCTGACCACTCGCCCGGCGTGGAGCACGGGCGGCACCACCTGGACGTCGAAGCCGTGCCGGGGACCGAGCGTCTCGAGCGTCCGCGCGTCACCCGCACGCGCGCGACCGAAGCGAAAGGACTCCCCGACCACCACGTGGCGCGCGCCGAGCGTTCCTTCGAGCACCTCGCGTGCGAAAGCCTCGGGCGAGAGCGCCGCGAGCCGGCTGTCGAAGGGCAGCACGATGAGGCGGTCGATGCCCAGTGCAGCGACCAGCTCTTCCTTCTGTGCGAGCGTCGTGAGCGTGGCGGGTGCTTTGTCCGGGCGCAGCACGCGGGCCGGGTGCGGGTCGAACGTGAGCACCACGGCGGCACCCCCCGTCCCGCGCGCGCGCGCCACGGCGGCGGCCACCAGCGCCTGGTGCCCGCGGTGCACGCCGTCGAAGTTGCCTACGGCCACTGCCGCCGGGGCCCCGACCGCGGCGGTGCCGTTTCCGAGCGTCTGGCGCTCCATCGGCGAGGCGCGGCTAGCGGCCGCCGCGCCGGTCGATCGTCGTGCCGGGACGACCCGTGCCTGGCTCCTCGCTCGCGCTCAGCAGGTAGCCAGCCGCGTCGGCTTCGTAGCGGATCGGGCGCGACCAGGGATCGACCAGATACGAGGACTCGACGAGACCGGCGCCGACGAGCTCGTCGAGCGTCGCGGGCGGGCGGCCATGGCTCGCCCGCCACGCCTCGATCGCCCGCTCGAGGCGCGAAAGCCGCGAGCGCAGGACGCTGTCGCGCACCACGTCGTAGGTCCCGGGCAGCACGCGCCCGAGCCCGGTCACGGCGAACGGCGCGCCGAGATGGACCGCAAGGCCGACGAGCACGAGGGCCGACACCAGCGCCGCGACGGCATAGCCGGGCAGCGCGGAGCCCGTGCCCACGGCCTCGGCCGCTTCCGCCTCCGCGGCGCTGCCGCGGCCGGCGACCGCGATCAGGTTGCGGTTCAGGAAGTCGAAGAGCGTGCGGCATACCTCGAACTCGCCCGCTCCGCTGGCGTCGATGATCCCCTGGACGGTGCGCACGCCGTCCACCTTGCGAAACACGCGCTCTTCGTCCGCGGCGAGGCGGATGCGTCCGCTGGTGTTCGCCGCGCGCGGCTCGGCGTCGCTGCCCGCCGGCCCCGCGCCGTCAGCCACGTCGATCAGCGAGGGATCCACCACCGGGCGGAACACCATGTCGAAGGACGGGATCCTCTTCTCGATGATGGGCCACTCGTCCACCATGCGGATCCCTTCCATCAGGATGAAATCCGCGCTCATCGGCACGAAGTTCTCGCGATCGTAGTCGACCGAGTCGGCCGCGATGAACTGGTAGCGGCCGTCGCGCCAGCGAAACACCCGGAACACGATCTGCGCGACCTGCACCTGCAGCGCGTCGCGGAGGTCCCGCGTCGTGATCGCGCTGCCGCTCGCGAGGATGTGCCCGAGGCGCTGCAGCGTCTGCTTCTGCACGGCGAGCGCGTCGTCGAGACGCTCGCGGCTGACCTTGCCCTGCTTGACGAGCACGTTGCCCAGGCGGTCCTCGAGGCGCCGCAGCGACGAGTCGGCCATCACCACCATGCCGTTCTCGAACGTGACGGCGACGGTTTCCTTGTCCCGATCGTTGCCGAGCGTCAGGATGCCGGTCTTCCGCTGCAGGCCGATCAGCTGGAAGATGTCGGGTAGCCCGAAGTCACGGATGGTCCCCTGGAGCGCCATCGCCTATCCGGGCCCCTGCGCACGCGCGCGCCGCTGCGCCGAGCCGCGCGCGGGCGGCGCGGCCCGCGGCAGCTCGAGCGCCGGCCCGGGCCGGAAGCGATACGCCGTGACCCAGAGCGCCACGAGCAGGAGAGCGGCGGCGAGCGGCAGCCAGGGCGGCGAGATCGCCCGCGGGACCTCGCTCAAGGGGACGACCCGGCTCGCCGCCGCGAGACCCAGGACCCCGTACCAGGTCACGACCAGGGCAGCGCCGCGTAGCGTCCAGCCGGCGTAGATCTGTCCGGCTCCGGGCGAGACTGCCGACAGTAGGCGAAGGGCGCGCTCGCGGCGGGCGTCGAACCGCTGCACCTCTGCCAGCTTGCGATTGCGCACCGGCCCCGACACGCCGTCGCGCACCACGAACAGGTGATAGCACTGCGAGCAGAGCCCCCCGCTCACCTGGCCCAGGTGACACCGCCGGCAGAAGGCGGTGCCACAACGCCGGCAGTGCAGCGTGAAGGCCTTCCGCCCACGCCAACGCGAGACCAGGAGCACCGCGAGAGCTGCGACCGCGAGCGACGCGACGAAACGGTTGAGCAGCGACGCGGGCAGCGAGCCGTGTTGCGCCTTCGTCGCGCCCAACATCAGATTGCGGGCCGCCACCCCCGACTCGGCCCCCGCGAACTTGTCCCACACCTGCTCGCGCGCGAGGCCCAGATCCACGACCGCGTAGTCGCCCGAGTCGTATTTCCAGCGGTCGTAGTCGGCGACGAGGCCCGGCGCGATGCGGTCCGCGTTCGACTTGGCGGCGTTGTAGTCCTGGTACTCGAACTTCTGGAGATGGGCGAGCGAGAGGTTGTAGTGGGAGGTCGCCGCTACCGCCGGCTGCGGCGAGCCCGTGCCCGCGCGGTAGCGCGCACTCGCCGAGTCGTAGCTCCCGCGCACGAACTCGATGTTCGCGAGGTTGTTGCGCGCGACGGCGTCCTGCGGATCGGACGCGAGCGCCTGGCGATACAGCTCGGCCGCCTCGTCGTAACGCCCGGCCCGCTTGCGGCCGGCGCCCAGCAGGTAGACGAGATCGCGGTCTTTAGGGTCCTGCCGCAGGGCGGCTTCAATGCGTCCGATCGCCGCGGCGTCGGGAACCGACTCCGCCGTCGCGAGCGCGGCTTGATAGAGCGGGTTGCGCGTTGTGCGCAGCCGCTCCTCGAGTAGCGCGACCGCCGGCCCGACCACGAGCGTGAACGCAGCCAGCGTACTCGCGAGCGCCCGTTCGCGGACGTCCATGTAGCAGAACAGCAGCGCCAGCCACCACAGCGGCAGCCAGCCCCATCCCTGGAAGGTCGCCACGGGCAGCAGCAGCAGCAACAGCAAGAGCGCGAGCGACGCGGATCGGTGATGGGCCGGACCGAGCCACTCCTCGATGTCGTGGAGCAGCAGGCCCCCGCGCCGCAGCAGGAGCGCGGCCGCGATCGCGAATGCCGCGCCGAAGACCCCCATGAGCGCTCCGAGGGTGGCGAGATCGCGCCCGCGACCCGCCCCGCGCCCCGTCGCGAGAAACGCCATGAGCCCGGTCGCGCTCGCGTCCAGGCTCGCGGGAATGCCGAGCGGGCCCCTGCGGAGCAGCGTCTTCGCGAGCGCCGCGTGCGCATCCGGGAGACCGGGCGCGAGCGCGACCGCCGTCTCGAGGACCTGCTGCGCCTCCTCGCGCTCGCCGGCCTGCAGCTTGCCGACGCCGCGTGCGACGAGCGCCAGCCCGACGCTGCCGAGGCTCAGGACGTTGCGCTCCAGTCGTGCGCGCCGGATCTCGCGCATGGCCTGCGCCCCGCCCCGCGCGTCGCCTCTTGCGTCGGCCGCGACGTACTCGGACCACAGCGCCTCGAACGACCGCGCCGCGGCCGTCGGCTGCGCCGACGCTGCCAGGCGAGGGTCGCTCGGCGGCGATGCGAGGCCCAGGAGGGCGAGCGCCAGCGACAGGGTCAAGGCTGCCCCGCGCGCGTCTTTTCGACGTACGCCATCCGCAGCTCGAAGAGCAGCTGTGCGAGGAGCGCGTTCTCTTCGGCGGTCCTCCGCGCTTCGGTCTTGTCCTTCAACATCTCCAGGATGGCGACGATCTCCCGCGCGGCGGCGAGCACCTGGGGGCGTGGCGTCCCCTCGGGAACACCCTCCTCCGCGAGCAGCCTTCCGGCCTCGGCCGCGAGACCCAGCAGGAAATGCGACAACTCGGCCGGTGGCTGCGGAGCCGCCGGGGGCGAGCCGGAAGCGGTTGGAGTCGCCTGCGGCGACTGCTGTTCGTCCGCCCCCGCCTCGTCCCCGCGCGGGCGACCCTCCGCTGTGAGGTGCCTACGGTCGCTGACGGTGAAGGACTTCTCGCTCTGGCTCATCAGCGGTTGCCGGGCCGCCTGCAGGCCGACCCGCGGACGTGGGTTTCGGCCGTTCCTGCACCGGTCCGCAGCCCCGCGATATTAGCACAAGTGTCTCTCCGATCAGCGGATGCGCCGTTCCTGCACTTCCCCCGAGGCGCGCACCCAGACTCGCCTGCCGTCCGTGGCGACATGGACGCTGCCGTCGCGATCGGTCCGCAGCAGCAGGGCTCCGGCCGCGCGGTACCGTTCGAGGACCTCGGGGTGCGGGTGCCCGAACGGATTGCGCGCGCCGGACGAGACGATAGCCAGCCGCGGCCGGGCCGCGGCGGTCAGGAACCTGCCGCTGCTCGTCCGGCTGCCGTGATGAGGGACCTTCAGAACGAGCGCCGGCTGAAGCGGCAGCACGCGCTCCGCCTCCTGGGTCAGGTCGCCCGTGAGCAGCAGGTGCACTTCCCCGAAACGCACGTCGATGACGAGCGAGTCCTCGTTGCGGACGCGCCTCGGCATCGCCGGCGGGGGCGCCGGGCCCAGGACGGCGATGTCGGCGCCGTCCCAGGCGTGCCGGACGCCGCGAGCCACGGCCAGCCTCCGGATCCCGGCCGCCCCGAGCGCGGCGTCGAGCCGCTGCCAGGACGGATCCCGCATCGGGGCCGGACCCTCCCACGAGGACGCCACGCCGAAGGCGCGTACCAGGAAGGGCACGCCGCCCGCGTGATCGGGATGGGCGTGCGACACGACGAGCGCGTCGAGGCGGCGCACGCCCTGCCGCCACAGTGCCGGGGCGACACGCCTCTCGCCGGGGTCGAAGCGGGCGTCCCGCGACCCGCCGGCGTCGATCACGATGGCGCGCCCCGAGGGCGATCGCAGCAACAGGCTGTCACCCTGCCCCACGTCGATCACCGTGAGGTGGAGCCGGCCGTCGGCCGCGGGCGAGAGTGGGCCCAGGGCGAGCGCCGCCTGACCCGCGAGGAGTGCCACGAGGCCGCTCCGCCTGCGGCCGCGCAGCACGAGGCCGAGCCCCGCGACATGAAGGGCCAGGATCGAAAGCGAGGGCGCCGGGACTCGGACGTCGAGCCAGTCGGCCGCGGGCCCGAGGTCGCCCGACAGGCGCAACGCGCGCGCGGCGAACCAGGCCAGCACTCCGGTCGCTCCCGCGCCGCCGATCGGTGCGAACGCCAGCACGCTGAGGCCCGCGAGCAGCACCGCCGCCGAGAGCGGCACGGCCGCGACGTTCAGCACGACCGCCGCGGGCGCCAGGCGATGGAAGTGGCCGGCGAGCAGCGGTGCCAGGGCGCACTGCGCCGCCACCGACGCCGCGAGCGCCAGGTCGAGGCGCAGGGGCAGGCGCGGCACGCCCCGGGTCAGCGGGCCAACGAGCGCGAGGATGCCGAGCGTGGCCCCGAACGATAGCTGGAAGCCGACGTCAGCGGCGCTCGAGGGCCGGTGCGCCAGCAGCAGGATCGCCGCGAAGCCGAGCAGGTTGGCCGGGTCGGCGTCGACTTCGAGCGCCCGGCCGAGCAGCACGGCCGCGGCCATCAGCGCGGCGCGTGCGATCGGCACGTCACCGCCGACGAAGCCGGCGTAGCCGAAGATCGCGAGCGTGGTCACCGCGGCTTCGACCCACGGACCCGCCTGCAGCCGGCGCAGCCCCGAAGCCAGAAGTGCGGCCAAGAGCGCCACCTGAGCGCCCGAGAGCGCGAGCACGTGGTAGGTCCCGGAGGCCTTGAACGCCTCCGCCGTGGCCGCGTCGATCTCGCTGCGATCACCGAGCACCATGGCGCGGACGAGGCCGCGCTCGGTCCCCGGGGCCATGGCACCCGCGAAGACGCCCCGCGCCCGCTCGCGCTGGCGCGCGACGAGCCGCCGCGCGCGGTGCCTCCCCTCGTGCGGCAGCGGCTCGATCAGGCGCGCCGATTTGCAGTACCCGAACGCCGCCAAGCCCAAGCCCCGGCCCGCCGCCGGACGCAACGTCATCCAGGCCGCGATCCGGTCCCCGTCGAGCAGCCGCGGTTTCACCGCCTCGCCGCCAACCTCGACCCGGACTCGCCCCGTGACCGGCTCGGTTCGCCCGTGGACGACGACGGTCTCGACGTCGAGGACGAACGCCAGGCTCCCACTGCCGCCGGCCGCATCCCCGCGCAGCGTCCCCAGGACCCGCTGCGGACCGTCCGCGAGCGTCCCATCGCGCAGCTTCGTGCGCAGCGCGCCCGCCTCGAGCTGGAGCGACTCGACGGCGGCCGCCGCGCCGCCGAGCGCGACCGCTGCCGCCGCAAGCGCAAAGATGGCGGGGCGCCCCAGGCCCGCGCACGCTCCGAGGCCCAGAACCAAGGCCGAAAGGCACACGAGCAGCAGCGCCTCGGCAGGCGCCGCCTGCCCGTCCGACAGCAGACAGCCCAGTCCGAAGCAGGCGGCGAGTCCGAGCAGAGGGCGGCGCACGCCGACGGAGGGTAGCGGGCCAGACTCCCCGCACGCCCACGCACTGAGACGGTTTGCATACCGTCACAACGCGGGGACAGGCTGCGAGCGCAGCCGCATTCACTGCGGCGCAGCGCCCCCCTACTAGAAGCGCCGCAAGCGGACGACCGTCTCCAGGTGGAAGGTCTTGGGGAACTGGTCGAAGAGGTGCACGGCGTCCGGCCGGTAGCCGTGAGGGGCGAAGAGCGCGAGGTCGCGGCCGAGCGTGGCTGGATCGCACGAAACGTATACGATCGCTTCGGGGCCGCGGGTCGCCAGCGCTTCGACGACCGCGCGAGAAGCGCCCGTCCGGGGCGGATCGAGCACGATGCGCTCTACCTCCCGCCGTGGCAGGTCCAGGAGCGTCTGCTGCACATCCGCAGTGAGCACCGCGACGTTGCCCAGGCCGGCGCGCCGGGCCGAAACGCGGGCGTCCTCGGCCGCGAAGGCCGACTGCTCGACGGCGACCGTCTCGCAGCCGTCGCGCGCGGCGAGCGGCAGCGCGAAGAGACCCACGCCTGCGTAGAGGTCGAGGATGCGCGCGCCGCCCCCCGGCACGAGCTCGACCACCGTTCGCGCGAGCGGCTCGAGCAGGAAGCGGTTGGCCTGGACGAACGAGGCGGCGTGGGCACGCAGGGTCACGCCGAGGACGCTCGCCTCCACGAAGGGCGCACCCCCGAGCCACTCGAGCGAGCGCGTCCGCGTGCGCACGCCGAAGCCGGAAAGGCCCGTCACGGCGGTGCCGACCGCGGCGAGCTGCGGCGCCTCGTGACGGGTGAGCCCCGTCTCGAAGATCGCGACGAGCGTGCGGCCGTCCGGCGACTCGAGCAGGTCGAGGCCAAGGACGCGCGCGGCCAGCGCGGGCCTCGCGGCGAGCTCGCGATGCAGCGCGCGCGCCGCGCGGTTCATCGTCTCCGAGAGCTGCAGGCAGCTCAGGACATCGACCACGCGCCGGCTGCCTTCCTGCCGCAGCCCGAGCCGCAGCCCGCCTTCTCCGCGCGCGAAGTGCAGCGACGCGCGCATGCGCCAGCCGGTCTCGGGCGACTCGTGGACCTCGATCGGGCCGTCCCAGGCGGCGCCCGCCCGGGCCAGCGACTCCCGCAGCACGGATTGCTTCAGCCTCGTTTCGGCTGCGGTGTCGAAGTCCTGGTAGGCGCAGCCGCCGCAGCGCGGCACGTAGGGGCACGGCGAGGCGCGGCGGTCGGCCGACGCGTCCAGCACCTCGACCAGGGCCCCTTCGGCCCAGCCGACATGCACCTGCGTGACACGGGCGCGCACGCGGTCGCCGGGATGCGCGCGCGGGACGAAGACGACCCGGCCCGAAAGGCGCGCCAGCCCACGGCCGCGGAAGACGCCCTTCTCGATCGTGACCTCGACGAGCGCTCCAGGCCGCAGGCCGTCCCCGCTCACACGGCTCCCCCGGCCTCGAGGTGGAAGAGACTCAGGCGCGGGAGCGCGTGGCTTTCGAGCAGGCGTCGCGCGCGCGATTCGCGCAGGAGCGTCTCGACCACGCGCGCGGGCATGCGTTTTCGCCAGCGCTCGAGCCCCGCGTCGATCTCCGCCTCGAGCGCTGCCATGCGCTCCGCCCCGGCGTCCTCGGCGAGCGCCACGACGAGCCGGCCCTCGAGCTCGGCGAGCCAGGTCGTCACCTCGTCGAGCGATCCGCCAAGAGCCCTGAGCTCGAGCTCGCGCGCGAGAACGAGCGCCAGCTCCCTTCCCCGCGGGCCCAGGTCGCGCGCCCGCTGCAAATCCTGCGCGAATCCGCGCAGGGCCGACGCGGCGACGTCCGGGCCCGGCGCGCCCCCGAATGCGAGGGCGCGCCGCCAGCGTTCGGCCGCGCTCTCCACCTCGGCCGCGCAGTAGGCGAGGCTCCGGATCTTGCGATCGCGGTTCCAGCCGTGCGCGTGGGCGTCGAGCGCGTCGCGGATCCCGCGAAGCACGACGCGCAGCGGGAGCGCGGCGAGCCGCCACTTGCGGACGAGGTTCCACTCCGCGTTCGACAGGAAGAGCGGATCGCCGCGGCGCGCGACGAAGTACTCCTCGACCGCCTGGTAGTAGTCTGCTTCGGGATCCGCGCTCAAGCACGCTCACCACGATGCCGCGACCGGTCTTCCGGCTCGGGGCCGCTCGCGCGCACGCTCGAGACCTCGCCGGACACGAGGCGCCGCCGGGCGCCGTCCGAAAGCTCGATCACGAGCGCGCCGTCGTCGTCGATCCCGACCAGCCGCCCGCACAGCACCGCGCCGCCCATCCGCACGTCCACGAGACTGCCCCACCAGGGAACCGCGCGCTCGCGCCACGCAGCCACGACCCGCGAAGGCGCCTCGCGCACGGCATCGTACCAGACGCCGAGACGCGCGAGGACCGCCGCGGCGACCCCTACGGTACTCGCTTCCCTGGCTCCCTCCGCGTGGAGCGACGTCACGCCGGCCCGCAACTCCGCGGGTAGGCTCCCCGGGTCGAGCGCCACGTTGACGCCGATGCCCAGGACCACCCACTCGACACCCGCGCTCGCGGACGACGCCTCGGCGAGTATCCCCGCGAGCTTGCGGCCCGAAACGAGAACGTCGTTCGGCCACTTGAGCTCGCCCGCGACCCCGAACTCGGCCACGGCCTCGGCGACCGCGACGCCCGTGGCGAGCGGGAGCAGCGAGACCGGCCCGGCGCCCGGCCGCAGCAGCACGGAAAGGTAGAGCCCGCCCGGAGGCGACTGCCACGTACGCCCCTCGCGCCCGCGCCCGCCCGTCTGGCGCTCCGCCAGGATCGCCGTCCACTCGGGAGCGCCCGAGCGCGCGAGGTCCTTGAGCCGATCGCTCGTCGAGCCGATCGCCTCGTGCCACTCGAGCTCCGGCAGCCGCGGCCCGGCCCGTGAGGCGATCGCCTCGACGAGGGCTGCTGCCCGGTCCATCAGGCCTCGGCGCGGGCCTGCTTCTCCGCCAGGACCAGCTCCACCACCTCGAAGGCCGGGGGCGTCAGGCCCGGGCGCGCCTCGAGCAGCGCGCCCTCGGCGCGGGCCGCGGCCCGCAGGTCCGCCAGGCAGGCGCGCAGCAGCTCGACCACCTCCGGGCTCGCCGCCACGCGCAGCGTGGCGAGCTGGCGCCCAACCGTGCCCCCGGCCGCGCTCTTGCCGCGTCTCACCGCGTCCAGAAACGCGCACGCCAGGTCGAAGACGCGACCGGCCTCCGCGGCTCTTGCGCCCGCGGGCAGCTCGTCCTGGGACGGCCATGGCGCGCGATGGATGCTGCGGCTGCCGGCCGCCTCGGCAAAGCCCCACGACCACGCTTCCTCCGTGACGTACGGCAGGTAGGGTGCGAACAGCCGCAGCAGAACGCTGAGCCCCAGCTGGACGGCGCTCACGGCCGAGCTGCGGCCGGCCGCATCGGTCTCCGAGCGGGCGCGCGCCTTCACGAGCTCGAGGTAGTTGTCCGTGTAGCTCGACCAGAAAAATCGCTCGACCACGTCGAGCGCACTCGCGTAGTCGAAGTCGTCGAGCAACGCGGTGGCGCGCGCGGCCGTCTCGCCGAGCCGCGCCAGGAAGCCGAGGTCGAGCGGATGGCTCACCGGCCCCGCTGCCGCGCTCTGCGAGAGCGCGTACTTCGAGGCGTTGTAGAGCTTCGTCACCAGCCGTCGGCCCACCGCGAACACCTTCTCGTCGAAGGCCGTGTCGCTCCCGAGCCGCGCGGCGAGCGACCAGTAGCGCACCGCGTCGGCCCCGAACTGGTCGATGAGATGCATCGGGGTGACGACGTTGCCCCTGCTCTTCGACATCTTCTTGCGGTCGGGGTCGAGCACCCAGCCCGAGATCGCCGCGCTGCGCCAAGGGATCTCCCGCTCGTGGAGCCACGCCTTGGCGATCGTGTAGAAGGCCCAGGTCCTGATGATCTCGTGGCTCTGAGGCCGCAGGTCCATCGGGAAGAGGCGCTTGTGCCGCTCGGGGGCGTGGATCCAGCCGGTCGCGATCTGCGGCGTGAGCGAGGAGGTAAACCAGGTGTCGAAGATGTCGGCCTCACCCGTAAAGCCGCCCGGCCGGTCGCGTTGCGACTCCGCGTAGCCCGGCGGCACGTCCGTCGTCGGATCGACGGGCAGCGCCTCGGCGCCGGCCAGGATCGCGCCTTCGAAGTCGGGCGTGCCGTCCGCGCGCAGCGGATACCAGACCGGGATCGGGACGCCGAAGTAGCGCTGGCGGCTGATGCACCAGTCCAGGTTCAGGTTCTCGGTCCAGTTGCGGAAGCGCATGCGCATGAAGTCGGGGTGCCACGCGATCCGGTCGCCGGCGTCCACGAGCTCGTGCTTGTGCTCGAGGATCTTCACGAACCACTGGCGCGTGGTGATGAACTCGAGCGGGCGGTCGCCCTTCTCGTAGAACTTCACCGGGTGCTCGAGCGGCTGCGGCTCCTCGACGAGCGGGGGCGCGCCGTCGCCGGTGACGCCGGCGCCGGGGGCGCGCAGCAGCTCGACGACCACTCTCTGCGCCTCTTTGATCTTGGTCCCGGCGAGCCGCGCGTAGGCCTGGTTGGCGAGCGCGGGGTCGAGGCTCGGGAAGGCTTCCCCGCCGAACGCCACAGGCACGAGCGTCCCGTCGCGGCCGATCACCTGCCGCAGCGCGAGCGACTCGTCGCGCCACCATTGCACGTCGGTCGCGTCGCCGAAGCTGCAGACCATCAGGATCCCGCTGCCCTTCTCGCGGTCCACCAGCTCGCTCGCGAAGATCGGGACGGGCACGCGGAACAGCGGCGTGATCGCCCGCTTGCCAAAGAGGCCGCGGTAGCGATCGTCTTCCGGGTGGGCGGCCACTCCCACGCACGCGGGCAGCAGCTCGGGCCGTGTCGTCGCGATCACAAAGCTCGAGCCGCCCTCGACGGCGAAACGAAGCTGGTGAAAGGCGCCCTTCACGGGACGGTCTTCGACCTCCGCCTGCGCCACCGCTGTCCGGAAGTCCACGTCCCACAGCGTCGGCGCCTCCACCTGGTAGACGTGGCCCTTGCGGAAGAGGTCGAGGAAGCTCCACTGCGCGAGGCGGCGGCTGTGGGCGTTGATCGTGGAGTACTCCAGCGCCCAGTCGACCGAGAGCCCCAGCCGCTGCCACAGCGCCTTGAAGGCCTGCTCGTCCTCGGCCGTGAGCGCGAGGCACAGCTCGATGAAGTTCTGGCGCGAGATGCGCCGGGCCGGCTGCTTGTGCGCGGCTTCGTCGGCCATCGCCAGCACCAGCCCGGGCTCGAACGGGAAGTGGGCCTCGCAGCGCACGTGGTAGTAGTTCTGCACGCGACGCTCGGTCGGCAGCCCGTTGTCGTCCCAGCCCATCGGGTAGAACACGTTCCGCCCGCGCATGCGTTGGTAGCGCGCGAGCACGTCCGTCTGCGTGTAGCTGAACACGTGGCCCACGTGGAGCGAGCCCGACACCGTGGGCGGCGGGGTGTCGACCACGAACGTGGGGCGGGGGTCGCCCTCCTCGAAGCGGTGGATGCCCCACTCGCTCCAGAGCCGGCCCCATTTTTGCTCGGCCTGCGGCGATTCGAAATGCGGACCGAGAGCGGTCGGGTCGATGGTGACGATCACGTTTCGTCTACGCCGGTCGCTTCAGATCTTCTGGAGCTCGGCCTTCAGGCGCTCGATCTCCTGCTTGATCAGCGCCTCGGCCAGGTCGGGGATCACTTCCCAGGCGATCTCGCGAACCGCCTTCTCCGAGATCTGCGCGACGACACGCTGGGCGATCTTCTCGACCATATCGACCGGCACCGACAGGGCGGCGGCTTCGGAGACCGGCGCTTCGGCGGGCTCGGCCGCGTGAGGCGCCACGTCGGCGAACGACGGCGACGCCGACCGCTCGAACCGTGACGGCGGCGGAGGAGCTGGAGGCGGCGGGGGCTCGGCGGGCCGCAGCGCAGGCTGCGAGGGCGGCGTCCACGCGCGCCGCGGCTCCGCTGCGCGCGGAGGCGGCGTGGCTGCGAAGAAGGCGGGCGGCATCGGTGGCGGCGTCGCTGGCTCGGGCGCGGGCGACGCTTCCGGCTCGAAGTCGGTTTCCGAGAAGGTCGTTTCTTCCACGGCCCCGAACGACGCCGTGGTGGTGGAGGACTCCTGGGGCGCCGGCACCGCCGGGGGGAGCGTCATGCTGCCGCTGAACATCATGGTGGCGCCGGAATCCGCCGAGCCCGTCGCGTCGAGGGTGCTCGCGCCGGGTGCCTCGAACTCGAGGTCCTCCTCGACGACCTCCTCGAAGACGGTGGCATCCTCGATGACCTCGGCGGCGTCGAGCGCGTCGGGCTCGAACGCCGCTTCCGACTCCGGCACGAACGACGGCACGACGCGCGCCGGCGGCGGGGGGGGCGCAACCGCCGGGGGAACCGGTTGCGTCACGGGAGCCGAGACATGCGCCGCGTTCCACGGCAGCTCCGACGCCTTGAACATCACCGTCGACGTCGATTCCGCCTCAGGCTCCTCCGGAGCCCCCAAAAGCGTCGCGGACTCCTCCTCGTTCATCGGCGCGAGCGGCGGCGCGGGCATTGCGGCCGGGGACAGAGGCGCGACGGCCGAATCGAACGGCTCGTCCGGAATGAACGCCTCGGCCTCGACGAGCGGCGGCGGAGCCACTGGCCGCTGCGAGGCTGCCGGGGGTGGGGGAGTTGGCGGCACGAGCTGCGGTTGCGCAACGGCGGTGGGACGCGCGAAGGGCACGACCGGCGGCGCAGGCGAAGCGGCACGTTGCGGTGCCCGCGCGAGGAGGTCCCTGACCTTCGCGATCAGCGTCTCCGGCTCGAAGGGCTTGGCGAGCGATCCGTCGTATCCCGCTCGGGCCGCGCGCTCCTGGTCGAAAGGCTCGAAGGCGCCCGTGAGCAGCAGCACCGGCACATGGGAGAAGGTTCCGCTCTTCTTGATCTGCTCGCAGACCTCGTAGCCGTCCTTCTCGGGCATGATGATGTCGCACAGCACGATGTCCGGACGGACCTCGGCCAGCTTGTCGAGGGCGAGCCGCCCGTTGCCCACGGTGACCACGTCGAAGTCCTCGTCCGAGAAGGTCAGCTCGATGACCTTCTGTATCGTGATGCTATCGTCCGCGAGCAGGATCTTCTTACCCATCCCTGTATTGCGCTCCCAGGGCTCCAGAGCGGAGCCGCCTCGCCGCCTCGTCTACACGCTCCCGCTCGCGCGGGACGCCCCCTTTGCGTTCCGCATGAAGATAGACCCTTCCCTCCCGCCTGTCAACGAGTTAGCGGCACGGGCTCGGGCGGGATTCAGCGACAGGCGCCCGCGTTCTCGATCGCGCGCACCACGTCCTGCATCGAAGCGCCGGGCAGGAAGACGTCGGCGATGCCGAGCTGCTTCAGCTCCGCGATGTCCTGAGCCGGGATGATGCCGCCCACGAACACGCGAACGCCGTCCATGCCCCGCTCGCGGAGCAGGTCCACGATGCGCCGGCAGATCGGCAGGTGGGCGCCGGAGAGGATGCTGAGGCCGATGACGTGGGCGTCCTCCTGGGCTGCGGCGGCGACGATCTGGTCGGGGCTCTGGCGCAGGCCGGTGTAGATCACCTCGAGGCCGGCGTCGCGCAGCGCGCGGGCGATCACCTTGGCCCCGCGGTCGTGGCCGTCGAGCCCGGGCTTGGCGATCACGACGCGGATGCGACGACGCTCCGGTGGGGCAGGGGGGGCGGGATGCCCCCCCTCTGGCTCAGTCCAGGCCGTCATGGCTCCTAGTCCGTTTCGGTTTGTCCGTCTCTACTTGCCGCTACCGTTCGTTCGTAGTCCTCATTGTCCGTCATTCGTGACTCTCCAAGAGCGACCTTCGTGGGGGGACGAAACAGGGCTCGCGTTCTTTGATCTGGGGGGCGCCGCCCCCCAGACCCCCAGGGGTGCCTACTTGCCGAGGCTAGAAGATCGGTTGTTCCTCGTACTCTCCGAACACCTCCCTTAGCGCGTCGCACATGCCGCCGACCGTGGCGTAGGCGCGGGACGCGGCGAGGATCGGCAGCATCAGGTTGTCGCTGCCGCGCGCCGCGTCGGCGAGGTCGGCGAGCGCGCGCGCGACCTTGGCCTGGTCCCGGCCCGCCCGCAACGCGACGACGCGCGCCACCTGCTGCTCCGCCACGCGCTCGTCGATGTAGAGCACCGGCAGCGGCTTCTCCTGCATCACGTACTCGTTGACGCCGACGATCACCTTTTCCTTGCGCTCGACCGCCTGCTGGAAGCGGAAGGCCGATTCCTGGATCTCGCGCTGCGGGTAGCCGCGCTCGACCGCCGCCACCATGCCGCCCATCGCGTCGATCCTCTGGAAGTAGTCGAGCGCCTCCGCCTCGAGCTCTCCCGTCAGCTTCTCGATCAGCCACGAGCCGCCGAGCGGGTCGGCCGCGTTCGCGACCCCCGACTCGTGCGCGATGATCTGCTGCGTCCTGAGCGCGATCGTCACCGCCTCCTCGGTCGGCAGCGCGAGCGCCTCGTCGAGCGAGTTGGTGTGCAGCGACTGCGTCCCGCCCAGCACGCCGGCGAGCGCCTGCAGTGCCGTGCGCACCACGTTGTTGTAGGGCTGCTGGGCGGTCAGGCTCACCCCCGCCGTCTGCGTGTGGAAGCGCAGCATCCAGGAGCGCGGGTTCTTCGCCTGGAAGCGCTCGCGCATGGTGCGCGCCCAGATCCGGCGTGCCGCGCGGAACTTGGCGATCTCCTCGAAGAAGTCGCTGTGCGAGTTGAAGAAGAACGACAGCCGCGGCGCGAAGCTGTCCACGTCCATGCCGGCGTCGACGCACCACTGGACGTACTCGATCCCGTCGCGCAGCGTGAAGGCGAGCTCCTGCGCGGCGGTCGCCCCCGCCTCGCGGATGTGGTAGCCGGAGATCGAGATCGTGTTCCACTTCGGCATGTGCTCGGTGCAGTAACGGATCATGTCCACTACGATCCGCATGCTCGGCCGCGGCGGGTAGATGTACTCCTTCTGGGCGATGAACTCCTTCAGGATGTCGGCCTGCAGCGTGCCGGCCAGCGTCTCCGGCCCGACGCCCTCCTGCTCCCCCACCAGGATGTAGAAGGCGAGCAGCATCGCCGCCGGGGAGTTGATCGTCATCGAGGTGGTGACCTGGTCGAGCGGGATCCCCTCGAACAGCGTCTCCATGTCCTGCAGCGACGAGACCGCGACGCCGCACTTGCCGACCTCGCCGAGCGAGAGCGGGTGGTCGGGATCGCGTCCCATCAGCGTCGGCAGGTCGAACGCCACGGACAGCCCGGAGCCGCCGTGCGCGAGCAGGTACTTGAAACGGGCGTTCGTCTGGGCCGCGCTACCGTAGCCCGCGAACTGCCGCATCGTCCAGACCTTGCCCCGGTACATCGTCTCGTGGATGCCGCGGGTGTAGGGATACTGGCCGGGGTCGGCGAGGTCTCGGGCGTAGTCGAGCTCGCGCGTGTCCGCCGGGCGGTAGACCGGGTCGATCGGTCGACCGGATATCGTCGTGAAGCGCGCGTCCACGACGGCCCCGGGCTTCTCCTGCAGCAGCTTGCTCATGGATACATTCTAGCGGGGGTTCGGGGGGCGCTCAGCCCCCCGTAAGCTCGTCAACCACTCTTGTGGGTTCCGTTGTCCGTTGTCCCCGTTTTCCCGTGCCATCAAAGGGGGATCTTCGTAGAGCCTCGATGGGCCTGCTTTCCTTGATCTGGGGGGGCTGAAGGCCCCCCCCAGACCCCCGTTCGTCGTCCCCCCGTTCACGGCTCGGCCCCCGTTTCGGAGCGCAGGCGCAGGACCCGCGCCGGGACACCCGCGGCGATCGCCCCCTCGGGCAGATCGGCGGTCACCACGGCATTCGCTCCGACCACGGCATGGCTTCCGATGCGGATGCCGTCGAGGACCTTGGCCCCCGTGCCGAGCCACACGTTGTCTCCGAGCACGATGCCTCGCGAGGTACGCGGCTGGTCGACGACTGCGGCATCGCGGCTCCCCCACTCGTGGCCGCCGCCCACCAGGTAGGCCTGCGCGGCGAAGAGAGCGTGAGCGCCGATCGTCACGCTCGATCCCGAGAACACCTCGCAGTGGAAACCCAGATTCGAGTGGTCGCCGAGCCTGATGTCTCCGTCCTTGCACGAGAGGACGGTGCCGCGCCCCAGGAACACGCCACGGCCGATCTCGATGCCCCGGTTCGTCGTGCCCTTGGCGTCGAGCATCACGAGGTCGTCGAGGGTCACGCCGTCGCCCAGGCGCACCTTGTGCGGGTGCCGCAGCACGACGCCCTGGCCGAACACGACGCCGCGGCCCGAAGCACCGAGCAGCAACGGGTAGAGGAACCTGCGCAGCAGCAGGCCGAGGGCGCCCGGGACCCACGAGCTCGACAACATCACGAGCTCGTAGAGCACCAGACGCCCCAGGCTGCGGCTGCCGACCACGAGGTCTTGGTAGGCGCGGAGCGGCGAGCCTCCCGAGACGGCCTGCTGAATCCCGACCGGCTGCCGTTGCGGCTCTTCGCGAACTCGGCCTGCGCTTCGTTCCAGCTTTGCGCCTCCGCGGAACCTACTGTAGCATGGCAGCTTAGCCCATGAAGCGCTCCGTGCTCGTGGGGGTCAAGCTGGCGGTCAGCATGGCCCTCCTCGCCTACTTGTTCTCGAATACCGACATCCGGGCGCTCGAGCAGCGGGTGCGCTCGGCCGACCTGCTCCTGCTCGCGGCGGCCGTGTCGTGCTACGTGGCCATGCTGGTTCTCGCCACCTGGCGCTGGCGGCTGCTGCTCGAGACCCTGGGCGTCGACGCGCCGCTCCGGCGGCTGACGTCGTCCTATCTGGTGGCCACCTTCTTCAACAACTTCCTGCCCAGCAACATCGGCGGCGACGTGGTGCGCGTGCGCGACGGCTCGCGCTTGACCGGCTCGACCGCGGCTTCGCTCGCGGTGGTCGGCATCGACCGCATCATCGGCTTCGGTGCGCTCTACGTGCTGGCGGCCGTGGCCTTCGTGCTCGGCGGTCCGCTGGAGCGGGAGCTCGCCGGCGCGCGCGTGGTACTCGGCGGCCTCGCGCTGCTGTTTCTGGCCCTGGGCTACGTGTTCTTTCGTCCCGGCACCGCGCGCGGCCTGATGGCGGCGTCGCGGCTCGACCGGCTCCCGTGGCTGCTGGCGCAGTTCGAGGCGGCCCAGGGCGCGGTGCACAGCTACCGGGCGAGCGTGCGCAGCGTCGGGCTGGCTCTGGTCGCCAGCCTCGCGCTGCAGACGCTCGCGGTCTGGTACTACATCTCGATCGCCCGTGCGCTCCACATCCCGCTGCCGGCCTCCGTGGCGTTCCTGGCCGTCCCGCTGTGCACGCTGCTGCAGGCCGTTCCGATCTCCTTCAACGGCTGGGGGCTGCGCGAGGGCCTGTTCACGGTGTACTTCGCCCAGGTGGGACTGCCCCAGGACAGCGCGCTTGCGTTCTCGCTCGTCGGCGCGGGCCTGATGGTGCTGCTGTCGCTGTCAGGCGCCGTGGCCTGGCTCGCACGCAGGCACCCCGTGCCCGCGCACTCCACGGGCGCCTAGCGGCCGATGGCCGTCCCGGTCCTCCACGTCTGCGACAAGTTCGGGGTACGCGGCTCGAGCATCCACGGCGTCTCGCGCCTCTTCTCGTGGTGGTTCCCCCGCTACGACCGCGCGCGCTACGCGCCGTCGCTGGTCGGGCTGAAGCAGCCCGAACCCGCGAGCGAGTGGCTGGGCGAGCAGGGCATCCCAGTGCACCACCTGGGACGCGGCCGCTTCGATCCGCGCACCCTTTCGGACCTGATCGCCCTTGTCCGCGCGCGTGGCGCCCGGATCCTCCACGTGCACGGCTACGCAGCCGCCGACTTCGGCCGGCTGGCGGCGCGCGCCACCGGGGCCAGGCTGGTGCTGCACGAGCACTTCGCCGATCCGCGCATGCCCGGCTACCAGGCCCTCGCCGATCGCCTGCTGCGCCCTTACACCCATGGCGCCATTGCCGTGAGCGGCTCCACGCGGGATTTCCTGGTGCGGGAGCGCTTCGTTCCGCCCGAACGCGTGCGCCTCATCTGGAACGGAGCCCCGCTCGACGAGTTCGCTCCCGTGGCCCGGGAACGCGCTCTCGCGCTGCGCCGCAGCTTGGGGCTCGCCGAGGACGCCTTGGTCTTCGGCACGATCGGCCGGCTCAGCGCGCAGAAGGGCCATGGCTTCCTGCTCGAGGCGGCGGCGCGCGTGCTGAAGAGCCACCCGAAGGCGCGCTTCTTGGTGGTGGGCGACGGCGACCTCGCCGCGGAGCTCCGCGGGCGGGCACAGCGGCTCGGCATCGACGGGCAAACGCTGTTTGCCGGTCACCGAACCGACGTGCCCGAGCTCCTCGGCGTGCTCGACGTGTTCTGCATCTCCTCGCTCTACGAGGGGACGCCGCTCGCGCTCTTCGAGGCGATGGCGGCGGGCAAGGCGATCGTCTCGACGGCGGTCGACGGCTGCCGCGAGCTGCTGCGAGAAGGCGAGACGGGCCTCTTGGTCCCGCCCGCGGACGCTGCGATGCTCGCCCTTGCCCTCGATCGGGTGATCTCCGACCCGGCGCTGCGGATCGCGCTCGGATCGCACGCGCGCGAGGCTTCGCGGGCCTACGACGTTCGGGCTTGCGTCGCTTCGATGCAGGCGTTCTACGACGAGCTGCTCGCGGAGGCCTGACCGATGCCGCTCAACAGGCTGGGCCAGAGCGCGCGCGAGGCGTGGGAGGTGCCTCGCGACCTGCTGCTCCGCCGCTACCCCGCCTTCGTCACGGGGGGCGGCCTCGCGCACGGGGAGGTCCCGGTGTTCGTGTTCCACAGCGCCGAGCCCGAGTCGTTCGCGCGCAAGCTGGCTCATCTCGCTCGCAACGGCTACCAGACGCTGTCGATCGACGAATACGTGGGCGTGCTCCGGGGCAGCGTCTCACCCCCGGAGCGTGCGGTGCTGCTGACGTTCGACGACGGCCGCGGCTCGGTGTGGACCGTGGCGGCCCCCCTGCTCCTGCGACACGCCATGCGAGCAGTCGTGTTCCTCGTCCCAGGGCGCATGCCCTCGCACGCGCCGGGACCCACCTGGCAGGACGTCGAGGCTGGAAGCGCCGGGCGCGCCGCGGTGCTCGCGCGCGAGCAGCACGGCCCGGCGCTCATGTCCTGGGAAGAGGTCGCTGCACTCGCGCGGAGCGGCGCGTTCGACTTCCAGAGCCACAGCTTCCTCCACGCTCGCGTGCATACGGCGCCCCAGCTCGCGGGCTTCGTGACGCCGTGGTCGCAACGCGGCTACCGGGCGTTCGACCAGCCCTTGATCCAGGACGGCGAGCGCGACCTGGTCGGCACCGAGGTCCCCCTCGGCACGCCGCTGCTGCGCTCGTCCCCGCGCACCTCGGAGGAGCTGCGCTTCTTCGAAGACCCGGCGGCCCGGACAGCCTGCGTCGCGGCGGTGGCGGACGCGGGCGGCGAGGCCTTCTTCGCGCGCTCCGACTGGGAGGCACGGCTGCGCTCGGTCTGGCGCGGGTTCCGTGTGCAGGGACATTTCGAGACGAAGGAGGCGCAGGCAGCGGCCATCCGCCACGAGCTTCTCGAGGCGCGTCGTCTCATCGAAGCACGCACCGGACGAGCCGTGGCCCATCTCTGCTATCCGTGGCACGCGGCCGGCGAGACCGCGCGCCGCATGGCCGCCGAGGTGGGCTACGAGACGGCCTTCTGCGGCAAGGTCAAAGGCGTCCCGATCACCCGCCCCGGCGGAGACCCGCGCGCCATCGCGCGGCTCGGGGAGGACTACGTCGAGCTCCTGCCTGGGCGGGGGCGAGCGAGTCTGGCTGCGGTGCTGCGCCGCAAATGGGCTCGTCGCTTCTCGCGAGCGCGGGCGTAAGATGGCGGCACTGCGCATGAACCTTGGGGCGGCGCCCGAACCCGGAACCGGCTCGTTGCTGCTCCCGGTGCTCCCGCTCGACGACGTGTGCCTGCTCCCCGGGGCGTCGCTCTCGCTCGTGCTGGACCGCCCCGCGAGCGTCACCGCCGTCCAGCTCGCCACGCGCTCGGGCGATCGGCTGCTGGCGCTCGCGCGCTACCTGCACGCCCACGCCGACCTGCGGTCCTTCCTCGAGGCGCAGCGCCGCTCCCCCGACGCCATGGCCTGGGTCAACCTGGCCTGCCAGCACTTGCCCATCACCGCGTCGGCGCGCCAGAAGCTGCTCGAAGCGAACGCCGCCGAGCGCTGCCTCAAGATCAGCCGCGGCCTCGACGCGCTGCTCAAGAAGGAACAAGGCTAGTCGTTAGTCTCAGCCGTTCCGGGGGGTTTGGGGGGCATAGTTCCCCAAGAACTAAGGAAAGCTGGCACCAGGCTGTAGGCCTCGTTGCGTCACTAATAGTCCTCTCCCTGGTGGACGACGAACCCTCTTGCGTCAGCTCCGTCGCGCCGCCAGTCCAGCTGAAGCGTCACGAACGAGCCCAGTTTCCTTTTGTCCGTTTCCGTCACCCCTCCGTAGCGCGACCCGAGCTGCAGGCGGTACAGGCTCGTGCCGTAGTAGCCGAGCGCCGGGCGCGGCGAGTCGAAGGCGATCTCGCTGCTCTTGAGCGGCGGGAGGACGACCCGGTGCCGCACGCGCCCCAGGCGTGCCGTCACGATGTCGCCCGCGGGACCCGCGGTCACTTTGAGCCGGATCCGGGCCGGCGGCCGAGGCGCCTGCAACACCACCTCGGCACGCGCGCCGCCGCGGAGCCAGAAGCCCTCCTCCGCGAACGAGGTCTCCTGACCGAACGTGCCGTCGTCCAGGAACCACAGGAAGTAGTCGGCGAAGGGCCGGCGCTTGCGCCAGACGTCCGTGAAGACCGAGAGGTCGCCGAGCATGGTCAGCTCGGCCGGCAGCGCCCGGAACGCCGGTCGCGTCCCGTGCTCCCCGGGCCGAAGCGAATGCTGGACCGGCGACAGCAGCACCGGAGTCAGGAACACGGCGGTGACCGCCGCGGCTGTGGCCGCCGCGAGCCAGGCGCGCCCGCGTGGCAGCAGCAGCAGGCCGAGTGGCACGAAGCCCAGCAGGTAGCGGTTGCCGATGGTGCCGCCGCCGCCGTACCAGTTGTCGGGGATCAGCAGGATCGAGCCGAGCCACCCGACCCCGAGCGCGAGGAGCCCCAGCCCGCCGTGGAGGTCGCGCGGGCCCGCCAGCAGGAACAGCACTGCCGCCGCCACGAGGCCCGGGAAGTACGGCAGCGCGCCGCCGAATCGCCCCACCCAGAAGTAGCCGAGGTTCAGAACGAACGAGCGCCGCAGCTCCTCGGGGGCGCGCGGCGGCGCCACGCGGTCGGGCTGCGCGTGCTCGTCCCGCCCCGCGACGAGCGGGCCCACGTGGTCGGTCGTCATCCAGACGCCCGCCGAGTCGAAGCTCACGCCCGGCTCGAACGGGTAACGGTCGTAGAAGGTCTTGCGCTCGCCCCCCTGGTAGTTGAGCTCGCCGGTGAGAAACCCGCCGAAGCCAAAGCCCGCGGCCACGACCGCCCCGAGCAGCGAGGCGCGGCGAGCCGACTCCATGAGCCGGCTCACCCGAGAGGCAGCAGTGTGAAGCATCGGCGAAAGCAGCAGCGGCAGCGCCAGCGCCAGGTGTGTGGGCTTGGAGTAGGTCAGGAGCCCCAGCAGCACCGCCGCGAAGAGCGGCCGGTCGCGCCGCCACGCGACGAGGCCAGCCGTCGCCAGGCCGAGGTTCAACATCTCCGGCGTCTGCCAGAGCAGGTAGACGGGCGTCACGCCGAGAGCCACGAGCGCGAGCGTTCCGAAAGCCGCCTGCGCTGGAGAGTCCCTGCGTCGCAGCTCGCCGTACCCGAGCCAGAGCGCTATGACGAACACGAGCGCGTTCAGGAGCAGCAGGCCGCGGTCCGCGCCCACGAGACGGACGAGCGGCGCGGCGAACGCGGCGTGAACAGCCGCCTTGGCATAGACGAGCCGGCTCGACCCGGACGCGTCCCTGACCCGCTTCAGGAACACACCCTGCGGTCCTCCCGGGTATGCGGCCTTCACGCGGGCCAGGTCGCCGGCCGTGAACTCGAGGTCGCGATCGAACGCGAGGCTGCCCGCCATTGCGTGATAGGTCGCCCCGTCGCTCCAGAACCGGCCGGCCGAGGCCGCCTCGGGATGGGCGACCGTCGCGAGAAGCAGCGCCAGCCCCGAGACCACGCCGAGCGCGAGCCGCGCGAGCCGCTCGCTCATCGTGTCGCCGAAGCGCCCGGCCGCGGCCCCAGCACGAGCCGCAGCTCGACGAAGGCGGAGACCACGCGCCCGTCGGGAAGCGGCGCTCCCCGCCGCGAGTCGAGCCGCAGCACGTGGAGGTAGGTGTCGTAGTAGCGCACGCCGCGACCCGCGGCGAGCGCGAGCTCATGCTCCTCGCCGGGGCCCACGCTGACCCGCTCGGAGCGAAAGCCCAGACGCGCCGTCACCTGGCCCCCGCGCGGCCCGCCCTTGATCCGCAATGCGATCCGCTCGACCGGGGCCAGGTCGAAAGCGCGCACCACGATCTCGGCTCTGGCCCCGCCGCGCAGCCAGAATCCCTGGCGCGAGGCCCACTCCTCCCGGCCCCAGGTGCCGTCGTCCATGAAATAGAGAAAGTACGCGTCGGGGTCGGCATGCCGCGAGGCGTCGCCCGTGAAGCCGAAGGGGCGCTTCTTGCGCCAGGGCTCGGTGAACAGCGAGAGGTCGTTGAGCATGGTCAGCTCGGCGGGGAGCGCCCGGAAGGCGGGGCGCCTCGCATGGGTCCCTGGCGCGAGCGAGTGGCGGACGGGCGACCACAGGACGGGTCCGAGAAACAGGGCGACGCCCGTGAGCCCGGCGAGCCCCACCCAGAAGCCGCGCCGGGGCGGCACCAGGAACAGGAAGGCGGGCAAGAGCGCGAGGAAGTAGCGGTTGCCGACGGTGCCACCCCCGCCGTACCAGTTGTCCGGGATGAGCCAGATGAAGGCGAGCCAGGAAGCCAAGATTGCCGCGAGCGCCAGCCAGCCGGCGCGATCGCGCGGCCCGTGCAGGAACAGGGCGAGCGCAACCAGGGCCGGGAAGAAGTATCCGAGCACTCCGCCGAAGCGGCCCACCCAGAAGTAGCCGAGGTTCCGCAGGAAGGACTCGCGGATTTCGCCCGGGTCTCGCGCGGGACCGCTCGCAGCGCTGACCTTGTCCTCGTCGCGTCCGGCCACGAGGGGCCCCAGCTGGTTGGTGGTCATCCAGGTCCCCGAGTCGTCGAACGTGGCGCCGCCCGCGTCGAACGGGAAGCGCCCGTAGAAGGTCTTCCGCTCGCCCCCTTGGTAGTTGAGCTCACCGGTCAGGGCGGCGTTGAGCGAGTACAGCATCGCGGCCGTCACGGCCAGGACGACGCCTCGCCGGAGAGACTCGCGCACGCGGCCGCCGAGGCCCGGGCCCAGCCAGCGCTCGCCGGCAGGCGGCAGCAGCGGGTCGAGCCCGAGCGGCAGGGCCATCAGGACGTTCGGCGGCTTCAGGTATCCCGCCACCCCGAACATCACCGCCGAGAGCATCGGCAGGCCGGCCGCCCAGGCGGCCAGCCCCGCGGTCACCAGGGCCAAGCCGAAGATCTCGGGTGTCGGCCAGACGAGGTAGAGCGGCACGATCGTCACCAGGAAGAACCCGACGGTGGCGGCGAGGCTCGCGGCCGCCGTGAGCCCCCGCCAGCGGAGGGTCGCGTACGCGAGCCACAGCACCGAGGACAGCAGCAGCCCGTTCGCGAGCGTGAGACCGCGCGTGCCGACGAGCGCCACCAGCGGCGCCGCCGCGAGCGGATGGGCGAAGGCCTTCGCGAAGTAGAGCCGGCCCTCGTCCGGCCGCACCCGTCGCAGCCACGGGAAGCCGCCACCCGGATCGAGCGTCAGGCCGCCGCTGGCCCGCTTCAGGAAGATCCCCTGCGGCCCTCCCGGGTATTCGGCCCGGATCCGCGCGAGATCGCGCGCGTCGAAGCGGAGGTCCTGGTCGAGCGCGAGGCTCCACGCCATCGCGTGGTAGGTCGCGCTGTCGCCCCAGAGCTCGCCGCGCGCGGTGCGCGCCAGGTCGAGCGCCAGCGTCGAGGCGACGAGCGCCGCCGTGAGGAATGCGAGCACGCTCATGGCCCCACGGTCCTGAAGACGCGCGCGACCGCTCACAGCCACCCAGCCTCGCGATAGGCGGCCGCCGTGACCGCGATGCCCTGATCCAGATCCGTCTTCGGGTCGTACCCCAGCATCCGGCGGGCCTTCTCGATCGAAAAGGCCCGGCTCTTGGTCCAGAAATCGACCCGCCGGCGGTGCAGCGGCGGCTCGAGGCCCAGCGGAACGCAGATCGCTTCGACCAGATCGCCCGCCCACTGGATCGGTCGCGCCGGGATGCGGAGGGGCAGCACGCGCCCGCGAGTGTGCTTCGCCACGAGCGCGGCGAGGTCCCGCTGCGACACGTAGCTCGGTCCGCAGATCAAGAAGGCCTCGCCCACCGCCTCCGGGCGGTCGAGCGCCAGCAGGAACCCCGCCACGAGATCGTCGATGAAGACCGGGTGATAGAAGCTCCGGCCGGTCCCGACGATCGCGTAGCGCCCGCGGGCGATGGCCCGGAACAGCTTCAACAATCGAGTCTCGCCCGGGCCATAGATCGCGCCGGGTCGCAACACGGCGACCGGCACGCCGCGCCGCCGGTGATAGTCGAGCGCCAGCGTCTCGGCCTCGGCCTTCGTCGCCTGGTACACGTCGCCGGGGGCGAGCGGCGCCGTCTCGTCCGCCGGCGGCTGCTCCACGTGGCCATGAACGCCGACGCTGGAGGTGTGGACGAACCGGCGCACCCCGTGACGCGCCGCCGCCTCGAGCAGAAGCTTGGTCCCGAGGACGTTCACCTCCCGGTAGTAGGCGTCCTGGTGGCCCGCCGTGCGGTAGACGGCGGCCACGTGCACCACGGCGTCCCGCCCCGCCACCAGCCGCTCGATGGCCGCCGCATCCGCCAAGTCCCCCTCGACGACCACGGACGCACGCTGGTTCAGGCCCGCGGAAACGGAGCTCGGGCGCACCAGCACGGCGACGTCGTCGCCGCGATCCCGCAGCGCCGTGAGCAGGCGTCCGCCGGTGTATCCGGATGCGCCAGTCAATGCCACTCGCAAGGAAGGAAGTCTAACGGCAGCGCCGGCTTCGCCGTGAGCCGGTGGAATCAGGGACGCTGAGCCGACCCGCCGACCTCGCGGAACATCGCGCGATAACCCTCGAGCACGTCCCGCTCGTCGAAGCGGGAAAGCGCCACGACGCGGGCCCTTTCCCCCATCGCGGCACGCCTGCCGGCGTCGCCCGCGAGGGCCGTGAGCGCCGTCGCGAGCGCACCTTCGTCGCCGGGCTGGACGAGCAGGCCCGAGCGCCCGTCTTCCACCACGTCGACGATGCCCCCCGTGCGCGAGGCGACCGCCGGCAGGCCGCACGCTGCCGCTTCGACGAGGGCGATGCCGAGCGCCTCGAACAGCGAGGGAAACACGAAGACATCGCAGGCGCGGAGGTAGTCTTCGACCCGGTGGCTGCGCCCCGCAAAGACGACCCTCGCTTCGAGGCCGCGCTCCGTGACGCGCTGCCGGAGCTCCTCGGTCGCGTCGAGCGCCTGGCCCTCCCCCGATCCCACGAAGATCGCGCGCACCTCGTTCGGCACCGACGGCGCGGCGAGCGCATCCACGAGCGTCTCGAGGCCCTTGCCCCGCAGCAGGCGTCCTGCGTACACGGCCAGCAGGCCCTGGGGCAGGCCGAGCCGTCCTCTGAGAGCGGCCCGTTCCGGGGGCGTTGCCGGGCGGAAGCGCGCGGTGTCGACGCCGTGGGGCAGCAGGCGGATGCGCTCCGCGGGGACCGAGGCCGCCTGCATCTCGTTTCGGATCAGCCGCGACATCGCGACGAACGCGTCGGCGTCGCGCAGCAGGCGGTTGCGCAGTGCCACCGCGGCGTGCACGAGCCGGCCCCATCCGCCGTGGGCCCAGCGCTTGCCCCAGGTGAATGCCTCGCCAGAGAGCTCGCCGTTGATCTCGGGCTGCAATACGACCGCCGTTCCCGAAACGCGCGCGGCGAGGAGTCCAGGCAGGCCGAGAACTCGCGTGCCGCGCACCACCAGCACGTCGTGACGCGGCGCCTCCCGCAGTGCCTCTCTGAGAGCGGCGGGCAGCATGCGGTGCTTCCCGCGGGCACCCGGGCCCGGCGGCGGCACGCGCCGCACGCGGATGCCGTCGAGCCGCTCCTCGACCGGCCACGACCGATCCGCGCGGCGCGTCAGTACCGTCGCCGCGTCGCCCGCGGCCACGAGCTGTGCGCCGAGCCGTTGGATGTGGGTCTCGCCGCCCCCGAGCGTCGGATGGAACGACTCGGTCAGGAACAGGACGCGCGTCAACGCGCTCGCTTCGCGCCCGGCTCGCCACCCCGCCGCGGGCGCCGCTCCTGAACGACGTAGATCGGCTTGCCCTGGCTCTCGTGCCAGGTGCGCACGAGCAGCTCCCCCATCAGCCCGAAGCTCACCAGCACGACGCCTGTGAGGAACAAGAGCGCCCCCAGCAGGAGCAGCGGGCGGCCGCCGATCGCCTCGTCGAAGACGATCTTGAGCGCCGCGAGATACGCGAGCAGCGCGAAGCCGAGGCCTCCGCATGTGAGGCCCATCACGCCGAAGAGGTGGGCTGGCCGCGTCCCGTACGAGTGCAGGAACTTGACGGTGAACAGGTCGAGCAGCACACGCAGGGTGCGCCCGAGGCCGTACTTGCTGCGGCCGCGTGTCCGCGGGCGGTGGTTGACCGGCACCTCGGCCAGGCTCACCCCCATCCAGGAAGCGACGGCGGGGATGAAGCGGTGCATCTCGCCGTAGAGCCGGATCCCGCGCGCCACGTCGCCGCGCATGGCCTTGAGCGAGCAGCCGTAGTCGTGGAGCGCGACGCCCGTCGACCACGAGATCAGGCGGTTGGCGAAAAACGACGGGATCCGCTTCGAGAGCGGGTCGTGCCGTCTCGTCCGCCAGCCGCACACCATGTCGAGGTCCTCGCCCTCCAGCTTCGCCACCAGCCTCGGGATGTCGCCGGGGTCGTTCTGCAGGTCGCCGTCGGACGTGACGACTACGTCACCCCGCGAGCGGTCGAATCCCGCCGAAAAGGCGGCGGTCTGGCCGAAATTCCGGCGCAGCAGCACGGCCTTCACCCGCGGGTCGCGCTGCTCCAGCTCCAGCAGCGCGTCGCGCGTGCCGTCGCTGCTGCCGTCGTCGATCAGGATGATCTCGAAGGTACGGCCGAGCGGCGTGAGCGCGTCGCTGAGCTCGCGGTGCAGGTCGGCGAGGTTCTCCTTCTCGTCGTAGAGCGGGACGACGACGGAGATCTCCACGCGCGCGCCGTCATCCATGCGAGACCCGAGTATACGCGACCGCCGTGCCCGGCCGTCAGCGGCCGGCGGCGAGCAGGTACGCCCAGTTGACGAGCAGGGCCACGATCGCGGCGGCGCGCAGGACGAACCCGGCGCGCGGCGCGACCAGGACGCCGAGCGCGCGCCGCCGCGGCAGGAGCGCGAGATCCCCGAGCGCCCACACGCAAAGCGCGAGCGCCACGAGCGTCGCGAGCGGGTTCATCGCGAGGGCACCCGGCACGTCGAGCGCGAACAGCCGGCCCGCTGCGCGCGTCGAGCCGCAGCTGGGACACGGAAGCCCCGTGAGCGCCTTGGAGTAGCAAAGCGCCACGTTCAGCCGGTCGATGCGCAGCAGGCCCACCCCTAGCGTCGCGACGAGCCCGATCGCCGCGAAGATCAGGCCGAGCGGCGGGCCCTGGCGCGCCACGAGCCGCACGAGGGGTTCGGGCGTGAGCTCGGCATCGGCGCCGCTCACGGCATCCGACCGACGAGGCTCTCGAGCGCGCCGGCGAAGCTGAACGCACGACCGCCGCAGCAGCAGCACACCAGAAGCAGCGGCAGCACGGCCGCAAGCGCCCTGCCGCGGCCGATCTGGTGCGCCTCGGCGAGCCCGATGACGTACAGCGTGAGGCACCAGGCCACCCCGAAGAGCCCGCAGAAAGGGATGACGAACAGCGGGATCAGCAGCAGCAGCGCGGTCGCCAGGGAGAAGCTCACGACGCGGAAGGTGCCCTCGAAGCCGCGCCGCGCGCCGCCCAGCATGAGCAGGATCACGTGCAGGATCGCCGACACGACGAAAACAAGGATCGCGGTTGCGACTCCGCCGAAGACGGCCTGTGCGACGAGGCCTGCCCAGCTCTCAAGCCAACCGAGCGCGTCGGCCAGCTCGGGCCGGCCGAACCCGAAAGGGAGCGAGACCGGGCCCACGATCGAGATCCAGATCGCCTGGTAGAGGGCCGCCGCCGCCAGGCCGATCCAGCCCGCGGTCACCGCGTAGAGCAGCGGCGATACCAGCCCACCCGTCACGGGCATGCCACGGAAGAACGCCTTTGGCCCGGTCAGCACCTGGTGCGTCGTCTCGACGAACGCCGTCGCGAAGCCGGGCCGGTCGCTCGGAGGGCTCACCACGCCGCCGCAGCTCGGGCACTGCGCGGCGGGCGGGTCAGGAAGCGGGTTCTGGCAGTGGGGGCACAAGGCCATCGGCGTCTCCTGCGGGTGCCGGCGCGGCGGTCGCAGTATAGAGTAGCCGGCGATGCCGCGGATCACCGAGGACACTATCGACGCCGTCGCGCGCCTGGCTCGGCTGTCGCTCACGCGCGAGGAGCGCACGCGCTTCGCACGCGAGCTCGAGGCGATCGTCGCCTGGGCCGACTCGCTCCACACGCTGGACACCGAGGGCGTGCCTCCGTTGCGCCACGCCGACGACGACGCGCTGCGCGAGGACGCGCCGCGCGACGGCCTCCCGCGAGAGCTCGCGCTGGAACCGGCACCGGATCAGGCCGAGGGGCTGTTCCGGGTGCCTCGCATCCTGCCGTGACGAGCCCGCTCGCCCTTCTTTCCGCCACCGAGCTACGCGCCCGAGTCGCGCGGCGGGACGTGTCCGTCGAAGAGGTGGTACGTGCGCACCTCGACCGCATCTCGGCGGTCGAACCCAAGCTCGATGCCTTCCTCGTCGTGGCACCCGAGCGCGCCCTCGGGCGGGCGCGGCGGCTCGACAGCGCCCTGGCGGGGGCTGCGCCCGCTCCCCCACTCGCCGGCGTTCCGATCGCGGTGAAGGACATCCTGCACGTCTCGGGACTCGCCACCACGTGCGGCTCGCGGCTGCTCGGCGGGTACCGCCCGCCCTTCGAAGCGACCGTGGTGACACGGCTCGAGGCGGCCGGCGCCATCGTGCTCGGCAAGACCAACATGGACGAGTTCGCCATGGGCTCGTCGACCGAGCACAGCGCCTTCAAGACCACGCGCAACCCATGGGACAGCGATCGGGTGCCGGGCGGCTCGTCGGGTGGCTCCGCGGCCGCCGTGGCCGCGCGCATGGTCCCGCTCGCGCTTGGAACCGACACGGGTGGCTCGATCCGCCAGCCCGCGGCGCTGTGCGGGGTTTCCGGCCTCAAGCCAACCTGGGGCCGGGCGAGCCGCTACGGTCTCGTCGCGTTCGCGTCGTCGCTCGACCAGGTCGGTCCGCTCGCGCGGCGCGTGGAGGATCTGGCGATCGCCGCTTCCGTGATCTGCGGTCGCGATCCGAACGACGCCACGACCGCCTCGCTAGCCGTCCCCGATTTCGCGGCCGCCCTCCCGCGTGGCGCTCATGGACTGCGGATCGGCGTGCCGCGCCGCTTCCTGGCCCAGGGCGTCGAGGCGGAGACGCTCGTGCGCTTCGACGAGTCGCTCCGGGCGCTGGCTTCGGTCGGGGCGACCGTCGAGAACGTCGAGCTGCCACACCTCGAGTACGCGATTCCGACGTACTACCTGGTCGCGACCGCCGAGGCCTCGAGCAACCTCGCGCGCTACGACGGTGTGCGCTACGGAGCGCGAGCCGTGGACGCTCCCGACCTGCGCCGGCTCTTCGGCGAGACGCGCCAACAGGGTTTCGGCGCCGAGGTGAAACGGCGCATCCTGCTCGGCACCTTCGTCCTCTCATCCGGATACTACGACGCGTACTACCTGCGGGCGCAGCAGGCGCGCACCCTGATCCGCCGGGATTTCGACCGGGCGTTCACGAGATGCGACGCGATCGCGACGCCGACGACCCCCGCGCCCGCCTTCCGCTTCGGCGAGAAGACAGCCGACCCGCTGCAGATGTACCTCGCCGACATCTTCACCGTGCCCGCGAACCTCGCGGGCCTCCCGGCGCTGTCGCTTCCCTGCGGCCTCGCCTCGGGCCTGCCCGTGGGCCTCCAGCTCGTGGGCCGTCCGTTCGAAGAGGAAACGCTGCTCCGCGCTGGCGCCGCTTTTCAGAGCGCCACGACCCACCACGAGCTGGCGCCCCCGTTGTAGCCGGCTCGTGGGTAGCGGTGGTCCTGGATCGGCCCGACTATGACTAGGCCACGCGCTTCGGGTGATTATCCGGCTGCGCTACCATGTCTGCCATTCCGATGCTGCCCGCGGCACGCGTCGTGGATTCTCGCCGCCGCCGATTCTGGCTCGCCTGGCCCGAGCTGGCCGGGCTCGTGATCGGTGCCCTCTGCGCCGGTCCGGTCGTCGCGGGCCCCGGCCCGCCCCGCTTCACCCGCCTGTCGGTGGAAGACGGCCTGTCCCAATCGTCGGTCCAACACATCCTGCAGGATCGCCTGGGTTTTCTATGGTTCGGCACCCAGGAGGGTCTGAACCGCTACGACGGTTACCGCTTCACCGTTCACCGGGCCCGGGAGGAAGCGGGCTTTCTCGGCGACCACAACATCACGGCCCTGATCGAGGATCGCCGGGGCGACCTGTGGATCGGGACCTCCCGAGGCTTGTACCGCCTCGACCTCGCGACGGGGCGCTTCGACCTGGAAGGGCGGGCAGCCGCGCGGCTCGGGATCTTGAACGTGATCGAGGACGCCGCCGGCCGGATCTTTTTCACGGCATCAGACGACGGGCTCTGGGTACTGGAGCCCGGCGGGCACGAGCGGAGCGCCCGCCGACTCGCGAGCGATGCCTTCGCCGGTGCCGGGATCACCGCCTTGGCCCGGGGCAGCGGGTCCACGATCTGGGCCGCCGGAAGCGGTCGCCTGTTTCAGGTCGAGACGAACGAGCGTGGGACGCGGGTCAGCGAGCTCCTCCGGGACCTCGGCAACGTCTCGGTCCTGGTCGTAGGTCCAGGTGGCGACCTCTGGATCGGCCGACAGGACAGGGAGCTTCTCCGCTACCGGCCCGGGGGCGGCCGCGTCGATCGCTTCCCGCAGGTGCCTCGCGATACGCTCGCGGTCCGCCCCGCGAGGGGTGGAGAGCTGTGGATCGGTACCCGCGGGCGGGGTCTCGGCCGGCTCGACCCACAGACCGGCGAGGTCGCCTTCTACCGTCACGATCCGGACGACGCCACGAGCGTGTCGACGAACAACGTCGCGGCCATCTACGAAGACCGCGTCGGCAGCCTGTGGATCGGCACCTGGGTCGGCGGTGTCAACCGGCTCGATCCGTACGCGCAGGCGTTCCGCAGCTTCAGGCAGCGGCCCCGCGTTCCCGACTCGCTCCCGGCCGACGACGTCGTGAGCATGACCGAGACAGCGGACGGACGCCTCTGGCTCGCATCACGCCAGGGCCTGCTCGCGGTCGGCGACCCTCGAAGCGGGCGGTTCCGTGCGGCGGCCCGGCTCGGCCCGCGGCGGCGGCCGACGGCCCTTGGCTCGGACGGATCTCGCGTATTCGTCGGAACGGAGGACGGCCTGGTCGCGCTCGAGTGGGCTTTGGGCCGCGAGATGGCGCTCGACGAGCCCTTGCGAGCCCTTGGTCTCGAGCAGCGGCCCATCACGGCGATCCGAACGACACTCGGGGCCGTCTGGATCGCGTCCCAGCAGCACCTGTTCCGGGTGACCCGCGACGCCCGCCTGCGCCCGGCGGCGAGCCTGCGATCCTTCGAACCTCCGCTGGATGGCGCCGTGTCAGCCCTGTCCACCGCTTCGACCGAGCGACTGTGGATTGGATCGCAGACCGGGGAGCTGGTGCTGGCAGAGCCGGAAGGCCCCGCTTCGGCGATCCGATTCAGGGGGCTCGAGCTCCGCGACGCCATGGGACGGGCGGGTGCTCTGGCCGGCCACGGCGTGATCACGGCACTCCACGAGGACCCGCACGGCCGCCTCTGGGTGGGGACCCGACGCGGCCTGGGACGGATCGATCCGAAGACCGGGGCGGTCTCCTGGCTCGGCCAGCGCGACGGGCTGCCGAGCGCGCACGTCTCCGGCATCGTCGGCGATTCCGAAGGCTTCGTCTGGCTCGGAACCAATCGGGGCCTGACGCGCATCGACCCGCGGACCGGCGCGATGACTCACTTTGGAGCGCACGAAGGAGCTCAAGGAACCGGCTATGCGGACGGTGCCTGGGCCATGGGTGAGTCAGGTCTCCTCTACTTCGCCGGGCAAGGAGTCACCGCCTTCGATCCGCGCGAGGTGCGCGTCAGCCCGCATCGCCCGGGGATCGTCTTCACCGGGCTCGAGATTCTTCGCCGGCCGGTGCCGCCACGCTGGCTGGATCCAGAATCGCCGCTCGAGCGCGTGATCGATTCGACAGACGAGCTGACCCTCGGTCCGAGCGCTACGGTGTTCTCGGTCGAGATGGCCGCCCTCCACTACAGCGACCCGCACAGCAACCGCCTCGCCTACCGGCTCGAGGGCTTCGATCCCGACTGGATCGAGACCGACGCGCAGAACCGGGTCGCCACGTACACCCGCCTCGCGCCCGGCCGCTACGTGCTGCGTGCCCGCGCCGCCACGAAGGACGGGCTGTGGAACGAGCGGGAGGCGGCCTTGGCGATCCGGATCCTGCCGCCGTGGTGGCGAACCAGGACCGCCCTGGCCGGCTGGTCGGCGCTGACGCTCGTGGCCACAGGCGTGGCCGTGGGCGCGGCCCGGCGCAGGGCCAGGGTCAAGCTCGCGCTCCGGGAGCGCGAGACCCTGCGCCGCGAGAGCCTCACAGACCCGCTCACGGGCCTCTACAACCGTCGTTTCCTGACCAGCTACCTGCAGCTCGAAGTGCCGAAGTCGCTCCGCGAGTAACGAGTCCGAGGGCGTGGCCGCCGGCGATTCAGGTGCCGACCTGCTGCTTCTCCTGATCGACATCGACTACTTCAAGTCGATCAACGACCGCCACTCCCACGCCGCCGGAGACCGGGTCCTCACGAGCATCGCGACGGTGCTCCGAGACCACATCCGTGACTCCGACCTCGCGATCCGATGGGGCGGCGACGAGTTCTTGGTCGTCTCGCGCTCCTTCCACCGGGCCCATGCGGCCGGCTCGGTAGGCCGACTCTGTCAGGCCGTGGAAGCGCTGGGGCTCGCCTTGGCCAAAGAAAACGGCCCGGCCTGCACGGTCTCGATCGGCTACGCGGCGTTTCCCTTCCTCGTCCATGAGCCGAAAGCGCTGACCTGGGAGCAGACGCTCGAGCTCGCCGACCGCGCCCTCTTGCTCACGAAACGGCGCGGTCGCAACACACACACCGGCCTGCGGGCGGGCCCCGACGTCACCGCCCGCTCCGTCATAGCGTGCCTTGCCGGCACCAGCGCAGCTCCGCTTCCCGAAGGGGTCGAGACCCTGATCCCTGGGACGCGTGACGCGTGACGCCACTTCAAGGACGACCCACCGGAACGACTGTTGTCAGGCAGGACCCGCCGCGGCCGCGGCCGGGCGGCGCTTCGCCAGCAGCGACCGCAGCAACAGGAACGACAGAACCCCGGCGGTCGCTCCCAGGGCCAGGTTGCCGACGACGAACGGCCAGACGAGCGGCTCGAGGGTCGTGGCGAGCGCCGAGTAGAAGGCGCGGCCCCTGAGGCTCCAGTCGACACCCGAAGGCGTCACGGGCGCGACACCCAGGAGCAGGCAGCCGAGAAGCGTCCCGGCGCTGAGCATCGGCGCCATCGTCCAGGGGTTGTTGAGCCAGGCCCCGACCAGGATCGCCACCTTGTTCAGGCGAAACAAGAACGCGACGCCGAGCGCCAGCCCCGTGTGGATCCCGAGGATCGGGAAGAACGCGATGAAGACGCCGATGCCGAAGGCCGCGGCCACCCGGGAGGGGCTGCCTTCCACGTGGCGGAGAATCTGCCCGGTCCGCGCCAGCCAGCGCATGCCGCCGTCCGCTGTCAGGCACCGAGCGCGCGAAAGTGGTCGTGCCCGCGCGGAACGAGCGGCCGTTCGCCGGACGCGTCGCGCAGGCTCACGGTGGGCTCTCCCTCGACGAACGTGCCGACGGCCGTGATCTCGGCCCCGAACACACGCGCGAGCTCGCGCACCTCTTCGACCTCCTCCGGTGCTATCGCCAGCAGGAGCTGGTAGTCCTCTCCCCCGTGTAGCGCCAGCTCGATGGGATCGCCGCCTTTGGCGCGCGCCAGGCCCGCCGCCTTGGGGTCCACCGGCACCGCGGACGCGTCGATCACCGCGCCGAGGCCGCCGTGCGCGCACATCTCGAGCAGATCGGTCGAGAGGCCGTCCGACAGGTCCATCCCCGCGTGCGCGAGGCCTCGCTCCGCGATCGAGCGCGCCACGGCGAAGGGCGGCCGCGGATCGAGCTGCGCGCGCAGGCACGCCAGCACCGCGGCGGAGGACGACTCGGTCCATACGCCGGTGGCGAGGAGCTGGGCGTCTTCGTCGAGCCGCGCGCCCTCCTGCAGCAGCCGCACGCCCTCGGCCGCGGCGCCCAGCGTTCCGGTGACCACGACGCGGTCGCCGGGCCGCGCACCCGAGCGCAGCAGCAGCCGCCCGGCATCCCCCAGAAGCGTCACGTCCACCACGACATCCTTGCGCGAGCGCGCGAGGTTGCCACCGACGATGGCGACGCCCGCCTCCGCGGCGCGCTCGAGCAGTCCGTCGTAGAGAGCGTCGACCCAGCCGACCGTGACGTCCGGCGGCAGCAGCAGGCTCACGGTCGCGTAGCGCCCGATGCCGCCCATCGCCGCGACGTCCGAGAGGTTGACGCTGAGCGCCTTGCGACCCACCAGTCGCGCCGGCGAGCTCTCACGCGTGAAGTGGACGCCCTCGACCAGGCAGTCAGTCGTCACGAGGGCGACCGGGCCGATCTCGACCGCCGCCGCGTCGTCGCCCGGTCCGACCCTGACGCCGGGGCTCACCGGCATTCGGCGCTGAATGTGCCGCAGCAGTCCGCGTTCGCCGATCTCGGCCAGGGTCAAGGGCAAGATGTTCAAAGTGAGGCTCTCCGCGCTGTCGTGTGGCGGGTGACCTGAACCGGGTCACAAGGTGGGAGCCCTGAGCCGCGCTTTAGGCTTCCTCGACGCGGAGGCATGCTCACCGCGAGGCGAATCGGACCCCCCTATTGAAGACGTTGGTTCGAGGTTTCCGAAACCATCACGGGCAGAGCAGAGAGCCTCGCCGGGGATGATACCCGAAGTCCCCATGCCGCAGTGGACCTGTCACGGGATCCCGGTCCCGCGGAGACGAAGGCCAAGAGGTGAAGCCTGACTACTCCCCGAGTACCGTACCCAGCTTGCGGGCGAGGCGCATGGCGCGGTCGTCGAGCGAGGCGCCCGTCGCGTGCTTGTCCTCGCCTTCCTGCCGCAGCCTGAAGCACTCGTCGGCGAGGTTCAGCGCGGCGAGTACGGCGATGCGCACGCTGTCCACGGCCCCGCTCGCGCGGCTGACGTCCTTCATCTCCTCGTCCACGAACTTCGCGAGCCGCTGGACGTACGCGGCGTCGCCGCCGGCCTTGACCGAGTAGGTCTGGCCGAAGATCTCGACCTGGACGAGACTGCCCTTCTCCGCCATGGCCGGATTATAGGCGCTCGAGCAGACCCGCGAGCTTCTCGACCCGCGCGCGCAGCTCCTCGCGCTCGGCGCGCAGCGTTTTCAGCTCGCCCGCCAGGGCCTCGGCCTTCTCCGCGCCCGCGACCGAGCTCCCCGCCCGCTCCTTGAGCGCATGGAGCTCGCGCTCGGCCCGCTCGGCCCGCTCGTTGGCCCGCGACGCCTCCGTGCGCAGCGACTTCGACTCGGCCGTCAGCTCCTTGAGCCGTTCGGCCGCGCGCTGGATCCTGTCCTCGAGCAGCTTGAAGCCGTCTTCCACCGTGCCTTCCTCACTCTCCCCGGATCTCGAGCCCCGCGTGGCGGAGCTCCCGGATGACGCCGTCCACCACCGCCTGCACCTCGTCGCTCGTGAGCGTGCGCTCGCGGTCCTGGAATAGCAGGCGGAGCGTCAGGCTCAGCTTTCCGGGCGGCAGCTGCTTGCCTGTGTAGCGGTCCACGAGGCTCACCGAACGGAGCCGATCGCCCGCCGCCTGGCGCACGCACGCAAGGGTTTCGGCCGCGGGCGTCGTCTCGTCGCAGAGGATCGAGAGGTCGCGCTCGACCGCGGGGTAGCGATCGAGCGCGTGAAAGCGAGCGATCCCCGGCGGCGACTCGAGCAGTCGCTCGATATCGATCTCCAGCACGACCGCCTCGTCCTTCAGCTCCAGCCGGTCGCGCACGTCGGGATGAATCACCCCCGCGTACCCCAGCTCGCGACCGTCGCTCACCAGCCGGGCTGCGCGCCCGGGGTGCAGGAAGCCGGGCGGCGGCGCCTCGCCACCCCACTGCGGAAGCCGCTCGCCCAGCCGCTCGAAGAGCAGCTCGACGAGACCCTTGATGTCGAACAGGTCGACGGGCCGTGAGGGCGCGGACCAGTGGCGTGGAGGCCACTGCCCCGAGAGCAGCATGCCCAGCCGTCGCTCTTCGAGCGGCCGCTCCGAACCGGGAAGGAACACGCGCCCGAGCTCGAACAGCGCCAGGTCACGGCGCCCCAGACGCTGGTTGGTGCCGAGTGCTCTCGCGAGACCGGGCATCACCAGCGACGTGCGCAGCGTGTCTTGCTCGCTCGTGAGCGGGTTGGCCAGGCGCAGGCCGGGAGCGGCGGCGACCTCGGAGCCCGACACGAAGGCGGAGCCGATCACCTCGCTGAGGCCGACCCCCGCGAGGATCTCGCGGATCCGCCGCTCGCGATGTTGCGACCGTCGCAGGCCCCCGACGCGGCCCGAAGGCGGCAGCGCCGAGGGGATCTTCTGCAGGCCGTAGTGGCGTCCGACTTCCTCGGCCAGGTCGGCCTCGCCGGCCACGTCGAGGCGCCAGGACGGCACTCGGGCCGTGGCTTCGGTGTTCGAGCCGCTCACGAGGAAGCCGAGCGCCTCGAGCGTCTTCACCTGCTGCGAGCGCGGCAGCTCGACGCCCAGCAGCGCGCTCACCCGAGCCGGTCGCAGACGCACGCTCCGCCCCGGCTGCTCGGCGCCCTTGCGCTCGACGAGGCCGGGCCGGACGCTGCCCGCCCCGATCTTCGCGGCCAGGTGCGCCAGCCGATCGAGGGCGAGCGGCCCGGCGGCGACGTCCGTGCCCCGCTCGAAGCGGTGTGAGGCCTCCGTGCGCATGCCGAGCGCCCGTGCCGCGCGCCGCACCGCGAGCGGCTCCCACCAGGCCGCTTCGAACGCCACGACGCGGGTCGTTTGCGAGATCTCGCTCGACGCGCCGCCCATGATCCCGGCGAGAGCCAGCGGCGGCTCGCCGCCCCTGCCCGCGATCACGCCGACCCGGGCCGGCAGTGCCCGCTCGTTGCCGTCGAGCGTCGTGAGGCGCTCGCCTTCTCGCGACCAGCGCACGACCAGGGCCCCGCCCGGCACGCGCGAGAGGTCGAAGGCGTGGCTCGGCTGGCCCAGCTCGATCATCACGTAGTTGGTGAGATCGACCACGTTGTTGATCGAGCGGATGCCCACGAGCTCGAGGCGACCTTGGAGCCAGGCGGGCGACGGGCCGATCTTCACGTCCAAGAGCCGCGCGCAGAAACGCCCGCACAGGTCCGGCGCCTCGACCTTTACGTGGAGCGACTCGGCCGCCGGCGCGCCCGTGGCGGAGGCGGCGGTGTCCGGTGGCCGCAGCGCCGCTCCGTAGAGCGCCGCCACCTCACGCGCGACACCGTAGACGCTCATGCAGTCGACGCGGTTGGTGGTGATGTCGAGCTCGAGCACGGTCTCGCCGCCCGCGGTCTCGATCCCGTCGACGGCGAGGCCCGCCGCCGTCAGGTCGTCCGCGAGCCGGCGCGGCTCGACCTCGACGGGCACGAACTCGCGCAGCCATGAGAGCGGGAGCCTCACGAGGCGAACTGCTCCAGGAAGCGCATGTCGTTCTCGTAGAACAGCCGGATGTCGTCGATGCCGTGACGCACCATCGCCACCCGCTCGATGCCGAGGCCGAAGGCGAAGCCGGTCACCGTTTCGGGGTCGTACACCACGCGGCCGAGCCGCGCGTTGACGGCCTCGAAAACCGCGGGGTGGACCATGCCCGAGCCGAGGATCTCGAGCCAGCCGGTCGCCTTGCAGATTCGGCAGGCGCTCGCGTCCTCCAGGCGGCCCGATCCGCCACAGACGATGCAGCCGAGGTCGGCCTCGACCGAGGGCTCCGTGTAGGGGAAATACGAGGCGCGGAAGCGCACCGGGTAGGCCTCGCCGAACAGCGAGTGCAGGAACGCCTCGATCGTGCCCTTCAGGTGGCCGAGGTGGATTCCTTTGCCCACGACCAGGCCCTCGACCTGCTGGAACATCGGCGCGTGCGTGACGTCGCTGTCGCGCCTGTATACCTTGCCGGGACAGATGATGCGCACCTCGGGCGGGTGCTCGTTCTCGAGCATGTAGTGGATTTGCGCCGACGAGGTGTGCGTGCGGAGCAGCAGGCCGCCCGGGCCCTCGAGGTAGAAAGTGTCCTGCATGTCGCGGGCCGGGTGGTCGGCCGGCATGTTGAGGGCTTCGAAATTGTAATAGTCGTCCTCGATCTCGGGGCCGTCGTACACCTCGTAACCCATGGCCACGAAGATGTCCTCGAGCTCCTGCCGTACGACCGTGAGCGGGTGGCGCCGGCCGACGCAGGGGCGCCGCCCGGGCAGCGTGGCGTCGAGCCGCTCGCGGGCGAGCGCGTCCTGCCGCAGCCGCCGTTCCAGACCGAGCTCGGCCTCGGCGAGCCGCACCTCGATCTCGGCCTTGAGCGCGTTCAGCTCCTGGCCGAGCTCCCGCCGCTCCGCCTCGGCCACCTGGCCGAGCGACTTGAGCAGGCCCGACAGGGCGCCCGACTTGCGGCCGAGGAAACGGTCGCGCAACGCCTGCAGCGCGGCGGAGTCGGAGATCAGAGGCGCGAGCGTCTCGAACTCGGCACGCAGTGCGCGCGTCGTGTCGCGGACCCTTTGGACCAGTTCAGACATTCGTCCTTCTCGAGGGGCTGTGCCCCCCAAAAACTCCCGATACTCTATCCCGTCGGGGAGCGGCCGCTTCAGGCGCTGGCCGGGGCCGACTTTGCCGCCTGGACCAGCTGACCGAAGGCCACGTCGTCGCGCGCGGCGATCTCGGCGAGCGACTTGCGGTCGAGCGCGATGCCGGCGCGCTTGAGGCCCGCCATCAGCTGGCTGTAGCTCGTCTCGTGCGCCCGGGCGGCCGCGTTGATACGGATGATCCACAGGCGCCGGAAATCGCGCTTCTTCCGCTTGCGGCCCGTGTAGGCGAAGTTTCCGGCGCGATCGGTCGCCTCCTTGGCGAACTTGTAGAGCTTGCTTTTCCCGAGGAAGTAGCCCTTTGCGCGCGCCAGGAGCTTCTTGCGCTTCTCGCGCCGCTTGGCGCCTCTTTTGACTCTCGGCATGACGACAATGTCCCTTCGTCTGGCCCGGGCCACGAGCGGCCCGTCCCGTCGCACTTTCAGGCGGCGACTCTTGCCCGGGCAGCTCGACCGCTGCCCCTTTGCGCGAGGCTTGGGGTTCTGGCGCTTTCGCGCCGGGCGGGGTCTCGCGCCCGCCGGGAACGATTAGCCTACTCTATGCGCGCGTTTCACGTCTCGCCTGCCGCTGCCTGGCCTCTGGGACCTGCAGCTGGGACCTGCAGCGCGGGGGCTACGCGAGAAGCATCCGCTTCACCTGCTCGACATCGGCGTCCGACACGAGCACGGCCCGGCCCAGCCCGCGCTTGCGGCCCGGAGCCTTCTTGGTGAGGATGTGGCGCTTCATCGACTGGTGGCGCATGATCTTGCCGCTGCCGGTCACCTTGAACCGCTTGACCGCGGCGCGCTTCGTCTTGAGCTTCAGCTTCTTCTTGGGCTTTCTCATGGTCTTACTCGGTCTTGGCGGCCGCACGCGGGGTCGCCTCGTCCGCCGGCTTCTTCGCCTTGGGTTTCGCCTTCGGCTTCGGCTTGGCCGGAGCCACTTCCTTCTTCGGCGCCAGGATCTGCACCATCGTATTGCCTTCCTGGCGTGGGGGCGACTCGACGATCACGTTGTCGCCCAGATCGACCGCCAGCCGGTTCAGGATCTCGCGGCCGATCTCGCTGTGGACGATCTCCCGGCCGCGGAAGATCACGAGCGACTTGATCTTGTTGCCGTCGTTCAGGAAGCGCTCGACGTTGCGCCTCTTGAACTGGAAGTCGTGCTCGTCGATCTTGGGCCGGAACTTGACTTCCTTGATCTGGATGTGGCGCTGGTGCTTCCTCGCCTCGGCGTCGCGCTTCGCCTGCTGGTAGAAGAACTTGCCGGAGTTCATGATCCGGCACACCGGCGGAGTGGCGGTGGCCGCGATCTCCACGAGGTCGAGCCCCTTCTCTTCCGCCAGCATCAGCGCCTGTCCGGGCGGCATGATGCCGAGCTGGGAGCCGTCCTCGTCGATCACCCGGACTTCCTTCGCCCGGATGCGGTCGTTGATGCGGACCGTCTTGTTGTCTATGAGACACCTCCAGCGCTACTCGCCCAGTCTTCCTCTCGGACCGCACGCTCGGCGGAGAGCCGCACGACGCGTGCGCCGAAGGCTGCCACCTCCTGCGGGCCGAGGTCGCCCGCATGGCGGTGGCGCACGGAGACGGTCTTGGCCTCGACTTCCTTGTCCCCCACCACGAGCATGTAGGGAACCTTCTGCAGCTGGGCCTCGCGGATCCTGAAGCCCAGCTTCTCGTTGCGGTCGTCCACGTGGACGCGGACGCCCTGAGCGCGAAGCGCCTCACCCACCTCGCGCGCGTAGGCCTGCTGCTTCTCGCTCACCGGCACGACCACCGCCTGCACCGGCGCGAGCCACAGCGGGAACGCCCCCCCGTAGTGCTCGACCAGCACGCCGAAGAAGCGCTCCAGGCTCCCCAGCAGCGCCCGGTGCACCATCACCGGCTGGTGCGGCTTGCCGTCCTCCGCGATGTACTCGAGCTCGAAGCGCGTCGGGTTGTGGAAGTCGACCTGGATCGTCGAGCACTGCCAGGCGCGCTCGAGCGAGTCCTTGATCTTGATGTCGATCTTGGGGCCGTAGAAAACGCCCTCGCCCGGATCCACCGTGTACGCCAGGGCGCGCGTCTCGAGGGCCTTCTTGAGCGCCGCGGTCGCCACCTGCCACTGCTCGTCCGTCCCGCTCGCCTTCTCCGGCTTGGTCGAGAGGCAGATGTCGTAGCGGTCGAAGCCGAACGTGCGCAGGATGCTCGTCGTGAAGTCGAGCACGCGCAGGATTTCGGTCTCGAGCTGGTCGGGCCGGCAGAAGATGTGCGCGTCGTCCTGGGTGAAGCCGCGCACGCGCATCAGCCCGTGCAGCACGCCCGAGCGCTCGAAACGGTAGACCGTCCCGAGCTCCGCCCAGCGATACGGCAGGTCGCGGTAGCTGCGCAGCCGCGACTTGTAGATCGTCAAGTGGAACGGGCAGTTCATCGGCTTCAACTGGTACGAGACGTTCTCGATCTCGATCGGCGAGTACATGTTGGCCTTGTAGTACTCGGTGTGCCCGCTGATGTTCCACAGCTCGAGCTTAGCTATGTGCGGCGTGTAGACGATGTCGTAGCCGCCCGCGTAGTGCTGGTCGCGCCAGTAGTCCTCGATCTGCTTGCGGACGAAGCCGCCCTTCGGATGCCACAGCACGAGCCCGGCGCCCGTCTCGTCGGCGATCGAGAAGAGATCCAGCTCGCGACCCAGCTTGCGGTGGTCGCGCCGTTTTACCTCTTCCAGCCTGAACAGGTGCTGGTCGAGCTCTTCCTTCGTGAAGAACGCGTACCCGTAGATGCGCTGCATCGACGGGTTGCCCTCCTTGCCCTTCCAGTAGGCCGCCGCGGGCTCGGGCTTCAGCTTGAAGGCCTTGATCTCCTTCGTCGACGGCAGATGCGGCCCGAGGCAGAAGTCGATGAACTCCCCCATCGTGTAGCACTGGACGGGGTCGCCCGACTTCTCCTCGATCAGCTGGCACTTCAGCGTCTGGCCCTTCTTCGTGAAGAGCTCGAGCGCCTCGGCCTTCGGCAGCAGCTTCTTCTCGATCGGCCGGTTCTGCTTGACGATGTGCGCCATCTTCTTCTCGATGGCGACGAGGTCCTCGGGCGTGAAGGGCCGGCTCACGAGGAAGTCGTAGAAGAAGCCGTCGTCCGTCGGCGGGCCGATCCCGCACTGCGCGTCGGGGAAGAGCTCCGTCACCGCCGCGGCGAGCAGGTGCGCGGACGAGTGGCGGTAGATCTCGATCGGGGAATCGGCCGGCTTGGTCTCGCCGGAAGGACCTGTCGTGTCGAGCGGCTCGAGAGTGCTCGGCGACGACATCACTGGAAGGTCAACATTTCGGGTCCGCTCTGCTCCTCCGTCCGGTCGCTTGGCCCACAGGGCCTGGTAGGCGCGGGTGGAATTGAACCACCGACCTCTTCCGTGTCAAGGAAGCGCTCTACCACTGAGCCACGCGCCTTCGACCGGAACCTCGAAAGTTACCAGAGGGATAGCGGGATTGTCAACGAAACGAAGACCCACCTCACGGGTCATAGTGCAAGGTGTGGGTCGGGCAGAATCGCCCCTCCACGGCATTGGACGGAAGGAGTCAGGCATGGTGATCCCTTGGCTGGCGGCGGCGCTGGCGCTCTCGCCCGAGGCGCCCCCGGGCAAGATGCGCACGGACCGCACCATCTCCCTCGAAGTGACACTCGACGCCCCGCCCGCCAAGGTCTACAAGCTCTGGACCGCCGCCGAGGGCACCCGTCGCTTCCTGGCTCCGGCCGCCCACATCGATCCCGCGGTCGGTGGCCGCTACCAGATCATCTTCGACCCGGCTGGCGACCCCGAGGGCGCCAACCACGGCACGAAGGGCGCGCGCATCCTGCGTCTCGTGCCCGACAGCGAGATCGCGTTCGAATGGCCGATGCCGCCCTTCGGTCCGGAGCTGGGCGGGCCGCCGATCCACACCTGGGTCGAGCTGCGTCTCGATCCGGCGCCCGGCCGAGCCGGGCGCACCCGGCTTCGATTCTCGATGGAGGGCTGGAAGCGCGGCGGGAACTGGGATCAGGCCTTCACGATGTTCGGCGAGCGCAACTGGCCGCTCGTGCTGAACCGCCTGGTCGTGTACTGCCGCGACAAGGTCTCGCCCGACTGGACCGCCACGAAGGACAAGCCAGGCGACCCGCTCGACCGCATCATCTTCAAGACGGCCATGGTCAAGGCTCCCCTCTCCGACGTCTGGAAGGCCTGGACCACGACCGAAGGCGTCAAGAGCTTCTTCGCGCCGGAAGCGCTGGTCGAGGCGGTACCAGGAGGTCTTTTCGAGATCTACTTCAACAAGGACGCCCCTGCGGGGTCGCGTGGCTCGGAAGGCTGCAGGGTCCTGTCGGTCGAGCCGATGCGCTCCTTCGCATTCGATTGGAACGCGCCACCCAGCATGCCCGCCGTGCGCGCCCAACGCACGAACGTGCAGCTAAGCGCAGACGCAAGAATAACTTCACATCGCCTGAGCCGGAGCGAGGGTGTAGTTCCATGCTGGCAGTCCTCGATGTGGACGTAGCCTGAGTCGAGAGATCTGGTCGGCATCTGGCTTCTGGCCGGT
>Ga0247727_10000738_pt1 | contig 79975 bp, 76 predicted proteins | sample WisWelCaveWW1625_FD_202498 | JGI IMG/M metagenome (GOLD analysis project Ga0247727, IMG submission 202498) | Biofilm microbial communities from Wishing Well Cave, Virginia, United States - WW16-25 | ecosystem: Environmental > Aquatic > Deep subsurface > Groundwater > Cave microbial mat | place...
GTTCGACGTGGCGGGGACTGGAAACGTGGCATGGTCGAGATGCTGTGACACTCGCAGACGAAAGGGCGAGGCAACAGGGAACACGAACTTCGACCTAAACCGGCGCGCCAGTCCCCGACCCTACCTGTGAGAGGCTCGGGGTGAAATTCCCCGGGCCTACTCGGCAACAGCACGCGTGGAAGGGGCCGAATGAGCTCGTCTGCAAGACCCCAGAACCGGACCATCCGCGCGCGCTGCAGCGAATGCTGGTCTTTGGGTGATTGGTGTCCGCCTCGACGCTCCCCGGCCGCGGGTGTCGCCGGGCGCGGCGCGCAATAATGTCTCTCGACCTACTTCACCTTCAGATAGCGGCCCGAGCTCTCCCCTGGCCGAGCGTGTGCGTAGACGGAGGTGGTCTTCAGGTCGGCATGGCCAAGCGTGGCTGATACGAGGGTGATTGGCGCCCCGTTGTCGATGGCGTGCGAAGCGTGAGCGTGTCGGAGCCAATGCACCGAGGCGGCGGGATTGACGCCCGCGCGCCTGGCTGCGGCCTTGAGCATGTAGTTGATCGCGCGGTCGGTCAGCGGCTCGCCGGGCAGCCGGCTCGAAGCGAACACAGGGGCCCTTGCCGTCGCTTCTCCGCGGCTTGCCAACAATGCCCCGGCGATCGCCGCCGGGACCAGCACCTGGCGCACCTTGTCGCCCTTGCCAACGATCTCGAGTTGCGCCTCGCCGCTGTCGCGCGGGATGACCTGCCCCCACGTCAAGCCCACGAGCTCAGACACGCGAAGCCCGCCAAAGTACGCGATCTGCAGCAGCAGCCGATCGCGACCTGGCCGCGCTGCCCGGATCAGCATTCCCACTTCCAGCTCACCCAAGAGGCGCTGCGCTATCTGGCGCGGCGCCTTTTTCAGTTTGATGAGCGGTGCCGCATTGAACCGGGTGAAGCCGACGCGGTGTGCGAAGCCCAGTAACGATTTCACCGTGGCGACGTAGGTGGCCACCGTGGCCGGGCGCACTGGGGCGCCGACGGCGGTGCTGCGCATCGCCTCCAGGGCCGTCTGCACGTTCTCGACGGTTGCGGTCCTGATGCTGGCACCGGCAGCGTGGAGGGCGCCGACGAAGCGGGTACCGACGCGAGCATAGGCCCGTCGCGTGTGGTCTGATCCGTCGGTGTGGCTCTTCAGCCAGACCTGCAGGAGATCGTCGTCGGAGCGCGCATTGGTGTGCACGGTGGCGAGGCGCTCGACCTCAGGTCCGAGCACCTCCGTCGCGGCGGGCGTGATGATTTTCAGCTCGGTTCCGGTCATGATAAGATTTCCGATAATGGGTATTATCAGAAACCGAATCTGGCGGGTTGCGGCGCCTGTGGCAATCGATTGTACGCTCGGCGAGCTGCCACCCGTCAGCAAAAACTCAGGCCAGCTGACCCCCTGATGCCCGCCGTGCTCTTCAGCATCGTATGAACACCAGCGGCGCTGGTGCTGAGGATCGACAAGACCATACTTGGTTTGGACGGCGATGGCGGGTCGGCCATCAGGGGTGCGATTTCCTGGTGACCCGCCGTTTGAGCCCGCTGTCTGGGCTCAAGCGGTGTCTTGCTGAGGCGTGGCGACGGCCAATCGATCCTCGAGTTCGCGGGCCTGCGCCACGCCCGCGCGGGTGAGCACGTCGAGGCAGCGGGTCAGCTCCTGGCGCACGAAGCTCACGGCTGCGAGCGTGGCCGCCGTGTCCTGCTGCAATGTGCTGTCGAGCCACGCGCACACGCGGGTGCCCATCGCCTTCTCGGACCAGAAATTGGCATCGCTGCCGTAGGCAGAGCACCAGGCGCTCATGGCCGCGACAACCGACGGCAGCAGCGCTGCCCGTGGCGAGGCCTCAATCAAGGTCAGGAATGCCGTAGTCACGTAGCCGGACGCGGGCGCGTCCTTCACCAGCTCGGTGAGGGTGGGCATGGTTTCGAGGAGTCCGCCCCACCCTTGCGGGATGTTGGCCTTGCCCTGATGGGCCCAGCGTGACGGCTGGTAGAAGAGAGCGCAGATGGCATCGCCGAGATGGGTCTCGGCCATGATCGACTTCTCCTGGCGCAGGCGCCGGAAGCTCCTGCTGCGCCGGACGCGGTCAGCCAGGAATGTGCGCACGGCTGCGGGGTTCTCGGGTGTGCCGGCGTTGGGGGCCAGCGTGGCGCGGTCGAAGCCGCGCAGGAAGGTGGCCGCGGCGTCGTGCAAGGCCTCTTCAGTGAAGGTTGCGATGGGGACCAGGAAATCCTGCTCGACCTGCTGGTGGGGCAGGGCGACACAAAGGATGCCCACGAAGTCGAAGAAGTGGGTGTTCCAGGTGGTGGGACGGTGGTCACGATCGCGATCGTCGTCGCCGGGCGGTCCGTTGGCCTGGTCGGTCCACGCCATCAGATGTGAGGCGAGCCCTACAACCCATGGCGGCGGCTCGGCGAGCGTCAAGGGTATGAGATGGTCGACCAGGGTGCCGAGGCGGTTCTCATTGGCCAGCAGCTCGGGCGCCGGCTCGTCGTCGCTTACGTCCCTGGCGTCGTTCCAGGCACCGATGCGCACGCCCCGGCGCGGCCGCGTATGCCACAGGGGCAGGTCGGGCCAAGTCGGCTCCTCCCCGTCTTCGTGCACCCAGGTTCTCTCGGCCGCGATGGCGGCAGCGATCCGAGCCTTAGAAGCTGTCTCGTTGCGCTGGTCTTCATCGCCCTCGTAGGAACGGTGGGGATAGATGGCGCTAGCCATGATGATGCGGATCAGCGCGCGGGGCAGCTTGTCGTCAAGGGCCTGCAGATCTGTCAGGTGTGTGCCAAGAGCATTGAGCACGGCTGGATGCGGGTGAGCGGCCAGATCCAGCAAGACGTCGCGCCCCGCTTGCGTCTGCTGCCTGCGATACAGCGCAATCAAGCCGAGGCTGGCGAGGGCGGCGGCGCTGTAGACGATCTGATCGTTGCCGCGATAGGTCTGGTCGTCGTCGGCGGCAGCGCCATGCAGGATGTCGCGCGCCCACTGTTCCACCCCGCTGCGATCATCGCCTTCGTAGTTGCGCGCGGCCAGCGTGGCGGCCATGACGATGGCGCGCCGGTCCGTCTCGGGTGTCGACTTTGACGGTTCGAGAAGGGCTGCCTGCAGCTGCACGCGGATGTTGAAATGCTGGGCGCTGGCAGCGGAGCGTTGCTGCGCGGCGGCGCGGTGCGCCGCTTCATCGGGCGCCATCTGGAACTGCCAGCCCTCGACCTCGGTGCCGTCGGCCCGTTGCACTTTGCGCAACTGCCAATGCTGCGCGTCGGTCATGCGCAGGGCGCGCTCGGCAATTGCGAGCAAGCCATTGATGGGATCGTCGTCATCGTCCGACGCTTGCGCGATGCGATCGCGGGCCTGTTGCAGGGCGGCGCGTAGGCCTGCCAGCGTCTCGGGCGGGCCGTGGTGGGTGAAGTCGCCGATGCAGTCGGCGAGCTGGGTGCGGCGCGACACGCGTGCATCCAAGTCGGATTGCTTGACGCGTGCTGAAACTGGGTCGCGTTGGAGCCCGAGCATGCGGTCGACGCCGGTGATGTCGCGGACGTAGCGCGAGCTGTCCCACTGCTGCAGTTCAGGCGTGGCGAGCAGGGGCCATACGTGGTCGCGTGAGACGCCCCAGTGCGAGAGGGCGAGGTCGGCCGCGACCGACACGAAGGCGACGCTCGATCCGCTGGGGCCGAGCACATCGTGCAGGACTTCGCCGAAGGCGCGGCCTGTTTCGATCTGGCGATGCCCCCAGGCCTCCAGTGCCATCAGCGCCGATCCGGCCGTGGCGGATGGAACGCTGCTGCGGCCCCAGTAATAGGTGCCGAAGTCGCCGGCGAAGGTCTTGGGCCCTTCCGGGAATGGGATGGTCATGGTCGGGACCGTACGGCGGGCCTTGGCATATTGCAGGCGCCGCCATTCGGTCGCGTGTTCAACGACTGCGCGCATCAGCCGCAGGCCTTCGGCCGGGGCATGCTCCAGCAGGTCGAAGAAGGGACCCTGGCCGGGCGCTGCCGGTGAGTACAGCCCGTCGTGCACGCCAAAAGGACCAAGCACATCGTGCCTGCGGCCGTAGGGATCGTCGGGATCATCCTTCTCGATCAGCGCGGCCAGCGCGAAGTCGACGAACGCCGCCGGTGCGGCGCGCGGCAGCGACCCCGGCCCGCGCAGAATGAACTGCGCCTCGTCGTGCCGGACCTTGTCGGCATCCAGTCCCTGCAGATAGCGCTGGGCTGCGGCCGGTTCGTGATGGGCTAAGGCAAAGCAGGTGGTGCGGATATCGTCGCGCACGTCGCGCACGTGCGGAAAATCGAGGTCATGGGCCTCGGCCTCGCGCATGTCGCGGATGATGACTGGGTGCATCGCCGCCTCGATGCGCGTCAGCCATTGGAACAGCAGCCCGATGATCAAGGCGTTGATGGGAGAGGCGTGGGCCTGGTTGGCCATCAGCCAGCACTGCAGGAACTTGGCGATGTCCGGGATCAGCGCGCTCGGCAGGGCATCGGCGCGGGCAATGATCCAGATCGCCAGCCAGGCCCAGCTGGTGCCTTTGGGAATGACGACCGCGTCGGCGCCCTTGGGGAGCGTCAGGTTTGGCCGGGTGCGGGCAATGACCTTGGCGAGCGGCTCGGAGTCGACCGCCATCACCAGGCGCAGGATCTCGCGCAGGCGGCGACCTTTGTCTTGCAGCAGTGCAGGCTCGAGCCGTTGCAAGAGTTCGACGGCGCGCTCCGAGCGCGGCAGGGCCAGCAGGACTGGCCGACGCCAGCTCCAGTGACAGCCGTCTTGTTCGACCGCGGCGAGCAGAGCCAGCCATTGTGTGCCGGTGGGATCGGCGTCGAGGGCGAGCTTGGCTGCGATCTCCATGCCGCGCGACAGGGCGCCGGGCATGGGCTGGTCCAACGCCAGCGCCTTGAGGCGGTTGGGCTCCTCGTCGAGCAGCATGCCGATGGTCCAGTCGCGCTGCACGTCATGGCGAAAGGTGATCGTGGAGCCCTGTCGGACCTCCCGCAGACTTTGCAGGCGTAGCAGTTCGGTGACGATGCTGGCTTCGAATTCATCGGCGCGAAACGCCGCCTGACCGGGGCGGGAGAGAACCTGGCTGCCGAGCGTGCGCAGAATTTTTAGCCGCGCTAGCCGACCGGTGTCATCGCGGCCGCCGCCGTAGCGCCACCAGGCAAGGGCCAGGTCCGTCTCGCTGGCAAGCGGGATTGCAGACTGCGGTTGGGACGCGGTCACCTCGATAAGCTGGGAGAGATGGAAGAGGTTGCGGGCGATGGCGCGGGCGGGATGCGTGCTGTCGAGCAGGGCGGACAGGGCGGGGTTGCCAGCTGCCAGCACCGCCGTCTCGGCGTCGTTGATCTCCTCGATGTGCAGCGGTGCTAGGCCCGCGGCGACAAGGTCTTGCGGCAGCTTGGCCTTCCAGGCGTCGTTGTCGTCGCGGCTGGTGACGACCGCTCGCCATCCGGGGCTGGCCAGCACGCCGCGCAGCAGATCCTTGATGGTGGCCCGTTCGCCCTCATCCTCGATCTGGTCGATGTTGTCGATGAACAGGGTGGCGCCGCCGCCGCAGCCGAGCTCGTTGAGCAGTTCCTCGCGTGTGACGCTGGCGGGACAGCCGAGTGCGTTGGCCATGGCTATCCAGCCGCCGGGGACGATGCGGCCGGGCGCAATGATGATGATGGCTCCCTCCGGCGCCAGTCGCTGGGCGAGGTGCTTCAGCACCGCAGATTTGCCGACGCCGGGCTCACCGACGATCTCCAGCATGCGGTGGTCATCGAGCAGTATCTCGCCGCGCTCGATGGCTTGCGAGCGCGCCAGGCGCACGCCGCCGACCTGATCCTTAATGTCGTCGAGCGCGTCATGTGCCGCACCGGTCAGCTTGGCGTGCACGGTGCGCAGATCGGCGGGCGCGCCAAAGCGCAGGCCGTACGGCTCTTGCAGGCGACGTAACAGTTCTGGCCGGTCAATGTTGCCGCCGGCCCGCGCCAGATCCAGCGCGGTTGCGGCGAGGATTGGCCAAAGCTCGGTGGCGCGGGCTGCCTGATGGGGCACCAGCGCGCTGCGGCCGCGCTCGCGGGCGCGATGCTCAGAGTCGGAGCCGGGTGTCTCGAAATCGAAAACCAGGATGTTGAAGCGGCGCAGCAGCCGCCAGATGGTGTCGACAGCGGTCGGCGCGCCTGCGTCCGCCAGGTTGGCGCGGAACACGGCGACGAAATCGCGCATCGCCGGCGATGCGAAGCCTGTGCGGTTGATGTTGGTCTCGAAGGTGGTGCCATCGGGATGCTGCTGGGCCCAATGCAGGACCTCCTGGCAGGCCCGCTCGATGCGGGTGGAGGAGCGCGAGATGGCGACGGCAAGCTCGTACCGGGTTGTTGAGAATTCAGGTTTTTGCGCCGCCAGCCACATGCGGCGCACGATGTCCTTGAACTCCTTGTCGGAACGCGTGAAATTGAGGGTGCGCTTGGCCTGCAGCTCGAGGGTGGCGGATAAGCCGTCCGCGCCGACTGCCTGGACGACCACGTCGTCCATCGGGCAACCGGCCGGTGCCTGCTGGAATTGCACACGCTCGGTGGTGGCGCCGGGCAGGCCGCGCGGCTCGCTGTTGGCGACGAGGCCCAGCAAGTAGTAGGCGCCGACCTTGGCTTCGAAGCACGGCCCAGCGTTGCCGGTCGCTGCGGGCGGGGAGGTGTGCAGGGATTTCGTTTTCTTGTTAACCACGATCAATGATGTTCTGGGTACGTTCGGCATGCAAGTCAATTCAGGCGGCCCACGGCGGCAGTTGTGGATTGGGCGTAATCCGGCGTTTTGTAGGGTTTGGCAGCCCGGGTCCTAGGAATAGGGCTCCGTGAAAGTGTGTCGCGTGGGGCGAGGGGAGCTTCTTTGATCCTCTAGCCCTTCTTGGCGCCGCCGCTCTAGGCGCAGTTAGCCGCGTGTCTGGGATTCGCTGGCACCAAGCCAATCGACTCATCGAGTTCATATGACTGGAGCCATGGCGCCGGCCACGAAAGCGGCAGCGCTGATGACGGTGTTGCGGGCCAGCGCCGCGGTAAAGAAGGCGATCCAGACCCGGACCCATCCACGCGCGGCAAATTTCTCGGCGAACCTCAGGCGTGCCTCAACGCGCAACGCGGAGAGCGCAAAGGCGCCGGCGAGGATCGCCGAGGCCGATGCGTCCCAATAGCCGCAGATCGCGGTGCCGATCAGGGCCAAAGCTCCGAGGAGGAAATCATCGCATCGGGTCACCGCCGGGCTCCCGCGCGACTTTGAGGACTGCGACGATGAGTTCGTCGAGCGAGCGCTCGCTGATGCAAGTTGGGGCAGCCGGAGCATCCGGCCCGTAAGTCGGAAAAGAAGGCAGCAAGCTCACCGCGCGCGGTGACGTCACTCCACCCACGGGGCGGCAGCGCCCAGATCTGATCGGCCAGGCGTTCGATCCTGGCGTGGGCGTCGCTGAGCAGCGCGTCTGCTGTCTTATATGCGCGCGTACCCGCCGGAATGTTGGCCCAGGCGTCGAGGGCGATCATGTAGTCCCGGATCAACGTGCGCACGGTGCGCATGGTGCGCACGATCTCGTCGCCGCCGTGCGGATGCGGCCGAGCTTCGCTCGTTGTCGGAGCGGCAGCGCCAAGGGCCGACGCTATCGCGCCACCGAGCAAAGCACGTCGTGTTTGGCCTGGGGCCTTCGGCCGGCGCGTTTCGGGGTGCAGCTTCGGGTGGTCCCAACCGAAGCCCTGCTCCTCCTGACCATACTCGGGCACCTGCAGCCCCAGCTTTTCGCACAGCCACACGGAGACGAGTGCGCGGTGACACCACTTGCCTGCCTGCTCAGGGCGCTCCCAGCACAGCAAGGCGGGCGTCTTGCCGTCGGCTAACTCAAGCAGGTTTTCCACAACGCGTTCCGCGTCGAGCACATCGAGGATCTCCTCGCGGTAGCGCCGCGTGAATTCCTCGGTGCTGGTGGAATTGAACCAGGCGCCGGGCGCAAGTCGGCGGTACGTCCGATATCCGGAGCGCCCCCGCGGCACCCCGCGCGAGATACCGATCGGCGCGTACTCGTCCGGCAGCGGCGTGAACCAGGACGAGGTGACGATCTTCGGTTTGGTGGTCATCGGTCAGCTCCAGTGGTTGCAAATTCACTGGGTAAGCGTAACGGACGGGTACGTTGAGACAATCGGAAAAACACCGTATGCGTCTGATTATTTCAGACTTCAAGTCTCAGAAAGTCAGATGTCCTGACCTGCAGTCGACCTCAGCCTGAGCTGGCCCCTTCGTCCCAGAAATGTCGTCCCAGAAATTGGCAAGAACAGCCGAAGGGGATACGCTAGTTTCCATTGCAGACCTGACGAGGGCGAGTTTCATGCGTAAGGTAGTGATCGCGGCCGCTCTGCTATTGATCGTCAGCGCCGATGCCGCTGGCGCTGCAACCCAAGGCTGCGCCAGCCGAGGCGGACCCGGGTGGCGAAATGAGAAGGGGCAATGCGTCGGCTGGGACGCGCTGCCTGGCCAATGCGGGTTTCCTCCAGAGAAGAGATGCTCTTTCGAAGGGCTCCAGTACGCGCACGCCGTGCCGCCCGGCTCGTCGCGCGAGATTTGGCATAGGCTGCGCGACCTCTACCATCTCGTGCGCAGCAAGCTGAAAGGCGCGCCAAGCGCCCAGCCGGCGGCCCCTGCGCCGATCAAGTGACATCAGGCGATGCGACTGATTCCCGCACTGCAGGCACAGCCCGTGTTTTACGTGAAACAAATCCGGTTCATTCGGACTCGGCCCAGGTGGTCAGGTCGCCGGCATTAGGTAGACGCGCCGCCTTGAGCGGTTGCGGCGCTCTCCGATCCACCGATAGTGCTTCCGGATACCGGTGAGCTGCTTGAGGTGGCCCGCGACGGTCCTCCAAGCGAAGGGCGCGAGCCTCTGCTGCTTGCAGTAGATCGCGTAGGCGTGTTGAAGCACCTCGGCCAGGACCGGCTGGCCCGCAACCCCGTATTGCTCGACGACCCACTTGAGAAGGTGCCGAGCATGGTCGGCAGCACTTTCGTCGCGACGTGGCGGCCTGGTCGACAGGGCAACGATGATGCCGGCCCTATCCCTGACGGGAAAGAGCTTGCGCGCTGGGGTGTCATCGCGAGTCAATTGGCTCGTCCTTCGCGCGCCGCTGTCGACCGTCGCGGGACCGTCCTGGTGACCGTCGCGGCGAGCTTCGCGAGCGGCACTGCCGCGGGTGGCCGCAATTGGAGTCGATTGGGTCCCATGCGCTGGAGTGGCGTCGACCGTCGCGGCGACCGTCTTGGCAACCTTCGCGAGCGGCACCGCTGTGGGCGGCCCACCTGGAGTCGATTGGGTCCCATGCGCTGGAGTGGCGTCAGCGGTCTCGGGCGATCCCCGAGAAGGCGCCTTGCTGTCGAAGAAACGAGCCACTAGGCCCACGGTCTGTCCCTCCACCAACGCGCTCACCTGCGGAACTTGCTATTCAACTGCGGCCGGCGTTGGCAATCGAAAATAGGCCGTCTGTACGCGAGAGGAGGCCCAGGGCGCCCAAACGCCGGCCTCGACAAGGTGTGATGAACCTCGCTGTCGTCGCGGCTCCTGGCTGAGATTTGATTTGCATAAGCACCCCAATCTTGAGCCTTCGGCGAATTCGCGGCGGTCTCCACGTGACCAAGTAGACCCCCTACACCTTCGTATCCACAGGGTTGCGGGAATTGCGCAAAATGCGGAAATCCCGCCCGCCCGCAATTTCCGCATTTTGCGCAATTCCCGCAACCCTACGGAAACAGCTTGGGATTGATCTCCCACCGGCGCCTGGGTCTGCCTCGGCCCGTCTGTGCGGCAGGGATCGGCCGCAGCCAACACGCTGTGCTCAGACGCTCTATCAATGCCTCGGTCTCGTCGGCGTAGAGCCGCTGGCTCAACGCGTCCCGCCGGAGGTTCTGAAGTGAAACCTCTTGAAGCTGCCGAGCTCTAATCCAGCACAGAACTGTGCGCTCGTTTCGGTACCGGTCATTGATGCCCATCAAGCGGAGCGCCGCCTGTGCATGAGGCCAGAAAAAATCCTTCCAGAGGGCGATCGCGTGTTTCAAGGCCTCCAAGTTGATCTCTGTGGGCTCCGAGGGGCTCGCCTGCGCAGCCGCCGGCATCGCCCATGCCACATAGGTAAGCGTACCCGCGAGGCGCAAGACCTGAGACGGCCCCTTCGCGTGCCACTCCCGTTCCCGCCCGTCCAGCGCGGCCACACTGGACCTCACCGCCTCGCGAAACTGTTCGAATGCTTCTAGCGCGTCGGTAGCCAGGCTGAGCTCAGTCGCTCCATCTCTGGCGTCCAGATCAATCAATCTCTCCAGGGCCTCTCGAAATGCTGCGTCGACCTCATCTATATCGTCAGCCAGCGGCTGATAGGCGGGTTCGCTTGGCCACGCGAACAGGAAGCGTGCAGTCATGCCATCATTGTCGCCGGCGAACGAGCGCACCAATTTGTCCGGTTGAAATCCCCCTGTGATGCCCACGAGGAGGTGCTCGACAGCGATCGAGCCACGGCCCTGGCGCTCTTGCCTATACTGTCCTCCGACCCAAGCCTCGAGCCAGAACTCTCGATCCGAGCCGTTATTGTAGCGGGACATGTTACCGAATAGCCCGGCCAGTTCGTCGACCATCAGGAGCAGGCCGCGCGGACGTGCCTGCAGGAGGACGAGCAGGCGCTCCGTCGTCGAGTCAGACACAAAGAGCCGCGGCGCGGCAAATTTGCCGATGTCGTCGGCCTCAGCGGGCCGAGGCGGCGGCTCGGTGTTGCCCGCCACTGCGGCTGCCACTCTCTCTCGCCACAGCCGATGCTGGATCTTTGCCGCCTCTACGCGAGCATCATGTCTCCGCTCGAGGTCGGCAATGTCGGGGGCGCGCGCGCGATCGATCGCAGATAGAGCACGGCGGCTGACATCGAGCCCCGGAGTCTTGCCCGTCCCGGATTGTCCGACGATGGCAGTCCACACCGTGAACGGCTCGGACCAGGCCTTGTGCGGTCTGACGCGCCGCGCCGCGCCGATCAAGCTCGATGCGACGGTTAGAAATGGAACCACCACATGAGCTGGTGTTACGCCAGCGCCGCATGCAGCGCGCATCAACCAGTCGCGCGAGGCATCGTTCAATACATGCAGGGGAAACTCGGGTAGGTCCCCCCGTCGATCCTCGATCAATTCGCGGTTGGGCTCGTCCCATGTGGGGTTATCGCCGCCCTTGGCTGCGCTGTAAGCGCTGTCGAAACGCTGGCGCGCCTCGAGTAGCTGCTCGTCCACAGGGAAATCGACGGGGCTGTCGTAAGCAGCATTCTGGATGTCCTCGCTGATCAGGATCAGGTCGCGACGGGTGGCGAGGTCGTGGACGGTGCGGCCGTAGTCGCGCGCGTTGATGATGGTGGGCGCGTTGGCGGCAAGCCGGCCCAGGTACTGCGGCACGGTGAGGCTGGCATCGATCGGCTCGGCGTTCTCAAAGAAGGTCCTGAGCGTGATCGGCGTCGCCTGCTTGCCCGACGCGATGAGCTTGGAGGCGGTCTCGAAAATCTGCTGGTGCAGGGGATCGAAGAAGTGGTGCGGCTCGAGGAAATCCGAAACGCGATCGAGCGCCGCGTTGCTGAGTAGGATGGCGCCGAGCAGCGCCTTCTCGGCCTGGAGGTTGTAGGGCGCCTTGCGCCCTTCCTGTGCTGAGTTGGCGTCATTGTCTTTTCCGGCAGGGTGCGGACGTTCGTCCCCGCCGCGCCCGTTGTCTAGACGCGTGATCGTTCCCATGTCGTCGTCCCAATCGGTGAGGCGACGTTGACATTCCTGTACGCAGCCCATAGAAATGCCAGCGTCGCGGTGGGGCTGTAATTGCACGTCCACGCAACCTGACGCGGAGCTGCCTGGCTCCGCGACAATTTCTGTGACGCCAGCCGCTGAAAGAGTGGCTGGCGTTCTCGTTTTTTGGAACTAGGTGCCGATCGCCAAGCGCGCTTCGGCGGTGGAGGTAACGGAGCGGCTCTCTAGCCACTGGTCGAGCCAGTCATAGCGGTAAAGGCAGCGGCGGCCCGCTTTCGCATATCGGGGACCGCCGCCTGTCCTGCGCCAATGCTCAAGGGTTTTAGGCGACACGCCGATGTAGTCCGCGGCGCCCTTCGTATCGCACCATATGATAGGCGGGCTCGATCGGCTCAATCGCTCGCTGTCAGCGCCCAGAGCTGCTCGGCTCGTCTGCATCTGCGCCCCTCGCGTGATGAATCAGGTGCGAAAGGCGTATATGGTAGCTGGGCGAAAGTCGCGACGCTTGTTCTTCCCAATGTTCGCTCAGATCAACAGCCCATCTTTGCGGAGCTTGCAAATGGGCTTCTGCATGGCTCTGCGTTTGCCGAGCTGTATTTCATCAGGCAGATTGCGGGATACTGCCTCGACGAAGTTCAGGAAATCGGATGGAGTTTCATCCTTGTTGATTTCCAAATGGAGCGCCGCGGGACCCTTGCTCCAGAGGTCCCAAAGCTCGACGAGCAACACATACCTGGCCGCCTTGCTTGGCTTTGTCTTCGACTTCATGGTGTTTGGTGCGGTCGCACGAAGAGTCCTCTCGCGCAGCAGCCCCAGGCGTGGCACAAGTTCTTCGATGAGCACCGCATTCGGGTGTCCACTGCGACATTGCCGCTTAAGCAGGGCAAGGGAGCCAGCGCTAGCCTCAAATTTCGTAAGGAGGCTATCCGCCAGCCGTGCCAAACCTACAAGGTTCTCTCGGTCCTTTTTTCGAAGGAAAGAGTTTTGGTGATACCAATTGAACCAGTAGCGGAATACCGCATCGAGCAGCAGGTCTTGATGTTCCAACACCCAAGGCTCGACATCTGCGCACAAAGCGCGCCATCGCGGCTCAGTCTCGGCGACCCAGTGGCCATGCCACCACTGATCAGGCGGCAGTCCGAGTTCCGCAGTGCTTGGTCTTTTCCCCATGGTGCTCAGAGCTTCGGCGTCAGCGCGGCTGCACCTAGTGCGAGTGCGATAGCTTCGCTCGCGCGATTGGCAATTTGGCGCACTGGATCGTGAGCCAGATGGGCGTAGCGGAGCGTGGTCGCTGCTTGTGAGTGGCCAAGTAGCCTGCCAATCATCGGCAACGAACCGCCGGCTCCTGCCGAGAAGCTTGCGAACGTGTGGCGCAAGTCGTGAATACGAACGCCCTCTAAGCTCGCAAGATTGATCACTGCGGCCCATGCCTTTTTCAGGCTGTAGAGAGGTTGACCGGCCTTTCCGCCCGGGAAGACCCACAGGCTATCCGTTCGCGGCATGTCGGTTAGCAGTCGAAGTGCCTGCTCGCCGAGTATGATCGCCTTTTTCCCGGTCTTTGAGTCGCCCAACTGCAGCAGACCCCGCTCGAGGTCGACTTCCGTCCAGCGCAGCTTCAGTGCTTCATTGAGCCGCATGCCCGTGAGCAGCAACAGGCCAACGGCCGCCAGTGCGAACAGAGAGTGCCGGGCCATAATGTCTGGATCTGAGAGGGCTGAGCCGAGTCGGGCGAGTTCATCGTGTGATAGGAAGCGCTCGCGTTTCTCCTCTCGGTAGCGCTCGATCGCCTTTACCGGATTTGAGTTCTTGGGGCGCAAGCCCTTGCGCTCGGCGTAGGCCATCATTTTGGAGACGATCGCCAGCGCGCGATTGGCGGCGTAGGGCACCTTACGCGCCGCGTGGTGCATCTTGGTGATGTGGTCGTCGGCGAGCTGGTCGACGCGTATCTGAGCGATCGCCGGCAAGATGGTGGACTTCAGCGTCGAGCGGTAGAGGCGCGCAGTCGAGGGTTTAAGCTTGGCGTCGACGTGCAACTCTAGCCATTCGTCGGCCAGCTCGCCAACGATGGGCATTCCGCGCTCGCGAGCTCTGCGCTCCGCGGGTGACATGCCGTCGCGGATCGCGACTACGTGCTGTTTGGCCTTCGTGCGCGCCGCGGTGACCGTCAATCCGCCGGTGCCGCACTCGCCGATGGTTAGAAAGTGGCGCCGGCCGCGAGCGTGCTTGCGTAAGAAGAAGACGCGAGCCCCGCCCTGGCGGCGCACGCCGAAGCCAGGCTCTTCGATGTCCATCACTGTCTCACCCGGCCGCAGGCGATCGATGGTTTCGGCGCTGATTTTTGCCTTCTTGAAGCGAGTCCCCATCGGCAGCCCCCCAGCTGTAGTGCCAATCTAGTGCCAATGGTTCTCAGATTTTGATGGGAGCAACAAGTGGCTTTTGGCAGAAATCTACAGGTTTTTCAGGGCTAAATGCCGACACTGAGGGGTAACAAGGGCTGGAGGCCTGAAACTCTTAATCAGCGGGTCGCAGGTTCGAGTCCTGCTGCACCCACCAATCTTTTCAACAATTTAGCGGCCTAGCGACCAAGCGTCGGAGCTGCCGGCGACCAACGACCAGACGGTGTTGGTCTGCAAAGAAGGGGCCGGCAGTCTTGCTGTGCCGGCGCTGCTCGCCCCTATCCGGTCGGACCCGCCGCACTGATGGCGGCGCTCAGGGTTTGTATGGCCGGTTTGCCGTCGGCGCCCAGGCGACGGACTTTCACGTCCTTGCCCTTGAGGACCGTCTCGGCGAGCTGTTTCAGGAACTGCGGCACGATGCGGCCGTCGCCGACCGCATCCACCAGCCAAAGGATGTCGCCCGACCGCCATTCGTCCGGCCTGAGCCGGATCGGCGCCACCGGGTTTTCGGTCAGCCGCTGGTCGACGTCGCGCGATACGCTGGCCCAGAGCGCCACGGCCACCGGAAACGACGGCCCGTCGGCCTGGCCTTTGGCTTCGGCCAGGCTGAACTGACCGGCCAGGAGCGGTGGCACCACTAGCCACTCGAGGTCGGCGAGCGTGTAGTGCTTGTAGTGGGGCGAGTGCATGAGCACGCTGACAATCTGCGCAAACGCCACCGATTGACGGATGGCGACGGCGGCCCGCTGCGCCTCTTCGCGACTGCGCGGCTCACCCGCAGCGGTGGCGGCATCGGCGCCGCCGCCGATCGATCGCGCCGGCGCGGCGTCGGCCGCTGCAGGTGCGGGCTTCGGCTCGGCTGGTGTCTTTGCGGCCGGCGGCGCGGGCGTTGGCTCCTTGGTTTTCTTCGACCCAAACACTGGACCACTCCTCCACAACTCAGGCGTTTTCCTTCTGCCCCGACCCGCGTTCTAGGCGAACTGGCGAGACCCGTCAAAGGGACCCCGGCGGGGCGGAGACTACCTCTCCCGAAAGGCGCGCATGAGCTGGTCATGCAGCGGCTTCATCAGGTAGGACAGCACCTTGCGCTCGCCGGTTTGGATGAACGCCTCGACCGGCATGCCCGGCATCAGCTTGACGTTGCCCAGCCGGGCGACCTCCTCGGCCTTCAGTTCGATGCGGACCGTGAAGTAGGCGGCGCCCGTGCGCTGGTCGTTGACCGCGTCGGCGGAAATGCGACTGACCGCGCCGTAAATCTCCGGCGTGGTACGCTGATTGAAGGTCGAGAAGCGCAGCAGCGCGGCCTGACCGGGTTGCAGCTGGTCGATCTCGTGCGGCCCCACCCTGCACTCGACCATCAGCCGGTCCGCCACCGGGACGATCAGCATGATCGGTTCGCCGGCGGAGATGACGCCTCCGACGGTGTGAACCGCCAACTGGTGCACAATGCCGTCGTTGGGCGCGCGAATGTCGATGCGCTTGAGCTGGTCCTCGGCGCTGATCCTGCGCTCCAGCAGCTCGCCGATCTTGGCGTCGATCTCGCGCATCTCCTTGGCGACTTCGCTGGCGAGATCACGATCGAGCTGGACGATCTGCAGCTCCGTCTCGGTGATCTTGCCGTTGGCCTGCGCGTGGGTGGCCGTCAACTGCGCCCGATCGCCCTCCAGCCGCGTCGCCTCGCGCTCGAGCGCCGTCAGCTTCGAGATCGGCATGAGGTTGCGGTCCCACAGGTCACGGGCGCCCTGCAACTCGCGCTGGATCAGCACCAGCTCCTGTGACTTGGCGCCGATCTGAGCGGTGATCCCCCCGATCTCCTGTTCCAGCTGGCCGATGCGCTGACGCAGCTGCCCCTTCTGTCCGATGCGGGCCGCGCCCCTGAGCTCGAAGAGCTTGCGCTCGCCGGCCATGATGGCAGCCACCTCGGCATCGTCGGATCTCCCAAGGAGCGCTTCCGGAAAGCTGATCTCTCCCGTTGCGTCCCGCTCCGCCTCGAGCCGGGCCTTGCGCGCCATCAGCTCGGCGAGCCCCTTGGTGATGATCGCGAGGTTTGCGCGCGTGACGGTCTCGTCGAGCCGCACGACGACATCGCCCGCGCTGACCCTGTCTCCGTCGCGGGCGCGAATCTCGCCGACGACCCCGCCGGTCGGATGCTGGACTTTGCGGACGTTGGAATCCACCACGAGCGCGCCGAACGCGACGACCGCTCCCGAGATTTCGGTCGTTACCGCCCAGCTGCCGACGCCGCCTACCAGGACAAGAACAACGGCAATCCCCGCCGTGAGATTGCGACGGACCGACCGATGCAGGGCGAGTGGGACGGCTGTCATGCCTTGGCCTTGGCTAGATCGGGGGGAACGGCGGGCAGCTCGACGGCCGTTGGCACCGGCCTGACCAGCTTGTGCAGCACCTGCTCGCGCGGGCCAAAGGCCAATGGGCGCCCTGCCTGCAGCGCCAGGAGGAGATCGACGCAGGTAAGCACGCTCTGCCTGTGCGTGATGACGATAACGATGCCGCCGCGCGCCCGCACCCCCTGAATGGCTCGTCTCAGCGCCAGCTCGCCGTTACCGTCGAGGCTGGCGTCCGGCTCGTCGAGAACCACCAGAAACGGATCGCCGTAGAGGGCGCGCGCGAGGCCCACCCGCTGGCGCTGCCCGGCCGATATGGTTGCACCCTGCTCGCCGATCTGGGTCTCGTAGCCATGTGGCAGGCTCACGACCAGCTCATGAACATCGGCGGCGCGGGCCGCCTCGATGATCGCTTCCGGATCGGCATTCATCTCGAAGCGACAAATGTTCTCGCCGATACTGCCGGCAAAGAGCTCGACGTCTTGTGGCAGATAGCCGATCTGTCGCCCGAGCGGTTCGGGCGCCCACTGGTCGAACGAGGCCCCATCGAGGCGGATGGTCCCTCGGGCGGGCAGCCAGGCACCTACCAATGTGCGGGCAAGGGAGGTCTTGCCCGCGCCGCTCGGGCCGATGATGCCCAGCCCTTGCCCACGGTTGAGCCGGAAGCTCACGTCGTGAAGGATCAGGGTTGGTTCGCCGGGTGGAGCGGCGCTGAGGTTCTCCACGGTCAGATTCGATTGCGGCGCCGGCAGCGGCATCGGCGCCTGCGTCGTGGGCATGCGCGCCAGCGCCTCGCTGAGCCGTGGCCAGCTGATCCGAGCCGCCACGAAGCCTCGCCAGTGTGCGATCGCGAGATCGACGGGCGCGAACGCGCGCGCGGCCAGGATCGCGCCGGCGATGATGATGCCGGCTGATGCCTCCTGCTGGATGACGAGGTAGGCGCCGATCCCGAGCACGGCCGCCTGCAGGACCATGCGCAGCACTCTGGAGATGGCGCCGAACCCGCCGGCCACGTCGCCGGCTTCCTGCTGCGCGGCGGTGGTCTGGCGGTTGCTTTCGGACCACAGTCGCCCCATGCGCGAGGTAAATCCCATGGCAGTGAGCACCTCGGCATTGCGCCGGCTGGCCTCGGTCAGGCCATTGCGCGACAAGCCATGGTTCATCGCCGCCACGGTCGGCTTGCGTGTCATGATCTCGGTGGCCAGCGTCAGCGAGATGAGGATGATCGCCCCGATCAACGCTGTGACGCCGAGCCACGTGTGGAACGCGAAGACGATGCCTAGGTAGACTGGTATCCAGGGCAGGTCGAACAGGGCCGTCGGCCCGAGGCCCGAGAGAAAAGAACGGATGGCATCGAGATCGCGCAGCGGGTGAACGTTGTCTGCTCGGCTGCCGAACCGCAGGGGCAACCGCACCATCATCTCGTAGACGCGTTGGCTCAGGGTCGCATCGAGGGCGGCTCCGATCCGCACCAGCAGACGTCCTCGGAAGACGTCCAGGAGCGCCTGAGCCGCAAACAGCACGCCAGCGAGGATCGTGAGCCCCACGAGGGTCGGCACGCTGCGGCTCGGCAGCACCCGATCGTAAATCTCGAGCATGTAGAACGACCCCGTCAGCATCAGGACGCTGCTGAAGCCGCTGAACAGGGCGACGCCGAGAAGGGCCCCGCGACAGCTTCGCAGCGCGGCCGAGAGCTCGGTTCTGCCTGAAGGGGGAGCCGCCTGCCGGCGGGCGGCCGGCGAACCGTCGGCGCCGCTCACGGCCGCAGCGATGGGCGCGCGGCGGCCGCGCCGCCCGATGGCGCCGATCGCAACGCCCAGCACCGCGAGCAGAAGCCACGCCGGCAGGTCGAGCAGGGTTTGGATGCCTTTTTCCCAAACGACGGGCGGCGCGTGGGCGGTGACCGCGTCGCGCGCGGCTGCCAGGCTGAGCGGATGGGCGAGGGCCCACAGCTCGCCGAGGCTCGAAATGACAAATCCGGGGTGAGCATCAATGCTTTGCTTGATGTCCCAGATCACAGCAACCAGGGCCAAGAGGTAGAGGCTCCTGCTCAGTATTCGCCTCAGCATCATGGAGCAGGCCTGTGGCCGGTTGAAAGCGTTCCGCAAGCAATTCCAAGCCGGTCGCAGCGTGGTGCATTGTTGCAAGCGCTGTCAACGGCTACGGGGCGATGTCGGTAAAGCGCCTGCCCTGGTTCCAGGCGATTGCTGGCCAGTTTCAGCCTCAGCAGGCCTCAGCCCGGAGCTGCAACTGGTGCGGTCGAGAGGACTCGAACCTCCACGCCTTGCGGCGCTAACCCCTCAAGCTAGTGCGTCTACCAATTCCGCCACGACCGCATTCGTCCAGGTGCCCGCACCTCTAGCAAAACGGGGCGGCGCGAACAAGCGGCCCGGCCCGCAGCGGATGCGAGGGCTTTTGCGGGGTTCCAGGGCCTTGGCCGGTGCGCTTCTGGCCACGGCTTGGGCGGCGGGGATCGCCAAGAGAGGCGGCGCCCGCCCCCACCTAGCCAACGGCGGGTTGAATTGTCATGTTGAGGGCGATAGCGATGTCGCTTCCCAACGCCCTCGGCATCCCAGGCCATGACCCAGCCTCCCCCCTCGCGTGTCGACTGGACGGTCTCTTCCCGCCTCGTGGCCTACGCGGCGGCGTGCGCCGCCATGGAGGCGCGCGTCGACGCCATCATCGCTGGCCGCGCGCCCGAGCTCGTCTGGCTGCTCGAGCACCCGCCGCTTTACACGGCCGGCACCAGCGCCAACCCCGCCGACCTCCTGTCGCCGGGGCGCTTTCCGGTCCACCGCACGGGGCGCGGCGGCCAGTTCACGTACCATGGTCCGGGACAGCGGGTGGCCTACGTCATGCTCGACGTCGGGCGCCGGTTTGGTGACGTGCGCGCCTACGTTGCGTGGCTCGAGGCGTGGATCGTCGAGACGCTGGCCGCGCTCGGTGTCGAGGGCGAGATCCGCGCCGGCCGTGTCGGCGTCTGGGTGCGCCGCGCGGCGGGCAGCGGCGGCCACGACAAGGTGGCCGCTATCGGCGTGCGTCTGCGGCGCTGGGTGAGCTGGCACGGGCTCAGCTTGAACGTGGCTCCGGACCTGGAGCATTTCTCCGGCATCGTGCCGTGCGGCGTGCGCGACCAGGGCGTCACCAGCCTGGCGGCCTTGGGCGTCCCGACCGGCATGGCCGGAGTGGATAGGGTCTTGCGGGCGGCCTTCGTGCGGCGCTTGGGCGCTGTTTGCGAGGTGGAGCCGCCGGCCATGGCGACGATGGCGCCAGCGTCGGCGGCCCCATAAAAAAAGCACCGTCCCGCCCGACATCGTCAGGCGGTCGGCGCCTAGGAAGTCTCGACCAGCAGCCTATCCTTTCCCGCCCGCCTTGGGGGCGCCCTGGTCGGGCGTGGTCCCCGCTGGCGTATCGGGCTTGTCGTAGTAGAGGCTGCCGTCCTCGATCGAAACGACGTCGTCGGCTTCGAGCTTGTACTCGTCATCCTCGTCGTCGTTCAGACGGACGATGCACCCTTTGGCGCAGATGCCGTTGAGCACTTGTGAAGGCTTCAGCAGGTGGTCTGCCTTGGTATCGCCCTCGATGATCGTCACCTTGTGATCGTGTTCATCTCGGTTGGTGATCGACACCGCGTGGGCCGCGGTGCTGCTCGACAGGAGCACGATGACACCAACCGCACGCGCCAAACGCATCAGCGACGCAGTACGCAATGAGTGCACCCTCCCGCTGGCTACTTCTTCTTCTTCTTCGCCGGCTTCTTCTTCGCAGCCTTCTTCGCGGTCTTCTTCGCCTTCATCGTTTTTGTCCTTCCGTAAATTACCCGAATCGGGTTCGGGCAGTGTCAATGTGAAAATTTTCCTGCGACTCCACAAACGCATTTTTCCGCTGACGCCTATCGACGTTTTCGATAGATAGTTTTCTTGCTTTCCACACGAGGTCGAGCTGGCTGCATGGATATCGCACTCGCGCGCACGTTCCTGATGGTCGCTGAGACCGGAAGCTTCATCGACGCCGCGCGCAAGATGAATATCACACAATCCACGGTGAGCGCGCGCATCAAAGTGCTCGAGGAGCTGTTCGGACGGCCGCTGTTTGAACGCTCCAAGAGCGGCGCGGCGCTGACGGGAGCGGGCGAGCAGTTCCAGAAGCATGCGCTGGCGTTGGTGCGGGTGTGGCAGCACGCCCAGCTCGAGGTCGGCTTCTCCGGCCCCTACCGCGACCATCTGGCGGTCGGAGCGCAGGCTACGCTGTGGGACGGCTTCCTGATCAAGTGGATCTCGTGGCTGCGCGGCAATATTCCCGATATCGCCATCTCGGCGTCCGCCAGCCTCTCCGCGGTGATGATCCAGCGCCTGCTGGAGGGCACGCTCGATCTCGCCATCATGTACCGACCCGGCCAGCCGCCGGGCCTCACCACCGAGCACCTGTTCGACGAGGAGTTCGTACTGGTCTCCAGCGCCCCGACGCGCAGTCGGCGCCATCCGAGCGACTATGTGTTCGTCGACTGGGGCCCGGACTTCCAGGCCGAGCACACGGCCGCCTATCCCGACCTCACCAATACGGCTGTCAATCTCGACCTCGGCTCGCTCGGCATCGATTTCCTGCTCGCCAACGAAGCGTCGGGCTATTTCCCCCGCCGGCTCGTCAAGCACCACGTCCGGCGCCGGCGCCTGCGCATCCGGGCGCGGGCGCGCACCTTCATGCATCCCGTTTACATGGTTTACCCCGAGGCCCGCGACGAGGAAGCCTACGAACCGATCCTGCAAGGGCTGCGCCGGGCCGCCGAGCGGCTGATCTGACGCCGCCACGGCGTTGGTCAGGCGAGGTATCCCTCCTTGCGCGCCCAGGCCTCGGTCTTGTCGAGGGCGCGGCCGAGGCTATCGAACATGGCATTGACCTCGGCGCCGTCGATGATCAGCGGCGGGCACAGGCCGATGTTGTCGCCGCCGACGGCGCGGCAGATGAGGCCCTCCTCCTCGGCGAAGCGGGCGGCGCGGGCGCCGACGCCGAGCTTGGGATCGAACGACAGCTTGCTGCGCTTGTCCTTGAAAAGCTCGAGCGCGCCGAGCAGGCCGACGCTGCGCGCCTCGCCGACGAGAGGATGATCGGCGAGCGCCTGGAGGCGCAGGGCGAAGATCGGTGCCACCTGCTGCACATGCTCGACGATCCTGATGCGCTCGTAGATCTCGATGGTCTTGAGGGCGACGGCACAGGCCAGCGGATGCCCAGAGTAGGTGAAGCCGTGCGCGAACACGCCATGCTTGCCGCTCTCCTCGACCAGGGCCTGGTAGGTGGCCTCCGGCACGGTGAGCGCGCCCATCGGCACGTACGCCGAGGTGATGGCCTTGGCCATGGTCACGGTCGCCGGCTCGATGCCGAAGGTCTGCGACCCCCACCAGTTGCCGGTGCGCGCAAAGCCGCAGATCACCTCGTCGGCGATCAGCGCGATGTCGTGCCGCCTGAGCACGGCCTGGATCTTCTCAAAGTAGGTCTTGGGCGGCAGCAGCACGCCGCCGGCGCCCATTACCGGCTCGGCGATGAAGGCGGCGATGGTGTCGGGGCCCTCGCGCTCGATCAGGTCCTCGAGGCTCTTGGCCAGCCGCGTCGCATAGGCCTCCTCGCTCTCGCCGGCTTGCGCATACTTGCCGTAATGCGGGCAGTCCGTGTGCAGGATGCGGGCCATCGGCAGGTCGAAATCGGCGTGGAAGACGGCCAAGCCCGACAGACTGGCGGTGGCAATGGTGGTGCCGTGGTAGGCGCGCTGGCGCGAGATGATCTTCTTTTTCTTTGGCCGACCGAGCGCGTTGTTGGCGTACCAGGCGATCTTGATCTGGGTGTCGTTGGCCTCCGAGCCCGAGTTGGTGAAGAACACCTTGGAGGCGGGGCAGGGCGCCATCGCCTTGATCTTCTCGGCCAGCGCAATGGCCGGCTCGTGGCTGCGGCCGCCAAAGAGGTGCGAGAAGGACAGCCGCGACATCTGCTCGCGCGCCGCCTCCACGATCTCGGCGTTGCCGTAGCCCAGGCCCGTGCACCACAGCCCCGCCAGGCCTTCGATGTAGCGCTTGCCGGCCGCGTCGAAGACATAGACGCCCTCGCCCCGCTCCAGCACCAGGGGCCCCAGGCTGCGGTGGGCTGCCAGGTTCGTGGTCGGATGCAGGAGCGCCTCGACGTCGCGGGAGGCGTAGTTGGAGAGAGGGCGCATGGGCTCACCGGGGGCTCGTCGCAATTCCCCCAATCCTAAGCCTTATGGCTGGCGAGTCACTCGGGAAAAGCCGATGCGCGGACGAGACCCAATGGCGGCGCCGATCGAGGTCGGCGCCGGCCCGATGCACTCCGGCCCGATGCACTCCGGCCCGATGCACTCCGGCCCGATGCACTCCGGCCCGATGCACTGGCCGGATCGAGCGAAGACTGCTAAGAGCGCGGCACTGGGATAGTGCGACAGATGACCGATCGATCGCTGATGCATATGGCGCCGCTGGCGCGCTGGTCGAGCCGGATCGCCGTCTTCTCGGCGGGCCTGCTGCTCGTCGGCATTGTGCTGCATCGGCTCACAAGCTTCCCGACGCCGGTTGCGCTCAACCTGTTCCGCGTCAGCCTCGTTGGCGGGGGGCTGGCGATCCTGGTCGGGTTGGTCGCCCTCTTCCAGATCTGGCGGCGCGGCTACCTCGGCACCGCCAGCGCGGCGGTCGGCATCCTGCTGCCCATCCTGGCTTGGGCCTGGCCTCTCACCTACGTGCCGACCGCGCTGCGCACGCCCCCCATCAACGACGTAACGACCGATCTCAGCGCTCCGCCGCGCTTCGTGGTGCTGCTCAGGCAGCGCGGCGATGGCGCCAATCCCGCCGCCTATCCCAGCGCGCGCTTTGCCGAGGAGCAGCAGAAGGCCTATCCCGACCTGCGCACCTTCATCCTGGACCGTTCGGCCCAGGAGGCGTTCGAGCTGGTCGAGGATGCCGTGCGCAAGCTCAAATGGAAGGTGGTGGTAGCCGAGCCTCCCCTCGCGCGACCGGCCAGGGCCGGCACGCTCGAAGCCACCGATCAGACGCTGGTGGTCGGTTTCGTGGACGACATCGTCATCCGCGTCGAGGGCAGCGCGGCGCGGGCGCGCGTGGACGTGCGATCGGCCTCGCGCTACGGCACGCACGATCTGGGCCAGAACGCCGCGCGCGTGCGCCGCTTCCTCACCGAGCTGCAGGCGCGCGCCGATTCCATCGCGCCGGCCGGGGTGGCGGGGCGGCGGGCGCTCAGCACCAGCCGCGCCCTGGTCAGACGGGTGAAAGAACGCGATCAGCGGAAAGCGGCAAGTCGCAACGCACGAGACCCCGCTCAATCAAGTGCTCAGCGTGCGCGAGCACAGAAAGAGTTGCAGCGTTGAGGAGCCTCGGATCGAGGCCCTTGTAGATCACGGGCACGATCGCGCGGGCCGTGTTGGTGCCGGCACGGATGCAGTCGAAGATCGCCTGCTCGCGCATGCGCCGGTGCAGCAGGTAGGCCTTGACCATGCGCTGCGGCCCTTCGATCTGCCCGCCGTGGCCGGGAAAGTAGACCTCGTCGCTGCGCCCGGTCAGCAGCTCGAGCGAGCGGATGTAGGCGCCCATGTTGCCCTCCGGCGGTGCCACCACGCTGGTGTTCCAGCCCATGACGTGGTCGCCGGAGAACAGCACCTTGGTGCCCTCCAGGGCGAGGCAGAGGTGGTCTGGCGCGTGACCGGGCGTGTGCAGCGCCGTCAGCGCCCAGCCGTCGCCGTCGAGCCGCTGGCCGCTCGCCAGAGCCACGTCGGGCAGGAACTCCTGGTCCACATACTCGCTGCCCGAGGGGCTCGTGCGCTTCTCGCCCTTGGCGGCGACGCGGCGGCCGTAGCCCGCCGTCTTGGCGCCGGTGGCGGCCAGCAGAGCGGGGAGGCCGTCCGTGTGGTCGCGATGGGTATGCGTGATGACGATGTGGGAGACGCGGCGATCGCCGATGGCGGCAACGACAGCGGCCAGATGCGCGCGGTCCGCGGGGCCCGGATCGATCAGGGCCAGCTCGCGCGTACCGACCAGATACGTGTTGGTGCCCTTGAAGGTGAAGGGGCTAGGATTGTTGGCGACGATGCGCACCACTCCGGGGCTCAGCTCGCGCGGCTCGCCGTAGGCGAAATTCATCGACGTCTTGAAGGGGAGCGCTTCGGCCATGATGGTCCTTTGCGGGTGGCGCGCGGGCGCCCGGGAGGAGACTGCATCTGCCACGCCGGCTGGGTTGGGCGCAAGGGTCCGCTCTGCCGCCGGCGCGTGTCGGGCCGATCAGGCGTCGGCCGCGCGGATCAGTCCGGTGATCTGCTCCACGTAGCCTTGGTCCTTGGCCGTGCGCGGCCGGTCGGTGGCGAGCCCCGCAAACACGGCCTCGCCCGCGAGCCACCTGGCCTCCATCCCCGGATCGGGCAGCACGCGCGCAAGGCCGTCCGAGAGCTCGTAGCTGGCATCCGGCAGGCCGACGCTGCGCAGCGCGCCGACGAGCAGCAGATGCACGAGCGAACCCACCTGCGCGCTGAAGAGGTCGTCTGGCACCTCGCCGCCGGCCTCGCATGCTTCGCGCGACAGCGAGTGGAACCTGCGGCACGCTTGCGGCCGGGCGGCATAGACGCCGCAATCGGCCTCCACCAGCAGCGGACAGGGCAGCCCCTGGCGCCGCGTGTGGGCGATGCCGCTGAGCCGCCCGGCGCGCGCTAGCACGGCCGCCGGCGACAGCCCGGCCGAGCGCGCGCCCTTAGTCTGCACCCAGCGCGCCACGCTGAAGATCTCGGGCGGGGTCGCCCAGACCTGGATATGGCAGCAGAAGGCGCAGCCGCGCCGGCAGGCGATCGCCTCGGGTGCCGGCTGCTTGGCCAGCGACCGGTCGAGCAGCGTCGCCGCGATATCGGCTGCCTCCGATGCGCGCTGCATGTTGGCCGGCTCGTTGAGCTTCTGGCGCAGGATCAGCCCGGCGGCGACGACGATGTCCTTGGGCGGCGGCGAGGGCAGGCCGTGGCGGATCGCCTTGCGGCCGAGGTCGAGCGTCTCGCGCGCCTGCTGGCGCCGGCGCTGCCTGTGCTGTGTGCCGTCCGTCATCCCGACCCCTGCACGTCGATGCGATAAAAACGCGCGGCGTTCTGGCTGAGCAGCTTGCGGCGATCCGACAGCGGCAGGTCGGCCACCGCGCCCTTGAACTGGCAAAAGAGATAGTCCCAGCTTCCCTTGATGCCGTCGACCGGGAAGTTGGACGCAAACATGCAGCGGTCCACTCCGAAGATGGCAATGGCGTCGCGGATGATCGGGCGGTTGGCTGTGAGCGTCCACGGCTCGCCTTTGACGACGAGCCCGGAGATCTTGCACCACACGTTGGGACAGGCCGCAAGCGCCTCCATGCCGCGGCGCCAGACGGCGAGCGCTTCCGGCGAGCGGTCGAGCGGATAGCCCGTGTGGTTGAGCACCGTCCGCAGTCCGGGATGCTCGCGCACGACCTCGGCCGCCTCCTCGAGGTGCCACCACACCACCCGCAGATCCCACGACAGGTCGTGCTTTTCCAACAGCGACAGCCCGTGCCGCCATTTGGGGTCCTGCATGCTGCGCGGCAGGCCCCGCACGCTGTGGTCGGGCCCCTCGGAGATGATCGGCTTGGTGCGGATGCCGCGCACGAGGGGAAACTGCTTGTGCTGGACGATGATCTCCTCGGCGTTGGCCGTGTCGATCCAGGCGTGGGCGACGATGGCGTTCGGCATGCCGTGCCGGGCATGGATCTCGGTCAGCCAGCGCGTCTCGGCCACCTGCTGGCTGCGGTCGCACTCGGCCTCGATGTGGACGGTGGCGACGACATTGTGCAGCGCCGTGTCGCGGCGGTATTCGTCGGGCAGGTAGCTGCGCCGCAGCCGCGAGTAGTCGCCCATGTAGGAATGCTCGCCGCTCGTCAGCCACGGATAGGCGAGGCCGCCCTCGAGGTCCCAAAGATGATGATGGGGATCGACGATGGGCAGCGCGTCGTAAAGGTGGGAGTGCACTTCGGTCATGGGCACCCGGCTGTGCGTGCAAGTTTACTCAATCTGTCAGGGTTAAGCACACTTTGCCAATCGGGTGGGTTGGTCGCGAGATGGTGAGTTATCCTTTGCTTGCAGGACTTCGAGGCTCGAGCGCACGCCACCCCCATGGACCTGTTGGCCGCACGGCAAGCCAACGACAAGCTGCAGGCCCGCATCAAGGCCGGGGCATTCATGTGCTTCGTGATCGCCGGGGTGCTGCTCGTTGCATCCCTGCTGCTGTCGCCGCCCGCGCAGCCAGGCAGTGGCGAGCCCGCGCCGCCGGGCGCCGTGGCAACGGTGCGTTGATCACTCCAGCCCTACGCCGCCTTGGCAAAATCGAGCTTGAAGCCGTGCGCGTCCGCCAGCGTGCGGATCACCTTGTCGGCTTCGGCCGGCGGCAGCGGCGCGAACGGCGGGCGCAGCTTGGCCCAGCCGGGGTCGGCCCGGTAATGCGCGATCAGCGCCTTGAGCGCGGGGATCATTGGGAACGCCTGGATGGCCTTGCGCAGCGCGGTGATGCCGTCCTGCAGCTTTTGCGCGTCCGGCCCCTGCCAGTTGTCATAGACGTTGCGGATGGCCGCGGCGGAGACGTTGCAGGTCGCCGAGATGCAGCCCACGCCGCCCGCCTTGAGGCCGTCGAGCAGGAAGAGCTCGGAGCCCGGAAACACCTCGAAGCCCGGATAGGCCTCGAGGATGGCCGCCGTGTTGCTCCAGTCGCCCGAGGAATCCTTCAGGCCCACGACGATGCCCGGAAACTCCTTGATCAGGCGGCCGATGAGGGGAAGCGAGAAGCCGACCTGCGCCACGGGGGGGATGTGATAGAGGTAGATCTTGAGCCGGTCGTCGCCGACCTCCTCAATTACCTCGGCGAAGAAGCGGAACAGCCCCTCCTCGCTCGGCGCCTTGTAATAGAAGGGCGGGAGCATCAGCACGCCGCCGCAGCCCAGGTCCACCGCGTGCTTGGTCAGCATGACGGCATCGGCCAGTGCGCAGGTTCCCGTGCCCGGCATCAGCTTCTCGGGCTCGACGCCGTCGTCGACCAGCTCTTCCAGCAGCTCCATGCGCTCGTCGAGGCCCAGCGAGTTGCCCTCGCTGGTGGTACCGAACGGCGCCAGCCCGGTGCAGCCGTCGGCAAGCAGCCACTGGCAGTGCTCCACGAAGCGCTGGGCGTCGGGCCCGCCATCCTCGCCAAAGGGGGTGAGAACCGGCGCAATGACGCCCGAAAAGTTGGGTTTCTTAGGCATGGACGAGCCCTCGCCAAATAATGTTGTTCTGCTCAGGCCGGCATCGGGATGCCGGGCTGCTTGATAGGAACATGATAGCCCTTGACCACCGCTGGCCGCGCCGCGATGGCCTTGTACCAGCGCGTGACGTTGGGGTACTTGGTGATGTCGACGGTGTGCCACTCGAAACGCGAGATCCACGGCCAGGTCGCCATATCGGCGATAGAATAGCTGCCGGCCACGTACTCGAGCTGAGCCAGGCGTCGGTCGAGCACGCCGTAGAGCCGGTGCGCCTCCTTGATATAGCGCTCCTCCGCGTAGGGGGCCTTGCCCTTGGCGTTCCTCAGGAAGTGGTGGACCTGGCCGATCATCGGCCCGACGCCGCCCATCTGCCACATCAGCCATTCCACGGTCTGCCAGTGCTGGGCAGGATCCTTGGGCCAGAACTTGCCGGTCTTCTCGGCGAGGTACATCAAAATGGCGCCGGATTCGAACAAGGAGCGGCCGTTGTCCCGGTCGATGATCGCCGGAATGCGGTTGTTGGGGCTGATCTTGAGGAATTCGGCCTTGAACTGCTCGTCCTTGCTGATGTCGATGGGGTGGGCGGCATACTCCAGGCCGCATTCCTCGAGCACGATGGACACCTTGCGGCCGTTGGGCGTCGACCACGTGTAAAGATCGATCATTCGGGATTCCTGGCACGGAGGGCGGGGCGGCGCGAGGCCTGGGCCGCGAGGTTAGACGAAACGCGAAGACTTCCGCAATCAAAAGCGCGACACCGGGGCGCCAGCTTGCGGCCCCAATCCACCGCCAAAAACACTCGCAGCCTCAGTTTCGCCAAATTGTCGCGAAACGGTCACGTGAGGTGTTGGGGCAGGGTCCGACGGGTCCTCCCGTACCGGCACGCAGCTCTCCGAGCTTAGGCTAGCCAACTAGCCGATAGCTCCCCAGGGGAGCGGCGGACCTGACCGGAGGGCCCTGCCCCCGCCTTGGCTCCACCCATTCCGCCGCATTGCGCGCACGGGCCGCCTATGGCTAGGCTCTGGGCGCATTCACGCCGGAGGACAATGGGATGGCGATCACCAGGGACGCGGTCGTCGCGGCGCTGCTCGAGAGCATCGCCACCGCGCGGCGAGAAGAGCAGCCCTATCGCCACTGGTTCCTGCAGCGCTGTCTGCCGCAAGAGGCGGTCGACCAGCTCCTCGATCTCCCCTTCCCGGCCCCGGATCTGGGTGGGGTTTCGGGCAAACGCGAGATCCACAACGCCACCCGTAAATACCTCGACGTCGACAACCGCGGGCGGTATCCGGTCTGCGAGGCGTTCTGCCAGGCGTTTCAGGACCAGCGCGTCACCGACGGGATCGCCGGCCATTTCGGCTCCAAGCTCGGCGGCAGCTATCTGCGGGCCGAGTACGGCCAGGACACCGACGGCTTCTGGCTCGAGCCGCACAGCGACCTCGGCGTAAAGATGTTTACCATGCTGCTCTATCTCTCGAGGAACCCGCAGCACGGAGCGCTCGGCACCGACATCTACGACAAGGACAAGCAGCACGTGGGCTCGTCCCCGTTCGCCCCCAATGCCGCCATGGTGTTCGTGCCGTCCGACATCACGTTCCACGGCTTCGAGCGGCGCAAGATCGAGGGCGTACGCAAGTCGGTCATCATCAACTACGTGACGAACGAGTGGCGCGCACGCGAGCAGCTGGCGTTCCCCGACAAGCCGATCGCGGCCTAGCCCCGTGCTTGCCGCGCCGCCGGCCCGGCGTCGCCTGGCTCAGGCGGGCGGCGGGCCGAACACGAGCACGGCGTTCAGGCCGCCGAAGGCAAACGAGTTCGACATGGCGTAGGTCACGCGCCTGTCGCGACCTGCGTTCGGCACATAGTCGAGATCGCACTCGGGGTCGACCTCGTCGAGGCCGATGGTGGGCGGCACCCAGCCCTCCTCCAGGGCCTTGATGCAGGCGACCGCCTCGATGCCGCCGCCGGCACCCAGCGGATGGCCGTGCATCGACTTGGTGGAGGAGACGGCCAGCTCATAGGCGTGCTTGCCGAACACGGCCTTGATGGCATTGGTCTCGTTGCGGTCGTTGATGGTGGTGGCCGTGCCGTGGGCGTTCAGATAGTCGATGTCGGTCGGCGCCAGCTTGGCGTCCGCCAGGGCCAGCCGCATGGCTTCGCTCGGGCCCTCGATATCGGGGTTGACCATGTCCTTGCTGTCGGAGGTCATGCCGAAACCTGCGAGCTCGGCCAGCACCTTCGCCCCGCGCTCCCTGGCGTGGCGCTCCGATTCCAGCACCAGGATGCCGGCACCCTCGGCCAGCACCGTGCCGTTGCGCTTCTTGGCGAACGGGAAGCAGCCCTCGGGCGAGAGCACATGCATGGCCTGCCAGGCGCGCATGACCCCGTAGTTGATCACGGCCTCGGAGGCGCCGACGATGGCGATGTCGGCCAGCCCGTGGCGGATATAGTCCCTGCCGATGCCGATGGCGTGCGCCGCGGTGGAGCAGGCGCTGCAGGTGGCAAACGTCGGGCCCTTGATGCCGTACTCGATGCCGACATGGGCCGACGCCGACGAGCCGATGAAGCGCAGCAGCGTCAGCGGATGGGTGGCCTTCTTGTGGTGGATGAAGAGATCGCGGTACGACGTCTCCATGGTCTGGAGACCGCCCGCGCCCGAGCCGATGATGCACGCCGTGCGATAGCCGTCCTTGAAGGGCACTTCGAGGCCGGACTGCCGGACGGCCTCGTCGGCCGCTGCGGCGGCAAACCACGAGTAGCGGTCGGCATGCATAATGATCTTGTCGCGCCTGAAGTGCTTGAGCCGCGTCCTGTGGTCGAAGTCCTTGATCTGCGCGGCAATCAGGATCTTGAGATCTTCCAGGGCAAACCCGCCCAGCGGGCCGACGCCGAGCTGTCCCCGCCGGCAGCCGGCCCAGAACTCGGGGACAGTCGTACCGATCGCTGTTACCGCGCCCATGCCGGTAACAACGACGCGGCGGCTTGCGCCAGGCTCTGACATGTACGCTGGTATCCCGTGTTGCTGGCGTGCGCAGGCGATCGCCGACGCAGCACGCTTCGATGCTCGCCGCTCAGGCCTTCGCCGTGGCGGCGCCCGAGCTCTCGATCAGGGCCCGCACCCGATCCACCACCGAGCCTACGGTCTTGAAGTCGGAGGCTTCCTCGTTGGCGTTGTAGGGGATCTCGATCCCGAAGGTATCCTCGATGTCGAACACGATCATCGCCAAGTCGAGCGATTCGATCTTGAGGTCGGTTAACGCCGTGTCGAGCCCGATATCGTCGCGGGGCTCCTTCATGTGTTTCTTTAGGATATCGATGATCTTGGTTGCCACGTCGTCCATTTCGCTCTCCCACCGCCTAGAGGCCAGGCATGTCGGGACCTTTGCTGTTGACGAAGTCTGCTCCTCCGGGCGGGCCCGAATGGCAAGTCAGGCCGTCACATATACGCAAACGTCGCCTTAGTCTAGCCGAACACCCCGGCGAACAAAACCCATGCCTAACGACCAAGAACTCGCATTTGGCTAGCCGGACCGATCTGGTCAGCTGTCAAAAAAGCGTGTTCAATGGCGTCACGCGGGTGCCATGCGAAATGCGCGCCAAGAGACATGTCCCATGTCCTGCCCGCTCCAAAGCCCTGGGAGGAGACGAGACCATGACATCTGCCGCAGAGGCCGCCGATGCCCGCCAGTCCGCGCCCTATCAATGGTTGAAGCACTATCCCAAGGACGTGCAGTGGGACCAGAAGTTCGCCCCCACGGCCCTCTACGAGTTGCTCGATCAGGCCGTCGCCAAATACGGCTCCCGCCCGTGCACGAACTTTCTGGGCAAGGTTCTGACCTACCGCGAGATCGGAGCCATGGCCGACCGGGCCGCGGCGGGGCTGCAAAAGCTGGGCGTCAAGAAGGGCACCAAGGTGGGGCTGTTCATGCCCAACTGCCCGACCTTCATCGTTTACTATTTCGCAACATTGAAGGCCGGCGGCACCGTCGTTAACTACAATCCGCTCTACACCCTCGAGGAACTCGCCTTCCAGATCAAGGACAGCGAGACCGAGCTGATGGTCACGCTCGACCTCAAGCTGCTGTTCGACAAGGTCGAAGGACTGATGCAGCGGGGCAGCCTGAAGCGGACCATCGTCGCCTCGTTCCCGGCGCTGCTGCCCGGCGCCAAGTCGGTGCTGTTCAAGCTCTTCAAGGGCAAGGAGCTCGCCCATCCCGGGAAGTCTGCGGTGGCAGCCAACGTCATTGCCGACGCCGATGTGCGCAAGAACGACGGCAAATACCAAAAGCCGGCCATCGATCCGCAAAACGATGTGGCGGTGCTGCAGTACACGGGCGGCACCACCGGCACGCCCAAAGGGGCAATGCTCACCCACGCCAACGTGTCGATCAACTGCCAGCAGGGCGCGGCCTGGGCGACCAACCTGACGCCGGGACAGGAGCGCACGCTGGCGGCGCTGCCCTTCTTTCACGTGTTCGCCATGACGGCGGTGATGAACTTTGCCGTGTCGCAGGGCGCCGAGCTCATCATCATGCCGCGCTTTGCCCTCGACGACGCCATGAAGCTGATCGACAAGAGCAAGCCGACGGTGATGCCGGGGGTGCCGACCATGTACATCGCCATGCTCGGCCATCCCAAGCTCAAGAGCTTCGATCTCTCCTCCCTCAAGTTCTGCCTCTCCGGCGGCGCGCCGCTGCCCGTCGAGGTCAAGCAGAAGTTCGAGCGGTTGACGGGCTGCAAGCTGGTCGAGGGCTACGGTCTGTCGGAAGCCTCCCCCAGCGTCACCTGCAATCCGCTGGAAGGCCCGGTCAAGGAGGGCTCGATCGGCCAGCCATTGCCCGGCACCATCGTGTCGCTGCGCGACCTGGCCGACCCGACCAAGGAGGTGCCGCAAGGCGAAAAGGGCGAGATCTGCATCAACGGTCCGCAGGTCATGAAGGGCTACTGGAACAAGCCCGAGGAGACCGCCAACCAGTTCATCGGCGGCTACCTGCGCACCGGCGATGTCGGCGTCATGGACGAGGAGGGCTTCATCTTCATCGTCGACCGCATCAAGGACCTGATCATCTGCTCGGGCTACAACGTCTATCCGCGCCGCATCGAGGAGGCCATCTACGAGCACCCGGCGGTGGAGGAGGTGACGGTGATTGGCATCAAGGACGAGTACCGCGGCGAGGCGCCGAAAGCCTTCATCAAGCTCAAGGCGGGGGCGGCGGCCACGGCGGAGGACATCAAGAAGCACCTGGAGGTCAAGATCTCCAAGATCGAGATGCCGGCCGAGATCGAGTTCCGTGACGCGCTGCCCAAGACCATGATCGGCAAGCTCTCCAAGAAGGAGCTCAAGGCCGAGGAGGCCCAGCGCCAGAAATCCAAGGGCAAATGAGCGCACGGCGACCGCCGGGACGGGCAAGGCGCGTCACCACGCCGGCGGTGGACCTGGATCGGCTCTACACCATCGGCGAGTTGGCCGACGAGCTGGAGGTGACGACCCGGGCCATCCGCTTCTACGAGGCCAAGGGGCTGATCGCGCCGGCGCGCCGCGGCGTTGCCCGCTCCTACTCGCGCCGCGACCGGGCGCGGCTGAGGTTGATCCTGCGCGGCAAGAACCTCGGCTTCACGCTCGAGGAGATCGCGCAGTATCTGAAGCTTTACGATGCCGATCCGGCGCAGATCACGCAGACGCAGATGCTTCTGGCGCGCATCGAGACGGCGATCGAGGACTTGGCGAGGAAGCGCGCCGACCTCGACCGCACCTTGCGCGACCTGAAGGATATCAGGACGCAATGCATCGCCCACCTGAGCGCCAAGGACCCCTCCGGCCGGGGCGGCTGCAAGAGCTGAGCGGGGCTGGGAATGCGACTTGCCGGCATCGCCGACATCCACGGCAATCTGCCCGCGCTCGAGGCCGTGCTCCGCCTGACCTCGGCACAGCGGCAGAAGTTGGGGGCACCGCCATGTCCTTTGCCGCGGCGGATGAACGGCCGCTGAAAACGCCGTTCAGAGGGAGTTCAGCGCTCACGCACTAATCCTTTGCGCTCGGGTTCGCCGGGGCAGCACGAGCTGCCCACGAACGCAAAAAGGAGACGTCCTGTGAAACTTGCAGCCTTGACCACCCTCGCATTGCTCGCGACCACCGGTGTCGCCAGCGCCCACGACACCTGGTCCATCGACCAAACGCAGGCGCGCCAGCGCCACCGCATCGAGCAGGGCCGCCATAGCGGCGAGCTGACGCGTCGCGAATATTGGCGGCTGCGCGCCGAGCAAAGGCACATCGCGGCCATGGAGCGGCGCGCCAAGGCGGACGGCGTCGTCACCGCCCGCGAGTACCGCGCCATTCGCGATGCGCAGCGCATGGCCCGCCGGCACATCTACGAGGAGACGCACGACGAGCAGGTATCGCGCTGGCGCTACCGTTGAGCGGCCCGGCGCGCGCAGTGCTCTGATGGCTTCGGCCAAGGCCGCCCGCTTGCGGGCGGCCTCTTTGCGCGGGAGGCGGCACACGCCGCGCCGCACCGCTCGCCTGATCGCAAAAGTGGTCGCGCATTAGCTGCTTGGTAACCCTGTCGGGATAGATTTGCCCCGCGTGTCCCGGGGGCTGGTCGGTCATGGGTGTGTTGAGTGCGGTGTCGGTCGCGGAAATCAAGGCGCGCGGCAGCATCAAGGACGCCGACGTCTTGAAGCTGCGCCGCAGCTACTACGACGATGGCGCCATCACGCCCGAGGAAGCCGACACCATCTTTGCGCTCAACGATGCCTGTCCGGTGCAGGACCCGGCCTGGGCTGACTGCTTCATCGAGACCATCACCGACTACATCGTCGACCAGACGCAGCCGCACGGCTATCTGACGGCCGACAACGCGGCGTGGCTGATCGCGCGCATCGGCAAGGACGGGCGCATCGAGACCAAGACCGAGCTCGAGCTGCTGATCAATGTGCTCGACAAGGCGCGCTGGGCGCCGCAGAGCCTCGCGCGCTTCGCGCTCGAGCAGGTCAAGCTATCCGTCATCGATGGGTCCGGGCCGCTGCGCTCGGGCAAGAAGCTCGAGCCCGGCGTCGTCACCGAGGCCGAGGTCGACCTGTTGCGCCGCATCCTCTACAGCTTCGGCAGCGACGGCACCATCGCCATCACGCAACCCGAGGCCGAGGCGCTGTTTGAGGTCGACGAGGCCACCACCGGCGCCGACAATCATCCAGCCTGGGCGGACCTGTTCGTCAAGGCCATCGCCAACTGCGTGATGGCCGCCTCCGGCTACGCGCCGCCGCCGCGCGAGGTGGCGCTCGCGCGCGATGCCTGGCTCGATCGCCGCGGCGACCTCGGCATCGACGCTATGCTGGCCGGCATGGCCTCCGGTCTGAAGAGCCTGTTCGGCGGCTACCGCGAGCAGAGCGACGAAGAGCGCGCCATTGCCCGCCTCACCCAGCAGAAGATCGAGATCGTCACCCGCGAGGCGGTGACGGCGGTGGAAGCCGGCTGGCTGGCCGAGCGCATCGGCCGGGACGGCAAGATGACGCCCAACGAGCGCGCCCTGCTGATGTTCCTCAAGGCCGAGAGCCCTTCGATCCATCCCAGGCTGCGCGAGCTCGTGGAAAAGGCGGCGGCGTAGCCCGCCGGGCTTGGAACGCCGTCGGGAACCGGGTCCACTCCCCTCTCCCAGCAGAGCGGGTCGCCGGGCTCGCCTTCGCTCGCGGCGCTTTGCGCTCGCCCGAGCCCCAATACCGTCACATTGCATCGCAGTATGGGGCTCGTCCGGAGAGCCGGAAACGGGTACCCATGGAGTTATGCGCGCCGGGATGGGCGGGCAGCGGTCTCAGCGCCGCGGCCGGCCGCGTTCTGCTGCTCGGGCGCAAGCGCCCGCGCGGAGCCCAATGCGCACGGCGACCGGCCATATGATACGGACTAGGCGATGAACCCCCTCGACGCGCTCAAGCCGGCCACCACCGGTGGCTTCTCCTTCTTCGAGCTCTTCATGACGGCGCACCCCGTCGTGAAGGTCGTCATGTTCGGCCTGCTGCTGGCGTCCGTGTGGGCCTGGGCCATCATCATCGAGAAGCTCGTCGCCTTCCGCCGCGCCCGCCGCGAGGCCGATCGGTTCGAGCAGCAGTTCTGGTCGGCGCAGTCGCTGGAGGAGCTCTACGGCGCCCTGGCGCGGGGCCGCACCTTCTCCATGGCCTCCCTGTTCGTTGCCGCCATGCACGAGTGGAAGCGCTCGGTGGAAGGTAACATCCGCGCCATGGGCGGCATCCAGCTGCGCGTCGAGAAGGTGATGGACGTCACCATCAGCCGCGAGATGGAGCAGCTCGACCGACGGCTGCTGTTTCTGGCCACGGTCGGTTCCACGGCCCCCTTCGTGGGCCTGTTCGGCACGGTCTGGGGCATCATGACGAGCTTCCAGGCCATCGCCATATCGAAGAACACCAACCTGGCCGTGGTGGCGCCCGGCATCGCCGAGGCCCTGTTTGCGACCGCGCTCGGTCTGCTCGCGGCCATTCCGGCGGTCGTCTTCTACAACAAGTTCGCCGCCGATTCCTCGCGCCTGGCGCAGCGGCTCGAGGCCTTCGCCGATGAGTTCTCGGCGATCGTCTCGCGCCAGATCGACGTGCGCACCTGAAGCAGCGGGAGACCCGAAGCGGGGACGAAAGCCATGGCAGCAAGCGTTAGACCGGCAAGACCCGGTGGCGGCCGCCGCAGCCGCGCCCGCCGTCATGCCCCCATGCACGAGATCAACGTCACGCCCTTCGTCGACGTGATGCTGGTGCTGCTGATCGTGTTCATGGTGACCGCGCCGCTGCTGGCGGTCGGGGTGCCGATCGAGCTGCCCAAGACCGAGGCCAAGGCGCTGCCGAGCGCGCCCAAGGAGCCGCTGGTCGTCAGCGTGGACGAGAAGGGCCGTGTCTATCTGCAGGAGACGGAGGTCGCGCTCGAGGAGCTGTTGCCGAAGCTGCGGGCCATCAACGCCAAGGCCCAGAGCGAGCCGATATTTCTCTACATGCGCGGCGACCGGAACATCCCGGGCTACGATATTGTCATGAAGGTGCTTGCCCGCCTCAACGTGGCGGGTTTTACCAAGCTGTCGTTCGTGACCGATTCTGAGGACAAGCCGCTGCCGAGGTAGCCTGCTCGCGCCCGACTTGCTGGTCGGGTGGCAAACCGCAACAGGGTCAAGGAGCCGGTAGTCTGTGCACGTCGGGCTCGTCATCTCGGTCCTGCTGCACCTTGCGCTGCTCGGCTGGGCGCTTTTCACCATCCAGACCCAGCAGGAGCTGCGCGCGCCCGAGCCCGAGGTGGTTGCCGTCGATCTCATCAGCACGAGCGAGCTCACCAAACTGCGCCAAGGCGTGCGCACGGCCAAGCAGCTCGAGGCCGAGCCGCCCAAGGAGACGCCGAAGCCGGACGTGGCCAAGAAGGAGGCGCCAAAGCCCGCGCCCGTCGCCGCAGCACCTCCCCCGCCCGAGCCTCCGCCCACTCCCAAGGACGAGCCCAAGGCCGTCCTGCCCACACCGCCCCTGCCAGCTCCAGCAGTCGACGAGCAAAAGCAGGTCGATGAGCTGCTGCTGAGAGATCAGGAGCGCCAGGCCGCAGAGCAGCAGCGGCTGGAGGAGGAGCGCCGGCAGGCCGAGGTGAAGCGCAAACAGGAGGACGAGCGACGGCGCAAGGACGCCGAGCTCAAGAAGAAGCGCGATGACGAGAAGCGGCGCCGGGAGGCCGAAGCCAGGAAGAAACCGTTCGACGGCGACAACATCAAAGCCCTGCTCAATATTGTGCCCGACAAGGGCGCCCCGCCGCCGTCCTCGGCACCCACCGAGCCCACCAAGGCCAAGGGGCCGGCGCTGGGCGCCCCGGAAGGCCGCGACAAGCAGCTCTCGGCCAGCGAGCTCGGCAAGCTCCAAGGCATCATCCAGAGCCATTTGAAGCCATGCTGGCATCCGCCCGCTGCGGGTGGCGGTGCCGAGACGCCGGTTGTGACGCTACGCTGGCGCATGAAGCCGGATGGAAGCGTGGACGGCGAGCCGAAGGTCGAAAATCCGCGTAGCGACACCTTGTTCCGGGTGGCGGCCGAGGCCGCGCTGCGGGCCGTCCAGCAGTGTTCGCCCATACCGCTGCCGCCCGACAAATACGGTCATTGGAAAACAATCACGTGGGATTTTGATCCAAGGCAGATGCTATAGGCGCAGCTTCAGCCTGGTAGAGGAACCAATTGAGAGCGAAAGTAGGAGAGCGATCATTGATGGCAACACCGGACGGAGAACGCCGGCGTTTCCTCGCAGCTTTGGTCCTTGGCTGCCTCGGTGCATTGACGTGGCGTGCGCCGGTGGACGCGCAGGAGGGCCTCAGGGGCACGCAGCGTGAAGGCACGCTAAAGCCGATCCCGATCGCCGTGCCCGAGTTCCTGGGCGAGGACCCGCAGTTCGCCATCGACGTGTCGAACGTGGTGGCGGCGGACCTCGAGCGCTCCGGACTGTTCGAGCCCCTCGACCGGGCCTCGTTCATTGAGCAGGTGCGCGACCTCAACACACCGCCACGCCTGCAGGAATGGCGCGTGCTCAATGCCCAGGCCCTGGTCGTCGGCCGGGCCGGGCGCGCGCCCGACGGCCGCGTGGTCGGCGAATTCCGGCTCTGGGATGTGTTCTCCGGCCGGCAGCTCGCCTCGCAGCGCTTTGCGGTGGGCCAGCACGAGTGGCGGCGCCTCGGCCACTTGATCGCCGACCAAGTCTATCAGCGCCTGACGGGCGAGAAAGGATATTTCGATACCCAGATCGTCTTCATCGACGAGACCGGCCCCAAGGACAAACGCAACAAGCGGCTGGCGATGATGGACCAGGACGGCGCCAACTTGCGGCTCCTCAGCCAGGGTCGCGAGCTGGTGCTCACCCCGCGGTTCAGCCCGACCACCCAGGAAGTCGCCTACATGCAGTACACCGGCGACCAGCCGCGCGTGTTCCTGCTCAACCTGGAGAGCGGCCAGCGCGAGCTCCTCGGCAATTTCCCGGGCATGACGTTTGCGCCACGCTTCTCGCCGGACGGCCAGCGCATCGTCATGAGCATTGGCGAGGGCGGGGCGACCCTGATCGTGGAGATGGACCTGCGCTCGCGCCAGCTGCGCCGCCTGACCCAGACCAACGCCATCGACACCGGGCCCTGCTACAGCCCCGACGGCCGCCGCATCGTGTTCGAATCGGACCGCGACGGCACCCAGCAGCTCTACGTGATGAACGCGGACGGCTCGGCCCAGCGCCGCATCAGCTTCGGCGAGGGGCGCTATTCGACCCCCGTGTGGTCGCCGCGCGGCGATCTCATCGCCTTCACCAAGCAGATGTCCGGCAGCTTCCTGATCGGCGTCATGCGCGCCGACGGCTCGGGGGAGCGCGCTTTGACCGAAGGCTTCCACAACGAGGCCCCCACCTGGGCGCCGAACGGGCGGGTGCTCATGTTCTTCCGCGAGAGCCGGGGCGCCGGCGGCGGGCCGAAGCTCTACTCGATCGACTTGACCGGATACAACGAGCGCCTGGTGCCCACGCCGGCCTTCGCCTCGGACCCGGCGTGGTCGCCGTTGCGAAATTGAGACGCCTTTTTACCGGCCCTTAACCTCATTGGTGTGTTCTTACAGCCAAGCGCGGCCCGGTTGCATCGGAGGGCCTCGCAGGGGCCTTGCTGCGGGGCTTTGAGGCTGACCGATGCGTCGCACAGCAAGTGGCATTTTCGCATCAACCATCGTGGAAAACCTCTGGAAAAGTAGCTGCGTTCTTGATCTGAACGTTGCAGACCGGTAGGCGAATAGGTGCGATTGCCGAACACGTGTTAGGAGAGAAGAACATGAACGTCAAAAGCCTGATCGTAATTACGGCGGTGGTCGCCGCTGTGGCTCTCGGCGCTTGCCGCCGGGAAGTTGCGCATACGCCGATGAAGCTCGGTGCGGAAGTGCCGGTGGCTGGGCAGGTAGCGCGTTAAAAGCCTGGCTCTCTGAAGAGACCAAAGGAGAGAACTTATGAAGGGCGCTATCGTTGTTGCAGCTGTCATCGCTGCCGTTGCTCTCGGTGCGTGTCGCAAAGAAGTCGCGCATGCGCCAATGAAGCTCGGCGCTGATGTGGAGCAAGTTGCTCGTTAAGCTGGGGCGACTGCTGCCCTTCGGCAGACGGATCGCAAGAATTGGGGCCGCATCGAAAGACGCGGCCCCGATTTTTTTTGTCCACAGGCCGGCCGAGTGTGCATAGCGGGGATAAGAGCTGCCACAGTGTTGCCTCGCCCTGGCCGTTCCGCGTTTGTGATCCGTGCACTAGCGGTCACATTTTTGAACGAAGAATCCGCTACGACCTGAGGCGAACCAGCATACGGCGCGGGCCGAGCTAGGGGGTGAGGATGGAGCTGTCGAGGTGGCGCAGGGCCGGAACGCGGGTTGCCGCGGCCGTCCTGGTCGCGCTTGCCGTCGCCGCCTGCTCCAACACGCCCAAGCCCGAGAGCGAGTTCGGCCCCGGCGGCCGCAACAGTCCGGCAACGCCCGGCTCCACCCGCGATTTCGCAGTCAACGTCGGTGACATCGTCTACTTCTCGACCGATAGCGTCGATCTCTCGCCCGAGGCGCAGCAGACGCTCACCAACCAGGCGCGCTGGCTGCAGCAGTATGCGCAATACACGATAACGATCGAAGGGCACGCGGACGAGCGCGGCACCCGCGAATACAACATCGCGCTGGGTGCCCGCCGTGCCCAGGCGGTGCGCAACTTCCTGGCGCAGCGCGGCGTCAACGCCTCCCGCATCCGCACCATCTCCTACGGCAAGGAACGCCCGGTGGCGGTGTGCAACGACATCTCCTGCTGGTCGCAGAACCGGCGCGCCCAGACCGTCCTCAACAGCCGCCACGAAGCCCGCTCCTAACCATCTGCCGCCGCCCTGGGTGTCTCCGCGGGCTGCCCGCGCGGGGTCCGTAGGGCCTGCACGAGCCTCCGCAATCGAGGGAATCGGTAACCAAAGTTTAGCCCCATTGCCGGCGCAGTCTTGCCTCTTACAAGGCATTGCCGAGCGAGGGAGCGCTTCATGGTTTGCCGGATGGTTTGCCGGGTCCTGTCGGGCGGGTTGGCGCTGATCTGTGTGTCGTTATTGTCACTCGTGCCTGTGGCCGGCGCGCAGGAGCGCATGCAACTCGGGGCGCCGCTCGGCTCCGCCGCCGACTTCCAGGCCCACGTTGGCGACCGGGTGTTTTTCAGCGACGGCAGCGCCGAGCTGGGCGCGCGGGCGCGCACGGCGCTGGAGGGTCAGGCCGGCTGGCTCAAGCGCCACCCCGCCCTCGTCATCACCATCGAGGCGCACGCCGACGACATGGGCACCGACCAGCACAACATAGCGATCTCGCGGCGGCGCGCAGAGGCAGTGCACGGCCGCCTGACCGAACTCGGCGTGGCGGCCGCGCGCATTCGCATGGTTGTGCTCGGCAGGACGCGCCTGGTGGCCGACTGTCGGGGTGCCGGCTGCGCCGCCCAGAATCGGCGCGTCGTCACGGTCATCGGCTGGCCGGCGGGGGATCCTGGTCGCGACGTCGTGACCCGGCGCACGCCGCGCCGGCTCTATTGAGCGGCTGCCTTGCGCGCACCAGAAAGTCGTGGTGAAGACCAGACGCACCGGGGTTCACGGCCGGCATCGGCAACGCGGGAAGAAGTTAAGAACGGCTCCATGATGCTCATCGCGCGACGCGGGTTGCGAGCCGGCGGCTTCGCCCTCGCCACCACTCTTCTGTCCTTCGCAGCCACGGCGCAAGTGCCGCCGCCGCCCGGGCCACAGCCTCGCCCGCAGGCTCCGGCCGCCGCGCCGTCCAAGGCCGCCAACCCGCCGCGTGACAGCGCCCCTGGCGCGGATGCGGCCCTGCGCCAGCGCGTCGAGCAGCTGGAAGAGCAGCTCGTCGATATGCAGGTGGTGGTCGGCACGCTTGAATCGCTCGCCAGGGGCGCGACGGCGCCCGCCGCGTCGTCACCCGGCCGTCCGGGGTCAGCCGCCATCGGAGCTGCCGATGCCGGGCGCCTCGACAGCATCGAGACGCAGATCCGGGCGCTCGCCGCGCAGCTCGAGCAGCTGCAGGAGCAGATGCGTGCGCTGGGCGGTCGCAGCGGGGCGCTTGCGCCCTCCTCGTCCCAGGCCGCCAACGATCCGCCACCGGCGGGGCCCCGGGCCGGCCGGCCTCAGCTGGATGCCGGGCCGAGCCAGCCTGAACGCACCGGTTTTGGCGCGGTCACCGTGTCGCCGGGCGGCGCGGAGAAGGACGACATCGACCGCCTGCTCAGCCCGCCGCGGTCGAGGCCCAACGTCGCGGTGGCGCCGCCGCCTGGTAGCCCGGCCGAGGCCGACGCCAGTCCCAAGCAGCTCTACGAGACGGCCTATGGCTATCTGCTGCAGCGCGACTACGGGGCGGCGGAATCAGCCTTCGACGAGTTCCTGAGCCGCTTCCCGGGCGATCCCTTGGCCGGCAACGCCCAGTACTGGCTGGGGGAATCGCTCTACGTCCGCGGCCAGTACCGCGCCGCGGCCGGCGCCTTCCTCAAGGGCTACCAGAACTACACCCGCAGCACGAAGGCGCCCGAGAGCCTGCTCAAGCTCGCCATGTCGCTGCACCGGCTCGGGCAGAAGGACGCAGCCTGCTCCTCCTACAACGAGCTGGCGAGCAAGTACCCCAACGTCGCCGCGCACGTGCGCAATACGGCCCAGGCGGAGCGCCAGCGGGCCGGCTGCTGAGCCTGCTGCCTTGCCCCTCGCTTCTGTGGGCGCGGCGGGCGGCGTAGTGTAGGGCGCAGCCAGCCCCTCACTCAGGCCTTCTCCCGCACAAGGGGAGCGGCAATGCGCACCATGTCAGACCCCGGCGACCCCATCTGCGCGGACGAACTCGATGGGTTGTTTGCGCGCTTTTTCCAGGGCCGGGAGTGCGCTGCGCTCGCAGTCTCCGGCGGCAGCGACAGCACAGCGCTGATGGTGCTGTTCGCCGACTGGCTGAAGCAGAAGGGCGCCGAGCCCGGTGTACACGCCGTTCTCACGGTCGATCATGGGCTGCGGCGCGAGTCCGCTGCCGAGGCCGCCGCCGTTGCCGGCCAGGCGAGATCGCTCGGCTTCGCCCATGCGACTCTGTCCTGGACCGGTCCCAAGCCTGATAGCGGCCGCCAGGCGGCGGCCCGGGCGGCACGCTATCGCCTGATGGCTCGGCACATGCGCCGGCACGGCCTCTCGCTGCTGCTCACCGCCCACACCGCCGACGATCAGGCCGAGACCCTGCTGATGCGGCTGGCCCGCGGCAGCGGCCTCGACGGCTTGAGCCCCATGGCCCCGCTCAGCCATTTCGACGCCGACGGCGATGTAGGGAGCGACCCGCTGCGGCTGGCCCGCCCCTGTCTCGATCTCCCCAAGGCGCGTCTTGTTGCCACCCTCGAGCAGCGCGGCATCGCCTGGATCGAAGACCCGAGCAACCAGTCGCCCGTCTACGAGCGTACGCGCGTGCGTGCTGCCCGCGCTCAGCTCGCCGCACTGGGATTGACGACGGACATGCTCGCCGTGAGCGCGCGGCGCCTGCTGCGCGCGCGCACCGCGCTGGAGGCAACCGTGGCCGCCTTCTGCGCGCCCGACGCCGGCAATCTCCAGGCCGACCCGTGCGGGTATATCGTCGTCGACGGCCCGCGCCTGCGCGCCGCGCCAGCCGAGATCGCGCTGCGCGTGCTGGGCCGGGTCGTGGCGGCGGCCGGGGGCTCGCAGCAGCCCGTTCCGCTCGCCGGTCTGGAGCTGGTCGCTGAGGCATGCACCGGCGCCGTGACCGGCAGCTGGACGCTGGCGCGCGCCAAGATCACGGCGACGGGTGAGCGCGTTCTGATCGAGCGCGAGCCGGGGCGAGAGGCTCTGCCCGAGCTGACGCTGCTCCCCGGCGAAGCCGCACTTTGGGACGGCCGGTACAGGGTGCGCGCCGGCCCCGGCCTCGCGGCGCCGGTTGTGGTGCGCGCGCTCGGTGCCGACGGCGTGCGCCAGGTGCGCCAGTCGCTCGCTCTGCCGCCCGGCGCTCCGATCGGGGCGCTGCGGGCGCTGCCGGCGTTCTGGCGCGCAGGCGCCCTCGCGGCCGTCCCGCCACTTGCCGTCTGGGCCGATGACGCGGCTCGGGCCGAGCTTGCGGCGGTCTTTGTCGGGCTGTCAGCCGACCACCCGCAGTCGGGGGCGGCTGGGCAAGACTGAGGCGGCGGTTGCGCCGCCGGGCCGTTGGCTATATCTCCGACCCCCGGGGCGAAGCGCCGGGGACGGGGAGCAGCGGGCATGCCGTGGTTATGGGCCGTGTTCACGGTCGTGGCTGCCGGCGGGCAGGTTCTGCGCAACGTCCAGCAAAAGGAGTTGACGACCTCGCTCGGCACGGTCGGCGCCACGCACGTGCGCTTTCTGTTCGGGCTGCCGTTCGGCGTCCTGTTCCTGGCGATCGTGCTCGGCGCCACCAGGCTGCCGGTGCCGCACCTCAACAAGGCGATGCTGGTGTGGACCATCGCCGCGGCGCTGGCCCAGATCGGCGGCACGGCATTGCTGCTCGCCGCCATGCGCGAGCGCTCGTTCGTGGTGATCACGGCCTACGCCAAGACCGAGCCGGTGCAGGTGGCGATCTTCGGCCTGGCGTTCCTGGGCGACGGCGTATCGCCGGGGGTCGCCGTCGCCATCCTGATCGCGACGGCGGGCGTGATGCTGGTGTCCTGGCCGCGCAGCGGCGGCGAGGAGGCGTTCAGCTGGAAGCCGGCGGCGCTCGGCATCGGCTCCGGTGCGCTGTTTGCCATCGCGGCCATCGGCTTCCGCGGCGGCATCCGGGCGCTCGACGCCCCCAACTTTGTGCTCGGCGCCACGGTGACGCTGGCGCTCGGCCTGCTGATCCAGACGGTGATCCTGTCGGCCTACCTCCTGGTGTTCGACCGGCAGGTGCTGTGGTCGATCTTTCGCCTCTGGCGCCCGTCGATGCTGGCGGGCTTCACGGGGGCGTTCGCCTCGCAGATGTGGTTCCTGGCGTTCGCGCTGGAGACGGCCGCCAAGGTGCGTACGCTGGCGCTGGTCGAGATCCTGTTTGCCCAGGTCCTGTCGCGCAACCTGTTCAAGCAGAAGCTGGCCTCGCGCGAGGCCGCCGGCATCGGCCTCATCGTCCTGGGCGTGATCCTGCTCTTGAACCTGTGAAACCGCGTGCCTACGTGCGTGCTATGATGGTTGGACCCATCACCCTCGCCGCGGAGAGCCAGCTGTGACCTATACCGACACCGCCCCCCAGCCGTCGGCGCCCGCCGCGCCGCACAAGGACGAGCGACTAGCCCGCGCCAAACGGCGCGTTGCTGCCCTCAAAGGCTTCTACATCCACCTCCTCGTGTTCGCCGTGGTGCTGACTGGGCTGTTTGCCATTAACTTTCTGACGGGCGGCCCCTGGTGGGTGCTGTGGGCCTTGTTCGGCTGGGGCATCGGCCTGCTGGCGCACGCCATTGCCGTCATGGCACGCACGCCCAAGACGATCGCCGACTGGGAAGCCCGCAAGCTGCGCCAATACATGGCCGAGGAGCGCTGATTTGATAGAGAGATTCGTCTTCGCGCGGTGAGATCCGCATGATGCTGTCGTGCAGAACTATGAATTGGGCTGCGTTGGCGTTCCACCGGAGACGCGGCCCGGATGCAGCTCGGAAAAAATGCGGGCCAATAGAACCGCTATAGCAAGATCATCCTGCTTGAGATCATGAATTCCAGAGTGCGAGGGGTCTGGCTTTAGTGGATGGTCCTCAGGCTCATGCAGGATTCTGATCTCACGATGATCTTCGCTTTCATTTTGGATCACACGGCGGAACTCGCCAACCGCGGCAACAGCTAGCCGCGCAAGACGGCCAACGGCTCGCTTCGTGGACATGACCCGCTGGATTTCCGCAATTTGTGAAGTGCGATCTGACAACCCAAGGGCTTCCAGCCAGTTTACGGACAGGTATGCGTGGTTGGCTCCGAGCAAGAAGGCACCAGCTTTGACGGCCCCCCCATCAATGTGCGAGCCCCCGCAAAGTCTGCTGACGTGATCACCATCTGGGACAACATCACCCTTCATTCTGTGAGCCATCCCGAAGCGCCAAGATGGCTGATCTTGCCCATCAATGCATCCGCAGTCGTTGACCCAGACGAACGATCTGTTCGGCTGTCATGCAATGGGTTGGGTGTGAAGAGCACGTATTGCACCTCACCAGTTGGGAAAAAACGGATACCGAGTAAGGTGTTGTCAGAACCTGTCCACTCTGCATACAAATCGCCGGTAGGAGTAGCAGTTATACTTGGCTTCCTCAGGTAACGGTTTGAATTCAGAAATGCGACAAAGGCGTCGATGGCAGTCGCCGATAGTGAGCGATCTCCGTAGTCCCCTTGATATGCACCAAGTAGCTCTTCCAAGCGTGTCACAAGCTCGTCGCGATATGGGATTTGGGTAGTCTTCAAACGAGAAATTGCTTGCAACGCCAGGCGATCATCCGTGCGCAGGGCATCAAGCTCCCTGAACGCTGCCGACGCCTCCAGGCGTGGCAAGACCTCCTGTCCGACATTTGAAGGCTGTCCTTCCAAAACAAACGATTGATCCAATTGCAACAGGGGTGGGAGAAAAAGCTGACCCAGTCCAATCTGCCCAGAATATGCTCCATATGCGAATGCATCAGCGACGGTCGCTTTTCTGATGCGCAGCAAGATCTGCCTGGCAGCGGCGCGTGGTTCCTGCTCATGGAGGTCAGGCGGCAGGTCGAGATCGAAATCAATATCGAGCGGCTGTGTCAGCGCATGATGAGCGTGCTGAAGGAGCGGAGCGTGCGCGAGGGACCATTGGCGAATCTCGGAATCCGTTCTCATTGGCGCTTCCAAAGCCTGATCTGTGCTTCATTTGTAGTCAGGTCAGCAAAGCCCTTAACGATATGTTCATGAGCCACGTTGAACCACTCCCGCATACCGATTTGAGACCTGTCTTCGCCTATACCTCGGGCGGTAAGTTCAAACACTAGAACCTTGGCATCGTCCGGCTTGCGGCTGGCCTGGTTCAATTTCACTGTCAGCGCACCCAGCTTATCTGGCAGTGGAAATACCACCTGCCAAGCCGCATTGGTCGGATCTGGAAGGTATCGATCCTTTGAATCCCACAAGAAATCTCGAAAGATCCTGGGTAGATCGTCAATTGAGTCCCAACCGGAACCTTGGGGGATGTGATTAATGTATGTCAACTCGCATGCAACAGGCTGAACCACGCCGATCCTAGCCTCTGCCGCAAAGGATTCCAGTTTGGCGAAGCATTCGGAGAAGTGATTCACGATTTCATCATAGTGCGGATAGTCTGGCTCCATCTCTCGATGCCGCCAGTTGTAGTGGAGGCGGTCCGCTTGAAGCTGTACGAGCCGACTTTCAGACTCGTTGATGAACCAGACGCGCGGAATTGGCAATCCCGTGACGTCATCTAGGGGGACTGAACCGCCAGTATGGATGGGAGCCGCATGCTCAACTGTTGGGAAGCCATCACCCAGCTTTTGCCAGAAAAGCCCCCAATGTGGGATCTTCAGCATCGACAATTGCTGGAATTGACAACCGCACACAACCTCGTTGACTGGGGGAGCGAGGTAGCGTGGCAACGCCGCTGAGCTTTGCTTCTTGGCCATGGACGCAGACGTTACCACATATGCCAGCCCGTCGTCCTCCCATCGCGCATATTGCGAATAGTAGGCTTTACCAAAAAGCGGCAAGACTGGCTGCCACAGCCTCCTACCGTTGTTCCGGCCTTGGCGCCGAGGCCGAGGCGCGCCTACTTGACGAGCCCCTCGGCCTTCAGCGCCGCCTGCACTGCCGGCCTGGCGCCGACGCGCTTGCGGTAGGCGAGCACGTTGGCGTGCGGGGCGAGGTCGACGTCCACCCGGCTCGCCCAGTTCGACACCACGAACAGATAGGCGTCCGCCACCGAATAGTCCTTGCCCATCAGGTATTCGTTGCCGGCGAAGTGCTTGTCGAGATGGGCAAAGCGCGTCCCCAACCGCTCGCGGAAGTATTTCTTGGCTTCATCGGGCATGGCCGCGTTGAACAGCGGGGAGAAGCCCTTGTGCAGCTCGCTGGTCACGAGATTGAGCCAGGACTGCAGGCGTGTGCGCTCCAGCGTGCCGTTGGCTGGGGCCAGCTTCTTGGCGGGCACCTTGTCGGCAATGTACTGGACGATGGCGGGCCCTTCGGTGAGGATGGCGCCATCGTCGAGCTGCAGGGCCGGCACGTAGCCGAGGGGATTGACGGTCCTGAAGTCGCCGCCGCCCTCCATGCCCTTGGTCTTGCCATCCACCTTGACCTTGTCGAAGGGGAGGCCGGCTTCCAGCAGGACGATATGCGGGGAGAGCGAGCATGCGCCTGGCATGTAGTACAGCTTCATCGAGCATCTCCATGGCATGGGCTGCAGAAAAGGCTACTCATGCAGTTGCATTTAATGCATATGCATAAATAGGGAGCCATGCAAGCACAAGCGGTTTTTGCTAGTCTGAAATCATGAGTGCGAATCCCACATCGGTCGTGATCGAGGCCTGGGCCAGCCTCGTGCGCACGCAGAAGTCGCTGGTGGACAGAGTCGAGGAGAGCCTGAAGCAAGCCGGCCTGCCACCGCTCGACTGGTATCACGTGCTCTACGAGGTCGACCGCAGCCCCAAGGGCATGATGCGGCAATCGGGTGTGCAGAGCCGCACGCAGCTCGCCCAGTACAACGTCTGTCGCCTGGTCGACCGGCTCGAGCGGGAAGGCCTGGTGGAGCGCCACCAGTGCCAGCGCGACGGGCGCAACAACGTGCTGATCATCACCGCCAAGGGGCGCGCGCTGCGCCGGCAGATGTGGCCGGTCTATGCGGCGGCCATCAGCGAGCATTTCGGGACGCGGCTGTCGCAGGCGGAAGCTGAGCAGCTGGCCACGCTGATGGCCAAGCTCGTCGCGTCCTGACGCGACGGCGCGAAGCTGGACCGGGCAGGGCGTTGGTGTAGGATGCCCGGCGATCATCGACATTCGGCCGGTTGGACGGCAACAGAGGGGGTTAGGCATATGACCGGACCGGGCGCGAGCGCGGAGAGTCCGGCCGGCACGCTGATGCAGGGCAGGCACGGCCTCGTCATGGGGGTCGCCAACAACCGGTCGATTGCGTGGGGCATTGCCAAGGCGGTTGCCGCCCAGGGCGCCCAGCTCGCGTTCACCTATCAGGGTGACGCGATCAAGAAGCGCGTCGAGCCGCTGGCGGCCGAGGTCGGCTCGGCGCTGGTGCTGCCCTGCGATGTCACCGACCCCGCCTCGATGGACGCCGTCTTCGCCGAGCTCGGCCGACGGTGGGGTAAGCTCGACTTCCTGGTGCACGCCATCGCCTTCTCCGACAAGGCTGAGCTCGACGGGCGCTACGTCGACACCAGCGAGAAGAACTTCACGCAGACCTTGCTGATCTCCTGCTACTCCTTCACGGCGCTGGCGCAGCGCGCCGAAAAACTCATGCGGCCCGGCGGCTCCATGCTGACGCTCACCTACTACGGTGCCGAGAAAGTAATGCCGCACTACAACGTGATGGGCGTGGCCAAGGCGGCGCTGGAGGCGAGCGTGCGCTATCTGGCGGCCGACCTCGGCAGGAACGGCCTGCGCGTCAACGCCATTTCGGCCGGGCCGATCAAGACGCTGGCTGCCTCCGGCATCGCCGACTTCCGCTACATCCTGAAGTGGAACGAGTACAACTCGGCGCTGCGCCGCACCGTCACCATCGAGGAGGTGGGCGGCGCCGCCCTCTACCTGCTCTCCGATCTGTCGCGCGGCGTCACCGGCGAAGTGCACCACGTGGATGCCGGCTATCACGTGCAGGGCATGAAAAACGAGGACGCGCCGGATATCTCCGTCGTCAAGGACGGCAGCTGAATTCTCCGCCGCGCCCATGCGAAAGTTCCGGTGGCGGCCTTTACGCCACAAAACCGCCATGCCCGGTTTGCCTCCTGCTGCGGCAACCTGGCGTAGTCAGGACGCACGGGGGATAGCAATGCGTTCCGCAATCGCCGCGATCCTGTCGCTGCTGTTTCTGGCCGCGACGGCGGTCTCTGCCGCGCCGCCCAAGAAGAAGAACGAGTTTGCCTCGAGCGACAAGCTTCTGCGCTGGATCAGCGGCTATCGCACCAGGCCCGATCCCGCGAAGGTTCCCCTCGCCGTCAAGGCCATGAGCGAGCTCGGCGTCTTCAGGGACATGGACACCGCCGGCATCTACGTCGGCTTCATGGCGGGCGTGCTGCAGACCAACCCCAAGCGCGCCGAAGAGCTGGTGGCCAAGATGTTCCCGATCCCGCCGGAGGACCAGGTCGCCATCGTGCGCGCCATCGCCTACTCGGACCTTCCGGACTGGAAGGAGCTGATGCTGAAGTTCGCCGAGCGCATGCCCGCGCGCAAGGCGCTGATCGACCGCTTCGTCTACGGCAAGCAGCCAACCCTCAAGCAGGTAGCGCTCGATTCGGGGCCCGCCCCGCTCGACACGCTGTGGGGCGTGTATTTCGCGACCGGCTCCTACGAGCCGATCGTGCGCATGGTCTCCATCCTCGCCTGGGCCAAGGACGCCAACAACGTCGAGCGCCTGACCTACGGCAACATGGCCAGGCTGTCGCTGGCGACCAACGCCTCGCGCGACAAGGAGCTGCTCGACATGCTCAAGGCCTCGGCGGGCCACGAGACCAAGGATACTCGCGCCGTCCTGCAGGACGTGATCGATGCGGCCGAGACCTTCGAGTTCGGGCGCGTGCGCAAGGAGGCGGTCGCCGCCATCGATCAGTTGAGGATGAAGGGCCCGGCCTCGGTGCGCAACTACCAGTGGTGGGGCCAGGCCGGCCAGACTGCGCTGGCGCTCGGCTGCATTGCCGCGAGCGCCATGGGCCACATGGAGATCGGCATCCCGTGCGTGGTGGGCGGCGCGGTGTCGGGTGCCGCGCTCAAATACCTCGGGCCGCAGTAGTAGCACTCGCCCACAAATTCATACGCCTCGCTTGTCATCCCGGGCCTTGTGCCCGGGACCCATCTATCAAGTTGCTCCAGCGTTGGTGGATGGTTGGATCCCGGCAACAAGTGCCGGGATGACAGGTCACGTCTGCATGCCCCATTTGCGCACGGTGGCGGCCTCGATGTTGCGGAAGATCAGGTTTTCGACGGTGAGGCCGATCAGGATCACGGTGAAGAGCCCCGCAAACACCGCCGGAATGTCGAGCATGTTCTTGTTCTCGTAGATGTACCAGCCGAGCCCGCCCTTGCCGGAGGAGACGCCGAACACGAGCTCGGCGGCGATCAGCGTGCGCCAGGCAAACGCCCAGCCGATCTTGAGCCCGGTGAGGATCGACGGGAAGGCGGCCGGGATCAGGATCTTGGCGATGAAGCGGATGCCGGTGAGGCCGCAGTTGCGCCCGACCATGCGTAGCGTGGTCGAGACCGAGCGGAAGCCCGAGTGCGTGTTGAGCGCCACGGCCCACAGCACCGAGTGCACCAGCACGAAGATGATGGAGATGTCGCCGAGGCCGAACCAGATCAGCGCCAGCGGCAGCAGCGCGATGGCAGGCAGCGGGTTGAAGGCGGAGGTGAGCGTCTCGAGCAGGTCGTTGCCGAGCTGGAACATCATGGCGAGCGCGGTGAACCCGAGCGCCAGCGTCAGCCCGAGCGTGTAGCCTTTCAGAAGCAGAACAACCGAGTTCCGCACCTTCTGGGGAATGTCGCCGCTGACGATGGCGCTCCAGAAGGCGTCGAGCGTGGCCGAGAAGGTCGGCACCAGCAGGGGGTTGTTGAGGTGGCGGGCGTAGATCTCCCAGGCCGAGGCGATGACGATCAGGATGAAGGCCTTCCTGAGCCAGCCTTGGTTGGCGAGCCGCTGCCAAACCGTCAGCGGCTTCTGGACGACGCCGATGTCGCCGCCGGCAACGACGTCCTGCAAGTATTCGGGTCGGATGGGCGGGGCCGGCACCGGCAGCCGGGTGACGGACGCACGCAGCTCAGCCATGGGGTACGACCTCCTGTTCCTCGATGCGGTCCGCAAACAGCACCTCGTGGATGCGGTCCGACAGCTTGACCCCGCTTCTGGGGTCGACGGGATCGTTGCCGTCGCTGTTGAGCTCGCCCTTGACCTGGCCCGGATGCGGCGACAGCAGCAAGATGCGATTGCCGATCAGCACTGCCTCGGGGATCGAGTGGGTGACGAAGAGCACGGTGAAGCGCGTGTCTGCCCACAGCTGCAAGAGCTCGTCTTGCATCTTGCGCCGCGTCAGCGCGTCGAGCGCCGCAAACGGCTCGTCCATCAGCAGGATGTCGGGCTCCATGGCGAGCGCGCGGGCAATGGCCACACGCTGCTTCATGCCGCCCGACAGCGTGTGGGGGTAGGAATCGGCGAACTTGGAGAGGTTGACCTTCTCGATGTAGCGCATGGCCTGGGCTTCGGCAGCGCGGCCCCGCATCTTGCCCGAGGCCTGCAGGGCGAACATCACGTTCTGCTTGACCGTCTTCCAGGGCAGGAGCTGGTCGAACTCCTGGAACACGAACATGCGGTCGGGGCCGGGACTGCGCACGGGCACGCCCTTGAGGCGCATCTCGCCCTCGGTGGGGGCCATGTAGCCGCCGACCGCCTTGAGCAGGGTCGACTTCCCGCAGCCGGAGGGACCGAGCACGACGTAGCGGTCGCCGCCGTAGACGTCGAAGCTGACCCGATAGGTCGCCGTCACCAGGTGCTGCTTGGTCTTGTACTGCAGCGTCACGCCCTTGACCTGCAGGACCGGGGTGGGGCCCGACGTGGCGCCCGAGGCGCCGAGGATATTGCCGGTCGGGAATACATTCATGTACGGGGGTCGTTTCCTGATGGCGCCTTGATGCTTTTGTGGTTGCGCGCCAGGCACACTAGCATCCGGCCCTCGCCTGGCGGAAGCTCCCGCGCGCTCCGTCCGGAGGACGGACGCCTATCAGCCTTAAGCGGCGGCAACGAACGGATTGCGCAGGGTGCCGATGCCGGTGATCTCCACCTCGACCACGTCGCCGGCCGCGAGATGGGGCGAGGTGCCGTCGGTGCCCATCCAGATCATGTCGCCCGGATAGAGCGTGACATAGCGCGTGATGGTGACGATGTAGGTGGCGACGCCGAAGATCATGGCGTTGGTGCGAAAGCGCGTGGTCTCGCGGCCGTTGACGCGCACGCGCGTCTCGAGCGCGTCGAGGTCGACGTCGGTCTCGATCCAGGCCCCATCGGTTTGAAGGTGTCGGCGTTCTTGGCGCGCCAGAGCGTGCGGTCGGATTTCTGCCAGGCGCGCTCGCTGACGTCGTTGCCGATGGTGTAGCCGAGCACGCAGGTGAGCGCCTCGGCCTCGCTCAGGTTCCGGGCCTGCTTGCCGATGAGGACGGCGAGCTCGCCCTCGTACTGAACCTTGGTGGCATCGCGCGGGATGACCACCGGCTCGCCGTGGGCGATGAGCGCGTTGACAGCGAGATAGCCGACGTCGGGCTGGCTCGGCAGCTCTGCCTTGATGCCGAGCTTGGCGGCCGCCTCGCGGATGTGGTCGGCGTAGTTGAGACCGACGCAGTAGAAGGTCGGCGGGACGACCGGCACCTCGATCCGCACGGCCGCCAATTCGTGAGCGCGGCTGGTGCGCTGGTAGCCGGCAAAGGGATCGCCCGCCACCTCGGCAACCCGATCGCCCTCGAGGATGCCGTAGGCGGTCCGGCCCTGATGCGAAAATCTCATCCAACGCACGGCTGATTCTCCTCCCACGCTGGGCACGACGCTTTGTGCCACGCCCGGTCTAGCATGAAGGTCAGTGGCCATGAATGGCGTCCCGCGGGAAGCAGCGGGCAGGCACGCGGCGGCTTCGTTAGCGGCCTGTTAACCATTGCGCGGCACCCTCTAGTCGGGGCCGGTGAACACAGATTAACGCGCCCGATCAGGCGCGGTTCAGGGGGGAAGTTCTACACCATTGGTCGAGGCGCTGCTCCGCCCGGAGCGGCCTCAATAGCGGGTCCTCCGGCCCCTATGGAGAACGTGCCATGACCGACGTCTGGACCATCAAGGACAGCAAGGGACAGCTGCTCCCCAACTTTGCGTGCAACTCGCCTGTCGAGGTGGGCCGCAAGGTCGTGCCCACACACTACGACGCGTTCCGGCTCCAGGTGTCGCAGTCCTATCGCGAGCTGTTCGAGCGGGCGCTGAGCCAGGTCTTGCAGCGCGAGGGCTGGCGCATCGTGCGCACCCGAGCGAGATCGTTTCAGATGGAAGCGCTTCGGCTTCCACCTGAAACGTGAATCTCGCTCTAAACTATAGTGCAGAGCAGGATACACGCTTCGGCCGAGACGTCCGTTGCGGTGATAGCGTGATGCAATCCGAAGCGATCCTGCTCTGGGTCCGCGCGGCCCGCTGACGGGCAAATCTGGCCTCAGCCGAGCGCCCCGCTGGCCTTGAGGGCGGCGATCGCCTCGGCGCTGACGCCGGCTTCTCCCAAAATGGCCTCGGAATGGGCGCCGAGCGCGGGCCCCGGCTCGGCCGGCGGCACAGCAATACCCGCCAGCGAGAACGGGGCGGCAATCGTGCGCGGCATCTCCTCGTTGTCGCTGGCGACGATAGCGCCGGCGGCCACCACCTGCTCGTCCTCGGTCACCTCGACGGCCCGGCTGATGGCGGCGAAGGGGAGGTCGTGGGCCTTGAGGCAGAGGCGCCAGTGGGCAAAGTCGCGCGTGGCGATGATCTCGCCGATGATCTGCGCCAGGGCGGTGGCGTTGGTGCGGCGCAGGCCGGTGTCGAGGAAGCGCGCGTCGGCGGCAAGCTCGGGCCGCTCCAGGACGCGGCAGAAGGCCGGCCAGTTCTTGTCCTCGCGCACGAGCACCAGATGCAGCCACCGGTCATCGCGGGTGCGGTAGAGGTTGGTCAGCGCATTGCGCGGCCGATCGGGCGGCGGCCGCTGCGGCAGCGGCGCGCCGAGGAGAGCCGCCTGCACGGCATTGGCGTTGGCCCAGATGCCGTTGGCGAGCAGCGAGCTCGACACCTTGGTGCCGCGCCCCGTCCGCTCCCGGTGCCACAGCGCCATCATGATGCCGGCCGCGAGCGCGACGCCGGAGGCGCGGTCGCCCTGGGCCGGCATGGTCACGGCCGGCATGGCGCCGTCGTAGCGGGCGCCGTCGAGAAGGCCCGAGCGGGCGAAATAGGCGCTGGTGTCGAACCCGAGCTGGTCGGCGTCGGGGCCGGCCTCGCCGTAGCCGGTGAAGGAAGCATAGATCAGGCGCGGATTGACCTGGGCCACCTCCTCGTAGCCGAGCCGCAGGCGCCGGCGCACGGCGAGGGGATAGTTGGTGATGAGAACGTCGGCCCCGGCGATGAGGCGGTCGAAGGCGGCGCGCGCCTGCTCGTTCTTGAGATCGATGGCGAGCGAGCGCTTGCCCCGGGAATCGAGATGCCAGGGGTAGTTGACCGCACTCTTGGGATAGCCCGCGGCGACGCCCATGATGGTGCGGTTGGGATCGCCTTCGCCGGGCGGCTCCACCTTGATGACGTCGGCGCCGAAGTCGCCGAGCACGGTGGCGGCTACGGGGGCGGCGATGAAGGAGGCAACATCGAGAACGCGGATGCCGGAGAGCGGCAGCGCTTGCGCGGATGCCTCGCGTAGTGCCTGCTCGTCGTCCTGTGCCATGCGTCCCCTGCCCGCCCGCTCCATCGTCTGCCGGCAACCGTGGCGTGGCCGGGGCGGTGGGTCAAGCCGCCCGAGGCGGCATACGCAGACCTGCGGTGCATCCCACCTTGGCCGGCCGCGGCGGGCGTCGCGCGGACTCACGACGGCTTCTTGGTCTGGCCGGTCTTGACCTGGCCGGACTTGGCCTGCTCGGCCGCGTCCTGGGCGAACAGCTCCTCGAGCTCCTGCGTGTGGCTCTTGGCGCGCGCCTGCAGCTTCTCGAGGTCGGTGTAGTGCTTGTAGTCCTCGTAGAGGCGCCGCCGGTCCGCGGCCATGAAGGTGTCGACCGCAAAGCGCACGTCGCGCTCGGAGAGGCCGAGGCCGCGCAGCACCTCGCGGGTGAGGTCGAGCGAGGACAGGAACGTCTCGCGCCGGATCACGGTGATGCCGAGGTCCATCAGCTGGTGCGTGTGCCGGCGGTGGCGGGAGCGGGCGTAGATCGGCACGTTGGGGTAACGCTGCTTGACCATGGCGGCGGTGCGCAGCGAGGCCTCGACGTCGTCGATCGCCAGCACGAAGGCGCGCGCCTTGGCGGTCTGGGCGGCGTCGAGGATCTCGGGTCGGCTGGCATCGCCGTAGAAGATGCGGGCCCCGAACTTGCGCACGCCGTCGACGTGCTCGGGGTCGGCGTCGAGCGCCGTGAAGGGGATCTTCTTGGCGAGCAGGATGCGGCCGACGATCTGGCCTACGCGGCCGAAGCCGGCGATGACGACGTGACCGTCGTTCTCGGGCAGCGCATCGAACGCGCGCGCCACCACCGCTCGCGGCGCCAACAGCTCGTCGAGCAGGAGCAGCAACGGCGTCGCCGCCATCGACAATGTGACGGCAACGGAGAGGAGATCGGTGATGTCCTTCTCCAGCACGCCGGTCAGGGCGCCGGCGGTAAACAGCACGAAAGCGAACTCGCCGCCCTGGGCAATGGCGAGCGCCAGTCGCCGCGACGGGCCAGACTCCAGACCCGCCCGGCGCCCCAACACGTAGAGAACGGCAATCTTCACTGCGAGCAGCCCGGCAACGATAGCGAGCACGAGACGCGGCTTGTCGACGATGAGGCCGAGGTTGAGCGACATGCCGATAGCGGTGAAGAACAGACCGAGCAGCAGGCCCTCGAACGGGGCGATATCGGCCTCGATCTCGTGACGGTAGTCGGAGTCAGCGAGCAGCACGCCGGCAATGAACGCGCCGAGCGAGGCGGAAAGCCCCGCTTGCTCCATTACCAGCGTCACGCCGACAACGGTGAGCAGCGCGCACGCCGTCATGGCCTCCTTGACGCGCGTGCGGGCGATGATGCGGATGAGGCCGTCGAGCACGTAGCGGCCGACCACGACGACGAGCAGGATGACGCCCATGGCCTTGAGTGCGGAGACGATCTCCATCGGCGGCGCCTTGCCGCGCGCGGATACGGCAAACAGCGGCGTCAGGGCGATGAGCGGAATGGCGGCGAGGTCCTGAAACAGCAGCACGGCAAAGGCCAAGCGGCCGTGGCGCAGCGCCAGCTCGCCCTTCTCCTCCAGCACCTGCAGGGCGAAGGCGGTGGAGGACAGCGACAGCGCCAGGCCGGCAAACAGCGCGGCCGGCCAGGCGAGGCCCAGCGCCATGGCGATGGCGGCCAGCGCCAGGGCGGTGATGGCAACCTGGGCGCCGCCTAGGCCGAAAATGGCGACGCGCATGGCCCACAGGCGCTTAGGCCGCAGCTCGAGCCCGATCAGGAACAGCAGCAGCACCACGCCGAACTCGGCAAAGTGCAGGACCGAGCTCACCTCGTAGAGGGAGTAGACGAAGCCGATGCCAAAAGGCCCGATCAGCACGCCGACCAGCAGATAGCCCAGCACGTTGCCGATGCGCAGCAGCTTGGCGAGCGGGGCTGCGACCACGGCGGCAGCCAGGAAGAGGGCGATTTGCGCCAGCGTCACGTCGGTCATGGCTCGATCCGTTGGGCCGGTTGCGGTGGGCGAGCCCGAGTTGATAGGAAAGATGGCGGGGCCAACGCAACCGCCAAATGCATCGTCATCCCGGCGCCGCTCACGCCCCTACGGGCATGAGCGGGACCAGGCCGGGATCCATGCCACGGAGCGGAGGATATTGGGATGGCGACCGCACCTTGTTGCTATCGGGGCGATCGCAACGGAAGCTGGGCTCGTTCGTCTCGCGCGTCTGCAGCCAAGGGCAAGCGTCGACGCGTCTGGGTCCCGGCCTGGTCCCGCTCACAAGACTTCGCTTGCGAGCGGCGCCGGGATGACGAGTGAGGAGGGGAGCGGGCCGCGGCCCGCTCCCAAAGCAGCGCGTCAGGACGAGTACTTGACCGAGCAGCCGTAGGCGCGCGACGTCGGGGTGGATACCGGCTTGCCCTGGGCGAGCTCGCCCAATGCCGTGTCGACGAAGTTCTTGGCGGTCTTGATGTCCTCGGGCCGGCTGGACGGCTTGTCGTCGATGCCGCCCATGTAGGCGAGCGTGCCGTCGGGCGTGATGACGTACATGTGCGGTGTTACCTGCGCGCCGTAGGTGCGACCCGCCGCGCCCTTGGGATCAAGCAGCACTGCGGACGGTGCCGCGGCCCGGTCGACGGTCAGCTTGTTGGCCTGCTCGGGCGTGACGTAGCCCTGCGAGCCCGGCTCGGAGGAGATGATCGTCAGCCAGGTGACGCCCTGGGCCGTCCACTTCTTCTGCAGGGCCTGCATGTTGTTGCCGCTGTAGTGCTTGCGCACGTAGGGGCACTCGTGGTTGGACCACTCGAGCACCACGGTCTTGCCCTTGTAGTCGGCGAGCGAGACGGTCTTGCCGTTGCTGTCGGCCAGCTGGAAGGCGGGGGCAGGGGCGCCGATGCGGGCCTGCGTGCCCGGGCTGGCTGTGATGGGTCCGCCGGCCACGCCGATAGCCAGGATGGCTGCCGCGCCGACCAGGCCGGCACTAAGCAGGGTGCGTCGCAGGGTGCGTCGCTCGAACATGATCATTGAGGATCACTCCTTGGTTGCAATGGAGAGGGAAGCCCTGCGCTGAGGCGCAGCGCCGATACGCTCGATCTCGCCCAGCACTATGGCTGGGGTGAGGATTTGCGGCAAGACGATGGGATCGGGCCCACCCGCATAAAGCAGATACAGTGGGACGCCGCTGCGCCCATGCTTCTCGAGGATGCGGGTGATCTCGGGGTTGCGGTTGGTCCAATCGCCCTTGAGCTGGGCGACGTTCTTGGCGGCGAAGGCCGAACGCACTGAGGCGGTTGCGAGGGCTGCATGCTCGTTGACGAGGCAGGTGATGCACCAGGCGGCCGTCATGTTGACGAACACGGGGCGGTTGCCGGCGAGCAGCTCGGCGAGGCGCTGCTGGCTGAAGTGTTCGTAGGCGGCTGCTGACGCCGACTGCGAGAGCGCTGCCGGACCCGCGCGGTCCTGTGCTAGCCCAGCCACGACGGCGCCCGTGCCGAGGATCGAGGCCGTGACCGCACCCAGGGCAACGCGGCGGGCGACCGGCCGGGCCGTCTGCGCGACATTGAACGACCAGGCCGCCAGCGCGATCAGCACGAGCCCCACGAGCGCGGCAAGCAGGCCTGCCGGCCCGACCTGCTGAGCCAGCACCCAGACGAGCCAGGCGACCGTGGCATAGACCGGAAACGCCATCAGCTGCTTCAACGTTTCCATCCAGGGTCCGGGCCGCGGCAGCCGGCCCAGCAGCTGCGGCGCCAGCGTCAGCACCAGGAACGGCAGGGCAAGGCCGAGGCCCAGGGCGAGGATCACGCTGAGCGCGACTATAGGTGGCTGCGTCAGGGCAAAGCCGACCGCCGTCGCCATGAAGGGCGCCGTGCAGGGCGTGGCCACCACCGCCGCCAGCACGCCCGTGCAGAACGAGCCCACCAGGCCCGATCGCACAGCGAGGCCGCGGCCGATGCCTTGCAGCGAGCCCCCCATGTGGTAGACGCCGGACAGGCTGAGCCCCATGGCAAACAGCACGTAGGCGAGCAGCGCCACCGTCACGGGCGACTGCAGCTGGAAGCCCCAGCCGACCTCGGCGCCGGCGGCCCGCACGGCCAGTAGCACCACGCCCAGCATGGCAAAGGCGCCGAGCACGCCGGCGGTATAGGCGAGCCCGTGTCGGCGCACGCTCTCCCGGGTCTCGCCGGCGTGCTCGATCAGGCCCATCACCTTGATGGACAGCACCGGAAATACGCACGGCATCAAGTTGAGGATGACGCCGCCCGCCAGCGCCAGCAGCGCGGCCTGCAGGATGGCGGCGATCGACGCCGTCGGGGGCGTCGCCGCCTGGCCTACGCCGACGTTGGCCAGCGTGAACGCCTGCCGGGCTGTCGTGCCGCCCAGGGCCTCCTCGATCAGGAGGACGCCGCCGGCCTCGCGCGGTGCCGTGGTGGCGAGCGCGTTGCGGGAGAGGCGCAAGGTCAGGCCGTCGGCGGTGATGCCGAGCTGCTGGGGCGCCGCGTGCTGAACCAGCGTCTCCGCGAACGGGAAGAAGTAGGCTGAGCGGATGGTGTCGGCCTTGAGCCCCCGGGCATCGATCTGCAAGGTGAGACTGTCCTGCCCCACCTGCAGCCGGGCACCCCAGGGCGCCGGGTTTGGCAAGGCCGCGCGTGCCGCATCGAAGATGGCGCGCGACGCCTGGTTCGGCGGCGCCGCCGCACCGGACGCGGCAGCCGGGAGCGTGAGGACAAGGGCAGTCTCGCCCGGAATGCACTCCTTCTCGCACACCAGCCAGGACACGTCGGCCTTGATCTCGACCGGGCGGCCGGCCGCCATCACGGCGGGCGGCCTCATCTCGGCGAGCAGGACCGTCTCGCCCTCGTAGCCGAAGTTCATGAGGTGGGCGACGGGGAGCCGGCTGGGTGTCGGCCAGAGGATGGGCCCGGCCGCGAAGCCCGGCGGCAGCGTCCACTTGACCGACGTGGCCTCACCCGAATCCCCCGGGTTGCGCCAGTAGGTGTGCCAGTGCGGCTTCATGCGCAGGCGCACGCCGACCAGGAACGGCTCGCCGGCGCGGATCGCTGCGGGCTCGGCGATGAGCTCGGCCTGCACCAGCTCGCGCATGGGCGGAGCCGCGCGGGCCATGGCCCAGGGGCCGCACAGCGCCAGACCAAAGACCGTGGCAAGCATGCCGAACCGGGCCAGGCGCGGTCGCGTCGGGTGAGATGGGTTGTGCGGCACGGTCTGGATGTTGGCCCAGAAATTCCTGAACACAAGTCAATAGTCCTCACGATCCGGTGAGGGCAATGGGTGGTAGGCAGTGGGCAGTAGGCGTTGGGCGGCAGGCGACCCAACCCCTACTACGACTGCCGACTGCCCATTGCCTTCACTTCTGGCGCGGGGCGTCGAGCGCGGGAAAGGGGTGGGCGGCCTCGAACGCGCGGCTCGCGCGCAGCACCAGGGCGTCGGCACCGATGGCCCCGACGATCTGCAGGGCGACCGGCAGGCCATTGCCCGTGAGGCCGCAGGGGATGGAGGCCGCCGGCTGCTGTGTCAGGTTGAAGGGATAGCTGAACGGCGCCCAGTCGGTCCACGCCCTACCCCAGCCGCCCAAGGGCGGCATGAGATGGCCGGCCGCGAACGCGGGCAGCGGCAGGGTGGGCGTCAGCAGCAGATCGAAGCGCTCGTGGAACTTGGTGAACACATTGTGCAGCGCTGCCCGCCTGAGCTGGGCGCGCAGGTGCTCGATGGCCGTCGTCCTGGAGCCCAGGGCCGCTTCGGCGACGAGGCCCGGATCGCTCACGTCCTTGGCGCGGTCGCCGAAGGCTTGGAGCTGCATGGCCATGCCGGGCCACCAGAACGCGTTCCAGGCATCGATTGGGTCGGCGCCGAGGTCGGGATCGGCCGCCTCAACGTGGGCGCCGAGGCCGGCGAAGGCCTGGGCCGCGGCGGCGACCAGCCGGGCCACCTCGGCATCGACGCGCCGGGCGAGCCCTCCGAGCGTCGGCGAGTAGGCGATGCGCAGGCCACGCACGCCGTCCTCCAGCCCGATGCGGTAGTCCGGGGCGGGCGAGGTCCAGCCGTAGACATCGCGGGCGTCGGGGGCGGCGATCAGCGTCATGGCGAGCGCGGTGTCGGCCACGGTGCGCGTCAGCGGCCCGTGGTGGGCCAGCGTGCCGAGCGGCGCGGCGGGAAAGGCCGGCACGCGCGCCCGCGTCGGTTTCAGGCCATAGCAGCCGGTGAAGGCGGCGGGGATGCGGATCGAGCCGCCGCCGTCGGTGCCCAGATGCAGCGCGCCCATGCCGAGCACGGTCGCCGCCACGGCGCCGGCGGAGGAGCCGCCGGTCGTCATGCGCGTATCCCAGGGATTGCGGGTGATGCCAGTTAGCGGGCTGTCGCTGGTCGCCTTCCAGCCGTACTCCGGCATGGCGGTCTTGCCGAGAACGATGGCGCCCTGCTCCTTGAGGCGGGCGACGGCCGGAGCATCGATCTCCTGCGGCGCCTCGGCGGTCAGCTTCGAGCCGAAGCGCGAGGGCATGCCGGCAACGTGGATGTTGTCCTTGACGCCCGTCGGCACGCCGTCGACGAGACCTTGCGGGCCGCCCCGCTGCCAGCGCGCCTCGGATGCCTTCGCCGCCGCCAGCGCGGCCGCCGCATCGAGGTGGCAGTAGGCGTTGACGATGGGGTTGAATCGCCCGATGCGCGCGAGCGTCGCCTGCACCGCCTCGACGGGAGAGAGCTTCTTGGCGCGATACAGCGCGACGAGCTCGGTGGCGGAGAGCAGGGCCGGGTCGGTGGGGGTGTTCATGGGCTCGTACTCCGTCGACGCGCTTCTCCCTCTCCCCGTAAACGGGGAGAGGGACACCTACACCACCGTCTTGTAGCGCTGGATGCAGGTGTCGAGAACCTCGCCGGCATCGCGGCTCCACCAGTGCTCGGAGAAGATCTCGACCTCGACCGGGCCGTTGTAGCCTGCGGACTCGACGGCGGCGCGCACCCTCCTCAGCTCGATGACGCCGTCGCCCATCATGCCGCGGTCGTTGAGGAGATCGCGGGTCGGCAGCAGCCAATCGCATACGTGGTAGGCGAGCAGGCGGTCGCGCCCGGCGCGGGCAATCTGGCCTGCGAGCTTGGGGTCCCACCAGGTGTGGTAGACGTCGAGCGCGATGCCCAGCGCGCCGGTGCGGCCGGGGTCGAGCGCATCGCAGATGTCGAGCGCGTGCTCGAGTGTGTTGACGCAGGCGCGGTCGGCGCCCTGCATGGGGTGCAGCGGCTCGATGGCGAGCGGCACGCCCGCTTGCCTCGCGTACTCCAGCGAAGCGGCGATGCCGTCGACTACCTGCGAGCGGGCGAGCCCGATGTCCTTGTAGGCCGGCTTGCCGGCCAAGGCGCCGGGCAGCGCGCCGACCACCAGCACGAGACAAGGCGCATCCAGCGCCCTGGCCTCGTCGATGGCCTTGCGGTTGTCGTCGAGCGCGGCGCGCAGGCCCGCGGCGTCGGCGGCCGTGAAGAAGCCGCCGCGACAGTAGCCGGTGAGTTTCAGGCCGCTGTCCTTCACCTGTTTCGCGATTTGGGGCAGGCCCGCGGCCTGCACCTGGTCGCGCCACGGGCAGATGGCGCGGATGCCGCGCGTCAAGCACGACTCGATGATGGCGGGCAGGGCCAGCTGCTTGCGCACGGTCGCCGTGTTGATCGACAGCAGCGACAGGTCGCCCGCCAGGTCGCGCATCAGGCTATCCCGTGCACGGCCAGCACCGCGCCCATGCGCCGGCGGGCGACGTCGGGATCGCGCAACAGCCCGGCGCGGTCGGCGAGGCGGAAGAGCTCGGCCAGATGCGGTAGCGAGCGCGTGCTCTGCTGGCCGCCGACCATGACGAAATGGTCCTGCAGGCCGTTGAGGTAGGCCATGAACACGACGCCGGTCTTGTAGAAGCGGGTGGGCGCCTTGAAGATGTGGCGCGACAGCGGCACCGTCGGCGCCAGGATGTCGTCGAAGCGGCGGCGATCGCCCGCGGCGAGCGCCGTGAGGGCGGCGGAAGCCGCCGGCGCGATGGCATCGAAGATGCCGAGGAGCGCGTCGCTGTAGCCCGCCTCATCGCCGGCGATCAGCTCGGCGTAATTGAAGTCGTCGCCGGTATACATGCGCACGCCCTTGGCGAGCTGCCGGCGCATGACGATCTCCTTGTCCTTGTCGAGCAGCGATATCTTCACCCCGTCGACCTTGGCGGCGTGCGAATTGATGATGGCGATGGCCGTCTTCATTGCCACCGAGTGGTCGGGGCTGCCCCAGTAGCCGGCGAGCGAGGGGTCGAACACCTCGCCCAGCCAATGGATGATCACCGGCTCCTTGGCCTGGCCGAGCACGCGGTCATAGACGCGCTCGTAGTCGGCTGGCGATTTGGCGACGCGGGCGAGCGCCCGACTGGCCATGACGATGAGGCGGCCGCCGGCCTTCTCGATGGCGGCCATCTGCTCCTCGTAGGCGCGGATCACCTGGTCGACGGAGCGCACGCCTGCGGGATCGAGATGGTCGGTGCCGCAGCCCGAGAAGATCAGCGCCGGCCGGCCGTTGCGCGCCTCCCAGGCCTTGCCGGCCTTGACCGCGCGCTGGATCAGCTCGAGCGAGGTCGGCCAGTCGAGCCCCATGCCGCGCTGGGCGGTGTCCATGGCTTCCGCCACGCCCATACCTAGGTCCCACAGGTACTCGCGGTAGCGCAGCGTCGTATCCCAGTCGACCGAGCAGTCGAGCCAAGGATCGTTGGCCGCCCGCGCATCGGCCACCACATGCGCCGCCGAGAAGGCGATGCGATTGAACGCGCCCTTGGCCTTGTCCGGGTACGCGCGCGGCTCGGACAGCACGAAGGTCTCGAGCTTTCCGCTCGAGGAGGGCAGGTTGATCTTCAAGGAGGAGAGGATTGGCGCGTTCATCGATGCAAACCTCTCTCAAACCTTCAACTCCGGCACGTCGACCCAGCGACGCTCCTTCCAGCTCCGCAGCGCGCATTCCACCAGCTGCACACCCTTGGCGCCTTCGGTCAGGTCCCACTTGTAGGGCGCGCCCTCGCAGACATGGCGGATGAAGGCCTCCCACTGCAGCTTGAAGCCGTTGTCGAAGGCTTGCGTCTCCGGCACCGGCTGCCAGCTGCCATAGAAGTCGATGGTCTGCCTGACGTCGGGGTTCCACACCGGCTTCGGCGTGGCCATGCGCTGCTGGATCACCACGTCCTGCAGGCCCGCCACCGCCGAGCCGTGCGTGCCGTCGACATGCAACGTCAGGAGATCGTCGCGGCGCACGCGCGTCGCCCACGAGCAGTTGAAGTGGGCGACGATGCCGCCGTCGAGCTGGAAGGTGGCGTAGGCGGCATCGTCGGCGCTGGCCTTGTAGGGCTTGCCGGCCTCGTCGATGCGCTCGGGGATGTGCGTGGCGCCGAGGCACGACACCGCCTTGACGTTGCCGAAGGTGTTGTCGAGCACGTAGCGCCAGTGGCACAGCATGTCGAGGATCATGCCGCCGCCGTCCTCGGCGCGGTAGTTCCAGGACGGGCGCTGGGCCGGCTGCAGGTCGCCCTCGAACACCCAGTAGCCGAACTCTCCGCGCACCGCGAGCAGGCGGCCGAAGAAGCCGGAGTCGATCAGCTGCTTGAGCTTGCGCAGGCCCGGCAGGAACAGCTTGTCCTGCACCACGCCGTGCTTGATGCCGGCGGCCTTGGCCTTGCGCACGATGCCGAGCGCCTCCTCGAGGTTGGTGGCGACCGGCTTCTCGCAATAGATGTGCTTGCCCGCCGCGATCGCGTTGGCGAGCAGGGCCGGGCGCATCTGCGTGGTGGCGGCGTCGAAGAACACGGTGTCGTTCTTGTCGGCGATCGCCGCGTCGAGGTCGGTGGTGGTGCGGCTGAGCCCGTGCGCCTTGGCGAGCGCGGCAATCTTCTCCTCGCTGCGCCCGACCAGGATCGGGTCCGGCATGACGCGATCGCCGTTGGCGAGCGCCACGCCGCCCTCGGCGCGGATGGCGACGATCGAACGCACCAGGTGCTGGTTGGTGCCCATGCGCCCGGTGACACCGTTCATGATGATGCCGAGCCGCCGCGTGGCCATGCCTTGTCTCCCGTCTGTCGTGGCGGGTCAGTTACGGACAGCTTGGCTTGGCTGTCAATCGAGTGGGGGCGCCACGCGGGCCGGCGCGCCGGTCAGGGCCGCAGATAGGCCAGGATGACGTCGGCGACGTGCCGGCGACGCGCTGCGCGGGCCTCCACCGCATCGAAGTCGCGGCGCAGAATCGTCGAGAGCGTGTAGATGTTGGAGAAGTAGAAGTAGCTGATGCCGACGATCGAGATCCAGATCTGCAGGGGATCGAGGCCGGCGCGAAAGGCCCCGCAGGCGGCGCCGCGTACCAGGATCGTCTGGATGGCGGCGAGCAAGGGGACATGCATCTCGGCAATGTGCCAGGAGCGCTTCAGGTGGATCGCCTTGTGCAGGTTCTCCTCATTCATGAGCCTGATGAAAGTGCGGTCCTTGACGAAGCTGTCGAAGACGGACTCTACCAGCCGGCGCATCGCTGCGGGGGGTTCGAGGGCCTCGAGCCCCAGCGCCTGCTCGGCCACGCGCGCCTGGTGATAGGCACCTTCGAGCACCGCCACGTAGAGCCCGCACTTGTTGGCGTAGTGGTGGTAGATCATGCGTTTGCTGACGCCCGCCCGGTCGGCGATGCGGTCGACGCGCCCGCCGCCGAAGCCGAAGGCGGCGAACTCCTTGGTGGCGGCGGCGAGGATGGCGGCGGCCGTGGCGGCGCCGTCGCTCGCTCGGCGCTGGGCAGCACGTGCGCGCGGCATGGGCGAAGTCATGGTTGCATCGGCCTCATGGCGGCAAAGTCGGCGCGTCGGGCGGCGAGCTTGATGCTGCCCTGTTTACGTGGCGGACGCACGCGGACGTTGACGGCACCGTAAAGATAGGAACAGGCGCAACGACAGCACTCGGTGCTCGTGCCTGTGCAGTCGTGGAGCCGCCGCGGTGCCCCGCGCCGCAGCGACCGGCGCTGGTGGGGGGCGGCGGGGCGTCGTCAGGCAGCGCGTAGCAGGTCGGACGCCTTCTCGGCAATCATGATGGTCGGCGCATTGGTATTGCCGCCGATCAGGGTCGGCATCACCGAGGCATCCACGACATAGAGTCCGTCGAGGCCGCGCACCTTGAGGCCGGGGTCGACGACCGCCATCGGATCGTCGGCCGCGCCCATGCGGCAGGTGCCGACCGGATGGTAGATGGTATCGGCGCGCGCGCGGACCTGGGCAATGAGGCCGGCGTCGTCCTCGATCCCGGCGGAGTAGAGCTCGACCGGATCGAGAGCGCGGAAGGGCGGGGCGTCCATGATGCGCCGGGCGAGCTTCACGCCCTTGAGCAGCACCTCGAGGTCTGCTGGGTCGGCGAGGAACTGCGGGTCGATGCGCGGCGGGCTCGTGGGATTGGCATCGGCGAGCCCGACGCTGCCACGACTCTTGGGGCGCAGGACGCAGGTGTGCAGGCTGTAGCCGGTGGCGAAATGGCGCTTGCGGGCGTGGTCGTCGACGAGCCCGACCACGAAGTGGAGCTGGATATCGGGGCGGGGAAGCGCCAGGTCGGTCTTCAGGAAGCCGCCCGACTCCGCGAAGTTGGTGGTGAGGAGCCCCTTGCCCTCGCGCCGCCAGCGCATGATCTCGGAGGGCAGCCGCGCGAAGCCCGCCGGGGTGAAGCCGAAGAGGTGCGTGCTCTTGGCTTTGTAGATCAGCGTGAAGTCGAGGTGGTCCTGCAGGTTGCTGCCAACGCCCGGCAACGGGTGGACGACGGCGATGCCGTGCCGTTGCAGCTCCTGGGGCGGGCCGATGCCCGACAGCATCAGGAGCTGCGGGGACTGGAATGCGCCGGCCGACAGCACCACGGCACGGCTGGCCGAGAATGTCTCTTCCTCGCGGCCGCGGCGGCAGACGACGCCGGTGGCGCGGCGGCCGGCGAGGACGACACGCAGCGCGCGCAGGCCCGTGGCGATCATCAGGTTCGGACGCGCGCGGGCCTCGGGCGGCAGGTAGGCGCGCGCGGCGCTCCAGCGCTCGCCGTTCTTCTGCGTCACCTGGTAGAGGCCGACGCCCTCCTGGGTCAGCCCGTTGAAGTCGCGGTTGCGCGGCAGCTGCAACTGATCGCAGGCCTGCAGGAACGTGTCGTTGATGGGGTTGGGCTGACGAGATCGGCGACGTTGAGGGGGCCGTCGCCCCCGTGCAGCGTGCCGCCGAAGCGCTCGTTGCCCTCCGCGCGCTTGAAGTAGGGGAGCACGTCGGCAAACGACCAGCCGGCGGCGCCTTGCGCGGCCCAATCGTCGTAGTCGCCGGCGTGCCCGCGCACGTAGATCATGGCGTTGAGGCCGGAGGAGCCGCCCAACATGCGGCCGCGGGGCTGATAGCCGCGCCGGCCGCCGAGGCCCGCCTGCGGCTCGGTTTCGAACGCCCAGTTGCGCCATTTGCCGGGGACGAAGATGGCGGTGGCGAACGGCACGCGGCAGAGCACGTTGTCGTCGCCCGGCCCGGCCTCGATCAGGCACACGCGCGTTGCCGGATCGGCGCTGAGGCGGCCGGCCAGGGTGCACCCCGCCGATCCGCCGCCGACGATGACATAGTCGAAGTCCATGCCCCACGCCGATGTTATCCCGCTCGTTAGCGGAAAGAACTCGTCCTACGCTGCTCGTTTGCCGGATTTGCCGCGCAGGAGTGCGAGCACGCCTTTTGCATCGCGGTCGATGATCATGAGATGGGCGCGAACACCTCCCAGCGGACGAGAGCGGCCCTGCTCCCAATCTTTGATCTGGTTCACGGTAAAACCAAAGAGCGCCGCGAAGTCCTCCTGAGAGAGAGCGAGTCTGGTCCTGATCGACTTCACATCGATTTCATCGGGAATGTAAAGCTTGGCAGGTTTCGCCTCGCCGCGTGCGATGGCGAGGGCCTCTGTCAGACCTTCGGCAATCTTGTCGAACGCCTTCTTGGGCATCGCTAGATGTTCCTTGTCCGATACTCCGCCACGATCGCCCTGGTGATCGCCCGAAGGCTATTGCACGCCGACTTCGACAGGTTGGCCCGCTCCCCTTTCGAGAACGCCGTCAGCGGAGTTCCAGCTTGCCGACAATCGCCGACCCGGGCCACTGCGCGCCCAGGGTAGTGGACCGGCTAGCCCTTCTCGCGCATGAGGCGGGCCTTCTGGCGCTGCCAGTCGCGCTTGGCCTCGTCGGCGCGCTTGTCGTGCAGCTTCTTGCCCTGGGCCAGCGCCAGCCGCAGCTTGGCGCGCCCGCGCGCGTTGAAGTAGAGCTCGAGCGGCACCATCGTCATGCCCTGCCGATCGACGGCGATGGCGAGCTTGTGGATCTCGTTCTTGTGCAGCAGCAGGCGGCGGCGGCGGCGCGGCTCGTGCTGGAAGAAGTCGCCCGCCGCCTTGTATTCGGGGATGTAGGCGTTGATCAGGAAGATGCCGCCGCTCTCGACCGAGGCGTAGCTCTCGGCGATGTTGGCCTGGCCGACACGCAACGATTTCACTTCCGTGCCGGTGAGCTCGATGCCGGCCTCGTAGGTGTCGCCGATGGCGTACTCGTAGCGCGCCTTGCGGTTCTCGGCGATGCGCTTGCGGCCGTCGTCCTTGCTGGCCGCCATGGGCCCCTGCCTCGCGAAGCGGTCGCTACTCGGCGGCCTTCGCCTGCAGCAGGCCGACCCTGGCCAGGGCCTCGTCGAGCACCTTCTTGGTGGCGTCGGTGATCGGGGCCAAGGGCAGACGGCACTCGGGCGAGCCGATGACGCCGAGCCGCCAGGCCGCGTATTTGACGGGGGCGGGATTGGTCTCGACGAACAGCGCGTCGTGCAAGGGCATCAGCTTGTCGTGCAGCTCGAGCGCCGTCTTATAGTTGCCCTTCAGCCAGGCGTTCTGGAAATCCGCGCACAGGCGCGGCGCCACGTTGGCGGTGACGGAGATGCAGCCGTGCCCGCCGTGCGCCATGAACCCGAGCACAGTGCCGTCTTCGCCGGAGAGCTGGTTGAAATCCTTGCCGCAGGTGAGGCGCTGCTGAGTGACGCGGGCGACGTTGGCGGTCGCATCCTTGACGCCGACCACGTTCTTGAGCTCGGCACAGCGCGCCATGGTCGCAACCTGGATGTCGACGATGGTGCGCACCGGCACGTTGTAGACGATGATGGGGATGTCGACGGCGTCGCTGATGGCCTTGAAGTGCCGATACAGGCCGTCCTGGGTCGGCTTATTGTAGTAGCCGGTCGAGTGCAGCACGGCGTCGGCGCCGACCTCCTTGGCGTGGCGGGTGAAGTCGATCGCCTCATCCGTGGAGTTGGAGCCGGCGCCGGCGATCACGGGCACGCGCTTCTTCGCCGTCTTCACGCACAGCTCCACGACCTGCTTGTGCTCGGCGTGGCTGAGCGTCGGGCTTTCGCCGGTGGTGCCGACCGGAACGAGGCCGTGCGTGCCCTCCGCGATCTGCCACTCGACCAGGCGCTGGAACGCCTTGTCGTCGACCTTGCCGCCCGTGAAGGGCGTGATCAGTGCTGTGAATGAACCCTTGAACATGGGTCGCTCCCGAGTTCCGAAGCCCTCTTGCGGCCGCACTGGCGCGCTGACAATCCCGAAGCGTGCCGCCAGCCTTTGATAACTCTTTGTGGCCTGAGCGCAACGCAAATTACAGCACCGGTAACCGAAAAATCCATGCCGCCGGCCGGCAGGCCGGGCAAGGCGAGGCTTGGGCCCCCACGCCCGACGTGCAGCCGGTCACGCTGATGCCTTGATTGCCCCGTCAATGACACGCTTCATCACCGCCATCGGGATGGCCTCGAGAACACACGCGGATCGCACGATTGGACGTGATGCGAGCCTCATTGAAGACGCTCCTCGCCGCCGCCCTGGCGGGCCTCCTTTGCGGCAGCATGCCGGCCATGGCGCAGCCTGCGGGCACCGAGGCAGCCGCCAAGAAGCCACCCCAGGCCAAGGCCGCCAAGCCGGCCCCGGCTAAGGCGGCTGTCGCCAAGCCGCCCGAGCCGAAGCGCGAGAAAGAGGCTGCCGCCGTGGCACCGCAGCCCGCGGCTGAGCCCGCTCCGGCGGCTGGCCTGCAGCCCGTTGCCAGGCCGCGCCCGCTGGCCGAGGAGGCCGAGCACGTCACCCGCTACGACACGGCCATCGCCCCGGTGCGCGATCTGGCCCTCTCGAGCGAGGACACCACCCGCCTGCGCGACGCCATCGCGGCCGCCTCCCGCAGCGACCTGCCCGACGCCAAGGAGCTGCGGGACAAGATTGCGCACCCCGCAGCCCGCAAGCTGGTCGACTGGTACCTCTACCGTGGCGGCTACGGCACGGCCGCCGAGGTCCGCGCCTTCCTGGAGGTCAACCCGGCCTGGCCCGACCGCGAGCTGCTCAGCCGGCGCGCCGAGGAGGCCCTGTTCAACAGCGCCGCGACGCCGGCCGAGATCAAGGCCTTCTTTGCCAACTGGCAGATCAGGACCGGCGTCGGGCTCGCCGCCATGGCATCGGCCTACCTGGCCGAGAAGGACGAGGCGCGTGCCAGGGCGATCGCCGTCAAGGCGTGGACCGAGTACGATATCCCTGCGGGCCTCGAGCCAGCCTTCCTCAAGCGCGTCGGGGCGCTACTCGGCGAGGCCGATCACAAGGCCCGCCTCGACCGCCTGCTCTTCAACGACAGCCGCTGGACCAGCGAGCGCAATGAGCGCGCCGCCGTCATCCGCCGCATCTTCCCCCTGCTCTCGGACGTCGAGAGGAAGAAGGCGGAGGCGCGGCTCGCCGTGTTCCTGCGCGCCAAGAACTCGCACAAGCTGATCTCCAAGCTGCCGCCGAGCGCGCAGGCCGACTGGGGCCTGGCCGTGCAGCGGGCCCAGGCCCTGCGCCGGCAGAAAAAGCAGGAGGAGGCCTGGAAGATCCTGCTCGCCGAGCCGGAAACAAGCATCCCCGTCAAGCCGGACGGCTGGTGGGAGGAGCGGCGCGCCAACGCCTACGCGGCGCTGAGACTGGGCAAGGCCAAGACCGCCTACGAGCTCGTGCACAACCCCGGCCCCCTCTCCGTCAATGCCGGCAAGGACGCGGCCTTCCTCGCCGGCTGGGTGGCGCTGCGTCACCTCAACGACGCCAAGCTGGCGCTCGGCCACTTCGAGACGCTGGCCAAGGCCGCCGACGGGCCGCTGAGCCACGCCAGGGGCCAGTACTGGCTCGGCCGCGTGCACGAGGCGCTCGGCACCGCGGTGCTCGCGCGCGAGCACTACACCAAGGCGTCGGCCTACTTCGACACCTTCCACGGCCAGCTGGCGCGCCTCAAGGTCGATCCCGGCGCCAGCGGGCTCACCGTGACGCCGCCCGTTGCGCCGACGGAGGAGCAGATCGCCAGCTTCAATGCCTCGGAGGCGGTGCAGGCTGCGGTGGTGGCGCGCAAGGCCGGGCTCGACCTGGCCCTGGGCCGCGCCTTCCTGAGCCATCTGCGCATCCACCTCAGGTCCGAGGCGGAGGTCGCCATGCTCGCGCACCTCGCCGAAGCGCTGGGCGACACGCAGATGTCGGTGCGCATCGGCAAGTCGGCGGTCGGGCGCGGGTTGAACCTCGTCTACTACGCCTACCCGATCCACTCGCTGCCGCAGTACACGCCGCTGCGGCGCCCGCCCGAGACGGCCATGATCCTCGGCATCGCCCGCCAGGAGAGCGAGTTCAACTCGCTCATCATGTCGGGGGCCGGCGCACGCGGCATCCTGCAGGTGATGCCGATCACGGCCAAGCACGTGTGCCGCGACTACAAGATCAAGTGCCAGATCGACCGGCTGATGAAGGACCCCGCCTACAACACCATGCTGGGCAGTGCTTACATCTCCGACCGCATGGACGAGTTCTCCGGGTCGTACGTGCTGACGCTGGCCGGCTATAACGCCGGACCGGGGCGCGCGCGCGAGTGGATCAAGGAGTTCGGCGATCCGCGCCACGCCAAGGTCGATCCCATCGACTGGATCCATCGCATCCCCTTCGAGGAGACGCGCGAGTACGTGCAAAAGGTGCTCTCCAACATCCAGGTCTACCGCGCGCGTCTGGGCGAGGCCAACGCCGTGCGCCTCAACGCCGACCTCAAGCGCTTGTCCGCGGCACCGGCCGGCGCCGCGCCGGCGAACAAATGAACGGCTGTGTGGTGCGGCGACCATAGCCGAGCCCCGACCTCCACTCTAAGGTGCCGCCAAGGCGATTGCTGGGGGCGGAGCAAGGAAACAGGGGGCCATTGCATGTCTTTCGCGCGCAAGTACGCCGCCTTGGCGTCCCTGGGACTGCTGCTCCTGCTGGCCATGCTCGAGCCGCGCGGCGCCATGGCTGACGGTGCCATCGCTATCGGGCTGCCGGCCAATGTCGCCAAGGACGGCGTGGCCATCGGCACCTCGTGGAACTACGCCAATCCCGAAGGCGCACAGGCCCGCGCGCTGGAGGAATGCCGCTCCTTCGGGGACGCCCCGCCCGACACCCGCAAGCTGTGCAAGGTGGTGCGGACCTTCAAGGGCGCGTGCGTTGCCGTGGCGATCGACCCCGAGGCCGGGACGCCGGGCGTCGGCTGGGCGGTGGCGCCGTCCAAGAGCGGCGCCGAGGCCAACGCCATGCAGAAGTGCAAGAACACGGCGGGCCGGACGCGGCAGGGCTTCTGCAAGGTCACCGTGACGAACTGCGACGGCAAGCAAGCACCTGCCGCCAAGAAATAGCTCACGGGCGCTCCCGCATCGACCGATCGTCTGGCAGCTTTCGGCGCAACTCGTGCACGGCCGCAGAGGTGTCACGCTGCGGTGACTGAGCACGGAGGCGCAGGGCGCATTTCTTCAGCGACAGAGGCGTTTGCAGAGGGCGGCGGAAGGTGCTATCGGACCGCGAGGATGGATGGCGGGCATCGATGTTGCAGACGGTGATTTGTGCCAAGTGGGGCACGCGGTATTCTCCGCTTTACGTCAACACGCTCTGGTCGATGATCAAGAGGAGCACGGCGCGTCCAACGCGGCTCGTGTGCTACACGGACGATCCCTCCGGCCTCGATGGGCAGATCACGGCCCTCGCCATGCCGGAGCTCAAGCTGCCCGAGCGGATCGGCAACCTGCCCTGGCGCAAGCTCGCGCTCTGGAAGCCGGACCTCGAAGGCGTCTCCGGCGACGTGCTGTTCATGGACCTCGACACCGTCATCACGGGCTCGATCGATCCGTTCTTCGATTTCTCGCCGCAGACCACGTTTTGTGTGATCGAGAACTGGACGCAGCTCGGCATCGGCATGGGCAACACCTCGGTCTATCGCTTCAAGGTGGGCGCCCATTCCTATCTCTACGACATGACGGTCAATGATCCCGACACCGTCCTGCGCTATCGCAACGAGCAGACGTTCATCTCGGCGGTGGTCACGCAGAAGGCGTTCTGGCCGGAGGGGTGGTGCGTGAATTTCAAGCATCACCTGCTGCCGCGCTGGCCGATGAACTTCTTCCGCGTGGCTGCGCTGCCCGCAGACGTGAGAATTGTTTGCTTCACCGGCAAGCCCGATCCCGACGAGGCGCGCGATGGCCGCTGGCCGGCTCCGGCGCTGCGGAAGATCTACAAGTCCGTGCGTCCGACGCCCTGGATCGCCGAGCACTGGCGCTGATCGCCTTAGAAATCGAGCGACAGGCGCTCGCACACCGCCATGGCGGCGGCGGCGTCGCGCCGGGCCTCATCGGAGGTCGCATCGCACATGCGCTCGCGCACGCGTGCGACGGCCTCGGGCTCCAGCTCCTCCAGCGCGGTGGCGTAGAGATCGGCCAGCACGCTGAGCTGGGTCTGGGAGAAACGATAGGAGTAGCGCCGCATGGCCGTCGCGATCGCGCGCTTGCAGGCCTGACCCTCGGGGCTCTGCAGGGTGGCCGTGCGCGCGCAGACGACGACCACCCGGTTGCCGTCGGCGAGGAGGTTGTGGCGCGCGAAGTCATCGACGGGCGTTCCCTGCAGTGCCGTCACGATCTCGAGGACTATGCGGGCCTTGCTCACCCCGGCAGCTTACGCCAACTGCCTAGTATTGCGGCAATATGTGATTACACAATTGGCAAATATCGAGCGGGCGAGATCGCAGAAAAACCCCTGCGGTTGCGGGATGTACGTCGCCGATCTAGCCTCAGTGCGAGCGTCCGTGCTGCTCCTCTGCGCCCAATCTCTTGGCAAACCGCGCCTTCCATTGGATCGCCCCGATGTCAGCCAGGATCCTTACAACGCACGCGGGAAGCCTGCCGCGCCCCGCGCAACTGGTGGACCTGTACGTGCGCCGGGCCAAGGGCGAGGCGGTCGACGAGGCGCGGCTGGCGGCCGAGGGCATTGCCGCAACCCGCCAGGTGGTGGCTCGCCAGCGCGCCGCCGGCATCGATATCCCGAGCAACGGCGAGCAGATGCGCGAGGCCTTCTTCCTCTACGTGCAGCGGCGCATGTCGGGCTTTGGCGGCAGCTGGCAGAGGCCGGCGGGACGGGAGCTTGCCGACTACCCCGAGTTCGCCGCAGCCCGGCGCCAGGGGCTGGCCGCGCGGCAGGCGGTGAGCAATTTCGAGCCGCCGATGGCGGTCGGGCCGATCCAGTACGGCGACCGGGATGCCAACGCCGCCGAGATCGGCGCGTTCAAGGCGGCGCTCGCTGAGCACCAGGGCGCGTTCGCCGATGCCTTCATGACCGCGCCCTCGCCCGGCATCGTCGCCATGGCCATGAAGAACGCCCACTACGCCACCTTCGAAGACTACCTGGCAGCGCTCGCCGATGCCCTGCGCGTCGAGTACAAGGCGGCTATCGACGCCGGGTTATTATTGCAGATCGATGCCCCTGATCTCGCGCTGGAACGACACATCTGCTTTGCCGAGCGGCCGGTCCGCGAGTTCGTCGCCTTCGTCGAGCGCGTGATCGGCGAGATCAATCGGGTGCTCGCCGGCATCCCGCGCGAGCGCGTGCGGCTGCACGTGTGCTGGGGCAACTACGAATCACCGCACGACCGCGACGTGCCCCTGCGCGAGATCGCGGCCACGATCCTGCAGGCCAACGTCGGCGCCTTCATGCTGCCGTTCGCCAACCCGCGCCATGCCCACGAGATCAAGGTGTTCCGCGATGTGCCGCTGGCAGCGGACCAGTCGCTCATTGTCGGCGTGATCGACACGACGACCAACTTCGTCGAGCACCCGGAGGTGGTGGCCGACCGGCTGCAGCGGGCGGCCGAAGTGATCGGCGATCCCCGCCGCATCCAGGCCGGCACCGACTGCGGCTTCGACACCTCGGCCGGCATGGGCCGGCTCACCGCCGACGTGGTGTGGGCCAAGCTCAGGACCCTGCGCGAGGGCGCCGATCTCGCCGCCTCGCGGCTGTTCTGATCGATTGGTGACGCGGCCATTGTTTGGCATGATGGCGCCCAATCGCCTCCCCGCTTGCAGCATCCGAGACCAGCCCCCAGGAACAGCTCAATGAACCGCATCACCGGCCGCTCCGCCTTCCTCGCGCTGCTGAAGGACGAAGGGGTGACGCATCTCTTCGGCAATCCCGGCACCACCGAGCTGCCGATCATGCACGCGCTCAAGGAGCACCCCGACCTCACCTATGTGCTGGGCCTGCAGGAGGCGCTCGTGGTGGCAATGGCGGACGGCTTCTCGCGCGCCAGCGGCAAGCTCGTCGCCTGCAATGTGCACGTGGCCCCGGGCCTCGGCAACGCCATGGGCTCGCTCTACAATGCCAAGTTCACCGGCACGCCGATGATCCTCACCGCCGGCCAGCAGGAGCAGGGCCACGGGCTGACCGAGCCGCTGCTCTACGACCCGCTGGTGCCGATCGCGGCGCCGCTCGTCAAATGGGCGGTGGAGGTGACCCGGCTCGAGGACCTGCCGCGCATCGTGCGCCGGGCAGCCAAGGTGGCGATGACGCCGCCGACGGGCCCCGTGTTCCTCTCGCTGCCGGGCGACATCCTCAACGCGGAGGCCGGCATCGACCTGGCCGCCTCGACCCGCGTCGACACCCGCAACCGGCCGGCCGATGCCGTGCTCGATGCCCTGGCCAGGCGGCTCGTCAAGGCCGAGCGGCCGGTGATGATCGTCGGCGACGAGCTGGTGAAGAGCGACGCCCTCGAGGCGGCGGCTGCCTTCGCCGAGACGCTGGGCTGCCCCGTGTATCAGCAAAGCGCCCCCTATGGTGCCCACTTCCTGTCCGAGCATGCCTGCTACCTGGGCGGGCTGTCGCGCGACCAGAAACGCGTGCGGGGGCTGCTTTCCGATTTCGATCTGCTGCTCGTGCTCGGTGCCGACCCGGTGCGCATGTCGGTGTGGAGCGAGGTGGAGCCGCTGCCCGATCGGCTGCCGGTCGTCCACATCGGCCAGCTCGACTGGGAGATGGGCAAGAACTTCCCCGCCGAGATGGCCGTGCGGGCCGACGTGCGCGAGACGCTGCTGGCCTTGACGCCGCTGCTGGCGACGCGAGGCGGCAAGGCCCTCGCCGACAAGGCCAGGGCCACGCTGTCGGAGCTCGCCGGCCGGAACTGGACGGCCAAGCGCAAGGACCTGGCCGGGCGCATCGCCGGCCGCAGCAGTGCCAAGCCGATCGACGGCGACTGGCTGACCCTGCAGATCGCCCAGGCGCTCCCGCGCGATGCCGTGATGGTCAACGAGGGCCTCACCGCCGGTAGGCACCTGACCGACCTCGTGCCCTATCGCGACCGCTACGGCTTCCACGCGCTCGCCTCCGGCGGCATCGGCTGGGGCCTGCCGGCGGCGGTCGGCGTCGCGCTCGCCCAGGCGCCGCGCCCGGTGTGCTGCTTTTCCGGCGACGGCAGCGCCATGTACTCGATCCAGGCGCTGTGGACGGCCGCGCACCTCAAGCTGCCGATCACCTATGTCATCGCCAACAACGGCGGCTATCGCATCATCAAGCAGCGCCTGCTCGCCTTCCACGGCAACAGCAACTTCATCGGCATGGACTTCATCGACCCCAAGATCGATTTCACGGCGCTCGCCCAGTCGCTCGGCATGCCGGCGGAGCAGATCAGCGAGCCCGACGCGCTGGCGCCGGCCTTGCAGCGTGCCTTCGCTTCGCCCGGTCCGAAGCTGCTCGATGTCGTCGTCGACGGCCGCGTGTGAGACGGGGGCCGGGGAGCACATCGCCGTCCCGGCGCAGCCCGTTTGCATGACCCCACCCGCCATGCCACGCTGAAGCGACCGGCGCCTGTTCGAGTCGGGGGTGCGCGCGGCGGCGGACGTTGGCATGCAGAACTGGATCGACATCCACTACACCTCGCGCGATGGGCTGCGGCTCTATGCGCGTCACTATCCGGCCTCCGGCTCGCTGCGCCGACCGGTGGTGTGCCTCGCCGGGCTCTCGCGCAACAGCCGCGACTTCCACGATCTCGCTTCGGTCCTGGCGGGTCACGGCGAGATGGGGCGCGACGTCTACTGTCTCGACTACCGCGGCCGCGGGCGCTCGCAGTCCGATCCCGACTGGAAGAACTACTCGATCCTGATCGAGCTCAACGACGTGCTCGACTTCATGACGATGAAGCGGCTGGCCCGCGCCGCCGTGTTCGGCACCTCGCGCGGCGGCCTCATCACGCTGCTGATGGCGGTGCTGCGGCCGACTGCGATCGGCGCCGCCATCCTCAACGACATCGGCCCGGTGATCGAGCGCGAGGGCCTTGCCCGCATCGTCGCCTATGTCGGCCGCGTGCCGCTGCCGGCCGACTGGCGCGAGGCGACCGAGCTCGTCGCCGAGATGAACCGGCGCCAGTTCACCGCCGTGTCGGCCGAGCAATGGGGCGAGTTTGCCCGCCAGGTGTTCAACGACGACAACGGCTTGCCGGCGCCCGGCTACGATCCGAACCTGTCGAAGGCGATCTCGGTGCTCGATGGCGGCATCCCCGAGCTGTGGCCGCAATTCGCCGCGCTGGCGCACGTGCCGGTGCTCGTCATGCGCGGCGAGAACTCCGACATCCTGAGCGCCAAGACGGTGGCCGAGATGGGCGGCCGCCATCCGCGCCTCGAGGCGGTCGTGGTGCGGGGCCAGGGCCACGCGCCGTTGCTGAAAGACGCCGCCACCATCACCGCGATCGCCGATTTCCTGGTGCGGTCGGACGGCGCGGACTTCGCCGCGCACGGGGCTGCGGCGGTGGCGTGAGGCTGGTGAGCCAGCGAGAATGCGCGCCTCGCGTCGCCCCGCCTCGAAGCAGCCACGGTCGAGCGCCAGGGTTCGCGGCTTGGAGCGCATCGGCAATTCCGAGACATGAGCCACACTAGGACCTTGGATTTGCTAGTGTCCTTTAGTCTCCGAATTGCCGTCCGACCTCGCGGCAATGTAGTCGGCAATTCGGAGACAGGACACTTGAGGATATCCCGACGATCGCGGCGATCGCCGATTTTGTTTACACGCGGATGTGGCAGTGTCCGACACCCGAGTCGCTCCGGTGTGACGCTGCGCCCCGCGCGGTGGATGTGCTGAGTGAGTCGGTGACAGGTTCAAAACGGACAGAGGAGGGATGGATGGCATTCGTGACTGGCGACGTGGTGCCGAGCCCCGGTGAGGAGACCGCCTTCAAGGTGGTGTTCAAGCAGGGCGACAAGGTGATCGTCGAGTGGCCGGTGGATTCGCAGGCCGAAGGCGAGGAAGAGATCATCGAGGTGCTCACGAGCGTCCTCGACGAGGACGATTGAGGTAGCGGGCGCGTCGTCGCGGCGGCGCGCCCCCTCTTGCTTGATTGGGGCCTTCCTGACGCCCGCGGGCTGTTCCCTGGCGGATGCCAATCGGCGGATGCCCGGCCGGCCGCATGCGATGATGGGCGCCGACCCAACCGAACCTTGCATCCAGCCGCCAAAGGGCGCACATTGTGACAGTTCCAGGGGGGCCGGCGGGAGCCGGCTGAGATGGCGCTGACGGCCTCAAGTAGCGAAGCGATAGGCCAACTTGAGACCAACCCGCGCCGCAACCCTTCGAACCTGATCCGGGTCATGCCGGCGAAGGGATGGGAATGCCACGCAACGACGCACGGCCAGAGGATTGGCGGCGCAGGCTCAGGGCCGACGGCCCGCCCGCGCGCCTGCTCCTGATCGAGCCCAATGCCGCCACGGCGGCCCTGCTGCGGGGGGTGCTGGCCTGGCACGGCTTCGGCGGCCCGGAGGTGGTGGCCGACGCGGAGGAGGCGCTCGACGTCCTGGGCGCGCTGTCCCAGCGCGTCGATCTGGTGCTGGTGTCGCTGCCGACCCACGACGATGCCGGCGCCCGTGTCGCCGACGTGCTGCGCCGCTGCCGGTCGCCCGTGCGGCTCGCCGGCTACGGCGGTGCGCTCGCCAGCGAGCTGGCGCGGCCCACCCGGCTCGCCGGCGCTGCCGCCTACATCGACGTGCTCGCACGGCGCGGCATTGCCCGCTGGACGCACGAGCTCCTCGCCTCGCCCTGGAGCATCCGGCACATCCTCAAGACCTCGCTCGTGCCGCCGACGCTCGATGCCGCCTGGGCCCGCGCCATCTATGGCGCACTGCCCGGCAAGCCCTTCGCGGCCGACCGGCTCGATGCCGCACATCCCTCCACCCTCTGACAATCGCGGAGCACCC
>Ga0247727_10000739_pt1 | contig 79916 bp, 82 predicted proteins | sample WisWelCaveWW1625_FD_202498 | JGI IMG/M metagenome (GOLD analysis project Ga0247727, IMG submission 202498) | Biofilm microbial communities from Wishing Well Cave, Virginia, United States - WW16-25 | ecosystem: Environmental > Aquatic > Deep subsurface > Groundwater > Cave microbial mat | place...
AGCTCGATGCCCACCGCCACGAACGCCATCATCGCCTCCAGACTCGACACCACGATCGAGTCGGGATTCGCGTCGACTGCAGGACACTCCTCGATATGCAACGAAACTACCGGACAAAGCACTAGTGTCGTGATTCGTTAGTTCGCGAGCAGCCTGCGGGCGTCTCGCCGCCCGTGGCAGCACCCATCGACTCGCCTGTGCCACCAGCACAGGCTTCGTCGCCGGCCGCTCCCACGACCGACGATACATCCCACATCCTGCATCGGAACTTCCGACTCACGACACTAGGACGCCGCGCCGAGATGGACCTCGCCGGCGCCGAGCTCCGTTCGCCCGCCGCCGGGCAGGTTGACGATCAGCCGCCCGCAGCCGTCGACCCCGGCGGCCACTCCGCTGCCCGTCGCCCAGGTGACTGCCTGACCGAGCAGCGCGTCGCGTTCGCGCCACGCGCGGAGCATCTCGGCGGGCGTGGAGGCCAGCACGATCGCGAGCTCGGCCAGGATCGCCCTGCGAACCTCGGGGACCTCGCGCGGCTCGCGCGCCAGGGTCGTCGCGGTCGACCGCAGCTCTGGGGGCAGGTCGGCCAGCCGCACGGCGACGTTGACGCCGATCCCGACGACCGCCCAGCCCTCCTGCGGGCGCGCTTCGGTGAGGATGCCGGCGACCTTCCGCCGCGTCGCCTCGCCTGCCTCTGCGGGCAGCAGCACGTCGTTGGGCCACTTGATCGAGGCGTCTGGCCCGATCGCCCGCGCGGCGGCTACGCCCGCCGCGAGAGGGAGCAGCTCAGGCGGATCGCGAACCAGGACCGACAGCAGCAGCGCGTGACCGGGCGGGGCCGACCACGTGCGACCTTGACGTCCGCGGCCCGCCGACTGCTCGCCGGCGGTGACGATCGTCCCGTGCGGTGCTCCCGCCGCCGCGAGCTCTCGGGCACGGTCGTTGGTCGACGTGGTCGTGCGCAGGTGCAGGTGCGGCCACCCCAGCCCGCCGGGGACCCGTGGCGGGTGTCCGCTCACGCAAGTAGCAGGTGGACCTCGGCGTCGAGCGTGAGCCCGAGCACCTCGGCAGCCGAGCCGCGGTTCACGGCGAGTGCAAGCGTTCGGTAGGCGTCCTGGTAGACCAGCATCTCGCCGGCGCCGACATCCGCGAACGTCGTGGCGTAGACCGCGCGTTCGCCATTGACCGACATCGGGTACCCGAGCCGCAGCCCGAACGTCGCAAGCTCGTCGTGCTCGACGTCGAGCGTCACGTTCCCGAAGCGGTCGAAGGCGATCGCGTGGGCGATGAGCTCACCGCCGTCGATATGCGCGAGCGGCATGTGCATCTCGACGATCTCGTCGGGGTCGATCGGCTCACCGGCCGCGCCGAGCGCGCAGCCGCCCGCCAGGTGCGCGGCGACCGGAGCGAAGATGTCGCGCCCGTGGAAGGTCGCTGACGCCGGCTCCAGGCGCAGCGGCGAGCGACCCACGTCGACGGCCTCGACGGCGCCACCGAAGCGCCGCGCCGCTAGCGCGAGCAGCCCGTTGTCGGGTCCGACGAGAATCCGGTCCTCGTCGGCGGTGCGCAGCGCCACCGCCCGCCGCTCGCCGCCGACCTGCGGGTCCACGACGGCGAGATGCACGCCCGGAGGGAAGAACGGAAGCGCGCGGCGCAGGACCAGGGCGCCGCTTCGCACGTCGTGCCGGGGCACGCCGTGCGTCACGTCGATGACCTGCGCGTCTGGCGCGATCCGCGCGATCACGCCATGGCATACGCCGACGAAGTCGTCGTCATGGCCGTAGTCGGAGAGGAAGGTGATTGGCGCCGGGACGAGACTCACTGATCGCTAGTGTCGTGATCCGGAACTAACGATTCACGACACTAGCTTGTCAGGTGGGCTCCAGCGCCACACCCGGTCGCTGCGGATCGCGCTCGCTGACTCCGTGCGGCGAGCCGTAATCGGCCAGAAGAGCCATGAACGGCTCGGCGTCGAATGCCTCGGGACCGAGCACGCCGGAACCCGCCCAGACACCGCCTGCGAGCAGCTCCAGCGCGATCACGGGACCGAGGGCGGTCTGCCAGACGACGGCCTGGCAACCGTCGCGCTCCATGGTCTTCGCGTTGTCGGCCATGTGGTAGATGTAGGTGGCGCGCGGCTTTCCGTCCCTGCCGGTCCCGGTCACCAGCGTGCCGGCGCAGGTCTTGCCGCTCATGCGGTCGCCGAGCTCGGCCGGGTTGGGCAGCGCCGCCGCCACGACGTCGCGTGGAGCAACGAGCGCCCCGCGCACGTCGACCGGATCGGTGCGGTCGAGGCCGAGCTTGTTCAGCGTCTTGAGCACGTCGATGAACTCGTCACCGAGCCCGTACTTGAAGGTGCAGCGCCTGCAGTCCACCCAGCGCGGGATCAGCAGGACCTCCTCGTGCTCCACGTTCACGCACTCGACAGGCCCGATGCCTTCGGGGAAGTCGAAGATCTCCGGCTCGGAGAACGGCGCCGTGGTGAACCAGCCGCGGTCGCGCTCCCAGATCACCGGCGGGTTCAGGCACTCCTCGATCGTCGTCCAGATCGAGAACGTGGGGGCGAAGTCGTAGCCTTCGATCACGAGGTTGGCGCCGTCGCGCACGCCGACCTCGTCGATCTCCGAGAAGAGGTGGTCGGCGGCGTGACGCGCGAACACGTCGGAGAGCCCGGGCTCCACGCCCATCCCGACGAGCGCGAGCAGGCCGGCCTCGTGCCAGGCGTCGTGCTCGGCGAACTGCGCGTCGCCGAGCTTCACGCCGGGCAGCTCGTGCGGCTTCTCCGGGTGCGGCGAGGAGAGCGTCATCGCCATGTCGATGTAGGTGCAGCCGAACTCCCTGGCCGCAGCGAAGATCGGCGGGTTGAGGCACGGATCGCAGGCGTTGAGGATCACAGTCGCCCGCTCGGCCCGCGCCAGCTCGACGATCGCCGCAGTGTCGGATGCGTCGATCGCCGCGGCGGCAAGGCGTTCGTCACCGAGCCGGCGTACCGCGTCGTTCGCACGGATCACTTCGACGTCTGCGAGTACGAGGCGTTCGAAGAACGGCCGCCGGCGGGCGATCGCTGCAGCGGCCACGCCCACGCCGCCCGCGCCGAGCACGAGGATTCTCACGGGATGTAACTTACTCACCGGTCAGTTGGGTCGCCAGTCCTGCACGGGATGCAGCTAGGCATGATCTCCGTGCGTGCGAGACCTGGCGTTGGAGGGCAGAGAGCTGACGCGAGACGGCGCCGTGATCGGGACGATCGAGCGCGCAGCGCTGCAACGGGTTCGACTAGCCAGACCTCGTCCCCACGTCGGCGAGCAGCGCGTCGATCAGCCCATCGGGCGTGTGCTCGGTCGCCTCGACGTCCGGCTCACGCCCCAGCTCACGTAGCGCGGCGCTCGTCACGGGTCCGATCGACACGACGCGCGGCCCGTCGAGCGTCCCGGTCGCCTGACGGAAGAAGCGCACGGACGAGGCGCTGGTGAACGTCGCGTAGTCGGCGCCCAGCGCCGCGGCGCGCAAGTCTGCGTCGAGCGGCTCGGCGACGGTGTGGTAGAGCGCGAGCACGTCGACCTGCGCTCCGCGCGCTCGCAGCGCGTCGGGCAGGACATCACGCGCCTCTTGCGCGCGTGCGATCAGGGCGCGCGTGACGGGCACGTCGCGCAGCGCCTCGACGAGCGACTCGGCGACCGCCCGCTCGGGTACCACGTCAGGCTCGATCCCGCGCTCGCGCAGCGCGCGCGCCGTGCCGGGTCCGATCGCCGCGATGACCGGCCCCGCGAGCGCCCGCGCATCACGCACGCGGTCCAGCAGCTGCTCGGCACCGTTGGGGCTGGTCACGCAGAGCAGGTCGTAGGGCCCCAGGTCTGGGACGCTCGCCTCGAGCGGCTCGATGCGGATCGTGGGCGCCTCCACGACGTCGGCGCCGAGCGCCCTCAGCCGCGCGGCCAGCTCGCTGGTCTGCGCGCGGGCCCGCGTGACGGCGACGCTGACGGCCCACAGCGGCCTGGCGTCCGCGAGCCATGAGAGCCGGCCGTGCAGCCCGGCGACCGCACCGACGATCGTTATGGCAGGTGCGCGGATGCCGGCGTCCGCGGCGATCTGGGCGATGTCGGCCAGCGTGCCGCCCACCTCGCGCTGCCCGGCGAGCGTCCCGCGCTCGATGATCGCGACGGGCTCGTCGTCCGGGCGGCCGCCGGCGACGAGCCGCTCGGTGATCCGCGAAAGTTGACGGACGCCCATATAGAAGACGAGCGTTCCCGGGAACGCCGCAAGCGCCGGCCAGTCGATCTGCGTCTCGGGCTTGGCGGGATCCTCATGGCCCGTGACGAACGCGACCGCGCTGGACATTCCGCGCTGGGTGACGGGAATCCCGGCGTAGGCGCTCGCGGCGATGCCCGCGGTGACCCCCGGCACGATCTCGAACGGGATCCCGTGCTCGCGGCAGGCGAGCGCCTCCTCGCCGCCGCGTCCGAACAAGAACGGGTCGCCGCCCTTGATCCGCGCGACGGTCGCGCCGGCGAGTGCGTGCTCGAGCAGCAGCCGAGTCGTCTCGTCCTGGGGGACCTGATCGCCGCCGCCGATCTTGCCGACGTCGATCACCCGCGCCTCGGGGCGCGCGTGGGCCAGGGCCTGCATCGGGATCAGCCTGTCGTGGAGGATCACGTCCGCTCGCGCGATCACCTCGACGGCGCGCAGCGTCAGCAGGCCAGGGTCGCCCGGGCCGGCGCCCACCAGGTAGACGGTCCCCGCCGTCATCGCCCGAGGACCTCATCGGCGCCCGCGCTGCGCAGCCGCTGGGCGACCAGCTCGCCGAGCTCGTCGGGCTCGCGCCACACCGTCGTGGTGAAGCTGTCGCGCACCCAGGCCGAGCCGTCCTCGCGGCCGGCGAACGCGGTCAGCGTGAGAGTGCCGTCTGCGGAGAGCGTCGCGTGCGCGCCGACCGGTGTGCGGCAGTCGGCGTCGAGCGCTCTCACCAGCGCTCGCTCGGCGAGCAGGCAGGTGTGCGTGCGCGCGTCGTCGAGCGCTGCCGCCACCGCGAGCGACGACTGGTCATCGGTGCGCGCGGCCAGCGCCAGGACGCCCTGTCCGGCGGCCGGAACCAGCTCGCTCAGCTGGCCGGTCGCCTCCGCTGCGCGACCGAGGCGCTCGAGCCCCGCGAGCGCGAGCACGATCGCGTCGTAGTCGCCGGCCGCGAGCCGTGCGAGCCGGGTGTCGACGTTGCCGCGCAGCTCCGCGACATCGAGGTCGTCGCGCAGGGCGCGCAGCTGCGCCGCGCGCCTGAGCGAGCTCGTCCCGACGCGCGCACCGGCCGGCAGCGCGGCCAGTGAGGCGGCTCCGCAGAGCGCGTCGAGGGCGCTCGCGCGCGGCGGCGTCGCGGCGATCGCGATCCCGTCGGGGAGCTCCGCGGGCACATCCTTGGCGGAGTGGACCGCGAGGTCGATCTCGCCGCACAGCAGCGCGGCGTCGAGCTCACGCGTCCAGCGCTCCTTGTCGAGCGCCGTGCGGTCACGGTCGCCGGTCGTCGTGATCGTGACGATCTGCGCTCCCGGTCCGATGGCCGCGGCGATGGTCCGCGTCTGGGCGACGGCGAGAGCGCTGCCGCGGGTTCCGATCTTCACGGCCGGCGACGAAGCTGGCGCACATCGGCCGAGGCCCCGGCGTCGGGCTCAGCGGAGGCGGCGTTCGGCGCGGCGGCCTCGTCGGGCACCTCGTCGAGGCCGAACAGCTCGCGCAGGACTGCGAGCCGGCCGTGCCCACCGGAATGTTCCAGCCCCTTTATGCGCACCGTCGGCTCGTGCAGCAGGCGCTGCATCACCGCGCGGGCGATCGCGTCGATTCGCGCGAGGTCGCGCGGTGACGCGGTCTCCCAGCGCCCGTCGTTCTCGGCCAGGACCTGCTCGACGATTGCGGCGCCGTGCTCGCGCAGCGAGGTGATCGTCGGCGTCGCCCCCTGCTGGCCCATCCAACCCGAGAAACGGTTGATCTCCTCCTCGACGACCGCCTCGGCGCGGTCGCGCTCACCCTCGCGCACCTGCATGTTGCGCGCGACGACCGACTGCAGATCGTCCATGTTGTAAAGCGTGACGCCCGGGATCTCGGCGCAGGCGTGCTCGATGTCGCGCGGCACCGCGATGTCGATCAGCACCAGCGGCCGCCCGCCGCGCGCCTTCATCACAAGGCCGATCTCATTCGCCCCCACGATGGGGTGCGGAGAGGAGGTCGAGGCGACGACGATGTCCGCGACCTCCAGGCGCTCGGGCAGCTGATCGAGCGATCCGACGCTGCCGCCGAAGCGCGCCGCCAGCGCCCGTGCTCGGTCGGCGTGGCGATTGGCCACGAACATCGTCGTCACACCCTGCTCGTTGAGCGAGCGAGCCGTCAGCTCGGCGGTCTCGCCGGCGCCGATGATCACGACGTCGCGACCGTGCAGGTCACCCATCACCTCGCGCGCGGCGTCGACCGCCACCGAGGACACGCTCACGCGGGCCGCGCTGATCGCCGTCTCGGTGCGAACGCGCTTGCCGGTCTGCAGCGCCGCGCGGAACAGGCGGTTGGTGAACGGGCCGGTGGTGCCCGCCGCGAGGGCTGACTCGTAGGCGCGCCGGACCTGCCCCTGGACCTCGCTCTCGCCGACGATCATCGACTCGAGCCCCGCCGTCACGCGGAACAGGTGGCGCGCGGCGTCGCAATTGCGCGGCGAGTAGACGACGTCGATCAGCTCGGTGGGGCGGATCGAGGCACGCATCGCCAGTTTGCCGAGCAGGTCGGCCTCGGCCTGCACGGCGTCGCTGACGACGACGTACACCTCTGTGCGGTTGCACGTCGAGATCGCGACCGCCTCGCGAACGACGTCGTGCGAGACGAGCTCGCGCATCAGTCGCTCACCCTCGCGCTTGGTCAGTGCGAGGCGCTCTCGCACAGCCACCGGCGCCGTCTTGTGCGAGATGCCGATGGCGACCAGCTCGCTCATTGCTCGCTCCCGCGGGGTGCCCGTTGCTCCGCCGGCCCTGACCCGCCCGTCGCCTGGCGGCCGGCTCCCGGCTCGCCGGCGCCATCGCGCTGCACGATGTCGAGGACGTCGCCGAGCTCACGCTCCAGGCGACCGGCGCGTGTGGCCATGATCGCGACGTAGATCAGCAGCAGGGCCAGGAAGACGAGGTACGCCGCGGCGACGTAGCCGCCGTTCTCAGGGAGCTTGTCGGTCACGACGGCGTGATGCGCGGCGCGGCGCTGCGGCCGCCGGTCGAGGTTGCGTGCTCGCCGAGGCGGCGCTTGATCGACTTGAGCTGGGCGCGGGCGTGCTTGCTCGCCATCTCGAACCGGTAGAGCGTGACGAACAGCAGTGCCATCCCGACCAGCGACGTGTAGAAGGCGATCCGCATTTCGCCCGGGAGGTCGCCTCCGGCTTGGTTGAGGACGCGTGGATGGATCAGCGGGTCGGCGAGCCGCACGGCGATGAAGTTGATCGGCACGAAGGCGCCGGCGACGACTGCGAACACGGCCGCGTAGCGCGACTGGCGCTCGGGGTCCTCGATCGAGAAGCGCAGCGGCTGGTACGTCGCGTAGAGCAGGAACACGATCAGGAAGGAGACGAGCGTCGGCTCGTCCCAGACCCACCACTGGCCCCACGAGGCCTTGGCCCAAAGCGAGCCCGTGATCAGCGCGCCGACGCAGAAGATCAGCGACTGGTGGATCGCCGTGTAGCTGCGCAGGTCGTGGCGCGGATCCCCGCTGCGCAGGTACTGGATCGCGCTGACGCCCCCGAAGACGAAGCCGCAGAGCGTCACGATCGCGAGCGGAACGTGGACGTAGAAGATCTTCTGCGAGAAGCCCTGGTCGGCTTCGATCGGCGCGTAGAACGCAGCCAGCGCGAAGCCGGCGCCGAGCACGGCGACCGCCGCCCAGGAGAGCAGCATGAGGCGCGTCCCGTAGAGCTTGCGCGTGGTCGGCATGAAGAGTTCGGGCTAGTCCTCGACGAGGAAATCGAAGACCGCGTAGGCGAGCAGTCCGAAGATGAGACTGTACAGCGCCAGGAGCGCCAGCCAGCGCCCTGGCAGCGGTTCTGCGCCCGCCTGCGCCAGCAGCGGGGCGGTCGCATTCGAGGCGCCGATCATCACCGGCACCAACAGCGGCAGCGCGAGGATCGACGTGATCAGGTCGCGCGCCCTCGTCTGGACCGCGATCGCCGCGACCAGCGTGCCGACGACGGCGATCCCCAGGTCGGCGAGCACGAGCACGAGCAGCAGCTGCAGCCAGGTGCCGGCATCCGGTGTCGGGCCCAGCAGCAGCAGGGCGAACAGCGGCACGGCGACGAGCTGCAGCGCCAGCAGGAAGGCCAGCAGAGCGGCGCCCTTGGCGAACAGCAGCGCGGTGCGATCGACGGGCGCCAGCAGGAAGCCCTCCAGACCGCCTTCGTCGCGGTCGCTGACGAACAGCCGCCCGATGCCGAGCAGCGCCGCGAGCAGCATCGTCACCCAAAGCACGCCGGAAGCGAGCTGCCCGTCGACGCTGTCGCGGTCGAGCGCGAAGTGGAAGATCACGTACGTCGTGGCCGAGAAGAGCGTCATCGCAACGAGCGTCTGCGGGGCTCGGCGCTCGAGTCGCAGGTCCTTCTGCAGCACGGCGCGCGCCGCGCCGAACGTCGATGGAGTGTTTCGCTGCGCGACCTCGGGCGAGCGTGTCTGCAGGCGCATGACGTCGCCGTGAGGGGACCCATGGTGGGGCATCACGCGGGGACCATCCCGTGCGTGTCGGCGTACAGCGCGGCGATGTCGTCCGCCGAGATCGCCGCGGCGGCGCCCAGAAGCTCCTGGCGGCCAGCGCGCAGCCCGAGCGCGAGGTCCGCCTCGGCGAGTCCGCCGGCCGGGTCGTGGCTCGTGACCACGCGGGTGCGGCCGCTCGCGCGTCCGATCAGAGGCTCGAGCTGCTCGCCGGCGGCAGGGTCGAGGTTCGCGCGCGGCTCGTCGAGCAGCAGCACCTCGGGATCGTGCAGAACAGCGCGGCACGCCGCCAGGCGCTGGACCATGCCGCGCGAGTATGTGTGGACGCGATCCTGCGCGCGGCGCTCGAGGCCCGTCGCCGCGAGCAGCTCGGCGATCCGCCGACCGGGGTCGCGCAGGCCGTGGAGCCTCGCGTGGTAGTCGAGGTTCTCACGCGCGCTGAGGTCGCCGTACAGCAGCGGGTCATGGCCGAGGAAGCCGATCCGCCCGCGCACCGACCAGCCCTGGCGCTGCACATCGCAGCCGAGCACGCTCGCCGAGCCGCCGTGCGGGCGCAGCAGCGTCGCGAGCACGCGCAGCAGCGTCGACTTGCCGGCGCCGTTGGGGCCGAAGACGACGAGCGTCGAGCCCGCGGGAACGGCGAACGTCACGCCGTCGAGCGCCGGTCGCTCGCCGTAGCGACGGACCAGGTCCGTCGCCGTGACGGCAGCTCCCTGCGGCGCCTCAGTGGTCGCCACGGCCGCCTTCACGCACGAGCGACTCCGCAGCGTGGCGCAGCGCCGGGGCCAGCACGGGGAAGAGCTGGTCGATCGCCTTCGGGCTGCCCGGGAAGTTGACGATCAACGTCCGCCCGGCGATGCCGCTGACGCCGCGCGTGAGCAGCGCGAGCGGCTGGTGGCGCAGGCCCTCGGCGAGCATCGCCTGCTGGAAGGCCGGCGCCTCGCGCTCGATCACGGCGCTCGTCGCCTCAGGCGTGACGTCATCCGGCGTCAGGCCGGTGCCGCCGGTCGTGAACACAAAGCGCACGTCGTCCGCTACCAGCTCACGCAGGCGAGACTCGATGGCGTCGCGGTCGTCGGGGAGCACCTCGACGGCGGCGGTGCAGCCGGCGTCCGAGAGCAGCTGCGCAAGCCGCAGACCAGAGGCGTCCTTGCCCTCACGGCGGGAGAGCGTCGTGGAGATCGTGAGCACGGCCGCGCGCATCGCGTGGACGTTAGGGCTTCGCGGGCGCAGCGGGCGACCGCGCGCTGGTCGCGGCGCCAGCTGCGCTCTGCCGGCCTGGAGTCAGCCGCCTTCGCGCGTCCAGTCGCCGGAGCGCCCGCCCGACTTCTCGAGCAGCTCGACGCGTTCGATCGTGACGCCCTTGTCGAGCCCCTTGACCATGTCGTAGACCGTCAGCGCGGCGACCGCAGCGGCGGTCATCGCCTCCATCTCGACGCCCGTGCGCGCCGAGACGCGGGCCGTGGCGGTGAGCGTCACGACCCCGGCGTCGGCGTCGACGGTCCCCTCGACGTCGGCGTGGTCGAGCGCGATCGGGTGGCACAGAGGGATCAGCTCCGCGGTGCGCTTGGCGGCCTGGATCCCGGCGATCCGCGCGACACCGAGCACGTCGCCCTTCGGCGCATCACCCGCGGCGACCGCCGCGGCCGTCTGCGGCGTCATCCGCACGACTGCGCGCGCAACGGCTCGCCTGTCAGTCACCGGCTTCTGCGCGACGTCCACCATTCGCGCCGCGCCGTGCTCGTCGAGGTGTGTCAGGTCGCTCACGTGGCGAGCGTACCCCGGCGACGGCAACAAGCGGCGACCCGGCGCGGCTCGCCGCGCGCATGGACCCCGTCGATACGCGGAGCCTCGTGCAGCTTTACGCCGTGGAGAGGCACAACCACACGAAGCTCCCCCGCCATCGCATCCCGCGCCCCTCGCGGGCGGCTGATTCTCTACGCGGGCGCGTGGGTGCTCTGCGCGGCTGCGATCAGGTCGCGCACGGCGTCCGCGTCGCCGGAGCGCAGCAGCTCGATCGGGTCGGGGTCGCCGTTGACGATCGACTCGAAGAACGCCTTGCGGTCCTGGTAGGTCGGCAGCGTGCCCTTGGCCCAGCCGCGCGCGTCGTTGAGCATCACGGCGAGGCGGGCATACTCCTCGCCGAACAGCTCGCTGATCTCGCGCTTCATGCGCTTGGCGAGGGCCGGCGAAGCGCCCGCGGTGGAGATCGCGATCGCCAACGGGCCTGTGCGGACGATCGCGGGCAGGATGAAGTTGCACAGCGGCGGCACGTCGACGACGTTGACGAGCATCGCGCGCCGCTCGGCGTCCTCGTAGATGGCGATGTTGACGTCGGTGTCGTCGGTGCAGGCGATCACCATGAACGCGCCGTCGAGGTCCGCCGGTCCCGCGTACTCGCGCCGCTCCCAGCGGATCGACGCTTCGGCCGCGTACGCCTCCAGCTCGCTCCCCGCGGCCGGCGCGATCAGCGTCACGTCGCCGCTGCACGCCAGCAGGCCGTCTACCTTGTCGAGGCCGATCTCACCGCCGCCGATCACGATGCAGCGCCGGCCGGTCAGCTTCAGGCAGGCGATGTAGAACGGCGTCGCCAGCATGTCGCGCACGCAGGTCTGGTCGCAGATCCCGCGTCTGAACTGGCAGACGCACTCCTTCCCGGCGTAGGCGGCGGCAGGCATGGTTGCCTCAGCGTAGAGGCTCGCCCTCGCCGATTGCGCGGCCCGGCCGGCTCACGCTCCTCTCATCCGCCGCTCGTAGAAACCTCACCAGGAAGCCAACGCCGGCATTCCCCGGCCCAACCGACGAGGTGACGAGCGATGACCATCACGAGCACGAGGAGCATGGGCACGACGCTGGCCGCGTTGACCGCCGCGCTGGCGGTCGCATCCCAATCCGGCGCGCGCGCCGGCGCAGCGACGCCGCCGGCCCTTCCCCAGGGCAGTGAGACGGTCACACTGAACCCTGCCGACTTCACGACGAAGATCGACAACCCCTACTGGCCGATGAAGCCCGGCACGCGGTGGGTGTACAGGGAGACTGGTCCGGACGGCACCAGACAGCGTGTCGTCGTGACCGTCACGAGCAGGACGAAGCGGATCGCCAACGGCATCACGGCGCGCGTCGTGACCGACGTAGTCACAGCGGGAGGCAAGCCCGTCGAAGTGACGGACGACTGGTATGCACAGGACAAGGCCGGGAACGTCTGGTACCTCGGCGAGCGCACCAAGGAGTACGAGAACGGCCGCTTCAAGTCGACCAGCGGCTCGTTCGAAGCCGGTGTCGACGGCGCTCAGCCGGGCATTGCGATGCCCGCGAATCCCGCGCCGGGGATGACCTACCGCCAGGAGTACTACAAGGGCGAGGCCGAGGACAAGGGCGTCATCTTCAGCCTCGGCGAGCAGGCGCAGGTGCCGCTGCGCCACTTCGCCGATGTCGTCATGACGAAGGACACGAACCCGCTGAAGCCCAAGGTTCTCGAGTACAAGTTCTACGCACGCGGCGTCGGCCCGGTGCTCGCGATCGGCGTCTCCGGCGGAAGCGACCGCGAAGAGCTCGTCAGCTTCAAGCGCGGCAGGTAGATGGTGGCCTGCGCGCAGAATGCACGCTGTCCGTGCATTTCGCGCCCAGCGCGTCGCCGTGGGTCACCGGCCGCTGCGGAGCGTTCGCACCCAGCGGCCGGTCGCCTTCGCAAGCGCGACACCGCCCAGCTTGACGGCCTTCCCGCGGTCAGCCTCACGCCCAGAGCGCAGCCCGACGACGGTCCGCGCGGCGCTGACCAGCGTCTCGTCGTAAGGAAACCACCACGCCGGCCTGCCGATAGGCGGATCCCACGTGATGACCTTCGGCTCGGCGCACGTGCGCAGCGCGATCGCCCCCCGCGCGCGCCCGATCCCGGAGCCTTTGACGCCGCCCCACGGGACCTGCGGCGCGCTGCGTGCCACGAGGTGGTCGTTCATCCAGACCATGCCGACCTGGAGCTCACGCGCGATCCGCGCGCCCTTGAAGCGGTCCGCCGTCCAGACCGACGCCCCGAGACCGAACGGTGAGGCGTTCGCGAGCCGGATCGCCTCCTCCTCGCTGCGCGCCTCATGCACCACGAGCACGGGCCCCGGGGCATCCTCGCGCCAGAGCTTCGTCGCCGGCTCGACGCCGGTGAGGACGGCGGGAGCGAAGAAGGCCCCGTCGACGCCGCTCGGGCTGACGCGCCCGCCGCAATGGAGCGTTGCTCCCTGGCTCACGGCGTCGTCGATCAGCTCCTCGAGCCGCTCGAGCCGTTCGCTGGAGACCAGCGGGCCGATCTCGGTCGCGGGGTCGGACGGGTCGCCGACCCGCAGCGCGCTCGCCCCGGCGACCACTGCGTCGACGAAACGGTCGCTGACCTTGTGCAGGCAGATCGCCCGCCCGACGCTGCCGCTCGACTGGCCGGCGTTGGCGAACGCCGCCCAGACGGCGCCGCGCGCGGCGCGGGCGAGGTTGGCGTCGGCGAGCACGAGCATCGCGTCGTCGCCGCCGAGATCGAGCACGCTGCGCTTGAGCGTGCGGGCGCAGGCCTCGCCGACCGACCTGCCGGCGCGCCGGCTCCCGGTGAAGCGAACCTGTGCGACCGATGACTCGACCAGCGCGCCGCCGATCGCGGCGTGGCCGTGGACGACGCGCAACAGGCCCTCCGGCAGCCCGGCACGGGTGAACACGCGGGCGATCCGCTCCGCTGCGAGCGCGGCGTGCGGCGAGGGCTTGAAGACGACGCCGTTGCCGGCCATCAGCGCCACGGCCACATCGCCGAGCGGCGTCGCGAACGGCTCCGCCGCGGGCCCGATCACGCCGATCACGCCCAGCGGCTCGTAGCTCCAGCGTCCGCGCTTGATCGGGTGCTGCGTACGCGCGAACCCGATCCGCTCGCCGGCGAGGATCCGCGGACCGCGCTCGGCGAGCCACTGGAGGGTCTCGACGGCCGGGAGGATCTCCATCACCTCGACCTCGGCGCGGGGGCGCCCCTGCTCGCGTGAGAGCAGTTCGACGAGCTCGTCGAACTCGTCGATCACCGCCTGCGCGGCGCGCGCCATGTAGCGCGCGCGGTCACGGATGCGCAACATCGCCCACAGCCGCTGGACCTCGGCGGAGCGGTCGACGGCAACCGACACGTCACGCGCGGAGGCGGCGGCGACCGAGCCCAGGCGAGCCCCGCCAGCCGGGCTGCGCGACTCGATGCGGGCGCCCGCCGTGTCGGTCATCGGCGGGGTCCGCCAGAGCGTCGCTCAGTCGCTGTCGGGAGGCCCACGATCGCGATGCTACTCGCGGCCCCGGGCCCGGCGGATCTCCTCGAGCCTGTCGCGCAGCGGCGCCTCGCCTCCATCGGGACGGTAGAAGCGTTCGCCCCTCAGTGCATCGGGGAGCAGCTCCTGCGGGGCGAGGTGCCCCGGCTGCTGGTGCGGGTCCTGGTAGCCCTCCCCGCGCCCGAGCTCCTTCGCGCCCGGATAGGCGGCCGATCGCAGATAGGCGGGCGGCGTCTGGGCCCCCTGCTCGCGAACCGACCGCCGAGCGCGCCCGAGTGCGTGGTAGGCCTCCTTGGACTTGGGGGCCAGGCTCAGGTAGATCGCCGCCTGCGACAGCGCCCACGCCGCCTCCGGCATGCCGACGTGCTCGACGGCGTGCGCGGCCGCGACGGCGATCGTCAGCGCCTGCGGGTCGGCGTTGCCGATGTCCTCACTGGCGAGGATCACCATCCGCCGGGCGATGAAGCGCGCGTCCTCACCGCCTTCGATCATCACGGCCAGGTAGTAGAGCGAGGCGTCCGGGTCGGATCCCCTGGTGGCCTTGATCCAGGCGCTGATCGTGTCGTAGTGCTGGTCCCCGCGCTTGTCGAAGCGCACAGCACGGCGCTGCAGCGCGTCCTCCGCGACCTCGATCGTCACCACGCCCGCGTCACCCGCCGTGGAGCACGCCAACTCGAGCGCCTGCAGGGCGGTGCGCGCGTCGCCGCCCGAGCGCGCGGCAAGGAACGTGAGCGCGTCCGCGTCCACCGTCGCGGCGGCGCACTCCCCACGCTCGAGCGCGCGACGCAGCAGGTCGCCCACGTCGCCCTCGCTCAAAGCGTGCAGCTCGTACACCTGCGTGCGTGAGAGCAGCGCGGAGTTGACCTCGAAGTACGGGTTCTCCGTGGTGGCGCCGATCAGCGTCACCAGCCCGGTCTCCACGGCCGGCAGCAGCACGTCCTGTTGGCCCTTGTTGAAGCGGTGGATCTCGTCGAGGAACAGCAGCGTGCGTTCGCCGCGGGCCGCTCGTCGATGGGCCGCTCGCTCCAGCACGCCGCGGACCTCGGCGCGTCCCGCCTCGACGGCGCTCAGCTCCTCGAACGAGGCCTGCGCGCTGGTCGCGACGATCCGCGCAAGCGTCGTCTTGCCCGAGCCGGGAGGGCCGAAGAGGACCATCGAATGTGGGCGCCCGCTCTCAATCGCCGCGCGCAGCGCGGTGCCCGGCGCGAGCAGGTGCTCCTGTCCGACGATCTCGGCCAGAGCGGCCGGGCGAAGCCGCGCGGCGAGCGGGCCATCGGCGCCGGGCGCTCGCGTCGTGGCCTGGCCCTCCTGCCCTGCCGTGTCGAAGAGCTGCTCCACGACTCCCAGTATCCACGTCCGCGCGGGCGGGACGAGTGGCTCGCGTACGATCCGCCGATGACGGACACCGCGGCGATCGCCCAGCTCGAGGCCGAGGCAGTGGAACTGCTTTCGCGGCTCCTGCGCCTGAACACCGTGAACCCGCCCGGTGACGAGCTGCCCGCGCAGCAGTTGCTCGCCGGGATACTGGAGGGCGCCGGCTTCGAAGTGACGCTCGTAGGCCGGACTCCTGACCGCCCGAACCTCGTCGCACGGCTTCGCGGCAGGAGCGACGGCCCGACTCTGTGCCTGCTCTCGCACGTCGACACGGTCCTCGCGCACGCGGGCGAATGGCAGCGCGATCCGTGGGGCGGCGAGGTCGTCGACGGCGTCGTCTGGGGTCGCGGCGCGCTCGACATGAAGAGCCAGACCGCCGCGGAGGTCACGGCTGCCGTCTCGCTGGCACGCGAAGGCTGGCGCCCGGAGAGCGGCGACCTGCTCGTGGTCGCGGTCGTCGATGAGGAGACCGGAGGCGCCGAGGGCGCGATCTGGCTGTGCGACAACCATCCTGATCTCGTCCGCTGCGACTACCTCGTCAACGAGGGTGCCGGCGCCGTGATCCCGTTCGACGGCGGCAGGCTCTACGCCGTCTGCGTCGCGGAGAAGGGTGTCTTTCGCTTCAACCTGACGACCAGCGGCGCAGCGGGACACGCGAGCAACCCCCGTATGGGGGACAACGCGCTGCTGAAGCTCGCGCCGCTGCTGCAGGCGATGGGCGACCGGCAGCCGGGCTTCGACGTGACCGAGGGTCCGCTGCGCCTGCTGCGCGACCTCGGCTTCGATCCGGACGGCGACGCCGTCGGTGCGCTCGAGGCGCTTCGCGTCCGCGATCCGCTGCTCGCGCTGCTGGTCGAGCCCCAGCTCGGGGTGACGTTCGCCCCGACGATGGTCTCGGCGTCGGAGAAGGTCAACGTGATCCCGTCGCGGGCGCAGATCAGCGTCGACTGCCGCACGCCGCCGGGGATCGGGGACGACGTCGTGCGCGGCCGCATCGAGGAGGTGCTCGGCGCCGGCGGCTACAGGGTCGAGTTCACCGAGCACACGGTCGGCAACAGCTCGCCGGTGCAGTCGCCGCTGATGGATGCGATCCACGGCTGGGTCGAGCGCCGGGATCCGGGCGCTCGCGTCGTGCCGGTGCTGCTGCCCGCGTACACCGATTCGCGCACGTTCCGTGCCGCGTTCCCCGACTGCGTCGCCTACGGCTTCTTCCCGATGAAGCACACCACCCTCTACGAGTCATGGCCGCTGATCCACGCGCCGGACGAGCGCATCGACGCGCGTGACCTGGCGATTGCCGTCGACTGCTACCGCGAGCTCGCCGTCGAGTTGCTCGGGTGAGTGACGAGGGCGCTGCGGCGGCCGAACCGGAGGTGGAGCGCGTGCCGCTGCGGCTCGGCGGGATGGCGCTGCGCAACGGGCTGCTCGTCCACGGGCCGACCGCCTGGGCGGCGGCGATCAGGACTCGCGACGGCGAGATCCGCGTCGCGTCCGGGCGCAAGCCGCGAGCCCCCCAGGTGGTGGACCGCGTCCCAGGTGCACGCGGCGTCGTCAGGCTCGGCGAGGCGATGCTCGTGATCCCACTCGTCAAGCGAGCGCTGCCCACCGCACGGCTCCCCTTCGAGGACGTGGCGGTGGTCGGCGCGGCGGTCGTGGCGAGCGCCGGCGGGCTCGCAGTCAGGAGACGCCTGCGAGGGACGGGCGGCGAGCTGGCCGCGGCAGGCCTGTCGCTGCTGCCGTCGATCGTCGCGCTGCGCGGACGCGACACCGCCCAGTACCACGGCGTCGAGCACAAGGCGATCGCCGCCTACGAGCAGGGGGCGGCGGATGCGAGCGATGCCGCCAAGGAGCACGATCGCTGCGGATCGCACCTCGTGGCGCCGATGCTCGCCGCGAATCTCGCGGGCGCGGCACTGCTCAAGCGAGTGCTGGACAAGCCTTCGCCCGTCGCTGGTGTGGACTCGTGTCGCTCGCGAGCGTCGGTGTCGCCGTGGAGGTCTTTGTCTGGAGCGAGCGCAACTCCGGAACGCGCGCGGCGCAGCTGCTGCGCTACCCGGGGACCGAGCTCCAGAGGGTCGTCGGTACGCGCGAGCCGAGTGACGAGCAGCTCGACGTCGGGCGCGCCGCGCTGGCCGAGATCCTCCGCGCGGAGGGCGTCCAGCCTAGGTAGAGGACGTGCCGCTGACGCGCAGGGCGCGCGCGTCACGGTGCGTGATGATCGTCGCGATCACAAGCACGACCAGCGCGAGCAGGCCGTGAAGCCCGTGGACCCAGCCGCTCGCGTCGAGGCCGTCCCTGTCGGCGAGCCCCACCTGGATCGTGCCGATGACCGGCAGCGCAAGAGCGAGTCCTACCGTTCCCCACGACCCCCAGGAAGCTCCGAGCGCAGCCAGGAAGACGAGCGTCTCGATGCCATGGACCCCGAGGCCGACGGACTCGTGCGCGTCGCGCGCGTCGACCTCACCGAAGGCGTAGGCCGCGATCAGGTAGGCCTGTACGAAGACGCCGATCACCACGAGCGCGGCGAGCAGGAATCGCAGCCGCGTGAAGATCCTGCGGGCATCGGTGCTCACGCGCCCGGACGCTACCAGCGGCGGTTGACGCCGCGGCCGCGGCGCGCCCGTCGTGGCCGCAGGTTCGGCGGGAGGTGCAGGATCGCGCCCCGCTGCCGATACTGCCTGCGATGCCCTCCATGCTCGTGGCACAACTGAGTGCCCCAGACAGCCCTGCCCTGGCGAAGTCCGAACTGCTCGCGGCGCTCGACCAGTTCGATCAGGCGCTGCGCGGCAGCACGATGGCGGAGGTCGCGCCGCCGCCCTCGTCGATGCAGCGTCTGCAGGAGTTCGGCACCGACTGGAGCGGGTTCCTGGGGATCATCTTCATGGCGCTGCTGGTCTTCGTGCTGTGGCGAACCATGAAGATGATGCCGCGCACCAAGCCGGTGCAGATCAAGCCCGAGTCGAACCTCGAGGTCGAGTGGCAGGACATCGCCGGCGTGGACGAGGCAAAGGCCGAGCTGATCGAGGTCGTCGAGTTCCTGCGCGACCCCAAGCCCTTCCACCGGCTGGGCGCCAGAGTGCCCCAGGGCGTGCTCCTGCACGGCCCGCCTGGCACCGGCAAGACGTTGCTCGCCCAGGCCGTCGCGCACGAGTCCGGTGCGCAGTTCTTCTCGCAGTCGGCCTCCTCCTTCGTCGAGATGTTCGCCGGCCTGGGCGCGGCGCGCATCCGCCGCCTCTTCAACGAGGCGCGCAAGGCCGAGCCGGCCGTGATCTTCATCGACGAGCTCGATGCCGTCGGCGCCAAGCGCGGCTCCGACAACAACTCCGAGCGCGAGCAGACGCTCAACCAGCTGCTGGTCGAGATGGACGGATTCTCGTCAACCGACCAGGTCGTCGTGATGGCGGCGTCGAACCTGCTCGAGAAGCTCGACAAGGCGCTGCTGCGTCCCGGCCGCTTCGACCGGCAGGTCTTCGTCTCCCCGCCCGACGTCGGAGGCAGGCGCCGGATCCTCGAGGTCCACACTCGGGAGAAGCCGCTGCGCGAGGACGTCGACCTCGGCGTCATCGCGCAGCAGACAAGCGGGCTGACGGGCGCAGATCTGGCGAACATCTGCAACGAGGCGGCGATCCGCTGCGCGCGCCGCAAGGGGCACGCGATCTCGATGGCCGACTTCGACCAGGCGCTCGAGCGCATCGTCGCGGGCGTGGAGTCGTCGACGACGCTGAACGATCACGAGCGCCGCGTCGTCGCCTACCACGAGGCGGGTCACGCGCTCTGCCGTGAGCTGCTGCAGACGACCGAGCGCGTGCACAAGATCTCGATCGTGCCGCGCGGCCAGGCGCTCGGCTATGTCATGAACCTGCCGGACGAGGACAGCTACCTCAAGACGCGCGAGGAGCTCGTCGACCAGATGACGGTCCTGCTGGGAGGCCGCGTCGCCGAGCAGATCATCTTCGGTGAGGTCACGACCGGTGCCGCCAACGACCTGCAGCGCGTCGCTGAGATCACGAACGCGATGGTCCACGTCTACGGGATGGGGACCTCGGACAACACGACTCGCGCATTCGTGGATCCGAACATGCTCTCCGACCTCACCCGGCGCATCCGTGACGAGGAGCAGCAAGCGCTCGCGTTCGAGGCGCACCGCCATGCCCACGACCTGATCAGCGCGCACGGGGCCAAGCTGGAGGAGATCGCGCTGGCGCTGCTGGACCGGGAGGTTCTGGAGCGACCTGAGATCGATCAGATCATGAAAGACGTCCCGCGCTTCGATCGGCGACCGGCCGCTCCGGCGTCGCTTCGCCGCGTGGCCGCCGACCCGGGGCCGGACCCCGGCAAGACAGCCTCGTAGACTGCTGCGCGCATGTTCGCGCGCATCGATCACATCGGCGTCGCCGTCGAATCCATCGACGAGGCCCTGAAGCTCTATGAGGGCTCCTACGCGATGACGCTGGTCCATCGTGAGGTCGTTCACGAGCAGGGCGTGGAGGCGGTGCTGCTCGACATCGGCGAGAACCACGTCGAGCTTCTGCAACCGCTCGGACCTGACACGCCCGTCGGGAAGTACCTCGCCAAGCGGGGGCCGGGAATCCACCACGTCGCCTATCAGGTGAGCGACATCGATTCGGAGCTTGCTCGCCTGGCCGAGGCCGGCGTCGAGCTGATCGACAAGACTCCGCGCACGGGCATCCGTGGCTCGCGCGTCGCGTTCTGCCACCCCCGGAGCACCGGCGGCGTGCTCACCGAGATCGTCGAGCCCGCGGAGGGACACTGAGATGGCCGAGAAGGACAAGGACCAACGTCAGGACGTCACGCTGGGCTTCCAGGGCGGTGGTGCGCTCGCGGCGAAGCTGACGGCGAAGGACGCGACGGCGCTGCTCGCTGCGCTCGACAAGGGGGAGTGGTACGAGGTCGAGGAGCTCGAGGGCACTGTGCGCGTGAACCTCTCGCAGGTCGTCTACGTGCGCACCGAGAGCGCCGAGCACCGCGTCGGCTTCGGGCTCGACTGACGCTGCGCGTATGAGCTCGCTGGCGCGAGCCGACCTCGCGCTGTACAGGCGCGTCCGCGGCGCCGCGTTGGACGAGGACACGGTCAGCGCCGTGCGCCGACTCTCGGCGCTGGGTGAGCATGGAGCCGTCTGGCTCGCGCTTGGCGCAGCAGGGGCTCTCGTTGACTCGCGGCGCCGGTCGCGGTGGAAGCGGGCCACCGCGTCGATCGCCGGCGCCTACCTTCTGAACACCGCCGCGAAGGCGGTCGTCCGCCGTCCGCGCCCCGACCTCGAGGACCTCCCCGCCCTGATGAGCACGCCCACGCAGCTCAGCTTCCCCAGCGCCCACGCCGCGACCTCGTTCGCCGCGGCACGCGCGTTCTCGGGCGGGCTGCTGCCCGCGGCGCCGCTCTACGTCGTGGCGAGCGCGATGGCCGCCAGCCGCGTCGTCCTCGGCGTGCACTACCCGTCGGACATCGTGGCCGGAGCTGCTCTGGGCGCCGCGATCGGGAGTCTGGGCCGATGAAGGTCGGCATCGTCGGGATGCCCAACGCGGGCAAGTCGTCGCTCTTCAACGCCTTGACCAAGGCCGGCGCGGAGGCCGCGAACTACCCGTTCACGACGATCGAGCCGAACGTCGCCGTCGTGCCCGTCATCGACGAGCGCCTGGAACGCGTGGCGCAGACGGTCGGCGCGAGCGAGGTCGTGTGGGACACGATCGCCTTCCACGACATCGCCGGACTCGTCGCCGGCGCGCACAAGGGCGAAGGCCTGGGCAACCAGTTCCTGGCCAACATCCGTGAGACCGACGCGATCGTCCACGTCGTGCGCTCGCACACGGACGAGAACGTCATCCACTCCGAGGGCAGTGTCGACCCGGCGCGAGACATCGAGACGATCGAGACCGAGCTCATCTTCGCCGACCTCGACGCGGCGGAGCGCCGCCACCACCGGGTCGTGCGCGAGGCCCGCGGGGGCGACATGCACGCCATCGCCGAGGAGGCCTGGCTCGCGGCGGTGATCGCTGCACTACATGAGGGCAAGCCGGTGCGGACCGTGCCCGTTCCCGACGAGGCGCCCGATGTCGCGCGCCTGCTCCAGCCGCTGACGGCCAAGCCGGTGCTGTTCGTCGCCAACGTCGACGAGGGCAGCGACGACGTGCCGGTCGTCGTGGCCGAGCACGCGGCGAGCCACGAGGCGGTCGCCGTCGCGATCTCGTCGCGCCTGGAAGCCGAGCTGAGTGAGCTCGACGACGACGAGGCAGCGGCGATGCGGGCGGAACTGGGCGTCAGCGAGTCCGGTCTGACACGGGTCGTGCGCGGTGCGTTCGACCTGCTCGAGCTGCAGGCGTTCTTCACCGCCGGGGAGGACAAGCCCGCGCAGTGCTGGCATCTGCGCCGCGGTCTCAGCGCTTGGCACGCCGCCGGCGACGTCCACACCGACATCCAGAAGGGCTTCGTCCGCGCCGAGGTCGTCGGCTGGGAGGAGCTCGTGGACGCCGGTGGCTACGCCGGCGCGCGCGACCGCGGAACGCTGCGGCTCGAAGGCCGCGACTACGTGATGCGCGACGGCGACGTGATCACCGTCAAGTTCACGCCGTAACGACGCGGTACACAACACGTAGCACAATATGTGCTACCGTGTGACGCACAATGAGCGACACCGTCGGTGTGCGTGAACTGCGCCAGAACCTCAGCAAGTACCTGGACCGCGTCAAGGCGGGTGAGGGCCTGACGGTCACAGAACACGGGCGCACGGTTGCGCGGCTCGTGCCGGCCGGTCCGGTGGCTGACCAGTACCGCGAACTCGTCGAGCTGTTCGGTGCGACCGTCCCAACGGAGTCGCTGGCCACGATCGCTGCGCGCCTGCCCCCGCGGAGCGCTCCGGCCGGAACGACGGACGCACTTCTCGCCGAAGGCCGCTCCGAACGGCTCTGAACGGTGTCGAGCGTGTACATCGACACCAGCGCGCTCGCGCGTGTGCTGCTCGGTGAGCCAGACGCACCCGCGGTGGTCCGCGCGCTTGAGCGCTTCGATCGGAGCGTCAGCAGCCGCCTGCTTCGCATCGAGCTGCGACGGGTCGGGCTGCGTCGCGGCCGCCTCGCTGACGTCGACCAGCTACTCGCCGGGGTGGCGCTGATCCCGATGGCTGATGACCTGCTGGCGCTGGCCGAGACCATCGAGCCGACAGCCGTCGCGACGCTCGATGCGATCCATCTTGCCACCGCGGTTCGCCTCGCGGCGGGCGTGCGGCTCGACGCGGTGGTGACCTACGACCGCCGGCTCGCAGACGGCGCCCGGCATCACGGTCTCACCGTCATCGCCCCCGCCTGACGAGCCGCGACCCTCAACCCGTTGTACCGAGCCGCTCGGCGAGCCGGTTCATCCCGCGCACGCGCGCCGCGGCAGCAGCACCCGCGCGGTCCAGCGGGGCGTCCGGCGGTCGTTCCAGCTCGATCGCTCGCAGCGTCGCCATGTCCTTGAAAGCGCGCAGCAGGTCCGGGTCGGCGGTCAGCGACTCCCGCATGCGCGGCGTCATCGCACTTGTCGCTTCGCCGGCCGCAGCGAGGACGCCGTCGAGGTCGCCGTAGCGCCGCAGCAGCTCCGCGGCGCCCTTCTCGCCGATCCCCTTCGCGCCGGGGATACCGTCCGACGGGTCGCCGCGCAGCGCGATCAGGTCGGGCACCTCCCCTGGGAGGACGCCATACCGCGCGAGCACCTCGCCGGGCCCGAGAAGATCCGGCCCGCCCTTCGCGGGAAAGAGCACACGCACGCGCTCGCCGACGCACTGAAACATGTCGCGGTCGCCGGTGAAGAGCAGCGCCTCGCCGCCTGCATCATGCTCGATCCGGGCCAGCGAGCCGAGCAGGTCGTCGGCCTCCAGGTCGCCGCCGTGACGTGTCGTCCATCCGAATGCCGCGTAGAAAGCCGGGGCGTCGGCCCACTGGTGGGCCAGCAGCTCCGGCATCTCGGGGCGGTCGGCGTGGTAGCCGGCGAAGAGCTCGACGCGGTACGCCGCAGCTTCGGCGCCGAAGCACAGGACAGTCGCGCGCGGCGCGTGGGCATCGACGACCTGAAGGACGAGGTTCGCCATTCCCAGCAGCGCGTTCACCGGCCGGCCGTCAGAGCCCTTGATGCTCTTGGGGAGCGCGTAAAACGCCCTATATAAGAGCGACGGTGCGTCGACGATGAGCAGCGGGCCGGGCATCTTGGGCCGCAGCCTACGATGACTGGACACGATGCCTGACGATCGCAAGACGACGAAGGTCCCGAAGTCCCGCGTCGCGCGCACGGCGCGCTTCGGGTCGCTGGTCGGCAGTCAGGGCGTGAAGTGGACTGCGACCAACGCTGCCAACAGGCTGCGTTCGGAGGACAAGGTGCAGGCCGCCAAGCAGGCGCGCGCGATGGATCTCGCGGACCAGCTCGTCAAGCAGCTCGGGCAGATGAAGGGCGCCGCGATGAAGATCGGGCAGGTGCTCTCGACCGTCGACTTCGAGCTGATCCCCGAGGGCGAGCGTGAGGAGTTCAAGCAGCGCCTGGCCGCTCTGCGTGACGACGCGCCACAGGTCGCCTTCAAGGACATGCGCAAGGTCGCTGAAAAGGATCTCGGCGGACCGCTCGCGGGGTTCTTCGAGGATTTCAACGAGCACCCCGTGGCGGCCGCGTCGATCGGCCAGGTCTACCGGGCGACGACCGTCGATGGCCGCGACGTCGCCGTGAAGGTCCAGTACCCAGGCGTCGCCGAGGCGGTCGAGACGGACATGCGCAACGTGCAACTGCTCGTTCCGTTCCTCAAGCGCATGGCGCCGGGAATGGACGCCAAGGCGCTGCTGGCGGAGCTGCGCGAGCGGATCACCGAAGAGCTCGACTACGAGATCGAGGCCGCCAACCAGCGCCAGGTCGCCCGCGCGTACCGCGGTCATCCCTTCGTTCGCATCCCGGCCGTCGACCTGGAGCTGTCGACGCGCCGCGTACTGGTCAGCGAGTTCGTCGAAGGCATGGCGTTCGGGGCGATCAAGCAGCTCGACGAGGAGCAGCGAGATCGCTTCTCCGAGATCGCGTTCCGCTTCTTCTACGGCCTGCTGGAACGTGAACGGATCGCCGCCGGAGATCCGCACCCCGGCAACTACCTGCTCTGCCCCGACGGCAAGGTGTGCTTCCTGGACTTCGGGCTCGTGCGCCGTGTCGATCGTGATTACATCGACGGTGAGCAGGCCCTCGCGCGGGCCGTCGTCGGCGGCGACGCCGAGCAGGTCCATCACTGGATGGCGACGCTCGGCTACCTCCCCGATCCCGACGACTTCGATCCCGATCGCATCCTGGGCCAGCTCCAAGCGGCTGGCGAGTGGTACTTCACGACCGGCTTCCGGCGCCTCGATCCGGAGTACGTGCGCTTGGCGATGGAGAGCGGAAGCTCGCCGCGCTCCGAGTACATCGACTACATGCGCAAGCAGACGCTACCGCCTCAGGCGCTGCTGATCAGGCGCATGGAGGGCCTGTTGTTCGCCGTCCTCGGGGAGCTGCGCGCGGGCGGTGACTGGGGCCGGCTGGCGCTCGAGTACATAGCCGGCGAACCGGCCTCGACCCCGCTCGGCAAGATCGAGGACGCGTACTTCGCGGCTCGCGCCGCGTAGCGCGCGCCGTCGTCGAGACACCCTCGACGCGTAGTCTTTCGCCCCCCAAGCAGCGAGAGGACCATGGCGACACCGAGAGTCATCAACGGGATCGACGAGATGCGGGCGGCCGTCGGCAGCGAGATCGGCGTGAGCGACTGGCACGAGGTGACGCAGGAGGCGATCAACGACTTCGCGCAGGTGACGCAGGACTTCCAGTGGATCCACGTCGACGTCGAGCGCGCCGCACAGACGCCGTTCGGGGGGACGATCGCCCACGGGCTCTTCACGCTCTCGCTGGGCCCCAAGTTCTCCTACGAGATCGTCGACGTCCAGGGCTTCGCGTTCGGCGTCAACTACGGCTACGGCAGGGTGCGTTTCCCCGCTCCGCTGCTGGTCGGCTCGCGCGTGAGGATGCGCGCGACGCTGACCTCGGTCGAGGAGGTCCCCGGGGGGATCCAGTTCACGATCACGCAGACCTACGAGCGCGAGGGCGCCGACAAGCCGGTCTGCGTCGCTGAGTCGCTTGCGCGCGCCTTCACCGGCTGAGCGGGCGCGTCCGGCGGGGCTCGAAGCTCAGCGCCCGACCTCTGGTCCTGACAGGCCCGCGTACGTGACGCGGTAGCGGCCCGAGCCGTGGACGGTCGCCGAATATCGCCCGCCCCGCTCCAGCAGCACGTCGGCGGCGTGGGTCCAACGGCCTGAGCGCAGGCGCTCCACGCGCGCCCAATCGCCGGCGCGCGCGGGACGGATCGAGCCCGACAGCACCAGTCGCGTGCTCGACGTGTGCGCTCCGCCGGTCTGCGGGTCCGTCTTCGCGCCCGGATCGAGCGGCGGCGGCTTCGCGGGTGGGCGCTTGGTCAGGTCGCTGCTGAAGGTCGTGAAGCGCATCCAGTGATCGCGCAGGCCGAGGGCCTTGCGCAGCTGCGGCCCGGTGACGGTGGCCGCGCCGTCGGTGCCGACCAGCTGGGCCTCCACGACGCGCGGGGAGACGCCGCGGCGCAGGACGCGGATCCAGCGCAGCCGGCCGGGAACGAGGCCGCGCAGCTTGGCCGTGGCGCTCTGGAGCGACAGCTTGATTGGGCCCCACCGATGGTTTGGCGAGATCGTGTCGTAGGGGTCCTTGACGCTCTTGAGCCAGGGGCGGGGCGTGCCGCCGATGAACGAGTTCTCGACGTTCTCGGTGCGCCCGCCCGAGCTGGAGAAGAAGTACGTCGTCACCGGGTTGCCGTCGTAGGTCACGATGCGTGAGCTGGTCGCGCGGACGGCGGCCGTCGTCGCGGCTGTCTCCGCCGCCACGCCTCGGTACATCTGCGAGCGCGTGTCGGCGTACTGCGTGAAGCCCTCCCCGCCGCCGGCGATCGACGTGATCGCGTAGGTGCGGGCGGCGACCGTCTGAGCGCGCAGCGCCTCGTCGGGCCATGACGAGGGCACCTCTGCGCTGACGACTCCGGCGAGGTACTCCTCGAGCCCCAGGGCGTTGACGGCGAGCAGCCCGCCGACCCCCGGCCGGAACTCCATCGCTCCTCGGTAGCTCCCGTCGCGCAGGCCGTTGTCAGCGGGCCCTTCGAGCCGGATCGTGCTGCCGCTGGCCGCGCTGAGCCGCAGCGGTGGCGGCGCGGTCGCGAGCGCCTCGCCCTCGGCATCGCGCAGCACGGCTCCGCGGCCCCCGCCAGTCACGAAGTAGCGCTTGGCGGGGTCGAGCTCCATGCCGTTGGCGTCGGCCGCGCCGGTCACGGCATAGCGCGCTCGACCGGAGCGCAGCAACACGCGCACCGCCGGTGAGCTCGTCAGGCGGCCCAGCTTGGTGCCCGTGTAGTAGTGGGCCAGGATCTGCTCGTGCGTCCACCCGGCCCGCGCGAAGCCGAGCGTGCCGTACTGGCTGAGGCCGACGCCGTGCCCATAGCCGGCGCCGCGAATCACGAGCGACGAGGCGCCCTGGGCCGGGGCTGCGACAGCCAGAGCGCCGAGCAGCGCGGCCGCGGTGACTGGAGCAACGCGCACGTCTTGCAGGGTAGGCGCTGGCGCCCGGGCGCGTTGCAGTACGCCGCCCGCCGCCGGTCTGGCGAAGCGCGTGCGGCGAGGTTGGAGGCAGGGGCTTGCGCCCCAGAACTCGCCGGTATCGTCAAGGGATGGCCACGATCGATACCGGCAGCGAACAGGCCGTCCTCGACGCCGTCCCGACACGCCTCTTGATCGGCGGCGAGTGGCGCGAGTCGTCCAGCGGCGCCACGCTGGCCGTCGAGGATCCCTCGACCGGCGAGCCGCTTGTCGAAGTCGCGGACGCCACGATCGAGGACGGCAAGGCTGCGCTCACTGCGGCCGACGAGGCGTTCAAGACGTTCCGTCACCTTGCCCCGCGTGAGCGCGGTGAGATGCTGCGGCGCGCCTACGAGCTGATGACCGAGCGCACCGAGCAGCTCGCGCTGCTGATGACGCTGGAGATGGGCAAGCCGCTGGCGGAGTCGCGCGGCGAGGTCGCCTACGCGGCGTCCTACCTGCGCTGGTACTCCGAGGAGGCCGTGCGCGTCAACGGTCGCTATCAGGTCGCTGAGAACGGCCTCGGCCGCCTGCTCACGATGCAGCAGCCAGTCGGCCCGTGCATCTTCATCACGCCGTGGAACTTCCCGCTCGCGATGGGCACCCGCAAGGTCGGGCCGGCGATCGCCGCGGGCTGTACATGCGTCGTCAAGCCCGCCAAGCAGACGCCGCTCTCGATGCTCGCGATGGCGCAGATATTGGAGGAGGCCGGCGTCCCGGCGGGCGTCGTGAACGTCCTCACGGCGTCGCGCTCCGGTGAGCTGATGGAGCCGCTGATCCGCGATCCCCGCGCACGCAAGCTCTCGTTCACCGGCTCGACGCAGGTCGGCAAGAGGCTCGTCGATCAGGCATCGGAGCAGCTCCTGCGGATGTCGATGGAGCTCGGCGGCAACGCCCCGTTCGTCGTCTTCGAGGATGCCGATCTGGACCTGGCGATCGAAGGCGCGCTGCTGGCCAAGATGCGCAACATCGGTGAGGCCTGCACGAGCGCGAACCGCTTCGTCGTCCACGAGTTGATCGCCGCCGAGTTCGCGCGCCGGCTCGCGGAGCGCATGGGCGCGCTGAAGATCGCACGCGGCACCGAGCCCGATTCGAAGGTCGGCCCGCTGATCGACCAGGCGGCGATCGACAAGGTCCAGGAGCTCGTGGACGACGCCGCCGGCCGCGGCGCCACGGTGCTGACGGGAGGCGAACGACTGGAGGGGCGTGGCTACTTCTACCGTCCGACGGTGCTCGCCGACGTTCCCGCGCAGGCGCTGGTCCTGAAGGAGGAGATCTTCGGCCCGGTCGCCCCCGTCTCGACGTTCTCCACCGAGGAACAGGCGCTGGCGATGGCCAACGACACGGAGTTCGGGCTGGTCGCCTACCTCTTTACGCGCGACATCGGCCGCGCCTTCCGCGTGATGGAGGGGCTGGAGACGGGCATGATCGGGTTCAACCAGGGCATGGTCTCGAACGCGGGCGCGCCGTTCGGCGGCATCAAGCAGTCGGGCTACGGGCGTGAGGGCGGGCACGAGGGGATGCAGGAGTACCTGGAGACCAAGTACGTCGCGATGAACCTCGGGTCGTGAGTCGTCTCGCCGCCCGGCGTGGCACCGCCGTCCACAGCTGTCACCTCAAGCCCGGAGTGAGCGAACGTCCCGCGCTACCCCTTGGAGTGAGTACTGCGGGACGTTCACCTCGGGCGCGAGCGCCGAAGGCGCTGCTCGCGGCCCACGGTACCGCGACGCCCCCGACGAGCCACCGGCAGACCGAGGCACGGCGCTCGACAGCAACCCGAGCCGGCCGGATGCTCATCGGCGAGATACGGTTGCGCGATGCCGACCATCGTCGACCTCTCGGCGCCGATCGCGTCGAGCCCGCCCGACACGCCTGAGCCGCTGCGCACCGAGCTGCGGTTCCACGGGCACGAGGAGGGCGCGGCGCAGATCGAGGCGATGCTCGGCGTGCCGCAGCGGCTGCTGCGCGACGGTGAGGGCTGGGCGACTGAGGAGTTCCTGCGTCTGGGGACGCACAACACGACCCACGTCGACGCCCCCTGGCACTACAACTCGACGATCGCCGGTGAGCGCTCGCAGACGATCGACGAGCTGCCGTTGGAGTGGTTCTTCGCGCCGGGGGTGTGCCTGGACTTCACCACCAAGGAGGACGGCGACGCCGTCACCGGCGAGGAGATCGACGACGCGCTCGCGCATCTCGATCGCGACATCCAGCCGCACGACATCGTCCTGATCCGCACGGGCCGCGACACGTTCCAGGATGCGCCCGACTACATGATCAAGGGCCCGGGGGTGACGGCCGAGGCGACCTTGCGCCTGTACGAGATGGGCGTGCGCGTGATGGGGATCGACGCCTGGGGCTGGGACGCGCCGCTGCACATCCAGGCTGCTGAGGCCAACGCGCGCGACGAGCCGGGGATCTTCTGGGCGGCCCACCAGGCCGACCTCGCCTACTGCCAGATCGAGCGCCTGTGCAACCTCGGCGCGCTGCCGACCAGCGGCTTCAAGGTCGCCTGCTTCCCGCTTAAGGTCGTCGGCGGCAGCGCCGGCCCCGCGCGTGTGGTCGCGATCCTCGACGAGTGAGATCGGTTGCTGATCCCGCGCAGATGCGACGCTCAGTAGGGCCCCACGCGCTGGTCTTGAGGAGCTCAGGTGACTGACTACGTCGTGATCTACGAGCAAGGCGAGGATGGGGGCTGGGGGGCGCATTCCCCCGACATCCCGGGCTGTGTTGCGCTCGGGGGCTCGCGTGATGTTGGCGTGTCGCGCCGCGTTCCGGCCTCGTGACCTATCGCCTTTCGACGCCGCGCCTACCCCGCGTTGCCAGCGGCGATCCGGCGCAGGTCGATCGTCTCGTCGTAGAGCTTGGCGTCGACGCCCTCGGCGATCGCCACCTCGCGCAGCATCCGCCCCGACGCCGCGGCTGTCTTCACGATCACCGCGGCCTTGTCGTAGCCGATGGCATTGTTCAGCGCCGTCGCCGTTGCGAGCGTCGAGGCGGCGGAGCGCTTGCAGCCGGCCTTGTTGGCCTGGATACCGTCGACGCACTTCTCGGCCAGAGCGGTTGACGTCGTCGCGAGCAGCTTCAGCGACTGCAGCAGGTTGCGGGCGATCAACGGGATGCGCACGTTCAGCTCGAACTGGCCCTGCATGCCGCCGATCGTTATCGCGGTGTCGTTGCCGATCACCTGCGCCGAGACCTGGAGCACGACCTCGGGGATCACGGGGTTGACCTTGCCGGGCATGATCGACGAGCCCTTCTGCAGCTCCGGCAGGAAGATCTCACCGATCCCCGCGCGCGGGCCCGAGCCCATCATCGCCAGGTCGTTCGCGATCTTCGACAGCGAGACCGCCACCACCTTGAGCGCGCCCGACAGCTCGACCAGCGCGTCGCGGTTGGCCTGCGCTTCGAACCGGTCGAGTGGCGCGGCGATCTGCCTGAGCTTGGTCTCCGCCCTGAGCGTCTTGCGGACCTTCCCCGCGAGCTTGGGGTGCGCGTTCAGGCCGTTGCCCACCGCCGTGCCGCCGAGCGGGATCTGTCCGACGTGCACGAGCGCCGACTCGATCCGCTCGCGCCCCAGCGCGATCTGCGCGGCGTAGCCGGCGAACTCCTGGCCGAGCGTGACCGGGACAGCGTCCATCAGGTGTGTGCGGCCGGACTTGACGACGTTCTTGAACGCCTTGGACTTCTTCGCCAGCGACTTCTCGAGCTGGGCGAGCGCCGGCAGCGTCTGGTTGACCGCGACGTCAAGCGCGGCCAGGTGGACCGCCGACGGGAAGACGTCGTTGGATGACTGGCCCATGTTCACGTGGTCGTTGGGGTGAGCGCCGGAGAGCGTCCCGATGACCTCGTTGGTGTTCATGTTCGACGAGGTGCCCGAGCCGGTCTGGAAGATGTCGATCGGGAACTGGTCGTCGTGCGCCCCCGAGGCGACGGCGTCGGCGGCCTCCGCGATCGCGATGGCGAGCTTCGGGTCGAGCAGGCCGAGATCCCCGTTCGCCCGCGCAGCGGCGCCCTTGATCCGCCCCAGCCAGTGGATGACCTCGACGGGCACCGGCTCACCGGAGATCGGGAAGTTGTCGACGGCTTTGGCGGTCTCGCCGCCGTACAGGCGCTTCTTGGCCATGTGATCGCTGCTCCTGGCTCGGGCTTCGGAAGGTCGAGGCTGACTCTATGAGAGCCCGCGCGGTCATGCACAGGCGATCTCAGCGGCAGAACGCCGCGATCTCGCGTGCGACCGACACCGGGTCGTCGTAGGCCATCAGGTAACCCGTCCGGGGCACGATGCGCAGCTGCGCATCGGGAAGCAGGTCGAGCGCCTCCTCAGCGGTCTCGAGCGGATGGCGCTGATCCTGGTCGGCCCAGAGCAGCAGGGTCGGCAGGTCCAGGCGCGGGTAGAGGTCGAGCAGCTCGCGCCGCGCCCCGGCCGGCCAGCGGCGCGCCAGCTTCGCCCAGGAGCGCGCGAGGTTGGCGTTCCCGGCGACGTCAGCGAATGCGTGGCGAACGACATCGCCGGCGCCGGGGGCCCGTCGGGCGCTGAGCTCGACGCCGCGCTCGGGCCGGATAGCGAGCTTGGCGCCGCGCATCAGGATGCGGTCCACGCCCGGCACGGCGCCGGCCCGGGCCACGACCCGCCAGCGCGCCCATCCAGCGTCACCGCTCGCCGGGCGATGCATCCGCGAGGGCATCATGACGAGCTTCGACGGGCGCAGCAGCTCCAACTCGACGGCGCGCAGCACGATCTCGGCGCCGATCCCATGGCCGCCCACGAGCGGTCTCGGGCCCGCGACCTCGCGGCAGAACCCGGCCACGACCTCGGCGAGCCAGTCCAGCGTGTAGGGGTGACGCGGGCGGTCCTCGGAGTCGCCGTGAAGCGGCAGGTCGGGCAGCACGACGCGGAAGCGGTGCTCCAAGCCCTCCACGAGCGGCGTCAGCTCGAGGTGGCTCAGCAACGCCGAATGCCACAGCACGAGTCCGGGCCCGGTGCCCTGCTCGCGGTAGGCGACGCGAGCGCCATCGGGGTGGTGGTACAGGCGCAGCTTCATGCAAGCCCTGCTGGCACGGCCTGATCCTAGTCCGGAACCTGCGCAAAGCTGGGCTGCCTCTCCGGGGCCGGGCCCTCGGCGCCGTCATCGGGTGAGTGACGCAGCTCAGCAGCACAGCCCTCGGCCTCACGGTCTCCCAGGCCGCCCTCCATCTCGGTGTGTCCATTGCGACGGTCCGGCGCTGGTCCAACGCCGGACACCTCCAGAACACCCGCACCCCTGGCGGCCAGCGCCGCTTCGCCGTCGAGCAGCTCGACGAGTTCGTGCAGTCGCTGCAGCCGCGCCGGCGCGAGACGGCCTAGGTCAGCGTCACGGCGTCCTTGATCCGGCGCTCCATCGCAAGCTCGATGTCGAAGTCCGCGGCGTCGGCGTGGCGGTACTCGAGACTGCGCCCGGCAAGCAGCGTCGCCAGCGCCTCGACGTAGCGCTCATCCAGTTGTTCACCCGCGACGCGCCGCAGCTCACGCAGCGCCTCGAAGGAGTTCATCGGCGTCCGGTACGTGTCGGGCGCGGTCAGCGTGTCGTAGACCTCGGCGACGGCGACGATCTTCGCGACCTCGGGGATCTCGTCCCCCTTCAGCCCGCGTGGGTACCCACGGCCATCGACGCGCTCGTGGTGGCAGCGGACGATCTCGCTCACCGGGCCGTAGACGCCGATGTCGCGGAGCAGATCCGCGCCGATGTCCGGGTGGCGGCGGATGCCGCGCCAGTCCACCTCGGTCAGACGCGTGCCGCGCTCCATGACGCGGTCCGAAAGGGCGAACTTGCCGATGTCGTGCAGCAGCCCTGCGGTGTGCGCAAGTTCGATCTCCTTGTCCTCCATGCCCACGACGTCGGCCATGTCGCGTGAGAAGCGGGCGACCGCCGCGCTGTGGCGCGAGGCGCGGTCGTCGCGTTCGTTCAGCGTCCGCACCAGTGAGGACAGCACGCCCCAGGACAGGTTCACGTACTCGCGCGCCTGATCGCGCGACTGGGCGATGAGACGCAGCATGTAACCGGCGCCGACCGCCGCGATCAGCAGCGCCGCGAGCGCGGTCATGCCGAAGTCGATGTAACCGGCTGCGATCGTCAGCGTCATCGCGACGCTGATCACGACGGTCGGCGCGAGCTCGACGAACTCGCGTAGCGGAGCGTTCGCTCGGCGGCCGTCGAGAACGTCCATCAACGAGCCGACGAGCGCGACGTTCAGCGCGATCCCGAAGATTCCGGTCGCGGCGAGGAGGATGTAGAACGAGCCGCTGCCCTCAGTCGGCCCCGCCGCCTCGAAGAGGAAGGCCGCGAGCATCATCGGGCCCGGGATCCCGGCCAGGTTCACGACGAGCGCTCGCCAGCGGTAGCGCTCGACCGCCCAGGCTGCGAGCTCCGCCGTGAACAACACTACAAACGTGCCCGCCGGCCCCAGGAATGCGACGGCGAGCAACGCGGAGATGAACGTCGGGGCGAAGTTCGAGTTGGCCGTCTGCAGCGTGGCCGTCAGGACCGAAGCGATGCTGACGGCGATCAGGACCCCGGTCAGCGGATCCGTCAGCGTCTTGTGCTGCGCGAGCGCGAAGCCGGCGATACTCGCCGCGATGACAGCCGACGCCAACGAAAGGGCGAGCTTCGGTCGTGGGTGCATCGCTGCGACCGTCACGCGGGAAACGTACATCTCCCGCATGACGGCGCAGCCATGCGTTCTACTAGCGGCCGCCCTTAAGCATGCTTCCTCCGCTCAGGTAGTTGACCGAGACCGACGCGTCGATCCTAATCACAAATGGAGCTTTTGAGAAGCCTTTTCGCAAGAACCTCTGCAAGTTCCAGGACTTCGCCCTGGACGCTCGACGGGTCCGTCTTACTCCCGCGGGCCGTGCGAACCCTCAAGACATCCGAGGCCGCCTCGTTCCTGAACGTCAGCCCCAACACGCTTCGCGCGTGGGAGCGGCGCTTCGGCTACCCGGCCCCGATGCGCACCGAGGGCAAGCACCGCCTCTACACGCACGGTGAGATCGCGGCGCTGCGTGACGCGCTGAAGGAGGGCCTCTCGATCTCCTCCGCGATCTCCCGCGCCCGCGAGAAGCTGACCGCCGACACGCCGGCCCTCGTCGGAGCCCTCACCAACTGCGAGCTCGACCGCGCCGACGGCGCCATGGAGGCCGCGCTCGCGCTGCGCTCCGTCGAGCGCGCTGTCGAGGACATCCTGCTCCCGTCGCTGCGTGAGATCGCGCAGAGGCACGGCGGCGAGAGCGCGCCCTGGTCGTTCGCGGCCCGCTGGGCGTCCGACTGGCTCGTGCGCGCCCGCCGTCTCGCTCCCGCCCCGGTGCGGCCCCACACGATCCTCGTCGGCGACGCGACGCGCGACGAGCTCGATCCGGACGCGCTCGAGACCGCAGCGCTCACGCTGTTCACGATCCGCGGCGGATCGTCGGTCCTCACCCTTCCCGTCTCCGGGCTCGCCGGCCTGGGCGACGTTCTTCGCAACTACAGCCCGCGAGCGATCGTGATCGCCGGCTCTCACGCGAGCGATGACGACGTCGCCCGCTGGGCCTACGCGGTCCGCACGCTGACCGGTCCGCTTCCGGTCGCCGTGTTCCACCGCGGTGAGCGCCGCGGCAAGACGTCCACGACGCTCATGCTGTCCGACACGCCTGCCGATGCCCAGTCAGAGCTGATGGCGCTGACCGAGGAGCGCCGTGTCGCTCCCGCCGTTCCGCCACGTACCACTTTCGCCGAGCCTGCACCCCTACACCGCACCGCAACCGCATGAGCGCACGACCACAACTCCGAGTTCTTCCCGGTTTCGCTGAAGCCGAGCCGCTGGTCAGCTTCTGCGGCCACTGCGCTCATCGGCCCGGGCCGGCCGAGGTGGGCAACCGAGTCTGCTCGAACTGCCACCTTGGGCTGATCGTCAGCGCGCCCGCCAGCGTGGCGCCGACGACCAAGGAGGCCTTCCTGTTGGTCGACGGGCGGATGCAGGTCTGCGCCGTCTCACGCCGCGCCGAGAAGCTGCTCGGTTCCGCGGAGGTCGAGGCCGTAGGTCGCCCTGTCGCGGAGATCCTCGTTCCGGCCGACGCCGAGGTGGCCGGAACCCAGAGCCTTGCGACGACCATCGTTCACGCTGCGCGTGGCGACGGGACCGTCGATAACTTCGTGCTCAGGCCGGTGGGTGAGTGGGGCATCCGCTGGTTTACGCGCGTAGGTCCGTGCGGCGACAACGCCGCGCTGATCGTGCTTGCGCCAGACGGCTGACCGGGACCGACATCCTTGGCCTTTCCGGCGTTTCAGAGGCCGGTCGAGCGTACACTCGACCGGCCTCTTCTTATTGCCGTCGTCGGCGGGCACGCGGCGATTCCTTCCCCTGCAGGGTCGGTGCCAAGGTGCAGATGGCATTGCGGGCCTTGAGAAAACCTGCGCAAACGTCGACAACTCTGCCTATGGGTGTCATCCGAACGAACGCGGCCGCCGCGATGCTGGGCGTCAGTCCCAACACGCTGCGCAGTTGGGAACGCCGTTTCGGCTTCCCCGAGCCGCGTCGCACGCCGGGCGGACATAGGCAGTTCGACCTGGCACAGATCGAGGCGCTGCGCGCCGCGTTCGAGGAGACCCACAACGTCTCCTCGGCGATCGCCGTCGCGCGTGAGCGCGGCACCGGCCCGGCGTCGCCGGCGCGGCTGCGCTCCGCGTTCACACGCTTCGACGAGAGCGAGGCGAGCCGCATCCTCGAGGAGAGCCTCGCCGTGCGCTCGGTCGAGCGCACGATCGAAGAGGTCCTGCTGCCCTGCATCGAGGCACTCGCTGCGGACGGCGGCCAGGACGGCCCCGAGCACGGCTTCGCCTGGCGCTGGTCGACCAGCTGGCTCGCCGCCTCGATGCGCGTGGCGCCGGCCGCGACACGTGATGAGGGCGTCGTCATCTTCGACGCGAGCGGACCATGCGACGTCGAGTCGCTCTACGCGCAGGCGCTTGAGCTGGCGCTGCGCCGCCGCGGTCTGCGCACGCTGACCCTGGCGGTCGGGCTCGATCCTGCCCGCTCGGCCCGCGCGCTGCACGCCGTCGAGCCGCGGGCGATCGTGCTGGCGGGCAAGCGCGCCGACCTCGACGCGCTCGGCAGGCTCGTGTTCGCCGCACGCCGCATCGGCGGCGACGACATGGTGATCTACGACTTCCGAGGAACGCTGCCGGACAGCGGCGCGAGCACCGTCACGCGGCTGGCGTCCAAGCCGCTCGCCGCTGTCGACCAGTTGGTCGGCGCACTGGACGGCCGCGAGCTGTGGCCGACTGAGCCCACAGGTCTCGACGGGCTCGAGGGCCTTGACGCCGCGGCGGCCGTCGACGGGCTGCGCAAGATCGCCGGCTGATCGGACGTCCGATGCTCCCGGGATGATCCGGGCGCAATGCAGCTTGTCCCAGGGGACCCGCTCGCTCACCGCGCGCTCGAGTCGTTGCTGCGCGCCGAGGCCCAGGTGCGCCGCCGCCTCGCGCTCGACCTGGAGCGAGAGGGGCTCTCGCCGACAGGTTTCTTCGTCCTGGTGATCCTCGCGACCGGCGGCGGCCGGCTTGAGCTGCGTGCGGTCCGGCGCAGGCTTCAGACGTCGAAGGCCAACGCCACTGAAGTCGTCGACACGCTCCAGGCGCGCGGCTGCGTGGAGCGCTTCAGGCTCGCGCACGACCGCCGCGCAGCAGCGGTGTCGCTGACCCCGTACGGCCGCGACGTCGTCGATCGCCTCTTCCCCGAGCACACCCAGCGCGTCGAGAGCGCCTTCGCCGTGCTCGACGAGGACGAGAAGCGGTCGCTCGCGGCGATCTGCCGCAAGCTGGCTGCATAGGCAGTGAGGCTCGCTGCCGCTGGCGCCGTTCCTCTCGCCCTGTCGACCTTGGCGTTCGGAGTGTGGTTCGGATGCTTCGTTGTCCAGGAGCGACTGCTGACGGGCGCAGTTGGTGACGACCGGCCGTTCCCGTGGGACCAGGTGTTCACGCGTCGGCACGCAGTCGCTGTCGCGTTGCTGCTCGCGACCGCGTTCTACGCGTTCGACGTGAGCGCGACGGTGCTGCTCGGACTCGCGTTTGTCTACGGCATCGTGTGGTCGGCCGACGATCGGGCGAGCGACGAGGCAACCCGGGTTGCACGGAACCTGGCCTCGCCGCGGCGCCGTGCGGTGCTCGTCGTCACGCACGGCGTTGAGTGCGTGACGTACCTACTCGGCGTCACGTTGCTGGCGATCGCCGCGGTGGATGCTCTGCGGTGAGCGAGGCGATGTCCGATGGATGACCAGGAGCGAAGGGCGTTTGCCTGGGCGCACTTGCGCGGCGCCGCCCGCAGTTACGCCGCGATGGCGATCCTTGCCGGGGTCGCCGGCCTGCTGAACGAGCTCTACGTGCTCGCCGGCGTCCTGCTCGTGGTCGGCGTGCTGCTGGTGACGGTTTCGGTGCGCGCCTCGCGCCGTGATCGCTGACGGTGCCCGGAGGCGTCGCAGGGCAGCCTCTGCCGCCCCCTTGCGAGAATGCCGATTCGCATGCCGCCTCGACCCGTTGACCCAGCCCAGTCGTTCCCCGATCTCGAGCAGGCTGTGCTCGAGCGCTGGCGTGAGCGGGATGTGTTCGCTGAGTCGATGCGACGGCGTGAGGACGGCGAGCCGTGGGTCTTCTACGAGGGTCCTCCGACGGCGAACGGGAGGCCGGGGACGCATCATGTGCTCGCCCGCGTCTTCAAGGACATCTACCCGCGCTTCAAGACGATGCGCGGTTACCACGTGGAGCGCAAGGGCGGCTGGGACTGCCACGGGCTGCCCGTCGAGATCGCTGTCGAGAAGGAGCTCGGGATCTCCTCGAAGGCCGAGATCGAGGCCTACGGGATCGCCGAGTTCAACGCCAAGTGCCGCGAGTCGGTCTTCGCGTTCCTTGAGGACTGGGACCGCCTTACGGAGCGGATCGGCTTCTGGGTCGACCTCGACGACGCCTACCGAACGCTCGACAAGACCTACGTCGAGTCCGTCTGGTGGGCGCTGAAGACGATCTGGGACAAAGGCCTGCTCTACGAGGGTCACAAGGTCGTCCCCTACTGCCCGCGCTGCGGCACGGCTCTCTCCAGTCACGAGGTCGCGCTCGGCTACAAGGACGTCGTCGACCCCAGCGTCTACGTGCGCTTCCCGGTGCCGGATGGCGGCGGGCCGCTCGAGCCCGGTGACGAGCTGATCGTCTGGACGACGACTCCGTGGACGCTCGTCTCCAACGCGGCGGTCGCGGTCGACTCCGACCTCACCTACGTCCGCGCGCGCAGCGGCGACGGTCCCGCGCTGGTGCTCGCGGCGGCGCTCGTGCAGAAGGTGCTCGGTGACGACGCTCAGATCCTCAGCAGCTTCCCCGGGCGCGAGCTGGAGGGACTGCGCTACGAGCCGCCGTTCGGGTTCATCGCCGGGCACGAGTACGGCGATCGCGGCCACACCGTCCTGATCGGCGACTTCGTCACCGCTGACGACGGCTCGGGCCTCGTCCACACGGCGATCGCCTTCGGCGAGGACGACTTCCGTCTCGGGCGCGAGGCCGGGCTGAACGTCGTCAACCCCGTGCTGCTCGACGGCACCTACGACGAGCGCGTCGGCCCCTACGCCGGGCGCTTCGTCAAGGACGCCGACGCGGACCTCGTCGAGGACCTGCGGGCGCGCGGGCGCCTCCTGCTCTCCGAGGACTACGAGCACGCCTACCCGCACTGCTGGCGCTGCGGCACGCCGCTGCTCTACTACGCCAAGCCCTCCTGGTACATCGCGACCTCGACGCTGCGCGACCGCCTGCTGGAGAACAACGACCAGATCAGCTGGCATCCGCCGCACATCCGCGACGGGCGCTTCGGCGAGTGGCTGCGCGGCAACGTCGACTGGGCGCTGTCGCGTGAGCGCTACTGGGGCACGCCGCTTCCCATCTGGCGCTGCGAGGAAGGGCACGCCCATTGCGTCGGCTCGCTCGCCGAGCTGGAGGCGCTCTCGGGCGTGGCACTCGACGACCCGCACCGCCCCTTCGTCGACGACGTCGGCTTCCCCTGCGGCGAGTGCGAGCAGCCGATGCGCCGCGTCCCGGAGGTCATCGACGTCTGGTTCGACTCGGGCTGCATGCCGTTCGCCCAGTGGCACGCGCCGCACGAGAACGAGCAGGTCTTCGAGCAGCGCTTCCCGGCGAACTACATCTGCGAGGCGATCGACCAGACGCGCGGCTGGTTCTACTCGCTGCACGCCGTCTCGACCCTGTTGTTCGACCGCCCGTCCTACGAGAACGTCGTCTGCCTGGGCCTCATCACCGACGGTGAGGGCCAGAAGATGTCGAAGTCCAAGGGCAACGTCGTCCCGCCGTGGGAGGTCCTGGACCGCTTCGGCGCCGACGCGCTGCGCTGGTACTTCTTCACCTCCAAGCAGCCGTGGGACGGCTACCGCTTCTCGATGGACGCCGTCGGCGAGGGCGTCCGGCTGTTCCTCAAGCAGCTCTGGAGCACCTACCACTTCCTCGTCCTGTACGAGAACGCCGCAGTCGCGCACGAGTCCGTGGCCCCTGCCGGCGAGCCGACGGACCTCGACCGATGGGTGCTCTCGCGCTTGGCGGCGACCGTCGAGGACGTGACGGCGCGCCTGGACGCCTTCGACGCGACGATGGCCGGCCGCTCGATCGCGGCGTTCGTCGACGATCTGTCCAACTGGTACGTGCGGCGCTCGCGGCGGCGCTTCTGGGAGGGCGACCCCGTCGCCTTCGCCACGCTGCGCGAGTGCCTGCTTACGACCGTCAAGCTGCTCGCGCCGTTTACGCCCTTCGTCACCGATGAGATCTACGGCAACCTCGACGGCTCGGAGCCCTCGGTTCACGTCTGCGACTGGCCCGCCGCCGGGGCGCGCGACGTCGAGCTGGAGAGCGCGATGGCCACAGCGCGTGAGACGGTGCGCCTGGGCCTCGCCGCGCGCGGGCAGGCCAAGGTCAAGGTGCGCCAGCCGCTGCGTGAGGCGGTCGTCGTCGCCGCAGGCGCTGAGCGCGCATCGATCGAGCGCCTGGTGGACATCGTGCGCGACGAGCTGAACGTCGAGGCCGTGCGCTTCGTCGACGACGCCGACGAGCTCGGCTCCTACGAGCTGAAGCCCAACTACCGCACGCTCGGCCCGCGCTTCGGCAAGGGCATGCCGCAGGTCGCCGCCGCGGTCGCCGCGCTCGACGCGGGGCACGTCACTGCTGCGCTGCGTGAGGCCCGGCCCGTGGGGGTCACGATCGACGGCGTCAGCCATGACCTCGGCGCCGACGACCTGCTGGCCGCGATGCAGCCGCTCGACGGATACCAGCTGGAGCGCGAGGGTTCGCACGCCGTCGCGCTCGATCTGACGCTCGACGAGGCGCTGCGCCGTCGCGGCCTGGCGCGGGAGATAGTCCACGCGGTCCAGAACGCGCGCAAGGGCGCCGGCCTCGCCGTCGAGGACCGGATAGCGCTGACGCTCGGCGGCGACGAGGAGCTGCTCGAAGCGGCGCGCGAGCACGAAGCGTTCATCGCCTCCGAAGCGCTAGCGCTGTCAGTGGTCTTCGACGGCGAGGGCGGCGGCGACGCAGAGCCCGCGACCATCGAAGGCCGCGAGCTCCGGATCGGCGTCAGCAAGGCATAGCTCCTGCACACGAGCGACCGATGACACAGCCAGGCGCCACGAGGCGCCCGAGCACAGCTAGGCGGCGAGGGCGGCGTCGATCTGCTGCTCGATGCGCGGCCTGGGCAGCGCGCCGACGATCTGGTGGACGGCCTGGCCGTTCTTGAAGAGGATCATCGTCGGGATCGACATCACGCCGAACTGCGCCGCCGTCTGCTGGTTGTCGTCGACGTTGAGCTTGACGACGCGCACGTCCTCACGGTCGGCATCGATCTGCTCGAGCAGCGGGCTGACCATCCGGCAGGGGCCGCACCACGGAGCCCAGAAGTCGACGAGCGTCGGGGTCTCTGACTCGACGACTTCGGCTTGGAAGCTGTTGTCGGTGACCTCGGGAAGGGCCATTGCTGTCTCCTTGGCGGGTGGTGCGAGCGGGCGCTGAAGCACTATACAAAGTGTAGTAGCTGCGTCCTGCGTGAACGTTACAGCGCCGCGTCAGATCACCGGCGACGCGGCGCGCAGCAGGTCTGGCCAGAGGAAGATCTCGATGCACGCCGTCACGACCAGCGTCGGCACGGCGATCGCAGTCGTCGCAAAAGTCGCCGCCAGCAACTGATCCCACTCGTCGCGGCGGCTGGCGATGAGCCACGCCGCCAGCGGTAGGAACAGCGCCGTCAGCTCTGGGAGCGCATGCGGCAGCAGCGTGAGCATCAGCATCCCGGCCGAGATGTCGAGCTGGCCGGCGAGGTCGGCGGCGACGCCCCCGAGCACCCAAGCCTGGGTGACGAGCGAGAACAGCGTGGCGAGCGTGACGAACGCGATCGCGAACGGGCCCGCCTTCTCGTGGACCCAGCGCGACAGTCCCGTCTTGTGCGCGACCTGCAGCGGGAGCGATGCCCCGGCGATGAACCCAGCCACGCAGGCGAGCGCGTGCAGCAGCAGGACGAGCGAGTTGCGCATCAGGATCCGCGCCATCGCCTCGCCGTCCGCCGCGAGGTTGAGTCCGGGCAGCAGCGTGATGGTCGGGTCGGGGCCCGACGCCGCCGCGATCGCCCACACGGACAGCAGCAGCCCGCAGGCGATCGCCAGCGCTCCGAGCAGCCACGGGCGCAGCACGCCGGAGGGGTCGGCGTTCCAGCTGGCGAAGCTTTGGCGGGTGTCGCGCAGGCCCTGGAGCAGCGCGATGCGGCTGGGATCCATCGGAGGCCCATTCGGCGGCCGGCCATGCCGCGGCTGAGCTTCTGGACGGATGTTCGACCGCCGGCGTGAGAGCAGCACCGCGGGCGCCCTGCGCTACAGCCGTGCGCTGCGCAGCCCGATAGGTCGTGCATGGCCCCTCGGTCCAGCGTGCCCGCACGCGACGACCCCCGTCGCGGCGACGCGCTGCCGTCGTGGCTGTCGCGGCGTCTGGGGCTCACGCGCGCGGGCGCGCCGGGAAGCGAAGATCCGGCGCAGGATCACGCGCTGATCGCGCGCTCGCTGGCCTTCCTCTTCCTCGGCGGCGCCAGCATGTCGGTGGTCTGGCTGCTGTTGCCGCACACGGAGACCAGCGACGACGCGGGCGTGCTCGCCATGACGCTCGGTGCGTACGCGACCGGCCTCGTTCTGTTCGTCGGCTTCGACCGGTTGCCTGCGGTCGCCTTCAAGGTCGCGGTCACGGCTGCCACGGTCGTGGTCACAGGCGCGATCTACGCCAACCACGAGAACGGCAGCACCTACGTCCTCTACTACTTCTGGGCCACCGTCTACGCGTTCGCGTTCTTCTCGATCTGGCAGGCGGCGCTGCAGACCACGATCGTGGGCGTCGCCTTCGGCGCGGTCCTCTACCTGGAGCAGGACATCTGGCAGGAGGAGGTGGCGCGCTGGCTGCTGGTCGTGTCGACGACGTTCGCCGTCGGGCTGCTGGTCCGCTTCCTCACAGGCACGCTGCGCCACCGCTCCCTGCACGATCCGCTGACGGGGCTCCCCAACCGCCGCCTCTACCTGCAGCGTCTGGACGAGGCGCTGGAGCGCGCGAGGCAGGACAGCCGCGCCAAGCCGGTCGCCGTGGTGTTCCTCGACCTCGACGGCTTCAAGTACATCAACGACTCGCTGGGTCACCACGTCGGCGACGCACTGCTCGTCGGTGTCTCCGACCGGCTGTCGGGCGCACTGCGCCCCGAGGACATGACGGCCCGCTTCGGGGGCGACGAGTTCGCGCTGTTGTGCGAGGACGTCGACGGCGAAGCCGACGCGCTGGTGATCGGCGAACGCATCAACGAGGCGCTTGAGGCGCCCTTCAAGGTCGGCGGCAACGAGCTGCACGTCTCGGCGAGCGTCGGCGTGGCGCTGGCCGCCCCTGGGGAGGACAACGGCGACGCCCTGCTGCGCGACGCCGACGCGGCGATGTACGCGGCCAAGCGGCACGGGCGCGCGCGCTGCGAGCTGTTCGGCGAGCCGCTGCGCGAGCGCGCGACGGAGCGCCTGCACATCGAGAACGACCTGCGGCGCGCGATAGAGCGCGACGAGCTGGAGGTCTTCTACCAGCCGATCGTCGTGCTGGAGAGCGGCCGCGTCGCGGGGGTCGAGGCCCTCGTTCGCTGGCAGCATCCCGAGCGCGGCCTGGTGAGCCCGGCCGATTTCATCTCGATCGCCGAGGACACGGGGCTCATCGTCCCGATCGGCGAGCTCGTGCTCGACCGCGCGTGCGCCCAGATCGCCCAATGGGACGCCGAGGGCGGGCCCTTGGCGGGGATCTACGTGAGCGTCAACGTCTCCGCGCGGCAGCTCCCCAACTCAGCCCTGCTGGTCACGGTCGACAGGACGCTCGCACGTCACTCGCTGACGCCCCAGCGCCTGACTCTGGAGCTGACCGAGAGCGTCCTGATGGAGCAGGGGCTGGCGCCGACCGCGACGATGACCGCGCTGCGCAAGCTGGGCGCGAAGCTCGCCCTCGACGACTTCGGCACGGGATACTCGTCGCTGTCCTACCTGCAGCGCTTCCCGCTCGACACGCTCAAGATCGACCGCGCCTTCGTGTCCGGCATCGGTTCGAGGGGCCGCGAGGAGGCGATCACAGGAGCGATCATCACGATGGCCACTGCGCTTGGGATCACCGTCGTCGCCGAGGGCATCGAGACGGTCGCCCAGCTGAACGTCCTGCAGGGCCTCGGGTGCCCACTCGGGCAGGGTTACCTCTTCGCCAGGCCCGCACCGGCTGATGAGCTGCTCGACTCGCTGGACCGCCGCCGCGGCGACCTGCGGCTCGCTTCGTAGTCCAGTCTCAGCGCCGCGTGCGCAGCGCCGGAACCAGCCATACCGCCTCGGCCGCAATCCGCCAGGACATCTTCGAGCTGCCGTGCAGCCGGTCGCGGAAGGTGATCGGTATCTCGCTGACGCGAAAGCCGCCGCGGATCGCGCGGTACGTCAGCTCGACCTGGAACGCGTAGCCGCGGGAGCGCACCGTGGGCAGGTCGATCGCTTCGAGCACCTCGGCCCGGAAGCACTTGAAGCCGCCGGTCAGGTCGCGCACCGGGATGCCGAGCACGAGCCGTGCGTAGGACGAGCCGCTGCGACTGACCAGGCGCCGCAGAGCGCCCCAGTCGCTGACGCCTCCCCCGGCGACATAGCGCGACCCCAGCGCCAGGTCCGCACCGTCGTCACGCACGGCCGTGAGCAGCCGCGCGAGGTCGGCCGGGTCGTGGGAGAAGTCGCAGTCCATCTCGAACACGTACGCCGCGCCGCAGTCCAGTGCGCGGCGGAACCCCGCGAGGTATGCGGGTCCGAGGCCCTCACGCTGGGCGCGGTGAAGCACCTGGACCTCGGGGTGCTCGTCGGCCAGGCGGTCGGCGATGGCGCCCGTGCCGTCCGGCGAGCTGTCATCGACGACGAGGATGCGAAAGCCCTCCGGCGCGCATGTGGACAGCGCAGCGCGCACGGCGGCGACCATGCGCTCGAGGTTCTCGGCCTCGTTGAACGTCGGCAGGACGAGCCAGGGGAGACCGGGCATCAGGGCCGCGTAGGGTAGATGCACGACGTGGCTGACCTGACCAACATGGAGTTCGCTGCTGCCATGGACGAGCTCGGCGACCTCAACGAGCTGGACGGAGCGATCGTCCATCGCGTCGTCGCGTATCGCAACGCAGCCAAGGCGATCCGCGATGCCCCCTCGTCCGTGGCGGCGCTGGTGCGCGAGGGCCGTGCGACCGAGCTGCCGGGCGTCGGAAAGACACTCGACGAGAAGCTGCGCGCGCTGCTGGAGACGGGGACGACGCCGGCGACCGAGAAGCTGCGCGCGAAGTTCCCGCCGGGGCTGGTCGAGATGACCAAGCTCGAAGGGCTCGGCCCCAAGCGCGCGCGCCGGCTCTACGACGAGCTCGGGATCGACTCGCTCGCTGGGCTCCGCGACGGCGCGACGGCGGGGACGATCAGCGGTCTCAAGGGCTTCGGCGCCAAGGCCGAGCAGGCGCTGCTGGAATCGCTGGCCGCCCACGAGCGGCGACCGGCGGGTGCGCGCCTCGTGCTGCCCAAGGCGCTCGCCGTCGCCGACGCGATCCTCGAAGGCCTGCGCGTGCATCCCGCCGTCGAGCGCGCCGAGGTCGCGGGCTCGGCACGCCGCCTGGCGGACGACGTGAAGGACCTCGACATCGTCGTCGCGTCCGACGACGCGGAGGGCGTCGTCGCCGCGTTCGCGGCGCTCGAGGTCGTCGCGCAGTGCGAGCGCGGAGGCGAGGCTGGTGCTCGCGGGCTGGCGCAGAGTGGCCTGCGCATCGATCTGCGGGTGGTGCCGCCGGCGACCTTCGGCAACCTGCTCCAGCACTTCACCGGCAGCAAGGAGCACAACGTGCGACTGCGCGAGATGGCGGTGCGCCGCGGCCTGCACGTCTCCGAGCACGGGATTCTCGACGACGCCACGGGCCAGACGCTGTGCTGTTCGAGTGAGCAGGAGGTCTACGCTGCGCTTGAACTTCCGTACGCTGAGCCGGAGCTGCGCGAGAACCGCGGTGAACTCGAGCCCGGCTTCCAGCCCCAACGGCTCGTCACGCTCGACGATCTGCGCGGCGACCTGCACTGCCACACCGTCGCGAGCGACGGACACGCCACGATCGAGGAGATGGCGATCACAGCTCGTGAGCGTGGTCACGAGTACCTGGCGATCACAGACCACTCGGCCAGCCACGGCTTCGGCGACGACGTCCCTCCGGATGCGCTGCGCCGCCAGATCGACCTGGTGCGCGAGGTCGACGCCCGCGTCGACGGGATACGTCTGCTCGCCGGCAGTGAGGTGAACGTCCTGCCCGACGGATCGCTGGACTACGAGGACGACCTGCTCGCGAAGCTGGACTGGGTCGTCGCGAGCGTCCACACCTCGTTCCGCATGAGCTCCGAGGCGATGACCGAGCGGATCGTGCGTGCGATCGAGCATCCGCTCGTCGACGCGATCGGCCACCCGACGGGGCGGCTGATCGGGAAGCGCACCGGGTACGCGGTCGACGTGGCGGCGCTGATCGAGGCCGCCGCCAGGACCGGGACCTTTCTGGAGATCAACGGCGCGCCGGATCGCCGCGACCTCGACGAGGTGCATGCCCGTGCGGCGTGCGCGGCGGGCGTGAAGCTCGTGCTCGACTCGGACGCCCATCGGCCGTCGACGCTGGACAACCAGCGCTGGGCAGTCGCCACGGCCCGCCGCGCCTGGCTCACACCCGACGACGTCGCCAACACGCGCCCCTGGGACGAGCTGCGAGCGCTGCGCGAGCGCCGCTGACCCTCCACCCCACACGCCGAACGTCCCGCGCTGCACCCTATGAAGGGGCGTCAGGGACGTTCGGCGCTGCCTCAGGCTCGCGCCGCGAAGCGCACGCGAACGCTGCGCACGACCGATCCGGCGCGGCGCGCCCGGTAGGCGCGCTGCTGGTCGAACTGGACCGTGTACAGGCCTTTCGGGGGGCGGCTCAGGGGAAGTTGCGGGATTCGTACGCGCAGCTCGGCGCACGGCGCGGCAGGGGTGCCGACCTCGACGCTGCGCAGCAGCTTCCCGCCGCGGGCGACGTGCGCGTAGATCGATCCGGACCCGGCGAAGCCCGATAGCGAGTACGTCACGCGGGTCGTCGGCTTGGCACTCGCCGGCGACATCTCGACCACCGGCACGCTCACGCGGAAGAAGGACTCGGCCAGGATCTGAAGCGATACCTGAGCGCGCAACTTGATCGGCCTCGGGGGCCGGCCCTTCGGCGCCATCACGGTGGCGCTGCCCGCGCCGCCCGAGTCGATCGACACCTCGGCGGCGACGTCATCGTCGACGCGCACGTCGACCGACTCGCCCACCGGCATGCCGGTGAGGCTCACGCGGACGTCATCGCCGACGGGGTAGCAGCCGCGATCGGTCGTGATCTGCGCGGCGTTCGCGGCGGGGGCCACCGCGGTGACGACGAGCGCCGCGAGCAGTCCGCTGATCGGCGCCCGGACGTGAAGGCCCGATGTCTCGGGAAGACCCACCGTCGGACCTTATCCGAGCAACCGCGGAAGCAGCTCCGCCTGCACGACGCGGTCGACTGACGCCCGCGTGAACGGCTCGAGCAGCGGGATCGAGCGCTCGACGTAGCGCGGCGCGGGCTCGTCCAGCGCTCCCCTGATCGCGGCAGATAGCTCGTCGGTCACGAGCCTCGCATCCAGCTGGCGAGCGATCGGTAACGCCGCATACGGACCCGGCGACGGCGTCGTGACGAGCAGGCACCCGTCTGCGAGCGCCTCGAGCTGGGCGACGCCGTGGTCCTCACGGCGGGGAGCGGTCACGAACAGCTTTGATCGAAGCAGCAGCGCCCGGTATGCGTCGCGGTCGAGGCGTCCCGCCGCCACGACGCCGTCAGGCGCGGCCGGCATCCGGTCGGCATCGAGTCCGGCGACGACGAGCGTCTCGCCCTCGCGCCGCGCGCGGGCCCAGGCCGACAGCACTCGGTCCAGGCCCTTCTTGTGGGGGTCGGCCGCGTAGGTGATCGCGGCGATGTCCCGCAACGCCCAGGGCTCGCCGAGGCCGGAGGGTTCGACAGCGATAGGGAGCACGATCGCCGGGGCGTGCGGTCGCGGCGTCTCGTCGATCGTTCCCTGCGATGTGGCGATCAGCAGCGGGGCCTCGCTGAGACGCGCTCGCTCACGCGGGCGCTGCCAGAGGCCGTGGCGTCCCGGCCGCGTCGCGGCGGCGGGCGCGTCGTAGCGGATCGCACCGGGGCGCGGCCACATCAGCGCAGCGGTCGTCGTCGAGTACACGATCGCCCGCGGATCGTGGGCCGCGATCCCCGCCCGCGCCGCAGCTCTCGCCGCGCGCGCCCAGCGCCAGTCGGTGTAGGCGAACGTTCGCACGCGCGGCTGCTCGGCCGCCCTCGCCACCGCGACCGTGGAGCCGGCGCGCCGGATGCTCGCCGCCAGTTCGTCGTCGGACGTACGCAGCCCGGAGGTCGAGCCGAGGGAGACGATGAGGATGTCGACGCCGGGCACCGCGCGCATCCTGCCATCCTGAGCGGCTCGTGCCTCGTCTTGCTGACAAGGGCGCGAGTGCGGCCAGGAGTGCGCGCGCGTGACCGGGACCCTGATCAACGTCGCGGCGATCCTCGCCGGGACGCTTGCGGGCGTCCTCGTGGGCGAGCGCCTTCCCGGGCGGGTGCGCCGGCGAGTGCTCGACGGTCTGGGGCTGGTCACGCTCGTCGTGGGCGTCGATCTGGCGCTCGAATGGCGTGAGACCAGCGCGCTCTACGTCCTCGGCGGCATCCTGCTCGGCGGCATCGCCGGCGAGGCGCTGAGGATCGAGGACCGGATCGCGGGGCTCGGTGACCGGCTCCAGTCCCGTGTCGAGCGCGGCGGGCGCGACGCGGGCAACGTCAGCGGCGCCTTCTTCACGGCCAGCCTCCTGTTCTGCGTCGGGCCATTGACCGTCGTGGGGTCGATCCAGGACGGGCTCACCGGCGACTACGAGGCACTGGCGACAAAGTCCGTCCTCGACGGCTTCGCGTCCGTCGCGCTCGCCGCATCGCTCGGTCCCGGCGTGGCGTTCGCCGCTGTCAGCGTCCTGGTCATCCAGGGGGCGATCACGCTCGGGGCAGGGCTCTTCGACTCGATCCTCGCCGAAGGCAGCGACGCGCTCGCGGCGCTCGTCAGCGCCGGCGGACTGCTGGTGATCGGGATCAGCCTCAAGCTGCTCGAGATCAAGGACGTTCGCGTCGGGAACTTCCTGCCCGCCCTGGTGATCGCTCCGGCTCTGGTCGGCCTCGTGTCGCTCGTCAGCTGATCGTGCTTCGGCCGCGCGACGCGCAGCGCGCTACACCGCCGCGTCGGGGCGTGCCGGGAGATCACGCCGGAAGCCGGGGGCCCGTACGAGCCGGATCGGCTGCGTGGGTGCGGTCTGCGCGACGTAGAACGTCACCCCGTCGCGCTCCTCGATCGCCGTCACGGCCGCCTCCTGGCGGCGCCAGGAGAGTGCCCACATGATCCCGAAGCCGGTGGCCATCGCTGCCACCTGAGGCCATGCCAGCGAAACCCCGGCGGCGGCGAGCGTCACGAGCAGCAACGGCCACAGGCGGTTGATCAGAACGCGGCCGGCGCGCATCTCCGGAAGCGACGTGGCGACGCGCGCTTCGCGCAGCGCTCGCTCGATCGCGGGGCTCACAGCGTTGCGGCGCCCCATCACGGCGCCGATCAGCAGCGCGGCGAGCCACCAGCCTGCGGCCGCGAGAGCGAGCACGTCGTCGCCGCGCGAGCCTACGACGAGCACGGTGATGACGGCGAGCATCGTCGCAGCCGCCGCGCTGAGCAGGACGGTCGACTTGAGGAGGTCAACGAAGCGCATGTGCCATCAGGACCGACATGCCGAGGACGCCACTACGCGGTGAGCGCGCGCAGCAGCGACCGCACGCCGTCGCCCGCCGGAACGAGCAGATCCGCCGAGTCGAGGAGCTCCGCCGGGGCTTCGGCGGACTGCACGCCGACGCACAGGGCATCGCGCAGACATCCCTCCGCGACCATCTCTCGCAGCCCGCTGAACGCATCGACGTCCGTGCGGTCGTCGCCGACGTAGAGGGCGACGTCAACGGGGACGCCGGCCAGCAGCTTGCGGACGGCGCGGTCCTTGCCGATCGCGACCGGGGGGCGCAGCTCGATGACCTTGAGCCCCTCGTAGACGACCAGGCCGGCCTCCTGCGCATTCGTGGCGATGTCGCGTGCCAGGTCCTCCGCTCGCGCTTCGTCGTCCGCTGCGCGCCAGTGCAGAGCGACGATCGGGCCCTTGTCCTCGCGCCGCAGCCCGGCCGCGCGCAGACGCTCGTCACCCGCGCGGTCCGCGACGGCGTGAACGCGCGACGTCCAGCGCTCGGCCTCGGCGTCGACCTCAGGCGCGGCGGCGCCGCGCCTGAGCACCTCGGCGCCGTGGTTGCCCGCGTAGGGGATCGTTCCCAGGCCGACGATGCGCCGGGCCACGCTCGCGCGGCGGCCGCTGACGCACGCCACGAAGCCGTAGCGCTCGGTGACGAGCAGCAGCTGGCGGCGCACCAGCTCGGGGACGCTCGCCTGATCGGGGTCACGCACCACCGGGGCGAGGGTGCCGTCGACGTCGAGCAGCACGGCTGCGCGCAGGGGGTCCGCGCGCAATGCGGCGGTCGCGTCGGTGAGCGTCGCCGCAATGGACACCCGCCTAGTATGCCGCCATGCCCCGGAGCCGCCTTCTACAGCTAGCGGGGATCGGGATCGCAGCCGGCGTGTTCAGTGGCCTCTTCGGCGTCGGCGGTGGGACGGTGGTCGTGCCGCTGTTGATCCTCTGGCTCGGCTACGGGGAACGCGAGGCGACCGGGACCTCGTTGCTGGCGATCGTCCTGATGGCGGCCGCCGCCGTCGCGGCGCAGGCGTCGTACGGCAACGTCCACGTCGACGACGGGCTGCTCATCGGCGTTCCCGCCGTGGGGGGTGTACTGGCCGGCACCTGGCTCCAGCAGAAGATCCCCGGCGCGCATGTGCGCCTGATGTTCGCGTTGCTGCTGCTGTGCGCCGCCGTGTTGCTGGTGGTGCGCGCGTGATCGCGACGATCCTCGTCGGCGTCGCCGCGGGGATGCTCGCGGGACTGCTCGGCGTCGGGGGCGGGGTGCTGTTCGTCCCCGCGCTCGTGCTGATCATCGGGCTCCCGCAGGTCGAGGCCGAGGCGACCTCGCTGCTGGCGATTGTTCCGGTCGCGATCGTCGGCGCGTGGCGCCAGCACGCGTACGGGAACCTGCGAGTGGCGGACGGCCTGACCATCGGGGCGTTCGCCATCCCCGGAGCCGTCGCCGGCGTGGTGGTCGTGAACGCCACGCCGGAACGCGCGATCGAGATCGCTTTCGCGGTGCTGCTCGTGTGGGTCGCGTGGACGCTCGCCAGGCCTGCGCTGCGGGAGCTGCGCGGCGACTCAGCCAGCTGAGTCGCCGTTGCGACTCAGGCCTTCAGCCGGCGACGCAGCGCGGCGACCGTCCGCCGTGCGACCGGCAGCTCGGTGCCGTCGTGAAGCGCAAGCACCGCCGTGCCGTTCGGCTGGGAGCGCAGCTCGACGGCGTGGGTGAGGTTGACGAGGTGCGCGCGATGCACGCGCACGAAGCTCGCCGGACCCCAGTCCTCCTCGAGCTGACCGAGCGGGGCCCGCAACACGAACTGTCCGTCGGCCGTGTGGATCCGCGCGTAGTCGCCGTCGGCGTCGACGTAGGTGATCGTCTCCAGGCGCACCAGGCGCTTGCCGGGGCCCTCCGGGTTGTCGAGCGCGACCACCTCCGGCGCGGTTCGCGGCGCCGCGTGCTCGCCTCCGCGCAGACCGCGCCTGGCACGCGCGACTTCGATGCGTTCGAGAGCGGAATCCAGGCGGTCGCGGGTGACCGGCTTGACGAGGAAGTCGAGCGCCTGCACCTCGAAGGCCTCGACCGCCGCGTCGGCGTGACCGGTGAGGAACACGACCTCCGGCGGGTCGTCGAAGCGGCGCAGCAGCCGGGCCAGCTCGATGCCTTCGATCTCAGGCATCCTCACGTCGAGCAGCAGCGCGTCGTAGGAGCCCTCGCCGAGCCGCAGGAGGGCATCGCGCCCACCCCCGGCTGTGTCGACGCGAGCGACGCGCGGGGACGCGGCGAGGATCCGCTGGACGTCCGCCAGCGCCCGTGGCTCGTCATCGACCGCCAGCACGACCAGTCCGCTCACGACAGCATCCCCTTCACTTGGCTCACGACAGCATTCCCTCCACGGTGGTCAGCCCGATGCCCAGCCGCTCCCGACCAGCGCCGTCCTGGCCGCTCAGCTCCAGCTCGAAGCCGTCGCCCGCCGCGCGCAGGACAAGTCCGACCGGACCGGCGCTCTCGCCAAGTCGTCGCGATAGCGCCTCGGCGATCGGGCCTTGAACCGACCCAGGCTCGACCATGCGCCCGCCGGCGCCGGCGCCGGCGCCGTGCGACAGGTCGGACTGGATCCGGTCCGGGAACCGGGCCTGCTGAAGGCGCAGGTAGTTGGCAACGTGGGCGAGCTCCTGTGAGATCGGCACGGGCGCCGGCGTCTCACGCAGCCGAAAGGACAAGAACTGGCCGAGCTCCGCGAGGATGTCGCGCGCGTGGTCCGGGTCGTCCTCGATGTAGCTCGCAGCCGCGGCGAGGACGTTGTTGACGAAGTGCGCCGATACCGGTGCACCCGCGCCCACGGCGTGTACGGAGCCCTCCACCGCCCGCGAACGCTAGCGGGCCGTCCGGCGCATGCCCGATCCTGACCGTCGAGCGTGCCTGGGCGACCGCTCGTCGCGGCGACCTGACGCGCTCCGGGGCTCATGTCTTGTGGCCCCGAGTGCCGATACGTACCCTCGAACGGGCTCCTGCTCTCGCCGTGGCGCGCCGGTTGGTGCGGCCCGGGACCTGACGACCACAGTGCCTGACCTCGAACACACCTCCAACGACGCCCTCGAACGACGGCTGTTCGAGCTGGCCGGCGACGCGCTCGTCGTGACAGCCCTCGACGGGACGATCCGCCGTGTCAACGGCGCGGCCCTCAAGCTGCTGGGCCGGCCGGAGTCAGACGTGCTCGGCAGCTCCATGTGGCAGCTCGTCGACCCGGCGGACGCGGACCGCGCGCAGCGCCTGTTCGCGGGCGCCGGCGGGCGCGAGGGGGTCGCTGTCGAGGAGTTCCGCCTTCGCGTCATGGGTCCGGCCGGCGCCGTGCGGTGGGCTGAGGTCCGCGCCGCGGTCGATCCCGTCGCGGGGCTGTGCCACATCGTCGCCCGCGACATCACAGACCGCGACCAGGCTGACGCCGAGCGCCTCGGCCAGGCGCTGCGCGACTCTCCGACGGGAATCGCGCTGGTCAACGTCGATGGCAGCTTCCGGCGTGTCAACGGCGCGCTTGCGCGCTTGCTCGGGACCACGGAGGAGCATCTGATCGGTCGCTCGGCGTGGGACATCGCGGAGGATCGCGCGGCCGCCGAGCGCTGGGCGCAGCAGGGCCGGAGCTCGGAACCGCCGAGGTCGTTCGAGATCGAGGCGCGTCTGCGGCGCGAGGATGGCAAGACGGTCGTCGCGCTGGCCAGCGGCACCCTCGTCAAGGATCTCTCCGGCGAGCCGCTCTACTACCTGTGCCAATTTCACGACGTCACCGAGCGGATCGAGGCGCAGTACGCGCTCGCGGGCAACGAGGCGAAGCTCGCGGAAGCCCAGCAGGTGGCGCGGCTCGGCAGCTGGGCGTGGGCGATCCAAGAGGACCGCGTCACCTGGTCGGACGAGCTGTACAGGATCCACGGCCTGCGCCCCGAGGCCGGCGAGCGTCGCTACGCGCAGCACCTGGAGCACGTCCATCCCGACGACCGCGAACGGGTGGCGAGGGCCGTCGAGGTCGCCGTGGGCGAGGGACGCGACTTCAACATCGATCACCGGATCCTGAGGCCCGACGGCGAGGTTCGGATGATCCACGCCCGCGGCGAGGTCGAGTTCGACGGCGAGGGTCGCGCGCTCGTCGTTCACGGGACCTGCCAGGACATCACGGAGGCGCGCGGCGTCGAGGATGCGCTGCGAAACGCCGAGCAGCTCTTCCGCCGCGCGTTCGACGACGCGCCGATCGGCATGGCGCTGATCGACCTGGAGGGTCGCTGGCTGCGCCTGAATCGCGCGATCGCCCAGATGTTCGGCCGTACCGAGGCGGAGATGCGGGCCAGCAGCCTCGATGCCTTCAACCATCCCGAGGACATGGAGCTCGACAAGCCGTTCGTGCGCGAGCTGCTCGCCGGGCGACGGCGCAGCTACGCGATCGAGAAGCGCCTCGTGCATGCCGATGGCCGCGTGCTGCACGTGCTCGCGCACGTTTCGCTGATGCACGGCGACGGCGAACGACCGCTGTACTTCCTCGTTCAGCTCGTCGACCTCAGCGAGCGCCGCCGCGCCGAGGCCGAGCGTCGCGCCGGCGAGCAGCGTCTGCAAGCGGTGATCGACAACGCGCCGGCGATGATCGTCGTCAAGGACACGGACCTGCGCTACGTGCTCGTCAACCGGCGCTGGGAGGAGCTCGCACAGGTCAGCGCAGGAGCGGCGATCGGTCGTACCGCGTCGGAGGTGCTCACGTCGTCGCGGCTCGCGCCGACGGACGACGTCGACCGTGAGGTCCTGAGCACCGGGCGGGGTCGTGAGAGCCAAGTCACAATCGGCGGAGCAGGGGACGAGATCGAGCTCGAGCTGATGCTCGTGAAGTTCCCGCTCTTCGACGGCGACGGGCAGATCAGCGGCGTCTGCACGATCGCCACCGACATCACCGAGCGCCGCCGCTCCGAGCAGCAGCGCCAGGAGCTCGAGCATCGCCTCGCGCAGGCCCAGCGGCTGGAGAGCGTCGGGCAGCTGGCAGGCGGTGTCGCGCACGACTTCAACAATCTGCTCTCCGTCATCCTGACGTGCGTCGACTTCGCGCAGCAGGAGCTCGAACCGGGGCATCCGATCTACGACGACGTCGCCGAGATCGGCCACGCCGCAGACCGCGCGGCGGCGCTCACCCGGCAGCTGCTGATGTTCAGCCGGCGTGAGGTCGTGAAGCCCGAAGTGCTCGACCTCGGAGCGCTGGTCTGCGCGCTCGAGTCGCTACTCGCACGCTCGCTCGGTGAGCGCGTGGCGCTTGCGATCGAGTGCGAGGATGGCCTGCCGACGGTGCTCGCCGACCGCTCTCGGATCGAGCAGGTGCTGGTGAACCTGGCGGTCAACGCGCGCGATGCGATGCCCGACGGGGGGCCGCTGACGATCAGCGTGCGTCGTGAGGGTGCCGGCGTCCTGGTTGCGGTCCGCGACGCCGGCACGGGAATGGCACCTGACGTCGCCGACCGGGCCTTCGAGCCGTTCTTCACCACTAAGCCCCAGGGCGAGGGGACCGGACTTGGTCTGGCGACCGTGCACGGCATCGTGACCGATTCCGGCGGGGAGATCGAGATCGACTCCACGCCGGGCGCGGGCACCGAGATCCGCTTCCGCCTTCCGGCCGCGCGTGACCTGACGCTCGAGCGTGTGGCCGATGAGCCCTGCATCGCTCCCGCGCCGCTCGCCGCTCGCCTGCTCGTCGTGGAGGATCAGGAGCCCGTGCGCCGCCAGGCGGTGCGCATCCTGGAGGCGGCGGGCTACGAAGTGAGCGAGGCGCCCGGCGGCGACGAGGCGCTGGGCGCGTGGGAGCCGGTCGACGCGCTCGTGACAGACGTCGTGATGCCGGGAATGACGGGGCACGAGCTCGTCGAGAAGGCGCTTGCGATCGCGCCTGATCTGGCCGTCGTCTACATGTCAGGGCACACCGAGGACATCGTGGTTCTCGACGGCGCGCGTGAGGGCCAGATCCACTTCGTGCAGAAGCCCTTCACGCGCGACTCGCTGTTGACCGCGGTCTCCGACGCGCTTGCTGTCCGGGCCGGCGCCGGCGTCACGGGCGACGTCGCGAGCGGCGTCACGGGCGACGTCGCGAGCGACGCCGCGGCGTAGCCTCGCCCCTGTCGCTGCGCAGGTTTCTGGCGCTGCTCGATGAGGTCGGCGTCAGGCCGGGGGCGTCACGTCGAGGCCCATGCCGTGCTCGAACGCGGCCTTGATTCCCGCGTCGAGTGCGTTGAGCCGGTGCAGGGCGAGCGCCTCGGGCAGCGCGAAGCGACGCTGAGGCGCCGCATCCGCCCCGTGGTGGGTGAGAACGCAGTGGGCCAGAGCGAGGCGCCTTGCGTCGTCGAGCCCGGCCCGCACGGCGCGCTCTTCGATGATCCGCAGCCCGAGCTCGACATGACCCAGCATCTGGCCTTCGTCGCTGATCACGATCTCGGCGCCGAGCGTCAGCTCACGCGTGCGTCCCAGGTCGTGCACGAGCGCCGCGCAGAGAAGCAGGTCCTGGTCCAGCCGCGGATGCAGGGCACAGGCCTCGACGGCGAGCGTGCCGACTGCGACGGTGTGCTCCAGCAGCCCGCCGAGGTAGGCGTGGTGGCCGGCGCGGGTCGCGGGCCAGCGCCGCAGCGCGGCCCTCAGCTCCTCGTCAGCGAGCAGGCCCGCGAGCAGCGCGCGGTAGCCGGGCTCACGAACCTCGCCCGCGAGGTGCTCGAGAAACCCTTCGAGCTCCTCCACGTCGCGGTAGGCGACCGGAATGAACGCAGCCGGGTCGACCTCCCCCGCCGGCGCTCGCTCGATGCGCGAGAGCTCTGCCTGCAGCTCGCCGCGGAAGCTGGCGACGCGGCCCGAGACGCGCACCAGCTCACCACGCTCGAAGCGCGCGCCGTGCAGGTCGGCGTCGCGGAAGAGGCGCGCCTGGAGCGTCCCGCTGCGGTCACGCAGCTCAAGCGCGAGGTAAGGGGTGCCTGTGCGAGCTGTCAGCCGGTCCTTGCGCGTGCATGCGTAGACGCCGGCGAGTGGGTCGCCGTCGCGCAGCGTGGCGATCGCCCCGAGCGCCGCGTCGCCCGTCCGCAGGGGTGTCGACGTGTCGGCGGAAGCCACGATCCCATCATGTACCGTGATCCGGATGCCGCCGCTCGAATGGGAGACCCGACCCGATGGCCTTCGCGCTCCGGCTCTCGTCTGCGCTTTCAGCGGCTGGGGCGACGCCGGCGAGGCCGCCTCGGCCGCGCTGCGTTTCGTCGGCTCGAGCCTCGGCGCGACGCGCTTCGCGCGGATCGATCCCGAGGAGTTCTTCGACTTCCAGGCGACGCGCCCGATGGTGCGCCTGGTCGAGGGCCGCACGCGTGAGATCACCTGGCCGGAGCTCGACTTCTACGCCGCCCGCGCACCGCGGGCCCCGCGTGACCTGGTGCTGCTGGGTGGGCCCGAGCCGTCGATGCGCTGGCGCGGCTTCACCGAGTCGATCCTCGAGCTGGCAGAGGTGCTGGGCGTGCAGCTCGTCGTCACGCTGGGCGCGTTGCTGGCCGACGTGCCGCACACTCGCGCAGTGCCGCTGACGGGCATCTCAAGTGACGAGGGCCTCGCCGAGCGGATCGCGCTCGGCCCTTCCAACTACGAGGGCCCCACCGGGATCACCGGAGTGCTGCACCACGCCTGCCAGGAAGCTGGGATGCCGTCGGCGAGCCTGTGGGCGAGCGTCCCGCACTACGTCGCGGCCGCTCCCAACCCCAAGGCGTCGCTCGCGCTGGTCCGCAAGCTGGAGTCGCTGGTCGGCGTGAACGTCGACGCGAGTGAGCTCGAAGGCGCGGCGGCGGAGTACGAGCGGCGCGTCAGCGGCGCAGTCGCGCAGGATGAGGACGTGCGCAAGTTCGTCGAGCGCCTGGAGCAGCAGACCGACGCCGAGGAGCCGCCCGCCGACGAGCGCCAGGTCACCTCCGGCGACGTCCTCGCACGCGAGTTCCAGCGCTTCCTCAACCAGCGCGGCGACGCCGGCGACTGAGCGGCCCGGCGCCGCGCGTTCGCGCCCGTCATCGCTCCGCGGCTGGGCGAGTGCGTGTCCAGCGCGTCGCAGTCATGGACGCCGTTCCCGCGCATCGAGCCGACGACCGATGACCTGGTGGCCCACCTCGATTGACCGACGTCCTCGCCGACGCGAGCATCTTCGTCGCTCTCGAGCAGGGAAGGGAGTGGGCAATCCTCCGGCTGGCGCGGTGCGGGTCTCGGCGATCACGCTCGCTGTGCTCGACGTGGGTGTCCAGCTCGCGAGCGACTCCGATGTCCTCGCGCGGCGTCAGCAGACGCTCGCATACGCGCGTCGCTTTCGCAGCGTTCCGTTCGACGACGCGGCCGCCGCCCAGTTCGCCCGCATGGTCGCCGCGCTGCGCCGCGCGGATCGGCGCGTCAACGCCTACGACGCGGTGATCGCCGCCACCGCCGCGTCGCGCGGGCTCGCGGTGTGGACCCAGGACGCCGACTACGAGGTCATCGCGGACGTAGCTGGTGGGCTGGTCGTCGTTCGGGCCTGAGCGGCGCCCGCGCGCGTCACACGATGGTGGCGGTCATGCGCAAGGTCGACGCCACGTTCTCCATCTCGTTGCGCAGCCGAGCCTCGCGGTAGTACCCCGTCCCACACGCCCCGGCTCCCGGCAACGACACGGCATCGACCGAGATGATCGACCAGATGGTCTGCCCGCCGCTTGAGCCCACCAGCTGGGCCCAGCGCACCAGAAACGCGGACTTGCGGGCCATCACCGGGCGGCGCAGGCCGTACCGCCAAGCCGACTCGTCGCGAACGGCGCTCCTCGGCGTCGCGTCGCTCCGGCTCCCGCGACTGATCAGGAAGGGTGGCTCACTGGGGTAGATGCCCGCGACGAACGACTCGGGTGTGGTGGCTGCCGCGGCCGTGAAGTCAGCTCTGACTGTGATGCGCAGACGGCAGAAACGCCCGGCGTTCGTTCCAAAAACCAGCGTGTCCACGCTGGACTTTCGCCGTCGCCATGTTCGCGGGAAAAGCCCGCTCGCCGCGAAGATCGCGTCGGCGCTGGGAAGGCCGGCGACCCCCCGTCCCTCCCAGCTGAACTCGCGTTCCTCGTAACCTGTTCCAGCGACCGCGATCCCTGCGCTGCACGTCAGCGCAGCCGCAACGACGGCGGCGACTACCAGTGTCCCTCGTGCTCTCATGAATGCTCGAACGTGTGGTGTGGTCGCGGGAACCCGTAGGCGGAGCTTGCGAAGGGGGGCTCAGATGTCAAGCCCGATCGTCGGGTCTCACCGCTCCGCGGCCGGGCACGCGATCCGGTAGTCGCACATCGCGCACGCGGAGTACGACGGGGTCGGCTCGAAGCCCTGGCCGAGGATCCCGTCGGCGACCTCCATGACGGTCTCGGCGATCCAGTCGCGGTCGATCTCCGCGGCGGGCAGCGGGACCTTCTCGTCGTCCAGCACGTAGTGGTAGCTCTGGCGCTCGCTCTCGACCTGCCACGCCTCGCGCGCGGCGAGCGCGTAGAGCGAGAGCTGGACGTCCTCGCGCAGCTGGGCGGCACTGCGCGGGCGGCCGGTCTTGTAGTCGATCAGCTCGTAGCCCCCGCCCGGCAGGCGGTCCACACGGTCGACGCGGCCGCGCAGCGTGTGCGCTCCCATGCGGAACTGGAAGCCCTTCTCGAACCACACCGGCTCGGTGTCCTCGTCGCGCGTGCGCTCCGCGTAGCGGCGCAGCGCGGCCTGCGCCTTGGCGTGCAACTGCCGCTCCTCGTCGCCGGCGCCGAAACCGCCGCGCCTCCAGCCCGCTTCGAGCAGCCCGAACAGCTCGTCGACGGAGTGGCCCGCCGACTGGTGATACCGCTCGAGCACCTGATGCACCAGGATCCCGAAGCGCTGGTTGAGCGTCGGCTCGCTCGGTATCCGGAAGACCCGCGCGAACTTGTACTTCAGCGGGCAGGTCCGGTACGTGTCGATGTCCGAGGCGCTCAGCAGCAGCCCGTCGCCGCGGCGCGGCAGGAACGCTTCCAGCGACGGCTCGGCCTGGCGGGCGATCGCGGCCGAGCGGGACCTCGCGTCGCGCTCGGCGCTCAGCACGAGCTCGTCGAGCGGGCTCGACTCGAGCATCTCGCGCTGGACCACAGTCGCGCCCTGGAGCAGGACCGCGTTGGCCTGCGTCAGCGCTTCGGCAACGCCGTGGCCCTGCGCCCGGTTCAGGACGGCCGCCAGCTTGACGAGCTCGAGGTAGCGCACGACCCCGTGATGGACGTCGGTGTCGGTGTCAAGCCGCAGGTCGCCGAGCGTCCCGGCGACCCGCGGCACGTCGGCGAGAAGCTCGTCGCGCAGCTCGCTGAAGGCAGCGTGAAGCGCCTCGTCGGGTCCGAACAGCTCCTCCTCACGCTCCACCCACTCGCGGCCGATCGCCTGCCTCGCGTCCTCGGCGAACGGCGAGGGAGGCTGGAGCGCCCCGCGCTCCGTGCGCGCGCTGTAAGCCAGCACGAGGCTGTCGCGCGCGCGGGTCATCGCCAGGTGCAGGAGCCGCCGCATCTCCTGGGAGTGCGCGTCACTCGAGTCGGGCGGGAGCTCCTCGTGCAGCAGCGCGTCGGGGATCGGCTCCACCGCGACGCGCCGCGCGCCGGGCATCCGCGAGGACTGAAGGCCGAGAACGAGCACGTGGCGGTACTCGCGGCCCTTCGTCATGTCCAGCGACAGGACGTCGACCGCGGCGCCGGATGCTCCCGGCAGTTCGTCGGCATCGCCCATCCCGGCCTCGGCGGCCGCGGCAAGGTGGCGGGCGAACTCGCGCCCGGTCGCCTGCGGGTTGCGCCGCGCCTCCTGCGCGGCGAGCTCTCCGACGCGCGCAAGGCTCACGAGCCGCTCGACGACGTCGGCCTGCGCAGTGAACAGCTGCCGGCGGCGCAGCCCGAGGCGGTCGATCAGGCGGTGGACGAAGAGGTCGGGCCGCGTGTCGAGCTGGGAAGCGATCTGGCGGTGCAGCTTGAGGAAGCCGAGCACGCGCTCGCGAGCAGCGGGGTCGATCTGAGGCGACTCGGTCGCCGCAGCGAGCGCGGCGACCATGTCGAGCTTGCGGCGGCGCGCGATCTGAACGCAGCGCGCGAGGTCGATCGCGCGCAGCTCGACCGGCGGGCGCGCGAGCGCGCGCACGACGGCGCCGGCGTCACCCGGATCGATCAGCAGCCTCAGCCAGGCGAGGATGTCCTTCACCTCGGCACGCTCGAACAGTGCCGAGCCGCCGGTCAGGCGATAGGGGACGGCCCGCTCGTCAAGCGCTGCTCCGATCGCCTGTCCCTCCTGGCGCACCGAGCGCACGAGCACGGCGATCTCACCCGGAGCGGCTCCGCCGCGCAGCAGTCGCTCGACTTCGGCGGCGGCCGCCTGTGCCTGCGCTCGCTCGCTCGTGCAGCGCCAGAAGCTGACATCGCCGCCGGGCGGCGCCTGCGCCGGAGCCTGGACGCGGTCGGGGTTCGGCGCCACGACAGTCTGAGCGGCCTGCAGCACCCGTGAGCGCGAGCGGTGCGAGTGCGCGAGCCGGACGGTCTGCGTGTCGGGCAGCTCGCGGGCGATGTCCTGCAGGTTCTTGCCGGCCGCGGCGCGCGCGCGGGTGATCGCCTGGTCGGGGTCGCCGGCGGCGGTGAGCCCGCGGTGCTCGCGCGTCAGGTCGAGCACCAGGCGGAGCGGAGCGTACGCGAGATCGTGTACATCGTCGACGAGCACATGGCGGTAGCGCGCAGCCACACGCGCGCGCACATGGGGGCGCTCGATCAGCGTCAGCGCCGAGAGCACGAGGTCGCCGGGGTCCAGCGCTCCCTGCTCGCGCAGCATGCGGTCGTGCGCGAGGTACACCTGTGCGAACTCGCGCTCCCGATCGGCGCGCTCGTCGCCGGTCGGCAGGCCGCCGGCCCAGGCGGCGATCTCCGAGGCCGTCACGCGCGCCTCCTTGAGGCGGTCGATGCGCTTCAGCACGCCGGCCAGCATCGTCGCCGGGTTGCCGCGGAAGTCGTGCAGGCGCAGCGTCAGCTCGTCCACGCGCTCCAGCAGCATCGCCAGCCGGTCGGCTGGGGAGACGGTCACCACGAACGGGTCGATCCCGGCTTCGTCGGCCTCGTCCCGCAGCAGGCGGGCGCAGAAGCCGTGCACCGTGTGGACGTGGAGCTCCGCGAACCCGCCGGCGAGCTGCTGCTCGACCTGCGCCCGGAGCCCATCGACGGCGGCGGCCGAATGCGTCAGCGCAAGCACGCACTCAGGCGGGATGCCGCCCTCCTGCGCCAGCCAGGCATGACGATGTCCGAGCGTGCGCGTCTTGCCCGAGCCGGCGACTCCAAGCACGAGCAACGGTCCGCCGGCATGGGTCACCACCTCGCGCTGGCGCTCTGTTAGCTCCTGGAGCGGGGCCGGCACACACGTAGAGTACGGGGCGGATGGCCTCATCCACCGCGCTGCTCTCCCACGATTGGCTCGGCGCATGCCGGCGGTCCGTCGAGGGCCTGCGCGGTGTGCTCGCAGCGCACCGGCCAGGCGCCGAGCGCGCGCGTGAGACGGGGCTCGCCGGCGCCGGCGGTGACAGAACGCTGGTGATCGACCAGCTCGCCGAGGATCTCGTGATGGAGCAGCTGGGCGGTCTGCACGCCGCCGGCGCGCGCTTCACGGTCGTGTCGGAGGAATGCGGCGTCATCGATCTCGGCGACGGCGGGACGATCGTCGTCGTCGATCCGATCGACGGCTCGCTCAACGCCAAGCGCGGCCTCCCGCATCACGCCTTGTCGATCGCCGTCGCGGACGGGCCGACGATGGCCGACGTCGCGTTCGCCTACGTGTACGACTTCGGGCCCGGCGAGGAGTGGCTCGCCGAGCGCGGCGCCGGGGCCTGGCTCGACGGCGACCGGGTGGACGAAGTCCCTGCCGAGCGGCGCACGAGCGACGGCCGGCTCGAGGTCGTCGCCGTCGAGTCGGCCGACCCCCGCTGGCTGGCGGCATCCTCGGACGCGCTGCTCGAGCATGTGCATCGCGTGCGCGCGATCGGATCGATAGCGATCTCGATGTGTCAGGTCGCCGCCGGCCGCGCTGACGCGATGGCCTCGCTGCGCCTGTGCCGGTCGGTCGACGCCGCGGCCGCGCAACTGATCGTCCGCGAGAGTGGCGGGCACGTCGCGTTCGGCGGGTTCAGCGCCCCGCTCGCTGCCCCGCTCGCCGACCTCGCGGCGAGGGCGCCGGTCGCGGCCGCGCGCACACAGCGCGGCCTCGCCGAGGCCCAGTCGCTGCACGCCGGGTGATCTCCAGGCGTAACCACGGAGCGAAAAGAGGGTACGAACACCTGTACGCAGAACGTCTGTTCGTTTCAGCGCTACACTGTTCGTAAGCTCCTTAGATGTAAGCAACTCGATCCGAGGTTTTCTCATGGCCACAACGCCTTCCAACCGCACATCTGCCGCCAAGCGCCCCGCCGCGAAGCGCCCCACCACGAAGAAGACGGCTCGCAAGCCGGTTGCGGCCAAGGCCGCTCCGATCAAGCCCGCCGCCGTCAAGCCCGTCGCTCCGGCGAGCGCCGCCGAGCGCGCCGCCGCCTACGCCGAGCGCGCCGCGCACGTCCAGGTCGGCGTCGTCCTTACCGCTCGTGACCAGGTCGTCGAGCTCGTCGGCGACGTCGCCGCCAAGGTCGGCAGCCGTGACGCCGCTGAGAAGGAGCTCAAGAAGCTCGAGAAGCGCGGCGCGACCGCCCAGACAAAGGCCCGCCGTGAGGTCAAGAAGACCCGCACGCGCGTCGAGCGCGAGCTGCGCCAGCGTCGCAACCGCGTCGAGCGTGAGGTCAAGAAGAACCGCACGCGCGTCGAGCGCGAGGTCCGTTCGCTGCGCAAGGACGTCGAGGCTCTGCCGCAGACGCTCCAGACTCGTGTCGAGGGTGTCGTGACGCCGGTCCGCGATGTCGTCAAGCCGGTCGTCGAGCGCGTACAGGCGCTGGCTGCCTAGCACCCGCTCACCCGCTTACCCGCCGCCGCGCTTGGAGAGGCGCGGCCAGGCGGTTGGTCTACCGGCGCTCTCCCGCCGGTGGAGTGCAGTGACTCTCCTCCTCGAGGCCGCCCGCGATGGATTCGCGGGCGGCCTTGTTTGTTGTGCCGGGCGCCCGTCTGAGGTCGATGATCGGCGCGCGGCAGGCCGGCGCCGCGTGTTTGCGAGAATGCTCCTGTATGCCGACGCGTGAAGAGATCCTCAAGGCCCTAGAGGCCGTCATCGACCCCGAGCTGCGCCAGTCGATAGTCGACCTCGGAATGGTGCGGGCGATCGAGCAGCGCGACGGGGGCGCGGTCCACGTCACGGTCTCGCTGACGACTCCGGGCTGCCCGGTCCGCAACCACTTCGAGACGGCGGTGCGCAGCGCCGTCATGTCGGTTGCGGGGGTGTCGACGGTGAGCGTCACGTTCGACGTCCTGTCCGACGGGGAGAAGTCGGACCTCCAGCGCAAGCTGGGACGCGCCTCGCTGCCTGCGGGCGCGCTGGCGCAGGTCGCCAACGTCGTATGCATCGGCTCCGGCAAGGGTGGCGTCGGGAAGTCCACGATCACCGCCAACCTTGCTGCCGCGCTGGCAGCAGACGGCAAGCGGGTCGGCGTCCTGGACGCCGACGTCTGGGGCTACTCGATCCCGCGCATGTTCGCGGTCGGCGGCCGCCCCGCGGTGTCCGCAGATCGCAAGATCCTGCCGCTCGAGTCGCAGGGCGTGAAGATCATGTCGATCGGCTTCTTCGTGGAGGAGGATGCCGCCGTCGTCTGGCGTGGCCCGATGCTCCACAAGGCGCTGACGCAGTTCCTGGAGGACGTCGAATGGGGTGAGCTCGACTTCCTGCTCGTCGACCTCCCGCCCGGCACCGGCGACGTGTCGATGACCCTGGCGCAGCTCCTTCCGCAGGCACAGTTCCTGATCGTCACCACGCCGCAGCCGACAGCGCAGCGGGTAGCGCGACGGTCCGCGGAGATGGCCGGCAAGGTCGATCTGGAGATCGCCGGCGTGATCGAGAACATGGCCGGCTTCGTGACACCCTCAGGTGAGCGGTTCGCGATCTTCGGTGAGGGCGGTGGCCAGGAGCTGGCTGACGAGCTCGACGTGCCGCTGCTCGGCAAGGTGCCGCTGACGATGCCCCTGCGTGAGCAGGCGGACGCGGGCGAACCGCTCGTGTTCGCCGACCCGGACGACCCCGCAGCGCAGGCGATCAGGCACGCCGCACGCGGGCTGATCGCGCTCTTCCCCGTCGAGCTGCCGATCCTGCAGCTCAGCGACGCCGGCGGGAACGGACCTGTCACAGCGGCGGCACCCGAGCCGGTCGGCATGACCCTGCCGATGGCCTGACCGGTCAATTGGCGGCTCCGCCGCTGTGCGCTGGGCCGCGTCCAGAGCAGTGGACGAACGGTTGAGCGGGCGGTGAGCCGTGCCGATGGACGCTGAGGTGCTGAACCCCGGCTCGTTGCCCCCTCCCCGCAAGTCGGCCTCCGACGCGATCGACGCCGCCGATGGCCTGATGGCGAGCGACAACGCGCTCGTCGACGTACTGCGCGATCTGGAGCGTGAGCGAGCCCACGCGGCGGGCGCCGCGCGCTCCGTCGTCCGCGCTCTCTCAGCCACGTTGCAGGCGCGCGACGGCTACACCAGCGACCACGCCGATGCCGTCCACGATCTCTCGATGGCCGTCGGCGCAAGGCTCGGGCTCGATCGCCAGCAGCTGGCAGAGCTGGCCGCCGTGGCGCTGCTCCACGACATCGGCAAGATCGGCATCCCCGACGCCGTGCTGCACAAGCCGGGGCCGCTGGACGACTCCGAGCTCCAGATCATGCGGCGCCACCCGGTCATCGGTGAGCGCATCCTCTCGGCCGTGCCTGGGCTCGAGAGCGTCGCCACGGCGGTCCGTCATGAGCACGAGCGCTGGGACGGGGGCGGATATCCCGACGGGCTCAGCGGCGAGCAGATCCCTCTCGCGTCGAGGATCGTGCTGGCCTGCGACGCGTGGCACGCGCTCGTGAGTGACCGTCCATACCGCGCGGCGCTGGACGAGGACGTCGCGCTGGAGGAGCTGCGCAGCTGCTCTGGGAACCAGTTCGACCCTGCCGTGGTGGACGCGCTGCTGGCTACGCTCGCGGCGCCCGTCGGGCTGGCGGTCGTGTCGCCAGATCCGGGCGCGCTCCTCGCGGCGAGCGGCGCCGACAGCCTGGAGAGCGAGCTCGTCGCGCTGATCGAGGTTGCCTCGGCGGTCGCGGGGGCCCACAGGCTCGAGGATGTTCTCGAAGTGGCGGCCGAGGCCGCGTGCTCGGCGGTGAGCGCCTCGTCGCTCTCGATCGAGCGTCGGGTACCGGCCAGCGGCGTCGTGCGCACGCTGATCAACGTCGGTGAGCTCGCGCCCTGCGAGGAGCGCCGGCCGGTGGACGAGATCTACGAGATGGACGGGGATTCCGTTCTGTACGCCGTCATCGAGCGCGGCGGCACGCACTTCTGCTCGCTCGATGATTCCGACCTCCCTGAGATCGAGCGCGATCTGCTGATCGCACTGGGCAAGCACTGCTGCGTGGCAGTGCCGATCATGCTCGGCGAGCATGCGTGGGGTCAGATCTGGGCCACCCGCACTCGCGACCGGCCCGCCTTCAGCGAGCGGGACGCGCGTTTCCTGCATGCCATCAGCGTCCAGATCGCAGGTGCGATCGGCCGGGCCGAAGTGTTCTCGCAGGTGTCCGACCTGGCACGCCGCGACGCCCTCACGGGACTGTCCAACCGCCGCGCGTTCGACGAGGGGCTGGAACTCGCGCATTTGACGGCGCGCCGCGACGGCCACGACCTGGCGCTGGCGATGTTCGACCTCGACAACCTCAAGGACATCAACGACCACAAGGGTCATGAGGCCGGCGACGACGCGATCCGCGCCGCCGCGGAGGCGCTTGCCGCGGAGGCTGCGGGCTTCGAGGGCGCGCTCGTCTCCCGCGTGGGGGGCGACGAATTCTGCGTGCTGATGCCGCGTCAGGGTGAGGGCGAGGCGCGCGCCCTGGCGCACCGCGTCGTCAGGCGACTGACCGAGTGTCACGCATCGCTGGGCGTTTCGTGCGGGGTCGCCGTGCTGCCCGGAGGCAGAGGCCGTCCCACCGACCTCCTGCGGGCCGCCGACGCCGCGCAGTACGCCGCCAAGCGTGCCGGCCGCGGACGCGTCTTCGTATCAGGCCTGGCGTCGGGCGACGACTCGGTCGCGCACCTGCTGCACGACGACGCGCGCAACCACAGGCGCGCGCTGCGCGACGCCGGTGGCGCCGACGTCGGGCACCTGCTCACCGAGATGCTCGCGCAGCTCGACGGGCCGCTCGAGTCCGCAGAGCTGGCGGATCGCCTGGTCGCGGTCCTGCGACGCTGCGGTGAGGCGGTCGACGCCTCGCGCTGGGGACTCTCGTTCGCCCGCACCGGGGCGCGGCCCCGGACGGTGTCGGTCGGCGGACGGCCCGGATCGCTGCGCGGCGCCGTCCGCCGCACCGGCTTTCTGCGCTGGGCCGACATCGACTCCCTGCGCGGCAGTCACGGCCTCGCGGCGGACGGCGGCCCGGTACGCGTCAAGGTCGACGATCCAGTTCTCGACTCCGATCTGCGTGACCGGATGCAGCGCAAGGACATCAATGAGGTCCTCGCGATGAGCGTTTCCGGCGCCTGGGGCGAGTGGATCCTCGAGGTCGTCGCCGACGATCGATCGGGCTCGACCTCCGAGGTCGAGCCCGTGCTGCGCCTGCTGGCGCCCGAGGCGCTGCGCGGCGAGCAGTCGAGCCCCGCCCCGCTCGGTCTCGTCGCCGACTGACGGTCCTTGTCCGCCGGCACCTCGCGCAGCGCGCCGGTCTCGACGCCGAGATCCTCGAAGCGAGTGGGGTCCGCTAGCCGTTGGAGAAGTAGTCGGCGTTGATCTGAACGAACTTAGCCCACTCGTCCGGGAGCTGGTCCTCCGCGAAGCAGGCGTCGACCGGGCATGCCTCGACGCATGCGTCGCAGTCGATGCACTCCTCGGGGTCGATGAAGAGCATGTCGACCTTGTCGTAGTCGGGCTCGTCAGGGGAGGGGTGGATGCAGTCGACCGGACACACCTCTACGCAGGAGTTGTCCTTGGTGCCGATGCAGGGCTCGGCGATGACGTATGCCATGGGGCGAAGTGGTTCCTCGTTGGCTGGGGGACGGCTTTCGGGGGCCGCGAACACTAGATGATCGGCTCCCCGGGCAGCGTGGCTGCGCGGCTGCTTCACGGTACGCTGCTGACGACGATGATCCTGCTAACGGGTGCCACCGGTCTCGTCGGTTCGGCGCTGCTCCCGCGGCTTACTGCGGGCGGCGAGCCGGTCCGATGCCTGGTGCGCGACCCCCGTCGCCTGGGACCGGAGCGCGTACGCGTACAGATCGCGCTCGGCGATCTTGCTGATCCGCCTTCGTTCCGCAACGCGATGCGCGGTGTGCGCACCGTCGTGCACCTGGCGGCGGCGATCCGCGATCAGCCGGCGGGCTCCATCGAGGAGCTGAACGGCATCGCGACGTGGCGCATGGTCGAGGCCGCAGAGCGGGCCGGCGTGGAGCGCTTCGTCTTCTTCTCTGCGCTCGGTGCCGCTGCCCACGATCGCACCCGTTTCCTGCGTGCCAAGGCGCTCGCGGAGGATGCGGTCGAGTCCGCGAGCCTGCGGACGACGATCGTCGCTCCGTCGATCGTCTACGCGCCGGGCGACGCCTGGATGTCGATGCTGGGGCGGATGTCGCTGTTGCCCGCGATGCCGCTGAGCGGCAGCGGGCGGGCGATGTTCCAGCCGATCTGGGCGCAGGACGTGGCCGAGTGTGTGGCGGCGATGCTCGCCGCCGGCGACAGCCGGCAGCGTGAGCGCCATGAGCTCGCCGGACCCGAGACGCTCAGCCACGAGGCGATAGTGCGTCTCGTGCTCGAGGCCACGGGCCGGCGCCGGCCGCTGGTCAAGGTGCCGGCGTCGCTCGTGCGCCGCGCGCTCCAGGTCGGCGAAGCGCTGCTCGGGAGTGCCGCGCCCGCGACGTGGGACGAGGCCGAGTTGCTCGAGGTCTCGCTGACGACGCCGCGCGGCGCAGCCGGTGCTCGCGCGCTCGGGGTCGAGCCGCGGCGCATGGCGGAGGTCCTCGGCGTCGGCGCCGCGTATCGCGCCGCCGCGTGAGGGTCGAGCTGAGCGGCACACGCCTCCGGCTCGATGGTCGATCCGGCGACCCCGCGGCCCTCGCCGCGGAATCGGCGATCTAGTGTCGTGGTCCGGAACTGACGATTCGCGACGCTAGGCCGTTACGCCCTCGACCGGCGCGAGACGTGCGGCCCACGGCTGCGCAGCCTCGAGCTGCGCGGCCAGCGCCAGCAGCGCACCTTCGCCTTCGGGCTGGCCGATCAGCTGCACGCCGAGCGGCAGGCCCAGCTCGTCGTCCTGCAGCAGCGGCACGCTGATCGCCGGCGAGCCCGTGAGGTTCGCGACTGCGGTGAACGGCGTGAAGTCGCCGGCGCGAAAGAACCCGGACAGCGGGTCGGCCTCGTCGCAGGTGTCGATCGTGCCGAGCGGCACCTGCGACTGGGCGAGTGTCGGGCACAGCACGGCGTCGTACTGCGCCGTCCACATGACCAGCTGGCGGGCCACGCCCTGGAGCTGCATCAGGACGTTCGCGTAGGTCAGCGCGTCGATGCCCTTGGCCGCCTGGTAGAGCGCCAGCGAGAGCGGCTCGATGTCGTCAGCGGTCGGCTCGCGCCCGGCGATCAACGCGCCGAACGCCGTCTGCGTGGAGATCATCGGCGCCCACAAGGTCTCGAACAGCTCCAGCAGCCCGGGGACGCGCCAGGGCGGGTCGGCCTCCACGATCTCGTGGCCGAGGTCGGTCAGCAGGGCAGCGGCCTCCTCGACGCCGCGGATCATCGACGCGTCGACGTTCGCGGTGTCGATCGGGGCGAGCGACGTCATCGCGATGCGCAGCTTGCGCGGCTCGGCGCCGGCCTGCGCCGCGAACGGCTGAGTGGGCGGCGCCGCCCATGTGACGTCGCCGAGCGAGGGGCCGGCCATGACGTCGAGCGCGACGGCGCTGTCGTGGGTGGTGCGTGAGACGACGCCGTCCACGGTGAGGAACGACTCGCCGACGAGCGGGCCCATCGTGACGCGCCCGCGCTGCGCCTTGAGCCCGACGAGCCCGCAGCACGCCGCCGGGATGCGGGTCGAGCCGCCGCCGTCGTTGGCGTGTGCGATCGGGACCATCCCCGCGGCGACCGCGGCCGCCGAGCCGCCGGACGAGCCGCCGGCCGTGCGCGCCGGATCCCAGGGGTTGCGCGCGGCGCCGAAGCGGCGCGACTCGGTGGTGGAGACGATGCCGAACTCAGGCAGGTTCGTGCTGCCGACGACGATCGCGCCCGCGGCGCGCAGTCGCTCGACGAACACGGAATCGACCGGCGCAATGAAGTCGCCGAACAGCGCCGAGGCAAAGGTCAGGCGCTTGCCCGCCACGGGGCGATTGTTCTTGATCGCGATCGGAACGCCGGCGAGCAGCCGCGCGTCACCAGGGCTGATCGCGTCGGCCGCGGCGAGCGCGTCGTCGTGGAAGACGTCGATGAACGCGTTGTACGTCGGGTTCAGCGCGTCGATCCGGGACAGCGAGGCTTCGACCAGCTCGCGTGCGGTGATCTCACCGGAGCGGACCATCGAGGCGAGCTCGGTGGCCGGGCGGAACATGAGGTCGGCGGCGGTTGCTGCGTCGGGCACGGCAGGTCTCCTGGTGGCTCGGGAGCTGCGCAATCTACCGCGCCGTCAGCCCGCGCCCGCTCGTGGCGCGCGATAATGAGCCGCGCACCGTTTACCGACCCTGGAGAGCCGACCGTGATCGAAGTCCAGTCCGGCCTCGAAGGTGTAGTCGCCTTCGCCACAGAGATCGCCGAGCCCGACAAGGACGGCGGTGCGCTGCGCTACCGCGGCGTCGACATCGAGGATCTCGTTGGCACGGTGCCGTTCGAGAAGGTGTGGGGGTTGCTGGTCGACGGGACGTTCGACCCTGGCCTGAGCCCCGCCGAGCCTCATCCGCTGCTGGTCCGTTCGGGCGATCCCCGCGTCGACGTGCAGGCAGCGCTCGCGATGCTCGCGCCGGAATGGGGCATGAGCCAGCTGCTCGACATCAGCGACGATCAGGCACGAACCGACCTTGCGCGCGCGTCGGTCATGGCGCTGTCGTTCGTTGCTCAGTCCGCGCGCGGACTCGGCAGGTCCTGGGTCCCACAGGAGGTCATCGACGAAGGATCCACGATCGCCGAGCGCTTCCTGCTGCGGTGGCGCGGGGAGGCCGACCCGGGCCACGCCAAGGCCATCGACGCCTACTGGATCTCAGCTGCCGAGCACGGCATGAACGCCTCGACGTTCACCGCCCGCATCGTCGCGTCGACCGGCGCGGATTGCGCGGCGGCGCTGTCGAGCGCCGTCGGGGCGCTGAGCGGGCCGCTTCACGGCGGCGCACCGTCACGCGTGCTGCAGATGCTGTCCGAGGTCGAGGACTGCGGGGACGCCGACGCATGGGTCAAGGACGCTCTGGACCGCGGTGAGCGCCTGATGGGCTTCGGCCACCGCGTCTACCGCGCCGAGGATCCGCGGGCGCGGGTCCTGCGCCGAACCGCCCGCGATCTCGGGGCACCGCGCTTCGAGGCGGCGGAGGCGCTGGAGCGCGCGGCCCTGGTGGAGCTCGCGGCACGCAAGCCCGACCGCGTGCTGGCGACGAACGTCGAGTTCTGGTCCGCCGTCGTGCTCGACCTGGCCGAGGTGCCGGCTGAGATGTTCACGAGCATGTTCACCTGCGCGCGCGTTGCCGGCTGGTCGGCGCACATCCTCGAGCAGAAGCGCGAGGGCCGGCTGATCCGCCCAACCGCCAAGTACATCGGCCCGGCGGCGCGGCCCGTCAGCGCCGTCGACGGCGCGCCCGCGAGGGCGTAGCCGTCGGTCGGCAGTCGACTGCGCATGAGGGCCCGGCGCAAGCCGGGCCCTCATTGAACTCCTCGTCCGCGGACGAGCTGCTTACATCATGCCGCCCATGTCGGGCATGCCGCCGCCCATGCCGCCGCTGTCCTTGTCGGGCATCTCCGCGATGATCGCCTCGGTCGTGAGGATGTTCTTCGCGATCGAGGCTGCGTTCTGCAGCGCCGAGCGCGTGACCATCGCCGGGTCGATGACGCCGGCCTCGACGAGGTCGACGATCTCGTTGGTCGCCGCGTTGAGGCCGAAGCCCTTCTTGGCCTTCAGCACCTCGGCGATGACGACCGAGCCCTCGAGGCCCGAGTTCTCCGCGATGTGGCGGAGCGGCTCCTCGACCGCGCGCAGCACGATCTTGGCGCCGGTCTTCTCGTCCTCGTCGAGGATCAGGTCGAGCTTGACCTCCTTGGAGGCCTGCAGCAGCGCGATGCCGCCGCCCGGGACGATGCCCTCCTCGAGCGCCGCGCGGGTCGCCTGGAGCGCGTCCTCGACGCGGTGCTTCTTCTCCTTCATCTCCGTCTCGGTGGCCGCTCCGACCTTCACGACGGCAACGCCGCCGGAGAGCTTGGCCAGTCGCTCCTGGAGCTTCTCGCGGTCGAAGTCCGAGTCGGTGTTCTCGACCTCGTTCTTGATCTGGTTGATGCGTCCCTTGATCGCATCGCTTTCACCGGCGCCGTCGATGATCGTCGTCGTGTCCTTGGCGACGACCACGCGGCGTGCGCGCCCGAGCTGCGAGACCTGCGTGTTCTCGAGCTTGAGGCCCATCTCCTCTGTGATGACCTCGGCGCCCGTGAGGATCGCGATGTCCTCGAGCATGCGCTTGCGGCGGTCGCCGAAGCCCGGGGCCTTGACCGCTACACCGGTGAAGGTGCCGCGGAGCTTGTTGACGACGAGCGTCGCGAGCGACTCACCCTCGACGTCCTCGGCGATGATCAGCAGCGACTTGCCGGACTGGATGACGGCCTCGAGGACCGGCAGCACGTCGCGGACGGAGCCGATCTTCTGGTTGGCGATGAGGATGTAGGGATCCTCGAGCACGGCCTCCATGCGATCCTGGTCGGTGACCATGTAGGGCGAGATGTAGCCCTTGTCGAACTGCATGCCCTCGGTGAACTCGAGGTCCATGCCGAACGTCTGGCCCTCCTCAACGTTCACGACGCCGTCCTTGCCGACCTTCTCGATGGCGTCGGCGATGACGTCGCCGATCTCCTCGTCGCCGGCCGAGATCGTCGCGACGCGAGCGATCTGGTCCTTGCCGGTGACTTCCTTGGCCTGCTTCTCGATGCCCTCGACGATCGAGTTGACGGCGCGCTCGATGCCGCGCTTGAGCGCGAGCGGCTGGGCGCCCGCGGTCACGTTCTTCAGACCCTGGCGGACGATCGCCTGGGCGAGCACCGTGGCCGTCGTCGTGCCGTCGCCTGCGACGTCGTTGGTCGCCGTGGCGACCTCACGCACGAGCTGCGCGCCCGTGTTCTCGAACGGGTCCTCGACCTCGATCTCACGAGCGATGGTGACACCGTCGTTGGTGATCGTCGGGGCGCCGAACTTCTTGTCGATGACGACGTAGCGACCCTTCGGGCCGAGTGTCACCTTGACGGCGTTTGCGACGGCGTCGACGCCGGCCTCGAGGGCCTTGCGTGCAGCCGCGTCGTACAAAAGTTCCTTATGAGCCATGTTCTCGGGTTCTCCTAGGACTCGACGACCGCGAGGACGTCGCTCTCACGCAGCACGAGCAGGTCCTCACCGTCGACCTTGATCTCGGTGCCGCCGTACTTGCTGTAGAGGACGACATCGCCGGACTCGACATCGAGCGGGATGCGCTTCTCGCCGTCTTCGTCCCAGCGTCCGTCGCCGGCGGCGATGACTTCGCCCTTCTGCGGCTTCTCCTTGGCGGTGTCGGGGAGCACGAGGCCGCTGGCCGTCGTCTCCTCCTCGTCGATAGCCCGCACGATCAGGCGATCGCCCAGGGGCTTGAGCTTCATTGAATGGACCTCCGTGGAACCGGGGGATGGGGGGTGATTCTGCCGATGTTCCTCGCGTGTGTTGGCACTCATCGGTCGGGAGTGCCAGCGCGTTGGGCGATGATAGCGCGCGCCGGCGGGCCGGGGTGGCTCCGGATGCCGCGCGTCGGCGGCCTGCCCGCAGATGTCTTCGACTGCGGGGGTGGCGAGGATTCGCGACGCGGGCGGTCGCCTTCTCGCGCCACCCCTCGGTGATCAGCGGGGGGCGGGTGTCGGCGGGACCCCGTCCGGGGAGATCCACCCGAGCGCCGGGAGGCCATCGCTGCGCCTCGGCGGGATGACCGGCGGCACAGGCCCGCCCGCAGCCGGACTAGTTCTGGGCGCCGCCGATTCCCAAGCGGGCGTCGGTGTAAGCCTGCGGCTTGTCGACGATCTGCGAGAAGCGCACGACGGTGACCATGTCGTCGAGCGTGACCGGTCGCCCGTAGATCTGCTCGAGGAAGTGGATCAGCTCGTCGTGGCGACGAAATTCGGGGTTGTCGTGCTCGATGTCGCGCGGCGACAGGTCGCGCACGCGCTTGACTTCGACCCCGTCGATGACGGCCTCGAAGATCTTTTCGCGCGGCGAGTACTGGTAGCCGATCGTGACGAGAACCGCCTGATTCTTGCGGTACTTGTGGGACTTGTCGCCGACGCGGATCGTCGCTGTCTTACGTCCTCGCCGCAGCTGGTCGGCGAAGATCGTGGAGTAGAAGTTCAGTACCTGCATCGTGTTCGCCGCCAGACTACTGGCCGCTGCCGTCCGTACGCGACAGCGCGTTCCTGACCATCTGACGGTCGCCCTTGTAGGTCAGCTCGGCCGCGGCTTGCTCCAGCGGCATCCAGCACGCCGTCTCGATCTCCTCGTCGGTGTGCGCCTCCGGATCGCCTGACAGGTGCTCGAGCAGGAAGAACGAGACGACCTTGCTGATCTTGCGTCCGTCGCGCTGGTACCAGTAGCGCACGTCGCCGAGCCGGTCGACGACGCGCGCCTGCACGCCCGTCTCCTCCAGGACCTCACGCAGCGCCGCCTGCTCAGGCGTCTCGTTCTGGTCGGGGTGTCCCTTGGGGAGCGCGAGCACGCTCTCACCGCCGGAGGCTCGGCGCGTCGGCACGATCACGACGCACTCAGGCCCTTCAGCGCCTTCGCGCACGACGACGCCGCCCGCCGAGAACTCACGCTCCGTCCTCGCGGCCGCCATCAGTAGACGTAGCCGTCGAGCGCGGCGGGGTCACGAACCGTGATGCGCCCGCGGCCCTGCTTGATCACGCCGGCACGCTCGAGCGTCGCCAGGAAGCGGCTGGCCGACTCACGCGAGGAGCCCGCCAGCTGCGCGACGTCGGCCTGGGTGATCGTCAGGAGCACGTCGCTCGCGCCGGTCGAGCTCTCCGCGCGCGCCTGCGCGACGAGGTCGGACAGCACCACCGCGACGCGGCTCTGCACGGTCTGGAAGGACTGCCGCGCCAAGCGCTCGTTGGCATCCCGCAGGCGTCTCCCGAGGGAGATCACGAGCTTCGCCGAGATGTCGGGGTGCTCGCGCATCAGCCGGCGCATGTCGGCACCAAGGACGGCGATCGCCTCGACGTCCTCGTCGACGGCCTCAACGGTCGCGGAGCGGACCTCGTCGTCGAACATCGCGAGCTCGCCGAAGATGTCCCCGGGGCCGAAGTGCGCGAGCGTGATCGTCCGCCCGTCGGGGTGCTCCCGAACGGCGCGGCAGTGCCCGGTGCGGACGATGTAACAGGTGTCGCTGGCATCGCCCTCGCGGAAGATCATCTGCTGACGGCCGAAGCTGCGCGGCACCGCGACGCGAGCTACTTCCAGCAGGTCCTCGGGCCCCAGCGTCTCGAACGCGGGAACTCGTGTGAGCAACTCACGGATCTCCTCCGTCCCCGTCGACATCCGGTCGTGAATCTACCGGGCAGCGTTGCGGCGGCCGAGCGCCTCCAGGTCAGGCGCCGCCGGTGAGGGCCCGATAATGGGCCCGTGACGCGACGCGCCGCGATCCTCGCCGCCCTCGTGACGACGATGCTGTCAGTACCGGCGAGCGGTGCCGGCACCGCCGCCGGGCCATGGGCGACGGTGAACCTCTGCGACCCGGCCGACCGGCCGGGGGCGATGGGTGTTCGCGCGGGCGTCCCGGCCGGTCCCGGGGCGCAGTGGCTTCGCGTTCGCGTGGAGTGGTACGACGCGACGGCGAGCCGCTGGACGACGGCGACCGGCGGCGACGGCGGCTGGGCGAGGCTCGGTGACGGCAAGCGCGGGGTCCGAGGCGGCACGACGTTCACGTTCCCTGTGCCGGCGGCCGGCCGCGTGCTGCTGCTGCGCGGCACCGTCCGAGTCGAGTGGCGGCGCGGCAAGCGCGTTCTTCGCAAACGCACGGTTCGCACCAGCGCGGGGCACGCCGCGCAGGCCGGCGGCAGCTCGTGGGCGCAGTGCGTCGTGCCGGGCTAGCGCCCGGGCTCAGTCGCGTAGCGGAGCGAGCCGGATGGCGACGATGAAGCCGCACCGCACCAGCAGCGCGAAACGTCCGTCCGGGACCGCCGCGGCCTCGTCGCGGACGAGGTGCCTGATGGCGGCCTTGACGCCATGGCGTGGGTGCAGGTCGTTGGCGCCCGCGACGAGCGTCTTGGGGATGTCCCACAGGCGGTTCCCGGCGAGGTCGGCCGTCGCGCCCGACTGCACGTAGTAGCCGAGCGCCCCGTCGATCGCTGCCGTGATGCCGGGGGTCGCGTGGACGGTGATCGCGTCGGCGATCAGCTCGGTCTGTGCATCCTGAAGGCCGCCTGCGCGGGCGCATGTGACCGCGCGCTCGGCGCTGCGCAGCGTGAAGTCCTCGCCGGCGACCGGTTGCTCGATTCCGGCGTCGTGGAGCAACGCCGCGACATAGAAGAGCTCTGGGTCGAGTCGCTCGCGGTCGAGCGCCGCGAGCGCGTTCCCGAAGATCCATGTTCGGTGGCTGTGGCCGGCGACGGCGGGCGACTGCTCGCGGCATGCGTCCTGCGCCTCGCGGGCGAGCGCGCTGTCCGGCGGGCGGAAGTCGTTGAGGTCGAGGTCACGCGCGCCGGCCGGCAGCCGGCCGAGTGCGAGCTTGACGCGGCCGGCGAGGTTCTCGGCCTGGGCGCGCGCGATCGCACCCATCAGCCGGCGACGCTCCGAGCCGGTCAGGGCTCCGCGCGTGCGGCGCGTCCATTCGATGCCACCCAGGCGCGATGGATCGGGGTGAGATGTCATGGATCGAACAGGCGCGGGTCGTTCGTGATGACGCCGGTCACCCCCAACGTCGCGAGCGCGGCGATCCGCGTCGCGACATCGACGGTCCAGACGTAGATCTCGCCGCCGGCTTCCAGGACAGCCTCGCACAGGCGCGGTGTCACGAACGCCCAGTGCACCATCAGCGCATCGATCTCGCCGGCGCGGATCTGCGCGGCGATCGTGCCCGGCAGCCTGCGGCGCCAATAGAGGATCAGCCCGTAGGCGGGGAAGCGGTAGACGGGGTGCTTGGTGTAGTCGCGATGCACCCGCGGGAACGAACGCCCGAGGCGGATGTCCGGTGCGAGTTTGCGCACGACGCGCAGGCTCTCGGACTCCATCGTGGAGATAAGCGCGCGCTCCGCCAGGCCGTGCGCGCGCAGCGCGTCGATCACACGCTCCTCGTATCCCGGGAGCTTCATGTCCACGTCGAGCTCGACGCCTTCGTAGGCGTCCTTCGCGAAGTGCGCGAGCCCCTCCTCGAGCGTCGATGGGCTGCGGCGCGAGGCGTCGATGTAGTCGTGTGCCAGCAGCAGCCGGCCGGTTCCGTCGAGCCGCTCGGAGAGCACGTCGAACTCGATCATGTCCACGCCCTGAGCGAGTGCGGCATCGAAGCTGGCCAGCGTGTTGCCCGGTGCGATGTGGTCGGCACCCTTGTGGCCGATGCGCTTGAAGCGGGTCATCGTTGACAGGCAGGGACCGCCGGCGCGGCCGTGGACCTCGTCATCGCGGGCTTTCGCCCGTGCGGCGCGCTCTCCTGCATGGGCCTCTGGAAGGTACGTTGCACAAGATGGTTGCCGACCTCGCCCGCATCGTCGGCGATGAGCACGTCCTGCCCGGCGACGACCCGATCTATACGGCCGACCAGACCGCGTCGAGTGCCGTGCGCGGGATCGCCGAGGCCGTCGTGCTGCCTGGCGACGCCGACGAGGTGGCGGCGGTCGTCGCCTGGTGCTGCGAGCACGAGGTCCCGGTCGTCCCGCGCGGCGGCGGCACCGGCTGGGCCGGCGGCGCCGTGCCGCGTGGCGAGGGCGTCGTGCTCGCCCTCGACCGCCTCAACAGGGTTCGCGCGCTCGATCCGCTTCAGTGGCGGATGCACGTCGAGGCCGGCGTGACGACCGCGACGGTGCAGCGCCTGGCGCGTGAGAACGGCCTCTACTACCCGCCGGACCCGGGTGCCGGAGAGACCTCACAGATCGGTGGCAACGTCGCGACCAACGCGGGTGGACCGCACTGCTTCAAGTACGGCGTGACGGGTGCGTGGGTCACGGGCGTCGAGGCGGTGCTCGCTCCCGGCGAGGTCGTCCGGGTCGGCGGCCCCGTTCGCAAGGACGTCGCGGGATACGACCTCCGCGGGCTGCTCGTCGGCTCCGAAGGCACGTTGGGGGTGATCACCGCCGTGTGGCTGCGGCTGATCCCCGCGCCCCCCGCCGCTCTGCCCGTCGCTGCCTTCTACTCAGGTGTCCAGGCGGGCGCGCTCGCCGTTGAGCGGTTGATGGCGGCAGGGCCCGTGCCGGCGGCGATCGAGTACCTCGACGCGGGGGCGCTGCGGATCGCCGGCGGAGGCTTCCCCGGCGGTGCTCCGGCGGACGCCGGTTTCCTCGTGCTGGCCGAGTCCGACACGGGTGTCGACGACCGCCGCGTGTTCGCCGAGGCGCTGGAGGAGGACGCGCTCGGCGACGTCGTCGTACCGGACGACTCGGCCGCGCTGTGGCGCTGGCGCGACGGCGTGGGACTCGCCGTCAGCGCGGCGCGCGGCGGCAAGCTCTCAGACGACATCGCCGTGCCGGTCGACAGGCTGGCCGAGGCCGTCGAGGAGACGGTGCGGATCGGCAGGCGTCACGGCCTGGAGGCATGTTCGTGGGGGCACGCGGGGGATGGCAACCTGCACGCGACGTTCCTGCTCGACGCGCGTGACGAGCTCGCGCTGCGCCGCGCTCACACGGCGTCGGGCGAGGTCATGGCGATGGCGCTGCGGCTCGACGGCACGGTCACCGGCGAGCACGGCATCGGCGTCCTGAAGAACGGCTGGCTCCAGCACCAATGGTCGGCGGCGGCCGTCACCGCGCACCGCGCGATCAAGGACGCGCTCGACCCGGGCGGGATCTTCAATCCGGGCAAGAAAGTGCCGTAGGTTGGGAGCATGAAGCTCTACACCTGCGGGCAGCGCGAGAAGGGCGCGTCGCTGCGCCATCCATGCGGCCGCGCGGCGAAGGCGCTGCGCGAGGCTGGGCACAAGTTCGAGATCGAGGAGGTCGAGGGCTACCGGCTGATGCCGTGGACCCGGAGCGGAAAGCGCGACGTGGTCCGCGAGCTGTCGGGTCAGGAGAACGTCCCCGTGCTGGTGCTCGACGACGGTGATGTCGTCAGTGGCTCGGGCTCGATCGTGCGCTGGGCGAAGCGCTACGCCGACAAGGTGTGAGGCGGGCCAGCGGGGGGTGAAGGTCGGACGCTTGTGCCCTATGGGACCATATGCTCATCGCTCGCAGACAGACACTCGTGCAGTTGACGGACGAGCTGATCGGGAGGCTCGACGCTGTCGCGCGGCGCGACGGCCGGACGCGCTCTGACCTGATCCGCGACGCCATCGAGGGGCTTCTTGATCACGACGAGCAGGTGGAGATCGATCGCCAGATCATCGAGGGATACACCCGAACTCCGCCGACCGATGACGATGACGCTTGGGCCGAAGTGACGAGTCGCCTGGCCCTGGCTGCGTTGCCGCCCGGCGAGTGGGACGAGTTCTTCTCACCGCAGGAACGACCATGACCCGTGGTGAGGTCTGGTGGATGGAACACCCTGACCTCGGACCGCGGCCGGTTTGCGTGATCACCCGCGCGAGTGCCATCCCGGTTCTCGGTCGCGTGACGATCGCGCCCGCGACACGGACGATGCGCGGAATCCCCTCCGAGGTGATGCTGACGCGCGCCGATGGATTGCCTGCCGATTGCGTCCTCACTCTCGACAACGTCACGACCGTCTCGAAGGCGTTGCTGGTGAGGCGGATCGGGGAGTTGTCAGCGACCCGGATGCGCGAGGTCTGCCGTGCGCTGCATGTCGCCGTCGACTGCTGACAAGCGGCTGGTGTAGACGGGCGCGCGCCTAGATGACTGATTCCGTGTGGGTTGGGGTGTTCAGTGGTCGTAGGCGGTGAGGTGGCGGCCGGGGTCGCCGATGTTCCAGTTGTGCCACAGGCAGGCGGCGAGGGCGAGCAGGCGGCCGGTGAGG